>WNFX01008184.1_pt1 | contig 15579 bp, 12 predicted proteins | sample 5400111 | NCBI WGS metagenome assembly WNFX01 (sample SAMN13153363, study PRJNA577476) | soil metagenome | isolation source: 40 cm soil or saprolite under grassland replicate 1 | place: USA:California | collected 2016-06-15 | reverse complement strand
GATGGAACATGCCAGCCCGGTAGTCCCAATAGGTGAACACCCGCTCGGCCGGCCAGCGATCCCGCACGACGTCACGCAGGCCGAGCGCCTGCAGCTCGGCCAGCGCCGCCCGCTCCGGCGGTGTGACGTGGGTCTGGCCGACGTAGGCGTCCGGGTCGAACACGTCCGCGTCGGTCGGCGCGATGTTCATGTCCCCACAGACGATCGCGGCTTGCGGACCGGCAGCGACCACGTCCCGCAACGCGGCCAGCCACGCCAGCTTGTACTGGTAATGGTCGGAGTCGGGCACCCGCCCGTTCGGCACGTAGACCGAGTACACCCGGATCCCGTCGCAGGTCGCGGACACGGCACGCGCCTCTGGGCGCGGAAAGCCGGGCGCGCCGGCAACGCCGGCCACCACGTCGTCCAGCCCCACCTTGGAGAGGATCGCCACGCCGTTCCACTGCGCCTCGCCGTGAAGAGCCACCGCATAGCCACGGCCGGCGAGTTCCCCGCCGAGCAGCGCAGTGAACGCGTCGTCGGCGAGCTTCGTCTCCTGCAGGCAGACGACATCGGGCTGCCGTTGGTCCAGCCACGGCAGCAACCGAGGCACCCGCTGCTTGACCGAGTTCACGTTCCAGGTGGCTATCCGCATCAGCCCTACAGTAGCCGCAGGGGAACAACACTGCCGATACTGCGTCCGGTTCAGGCGGCGGAGGTGGCGGTGACAATCTCAACGACGGGCTCGCCTGGGGCCTGCTGCCGGTGTTCTTCGCCCGCCACGGCCTCTCGGTCGCATCGATTGGCGTGCTGGCCGCCACCTACCCGGCGCGTGCCCGCGTAAGCCCGCGGCCAGGGAATCTAGGTCGTGTCCGGCCCGCGGATAGGGCTCGGAGCCGATGTGGGCAGGGGTGCCTTAGCCGCATGCTGTGCTTGCGAACAGACGACGGCAGGAGGAAGAGATGCACCCGGACCAGATCACCGCACTCGCCAGCGAGCACATCGCCGACCTGCACCGTGACGCCGCGAAGCAGCGCCGGATCCGCGTCGCCCGCGCGGCCCGGCGGCGCCCCGCCACCCGCAGCCACGGTACCGTCACCCGCAACGCAAGGAGCGCCTGACATGGCAGCGCTGCTGCTCCTCATCGGCCTGGTGGCCCTCGCGGTCGCCGCCGGCCGGCCGGCGCGGACTCCAGGGACGGGCGCGACTGGCACCGTCCGTCCCCCCACCACTGAACCTCCACCCACGACCAACCGGCCTGGCAGCCGCCATCCACCCGGACACGGCGACCGCCAGGCCGATTGCTGTGCGCCGCCCGCCGGCAGCGGCGAACGGTCCCCGCGGCCCCGCCGAAGTCCACCAGGCCCTTACGGCGAGGGCTCACCCAGCTCATCGATCGCAACCCGGATCGGGACCTGGATGACGCCGTCCTCAGAGGAAAGCACGCCCTCGTACGTATCGTTTGGCACGCCGGCGCAGTCCACCTCGACCTCAACCGTGATCTCCCTCAGCTTGGCCCGACTGGCTGCAACGTCCGGATTGAGCCGGATCTTTGAGCTCGGGATCCGGTAAGCCAGCAGCTGGCCGAGAAGCTCGGACGTCCTGAGCTTGGGGCTGACGCCTGCCGGAATGCTGACCCCCACGTTGAACCTCCGTGGTGGCGGAGCCTTGCTCGGCCGTCCGAACGACAGGAGCGTGAGGTTGTCCGACAGCGCGCCGACTGTCCGGACGGTGTTCCTGACCCAGATGCGCAGGAGATCAACCTGTGCGGTGGTGAGGTCGTTCAGGCCATAGTCGCCGGACGACAGCAGGTCAGCCTGGTGTTTCGCGAAGTCCGCCACATCGTTGCACCACCTCGACGCCGCATCCGCCGCCTGTTCCACTGCCTCGGAGAGGGGCGACTGACGCTGCCTTGAACCGGTGGGCGGACGGGGCGCGCTCACGAGCTCGCACCTCCCCGGCGTGTGAATTCGCGCGCCAGGTCGACAGACTGCAAGAGGAAGTCGATCTGGCCGCGCAGTGACCGAGACCCGTCCCTGATCGCACGCCCCACCACCTGCGCCCAGTCTTCGACCCAGTCGTCGGGACCGTAGCTGCCCTTGCGCAGCTCGGCCATGACCCTGCCGAATTGCGCGTCGGCGTCGGAGGCTGTCTCCAGGAGATGGGCGTGGCAGCGATCGAGCAGCCGCTGCAGCTCGGCGTCGATGCCCGTCGGCGGTTGGGAATCGGGGACGGCGCCCCCGTCGGGAACGAGATTCTGGGCGCAGACGGTGAATTGGTTGATCGAGTAGTCGAGCCAACCCAGCGGGCAGGCCGTCTGGGCCAGGCTCTGGCCACCTCCGGGAATGCTCTTGTCATCGAAGAGCAGGTACTTCACGGTCGACGCCTGGTATGTGTCGGGCAGGCGGTCGACCTGGATGTAGCCCTGGTCGACCTTCAGGACGGTTTTGTCGTTCTTGCGTCGCGGCGCCAGCTCGTAGCGGAGGATGAGCTGGTGCACCGAGCGGTCCCAGGTGAACAGCAGGTACGTGTCGGGGAACCAGCCACGCGGGCAACTCCCGACCCGCTCCTCGTAGACGCCTCGCCAATGGGTGGCGGCGAGTGACAGGCTCCCACCGGTGAAACCGGGGCAGTCGGCGTCCCGCTCCGCCACCCTGGTCAGATCGCAGAAGAAGTCGTTGCACTTCCTCCAATTCTGCGGCAGGACGGCCAGGGCGAGCTGATCGAGCGTGCGCTGGTCGCGCACGACGAGCATGGTCTCGATCCTCGATACGAACTCGCCGTCGACCTCGCGCAGCTCGGGACGGCACCACGCCGTTTCGATGATCCGCAGCTCGGGATGGAGGTACCGGCCCGCTTCCTCCACCACCTGGGCCCAACGATCCTCGATCGCGACTTCCGCACGAGCGACCCGCTCGAGCGCGTCGAGGACCGTCCGGATGGCGTCGTCACGGGTTTCGGGTGGCAGGTCCGGATCGATGAGCCTCCTCGCGACAGGACCGAGTTGCTCGCGGAAGTCCGCACGGGGGGCGGCACCCAGCACGAACATCGCGGCGAAGGCCAGGTGAAGCCCGTGGATTCGGGGACGGTCCTGCTCATCCGGGCGCTCCTCCGCCGCCGCCCGTAACTGGGCGTACGCATCCAGTGGTTCCGGGAAGTCGACGCCCAGGTAGCGGAGCTCCCGCTCGAGCTCGGGGTCGTAGGCGGCATAGACGCCGAGCAGCGCCGCTCGGCTGCGGGACAAGCCCTGGACTGGTCGAGGATTGCCCTGCGCCATGTCAGGCTCCTTGCGTGCAGACGTCACGGTCGACGCTACCGGATGTTTGGCCTGTCCTCCACAGGGAGAGCGCTCTCAATAGGTCCGCTCGACAACATAGTTGATCAAGTCCCGGATGACCTCGGCCTTTTCCGGCTGGATCGCCGTCCTGAACGCTTCCGGGAAGGCCGCCGCCGCCGCGTCGGCAACGCCCCGAGCGTAGTCCTGCGCGAAGACGACGCTGCCGTACTGGACGAGGAGGCCGGCCAGCCAGTCCAGCTGGTCGTCGGTCCGCTCGGCCTCTGACGCGAGCAGGAGGGCCACGAGTGCATCCCGATGCGAAGGTTCAGCTACCGAGAGGAGGTGGATGAGCATGAGCGTGCGCTTGCCCTCTCGGAGGTCCCCCCGGACCTCCTTGCCATAGGCCGTCTGGCTGCCAGTCAGGTTGAGCACGTCGTCGGTGATCTGGAAGGCGGCACCGAGGAAGAGGCCGAACCGGGAAAGGCCTTCGAGATCAGCCCTTCCCCGTGAACCGATCAGGGCCCCGATGCGCAGGGGAGCGATCGTGGTGTACCAGCACGTCTTGCGGAGAATCAGTTCCAGGTAGTCCCGCGAGGTCAGGTCGATCACACCGTCCCGACGCCAGCCGAGCTCGAGCGCTTGACCCTCCAGCGTCTGCCAGATCGCCGAAAAGAACTCGTCCAGTATTCGCAAGCTCAATCGCTGACCGAGCCGCGAGCTGTCGCGTTGGAGGACTTGAAAGCTCAGCACGGCAAGGGCGTCTCCGGCATTGAGTGCCAGCGGCAGGCCCTCCCGACGATGGAGGGTCGGGCGTCCGCGCCGCCACCGACTCCCGTCCTGGATGTCGTCGTGGACGAGGAACGCGCTGTGCGCCAGCTCAATCGCGGCCGCCGCGGCCAAGGCATCGCTCTCCGAACCGCCATATGCATTGCAGGCGGCCAGACAGAGAGCGGCGCGGAGACCTTTCCCGACACGACGAGGATAGTCAGCCAACGGCTCGTAGAGCCACTGGCGCGGCTCGCCGTGTGGGAGATGGCGCTCGATCTCCCTCGACGCCCGCTGTCGGTACCGGGTCAGGAGATCGTCAGGGCCGGCACCTGCCTGCACGCCGCTGGTCATGCGTCCACCCCCTCGGGCTTCACCGTCACGCGCAACGGCAGGTACAGCTCGGGCACATTGGAGGCCAGGACGACCGACACGTAGGTGCCCGGCGGGGCCGCGGAGGGTACGGAGAGGCGCACCTCGATTCCACAGCTGCTGCGAGCCGGAAGAGGATCGAGCGCCCGTGGCTCGAAGCGGATGGCGTCCGGCGGCAGCTCGTACCCGAGGTGAGACCGCAATGGAGCGCAGTGCGGACGGACCGAGGGGACTGGGGCGGGAGACGTGTTGTGGACCCAGAGCAACCCGGTCGTGTCCGCGCCGGGCGGGACTGTCTCGAGCACCACCGAGCTCGCACCGGCCTCCGACTCCGACCGCCGCGGCGGGCGACTGGCCAGGGCGATGAACAGCGTGGCGAGGCAGTCCAGGAGGTTGGCCGAGACGTCGGCTGCGCGGACGGCTTCGGCCCGGAATCGACGGATCAGCTCGTTCAGCTCCGCGTCCGGCAGGCTGGTGTCGCCGGACGTGCCGTCGCGCCCGCCGCGGGCCAGCAGCCGGTCCGCGAGGTCCTCGGCGGCGCGGCGGCCGAACTCCTGCACGTCGGCCAGGGCGCGCAGGTTCTCTACCGGGTTGAGCGCATCAGCCCACCACAAACGATTCGCTGCGCGACCGCGGTCGTTTTCCTCAGGCACGACGTCTCCTCGAGCCCGCTCCTCGCGTTGGCGTCAGCAAATCCCCATCCTGTCGGTGTCCCATGTTCGATAATGGGCTGAGCGGGAGGAACGTGGAGTAGTATGACCCGTTTCAGGCGATGGGGGGAGACCGGCGTGCCCGTCCAGGCGAACGATGACAGCTGGCATCCCGAACCCAGCCAGCGTCGTCATCTCACTGTCATGTTTTGCGACGTGGTGGGATCGACACGCCTGTCGCGCCAACGCGACGTGGAGGCCTATTTCTCGATCCTGCGCGCCTACTACGACGCGTGTGGACCGGTCGTGGAGCGCCACGGCGGGCGTATCGCGCAGCACCAGGGCGACGGGATCTATGTGTGGTTCGGCTATCCCGTCCCGAAGGAGGACGACGCCACCCGGGCCGTTCGCGCTGGCCTGGACCTGCTCGTCGTGCTGCGGCGCCTCTCGGCCAGTCTGGAGGTCGAGGTGGGCGAGCCACTGGCCGTGCGCATCGCCGTCCACGCCGGCGAGGTGGTCGTTGCTTCTGTCGAGAACGAGCGTGCGCCGCTGGCGTTCGGGCACACGCCGAACCTCGCGGCAAAACTTCACCAGGCGGCGCCCCCAGGGACACTGGTTGTGAGCGGCGAAGTCCTCCGGTTGGTCGAGGACTCCTTCGACGTCGAGGCTCGCGAGGCCGCCGTGCTGCCCGACGGGTCCGTCGTGCCGGTGTACGAAGTCGTGAGGGAGAGACAACGAGCGGGGCGGGTCGGCCGGAAGTGGCGGACGCCCCTGGTCGGGCGGGAGCGCGAGCGTGAGCACCTCCAGCAGTCGTGGACGGCTGCACTGGCAGGCAAGAGTACGGCTCTTGCGCTTGTCGGGAGTCGGGGCATCGGAAAGACCCGCCTGGCCTCGACAGTGCTGGCCGCGGCCGGGTCCGCTCAGGCCAATGCGCTGGACTGCGCCTGCAACCAATTGGATGCGAGCACGGCCTACCGGTCGTTTCGTACCCTGCTCGTGCAGGCAGCCGGCATCGAGCCGGACGATCCACCGATCGTCAGTGCCGCGCTGCTCCACGATCACCTCATCGACCGGCTGGGCATGGACCAGCGAGCGGCGACCGTGTTCGGTGCCGTGCTCGGCCTCCCGAGAGAGGCCGCAGGGCCGGCCCTGGAGCTCGACCCCTCCAAGTTGGCTCAGGTCACGGCCGAGCTGCTCGTCGATTGGGTCGTGCGCCTGGCGGCGGCGGCGCCCACGGTCCTCCTGGTCGACGATGTCGTCCACGCCGACCCCTCCAGCCTGGCCGTTCTTGCGCGACTCGCCGCCGCGCGGCCGCCGCGGCTGCTCCTGGTCTTCACCGCCCCCTCGAATGCCGTGTTGACGTCGCTCCTCCCCGACAGCCCGATCGAGATAATCGAGTTGGAGCCGCTCGCGAGCGAGGTCGCCGAGGCCCTGATCGACGCGGTTGCCGCGGCGTCTCCGCTCGAGCACCCCGAGCGCGAGCAGATCCTCAGGCAGGGCGAGGGGGTGCCCTTCTACCTCGAGGAGCTCGCCAAGGCAGCCCAGGAGGCCGTCGACCATACGACGCTGCCGATGAGCCTGACCGGGCGCTTGCAGGCACGGCTGGCCGCGCCCGGCATGGACCGCGAAGTCGTCGGCGCACTCGCGGCCGCCGGCGACGACCTCGACGCGGCGGTCCTCGCTTCGGTCCTGCGAGCGGACCAGGAGGAGCTCCGCGATCGGCTCGGTGGCCTGCTCGCCGGCGACCTGGTCGTGGACACTGGCGCATCCGACTCCAGCTACCGGTTCCGCCATGGCCTGATCACCGAGGCCGCCTATGGCCTGCTGCTCCAGGAGCAGCGAACGCGTCTGCACCGTCGCCTCGCCGAGGTCATGACCGAGCGGCACGCGTCGGGCCGCCCGGTCGATTGGAATGTCGTCGGCCACCACCTGAAGGCGGCCCAGCGCCCCCTCGACGCCTTCGAGGCGATCCTCACGGGCGCGAACGAGGCCAGGCGCTCCGGCGCCATACCAGAAGCGCTCCAGGGGTATCGCGACGCCCTCGACATCGTCGAGGCGGTCACGGACCCGAGCGCGCGCGACCTGCTGGAGATCCGCTGTCGGCTCCAGCGAGGCATCGCCGCCATCTCCGCCCGTGGGTTCGGAGCCGAGGAAGCCGTCGAGGACTTCGGTCGTTGCGAGCAACTTTGCCGGCAGTTGGGGCCGAGGCCGGAGCACCTGTCCGCCGCAACCGGCGTGTACTCGTTCTATCTCCTCCAAGGGGAGCTCGCTGCCGCGCGGCGGCTGGCCGAGGACCTTCGGTCCTGGGTCGAGACCGGCCACGCGGACTACCGTCCCGAGAACGCGCTGGCCTTCGGCGCCCTCAGTTTCTTCGAAGGCGACTACACCGGGGCGGCCGAGTGGCTCAGTCTGGCGGCGGGCCGGTTCAGGGCCGTGCCGCTCGACGCTCGCACCGAAGAGAACTGGCTCTTGCCGTTCGACCCGCTCGTGGCCACCCTGTCGCATCTTGCCCCTGTGCTCTGGATCACCGGGCGGCCCCGTGAGGCGCACGAAGCCGGCGACCGGGCCATCGCCCGGGCGGCCACGCTGGCATTTCCCGAGGCGCCCTTCAGCATGGCCTATGCCAAGAGCTACTTGGCATGGATGTATGCCGTCGGGGGCCATCACGAGACCGCCGCACGCTTCGCCGACGACGTGCGGAAGATCGGGCAACGGCACGGTTTCGCATTCTGGGAGAGCACCGGCGAGATCCACCTGGCCCTGGCGCGGTATTGGACCGGCGGGCAAACCGACGCCGCCGACGTCGTGATGCTGCACGCCTCCATCTGGCAGTTCCTCCGGGCGCGGGTCTTCCTCCCGTACGTCCTGACGGCGACGGCGGAGGTGAGAGCTGCGATGGGCCAGCCAGCCGAAGCAGTCGCCGCGTACGAGTCGGCTGGAACCCTCGTCCAGGAGACAGGGGTGTGCTTCTACGAGGCCGAGCGCCTCCGCCTCCTGGCTCGGGCGTCGCCGTCCTCGCGCGAGGAGTCGCGGGCAGCCCTTCGCCAGGCGTGGGAGCTCGCGCATCGGCAAGGTGCGCTGCTGTTCGAGCTGCGAGCCGCGCTCGACCTCGCGCGGCCTGGCGAGGACGCGGACGCGGCGCGACTGAGCGCGGTCATCGGGCGCTTTCCGCCCGGTGCCGGGTACCCCGAGCTCAACGAGGCACAGGCGCTGCTCGCACATGCTCCGACGCGCACATGACCGGCGCACCGCGCATCTTGGTCCTCGGGGGCGGCATAGCCGGCCTTGCCGCGGCGTGGCGGCTCTCCGAGCCCGGTTGGCCCGCGCGCTTCTCCTCGATCACGGTGCTCGAGCGTGGCGCCCGCCTCGGCGGCAAAGGGGCGTCGAGCCGGGGTGCGCACGGCCGCATCGAAGAGCATGGCCTTCATATCTGGCTTGGGCACTACGACAACGCCTTCCGCCTCGTGCGCGACTGCTATGCAGAGCTCGACCGGGAGCGGACCGATCCGAGCTGTCCGATCCGGACATGGCGAGAGGCGTTCTTTCCAGCAGGTGAGCTCGGGCTCTTCGACCGCGGCCCGAACGGCTGGCTGCCGTGGGTGGCGACGTTCTCGGGCAACCGGCGACTGCCTGGCGAGCCCGACGCCGATGGACGAGCGCCTTCGATTGCCGAGCTGCTGCTGCGCAGCGCGCTGCTGATCCGAGATTTCTACGTCTCGCTCGATTTTGGCCGACCGCTGGTCCCCGCGGTCACGCTGTCCGTCTCGCCTTCTCCGCCGGCAGCGTCGTCGTCGAGCGTCGTGCTCCGGGCGCTCGCCTCGACGGTGCTGGCCGTGAGCCAGCAGCTTCTGCTCCTGGCCAGCCAGGGAGCACGACGGCTCGCCGGTCCCAGGGGCGCGGCGGCGATCGACGCTGCCTTCGCCCCTCTCCTCAGGCGCCTGGCCCCCGCGGTTGGCACAGACAGCAATGCGCGCAGGCTCCACAACCTGATCGATCTGGTCCGAGGCGTGTTGCGTGGGATGGCCGTGGACGGTCTGGGCGGCGATCGCGACGCCTACGATGCCATCAACCACCTCGACTTCCGTGACTGGCTCAGACGGCACGGCGCGCAACCGTCGACGCTCCGGTCCGCGATCGTGCGCGGCCAATACGATCTGGTGTTCTCCCATGAACACGGCGATCCCGCCCGGCCGAAATTTGCGGCCGGGTGGGGCGTGTTCCTGTCATCCAAGCTCTGGTTCGATTACAAGGGCGCTATTTTCTGGAAGATGCGGGCGGGGATGGGCGACGTCGTGTTTGCGCCGCTCTATCAGGCGCTCAGAGCACGAGGGGTGCAGTTCCGGTTCTTCAACCAGGTCAAGGAGCTCGTGCCGTCGGCGGACGCATCGGTCATCAGATCGGTCGTCGTCGGCCGGCAGGCTTCCCTCGCGCCAGGTGTCCACGAGTACCAGCCTCTCGTGGCTGTCAAAGGGCTTCCCTGCTTTCCGTCTGCTCCGGATTGTCGCCAGATCAGCGATGGCTCGGGCACGCTGGAAGGTCCCCACCCGGGGTCACCTGCCAGCCGGCGGTCTGCGGCGCACCACCAGGAGCTGCGCTTCGGTGAAGACTTCGACCTGCTCGTCTTCGCGATCCCGCCGGCCGTGAGCCGGCTCGTCTGTGGCCAACTGCGATTGGCGTGAGATGCTGGACGGGATCGCCACCGTGGCGACGCACGCCTTTCAGGTCTGGTTGAAGCCTGACGAGCGCTCCCTGGGTTGGCCGCACCCGGGCACGACAGTGAGCGCGTTCGCCAAGCCATTCGATACCTGGGCGTCGATGTCCCACTTGGTGGAACTGGAGGACTGGGATGATGTGGGGTCGCCTGCGACCGTGGGGTATTTCTGCAGCACACTGGCGACGGGCGATCCTGACGTTCGGATCGATGCCGCCGCCCACACGCGAGGCCAAGCAATCCAATTTCTCGAACGACACAGTCGGTACTTCTGGCCGAATGCGGTCGACCCTGAGACCCAGGGCTTCCGATGGGACTATCTCTGCGCGGAGCGCGACGTCACCGGCCCCGACCGCTTCGATACGCAGTACTGGACCGCAAACACCGATCCGTCCGACCAGTACGTGCAGTCCCTGCCCGGCACCGACGCCTACCGGCTGCGGCCGGACCGCAGCGGCTACGGGAACCTCGTCCTGGCCGGCGACTGGACCGACAGCGGGATCAATGCGGGGTGCATCGAAGCGGCCGTCGTGAGTGGGTTGCAGGCAGCCAACGAGCTGCTCGGTCGTCCGCGCTGGGATCGGATCGGCGGGCTGTTGCTCCGCTAGCACCATGTTCCTGGTGACGGCGACCGCGTGGGGCTCGGGTGGCCTGGGTCGGCTGATCAGCCGAGGCCGAGGTAGGCTTCGCGGACCCGGGTGTCGGCCAGCAGCCTGGCGCTGGGCCCTGAGGCGACGACATGGCCGACCTCCAGCACGTAGCCGCGGGCGGCGGCCTCCAGCGCGGCGTCGACGTCCTGCTCGACCAGGAGCAGGGCGGTTCCCGAGCCCGCCACCTCGCCGAGCCGCGCGATGATCTGCTCGACCAGCTTGGGGGCCAGGCCGAGCGAGAGCTCGTCGATCATGAGCAGCTCGGGCTCGCTCATCAGGCCACGGGCGATCGCGCACATCTGCTGCTCGCCACCGGAGAGGCTGCCGGCGACCTGGTCGAGACGCTCGCCCAGCCGGGGGAAGAGCTCGACCACCGGGTCCAGGTCGGCTCGGCCGCGGCGGTAGGCCCCGGCCAGCAGGTTCTCCCGCACGGTGAGGCCGGCAAAGAGCCTTCGGCCCTCGGGCACGTGCGCGATGCCGAGCTCAACGACGCGCTCCGGGTCGAGACCGCAAATGTCCCGACCCTTCCAGCGGATCGCCCCGCCGCCGGGTGCGAGCTGGCCGGAGATCGCGCGCAGCAGCGTGGTCTTGCCGGCGCCGTTGGCGCCGACCAGGGCGACCACCTCACCGTCGTCCACACGCAGGTCGATGTCCCACAGGACCTGCACCCGGCCGTAGCCGGCCTGGAGGCCGACGACCTCAAGCACGGCCGGCCTCCCTCGACCGCCTGGCGTACCGTTCCCCCAGATACGCCTCGACCACCCGGGGGTCGGCGACGACCTCGGCTGGGTTGCCGCGGGTCAGCTCGCGGCCCTCGTGGAGGACGAACACCTGGTCTGAGATGGACATGATCGCCCGCATGACGTGCTCGACCGCGACGATCGCCATGCCCTCGGCCTTGAGCGAGCGGAGCAGCTCCAGCACGGCGTCGATCTCACCGTGGCGCAGGCCGGCCATCAGCTCGTCCAGCAGCAGCAGGCGGGGGCGGATGGCGAGCGCCCTGCCCAGCTCGAGCCGCCTGGTCTCGGCCACACTGAGCTCCTGGGGGGTGGCGTCGGCCCGGGCGGTCAGCCCGACCTGGGCGAGCACCTCATCGGTGCGGGCGGCGGCCCTGCGGGGCGAGGCCGTCCTCGCCGACCCGAACATCGCGCCGATGCTGACGTTCTCGCGCACGGTCATGCCGCGGAAGGGCTTGATGATCTGGAACGTCCGGGCCACGCGCGCCTTGGCGATCGTCCACGGCCTGGCTCCCGTGAGGTCCCTGCCGTCGATCAGCACGGACCCGCCACTCGGGGCCAGGTGGCCGGTGACGAGGTTGATCAGCGTCGTCTTGCCGGCGCCGTTCGGCCCAACCGTGTAGTGCGTCCGCAGCCACTCGGAGAGGAACTGGAGGCCGACCGCACCGAGCACCGGCCCGAACACGGTGCCGCTGCCGCCGAACACCGCCATGACCACCATCAGCACGGTGATGGACACGTCGAACAGCCGGTCCGGGTAGATCGACACCTGCTGGAAGGCGTAGATCGCGCCGGCCAGCGCGGTGAGCAGCCCCGAGAGCGCGAACGCGCCCACCTTGACCCTGGTCGTGTTGATCCCGATGGCGGCGGCGCCGTCCTCGTTCTGGTGGATGGCACGCAGCGCGTAGCCGAAGCGGCTGCGGGCCAGCGCCCACACGGCCAGGGTGCTGAGCCCCGCCAGCACCAGGAATGCCTGGTAGAACCCATAGTTGCCGAGGTAGGAGGTGGTCGCCTCCGGACCCACGGCCGGGACGGTGATCCCGGCGCCACCGCCGGTGAGGCGGGGCAGGTTGACCACCACCTCCCGCGTGCCCTCGGCCACCCCGAGGGTGGCGATCGCAAAGTAGTGGCCGCGCAGGCGCACGGCCGGGATGCCGACGAGGACCGCGAAACCGACGCCGATCAGCCCGGCGACCGGGAGCGCGAGCCAGAAGCTCCAGCCGGCCTTGACCATGAGCACCGCGGTGGTGTAGCCGCCGAGACCGAAGAAGGCCACGTTGCCGAAGCTGGCGTAGCCGGCGAAGCCACCGATGACGTTCCACGCCTGGGCGAGGGCGACGAACATGAAGACCCCCGCGAGCAGACGCTGCTGGCCGCCGTAGAGCTGCGACGGGAGCAATGCGAGCAGGACCAGGACGCAAGCGGCCGTGCCCCAGCCGAGCCACGGCGACCGGGCGGGCGACCGCTCACGGGCACTGGCCGTGTCGGTTGGCGGCGCCTTCACGCCCCGCGCCGGCGGGGTCGACGTCGCCATCATGCCTCCTGCCGCAGCTCGTAGTAGGGTCGCCCGAGCAGGCCGGTGGGGCGGACGAGCAGGACGACGACCAGGACCCCGAAGGAGATGGCGTTGACCAGCGTGCCGGACAGGTACTGCCCGCCCCAGGCGGTGACCACGCCCAGGAGGATCCCGCCGGCGAGCGCTCCCCACATATTGCCCAGCCCGCCGAGCACGGCGATCACGAAGCTCTGCAGGGTGTAGCGGCCTGCGTCGGCCGGGTTGAAGGTTGCGACCGTGCCAAGGATCGCCCCGGCCGCTCCGGCCAGCGCGGCGGCGATCCCGAACGTGACCGCGTAGACGTGGCGCACGCGCATGCCCATCAGCCGGGCGGCGCCGCGGTCCATGCCGGTCGCCCGGATCGCCAGCCCCATGCGGGTGCGCGACATGAACGCGACCAGCGCGAGCGTCAGGCCGACGGCCAGCAGGAAGCCGAGCAGTCGGCCGTACGGCACCCGGACCTGTCCGAGCCTGAGGCCGCTGGTGGCGTAGCCGGTCGGGATCGAGCGGAAGTCGCCGGTGAACAACAGCACGAGCCCGTTGACGATCAGCAGGTCGAGCCCAAAGGTCAACAGCAGCGTCATCCAGATCGGGGCGTTGACGATCAGGTTGATGAGCAGGCGCTGGAGCAGGTAGCCGGCCGCGAACAGGCAGGCGGCGGCGGCGAGCATGCCGAGCAGGGGCGGGACGCTCGCCGCGTCGGCCAGCTTCCAGGCGATGTAGGCGCCGGTGATGACGAACGCCCCGTGCGCCAGGTTGACCACGTTCATGACGCCCCACACGAGGGAGAACCCGACGGCCACCAGGGCGAACAGCCCTCCCTGGAGAAGGCCGTAGACGGTCGCCTGGGTGAGCTGGGTCATCCTCGTCCCACCAGCGTCAGGCGCCGGCGGCGGGCCAGCGCAGGGGCGCCTCCTGGGCGTCCTTGGGCCAGACGGTTACCACCTTGCCGTTCTGGATCTGGATGACCGCCATCGGCTTGGTGACGTTCTTGCCCGTCGCGTCGAACTTGATCGGCCCGAAGAACGACGGCACGTCGAGGCTGGCCATGGCGTTCCTGACCTTGTCGGGCTCGGTCGAGCCGGCGTTCTCGACCGCGAGCCCCAGCGCCAGGCAAGCGGCGGTGGCCTCGGCATTGTGGTACTCGGGGTCCTGGCCGTACTGCTGCCTGTAGGTGGCCACGTAATCCTTGGCCGTGCCGAACCACTTGTCCTGACCGGTCACCTGCGGCACCCACTGGCTGGAGCCGAGGACGCCCTCGGCCTGCTTGCCGAGCGCCTTGCGGAAGTCGGGGGTCGGCGGGGCGACGGTCTCGCCGAAGCCGCCCGAGGGCGTGACCCCGAGCTCCCGGCTCTGCTTGACGATGGCGATGCCCTCCTCGAGATGGACCGAGCCGATGATGAGGTCCGGGTTCTTGGCGCGGACCTTGGTGAGCGCCGCCGAGACGTCGGTGGCGTGGGCGGGGAACGGCTCGACGGCGATGACATCGAGCCCCTGTTGCTTCGCCTCGGCGATGCCGCCCTCGGCGGCGGTCTTCGAGAAGCCGTCGTCCGCCGTCAGGACCGCGACCGTCTTCGGCTTTGGCTGGGCCAGCTCGGCCACCGCCCGCACGATCGAGGACGCGTACCTGGTCGCCGGGGAAAGCACGGCGAAGGTCCGCTTGTAGCCCTTGGTAAAGATCTTGTCGTCGGCTCCGGAGCTGTCGGCCATCACCTGACCGTTGCGCTCGACCACGGCCGAGGCGGCTTCCGTGGACGCCGACCCGTACGGGCCGAGGATCAGCTTCACGCCGTCGTCGTTGAACCGGTCGACGAGCTGGGCGGCCACGTCCGGCTCCGACTTGTCGTCCTGGTAGGCGATGTCGAGGTTGAGCGAGGAGCCGCCGACCTTCACGCCGCCCTTGTCGTTGATAACCTTCCTGCAGACCTCATAGCCCTGCTTGGTCAGCAGGCCCTCGCGAGCGAGCGAGCCGGTCAGCGAGAGCGCCGCTCCAATCCGCAGCGTCCCGCCGGTGGCTCCCCCACCGCTGGTCTTGCCCGTCCCACAGGCGACCGCGCCAAGCGCGACCGCGAGGATCAACACCGACAGGGTGCGCCACCGCATCGCAGACCTCCCGCCATCATCCGGCCCCCCGGTCGTTCCCTCCATATATGTGCAGATCCCCGACGCAATACTCGCACTTGCGCGCGCATGTGTCAGTCAGGGCGGACCCAGCCGTTCGGCGGGTGCCCTGGTGATCGCCGCGAGGGTCCGGCTACTCGACCTTCCGGTAGGTCAGGTCGAAGTCGTGCTCCCAGCTCGAGCCGTTCCTGGACGTCTCCCAGCGGCAGCTTATGGTGCCGCCGTCGGCGCTGAACTCTCCGGTGAAGCGCCGCCGGGGACCTCCGAGCGCTCGACCAGGAAACTGGCCGCCCAGCACCCATTCGAATACGGCGCGTCCGGTCACTCCGGCGAAGGAGCCAGATCCCTTCCCCGGGCCACCGGTCAGGTCCACCCGGATGCGCAACCACACGTGGAACGACGAGCCTCGGCCGTTCATCATTTGCGAACGACATGACGACCAGACGCCTGCTCATGGACACCCGACCGCTGCGGGAGTCACCGGCTTTCCGCCGGGTGTGGACAGGTTTGGGCCTGTCCGCGATCGGCAGTCAGATGACGAGCTTCGCGGTCGTCTTGCAGGTCTATACCATCACCCACAGCTCGCTTGCCGTCGGCTCGGTCGGTCTCACCATGGCCGTCCCGGCGATCGCGTTCGGGCTTGTCGGTGGGTCCCTTGCGGACGCCCTCGATCGCCGCAAGCTGGCGCTGGTGACCAGCAGCGGTCTGGCCGGGGGGTCGGCCCTGTTCGCGGTGCAGGCGTTTGCCGGTCTCGGCCAGGTG
>WNFX01003895.1_pt1 | contig 15589 bp, 15 predicted proteins | sample 5400111 | NCBI WGS metagenome assembly WNFX01 (sample SAMN13153363, study PRJNA577476) | soil metagenome | isolation source: 40 cm soil or saprolite under grassland replicate 1 | place: USA:California | collected 2016-06-15 | reverse complement strand
GTGGTGTATTATATTCTCTTACCAAGTCTTTGGGTATTCTTTTTTCCATATCTTCAAATTCTCTTTCCATCTGCCGCCTCATTTGATCAAATCCCCTGAACATATCGTCAAAGAATCCTCCTCCAAGACCTCTTCTTGCCCCGCCAAAGAATCTGCTGTACCAATCATATGGTTCTATATCGTCTGAACTCAAATACAATTATTCACCTATAGGAAGTATAGCATACCGGCTACTTAAAATTTTAGATATGTCTCCTTAATTATCGTTGTAAGACGAGCATCATATTCAATAAGTTATGTAAGCTAATCTAGGTTGGTATTGATTACTCACCTACTATGATAATACTACTTATTTTAAATAATCCTTTTCACTAATATTGCCTCCTGAAATGACAAAGGAAAGAGCGCTGTCAGCCGTAGTTAATAATTCTTCTAATGCTAAAACAACCTAGATCTACCCAGCTTTGATAATAACTAGTCTAAATCCGAGTATCAAAGCTATCCCAATAATAGTGAAGCCTGCTGCTAATAATCCTCCCTGAGTTTTTGGGTGCACAGCTTTTCCCGATCTATAGAGCAGAAATGAGCCAGCCATTCCAATAAACAGGATCATTGTTGTCACAATCGTTTCTCCGATCGTTTGAACGGACCTGGAAGGAACGATGAATGTACTTGTACTTTGCGTTGGTCCCTCTATAATCGAGTTAAATACGCCTGACCCAAGCAGGAAGAATATTATCAAGTAAGTGATAGCAACTATAAGGGCCAGTTGGCCGGTGTTTGGCAGCATAAGCTACCCTCAAAATATTTTATCGCCTGATTTGTATGCGTCGTCTTCCAAAACTCCTAGATTATGTAGGATGGCCAATTTCCGTGTTGAGGCTGAACTACAAAATACTCACTCCAGATAGCCACTCTTTTCTTCTGATTCAGTGAAATATCCTAATCCATGTGCAAGCTGGCCATTTTCCTTGCTTAATATCACTCCTTATGTTTCGCCATAGCACCGAGCATTCATAAAGAAATTACGTTGCCTCAAATCAACTCTTGTTTTTAGCATTAAGCTTGATAGCTCCTTTTATCCAAGATATTATTTGTTTTTTATTGATTTCTTTTTTCGAGTGTATTTTAACGTGCCGCATGCCTTATCCAGTTCCTTCTAGCAGGCGTTTTGGGTCTGCTAACGACGTAGCCTTAAAAAAAGCCAGGTTAATATAGGATACGGTTTCGAAACTAAAGACGGAAGCGATGTTGTTTCCATTGTTTACAAAGGTAAGGTTATCCCATTTTATTCTCTCTACTATCTTAGGATGTATTTCTGTAATGATATCTCTGAGATACAAAGTGAGTGCTCTCTTTTGGTCTGGAAGCGCCGCAAAGAAACGGTCAATGGCCGATTCCATAACTGATAATCCAAGTAACAAGATATGTCCTATATATTTTAGACCAAATCAGAGATACTTATCCACTTCTCTACCAGCACTTGATAGATAAGCGTTTGACTGAATGAGCGAGATGGATTTTATTGGGGTCAGAAAATACTTAGAAAATCTAAAGTCTAAGATAAGACACGCATCGTCGTTCAAACTTGCAATCACTAAGCTCTATAAAAGTAATAACGGGATGGACTAGCTCGGAACATCTAGATTAATATCTTGGCTTAGTATAGTTATAATAGTAACTATAAGTTTTATAGTCTGGTTCGCGCTATAACACTGTATGTGGTTGACTGACAAACAACTAAATCTTCCAGAAAGGATATTAAAGATAAAGGATTTTAACGAAGCATTTGAATTAGTAAAGTTAGCAGTTAATAGTAAATTCAATATGCATAGAGCTGGATTGAGTCTCATTCTCCAGGGCTTGCCTAGTAGGATAGGAGCATATCATATCCTCGGATCTAATGTAATCGTCGTAAATAGAACCATTCTTAACATGATCCAACAGCAAAAGTCTATCGAGGAATATAATTCCTATCTCTTTATGGTGCTAGCACATGAGTATCTTCATAGCTTTGGGATCATAGACGAATTAGGAGTTAGACAAATGACATACGATCTATGCTCTTCACTTCTTGGCATAGACCATCCTGCCTCAATGATGGCGAAGGGAGATCCCTCTACTTTGTTCCCAGAGCTTACTTTACTCAAGGCAGGCAGGTTTGATGAGCAGTTTGAAGTCATAAAGAATTTTGATAAAACAACTCAGTCCTATATACAGTAATAAGGTTGCTCAATTATTACAATTGGCAATTACTAATAGCTGAATGCCAGTCATTCGGTGCATAAGCCCAATTTTTTTCAAAAGTTAAGCAAACAAGTATCAACAAAATATAACGAATATGACCAAGAAAAGAGCTAAATGACCTTGAATACTTTATTATGACAAAAAAAGGAAATGGAGCAGGTTTTCCTTTGATAAATTACGTTTTTGAATGACTTCTTCCTTAGTTTGTTACATTTCACCCATACCGCCCATTCCACCTGGTGGCATGCCACCCCCTCCTGGTGGTCCACCAGACTTCCCAGAGGCTATTACATCGTCGATCCTGAGGATCATCGATGCAACCTCCGTTGCGGATTTGATGATTTGTTCTTTGACGACTAGTGGCTCGAATATTTCCAATTTGGATATATCAGCAATTTTGCCATTTCTTACGTCAATCCCAGTCCATTTCGAACCCTTACTCTGTTTTGACCGTAAATCTGTGATTGTATCAATGGGATCCATGCCTGCGTTTTCTGCTAGAGTCAATGGAATTACTTCTAATGATTCAGCAAATTTTTCTGCCGCTAACTGCTCCCGACCAGATAGTGTACTTACCCAATCTCTCAGTTTAGCTGCTGCATAGGCTTCTGGAGCACCCCCGCCTGCAACTATCACCGGTCTCTCGAGTACATCTTTCGTAACATACAGCGCATCATGGACTGATCGCTCTGCTTCGTCAACAACTCTTTGAGATCCGCCTCGAATCAGTATCGTTACTGCCTTGGGATGTTTGGCCCCTTCTACGAACACCCATTTGTCCGTTTCAATCTTTCGCTCTTCCACCAGATCGGCAGAGCCTAAGTCTTTAGCTGTAAGGTCATCAAGGTTACTTACCACTCGTGCGCCAGTTGCTCTTGCCAATTTCGACATGTCACTTTCTTTGACCCTACGAACCGTTAAAACTTCGGCCTTCGCGAGGTAGTGCTGAGCAATATCATCTATACCCTTTTGGCAGATAACCACATTCGCGCCGGTCGCAGTTATCTTGTCAACCATATTCTTTAGCATTTTATTCTCTTCTTCTAGGAACATATTCATCTGGTCAGGGGAGCTGATGTTTATCTTCGCATCGAACTCCGTCTTCTCAATCTCAAGAGCCGAGTTGAGAAGAGCAATTTTTGCTTTCTCGACCTTCTTTGGCATCCCTCCGTGTACAACTTCTTTGTCAAGAACAATTCCCTTGATCAATTTAGTATCATGCAGAGAACCACCTGCCTTTTTCTCCACTTTAATATCATCGATATCTATCTTGGATACCGAATCATTTTTTTCAGAAACCAGAAGGCAGGCAGTGACGACTAACTCTGCTATCTGGTCTGATTCCCTCGAGACTAGTTTTGTCTGCATAGAAGTCTTTGCGACTTTAATCAAATCTCCTCTGTCATTTTCTCTAATCTTCTGTCCCATGCTGTTGAGAATCTCAATTGCCTTTATAGCACTCTTTCTGTAGCCATCAACAATAATCGTAGGATGAACATCCTTTCCGATAAGCTCCTCTGCCTTTTCTATCAGGGCACCTGCTAATATTACAACAGAGGATGTGCCATCTCCTACTTCGTTATCGGTTGCCTTGCTGATCTCGACCATCATCTTGGCCGCAGGGTGTTGAACATCGATTTCTTTCAAAATCGTTGCACCATCATTGGTGATTGTTACGTCACCTAGGGAATCAACCAGCATCTTGTCCATGCCTCTAGGCCCAAGACTCGTCCTTACTACTTCAGCAATTAACTTTGCGGCAGTAATATTATTTTTCTGAGCATCTCTGCCTTTTGTCTGAGTCGCGCCTTCTTTCAATATTAATACTGGCATTCCGCCAGCTGATCCTTGTTGAATTGTAGCCATATTCATATTCCTCTTTAAAATTTACAAATTATATGGCAGAGTTTGGGATATTTTAAACTTACTGCAAATTAATTATCGCACCCCCTATCTGTACTCCGCTGAGGGGCTTCAACAGATAATCAAGCTAGAAAACTATTCAAATGTTAACCTACATATCTATTGAGGCAGATTATCACGAAGTGGCAGTAAGAGTTACTTGAAAAGTTCTTCGTACTTTCCTGCTGAAACTTCAGAGTATATTTGTTTTGCAGGTTTACCCTCAATTGTCATTCCGATGCTCAGACAAGATCCGATTACCTCCTTGACCGCACCCTTTACGTCATTAGCGTAGGAGCTATCAATTTTCATTTTGGCGATTTTGATGGCAGTCTCCATAGTTATATTTCCAGCATAGTTGGTACCAGGCGTCCCTGACCCCTTTGTTACACCTGATTCTTTGACTATCAGCGCAGCTGTGGGCGGAACTCCTACATCCACGGTGAATTGCTTTGTTGTGGTATCGACTTCTACTTTGACAGGGACCTTCATTCCAGGGAAATCCTTAGTTTTTTCATTAATGTTATTTACTACTTGCAATATGTTTACACCCATTGGACCGAGTGCCGGTCCCAGTGGGGGTCCAGCACTTGCCTCTCCACCATTTACCAAAGCAGAAATGGTCTTTTTATCGCCCATGCTTTAAAACTCGGTTGAGCTGAAATATAAATGTCTTTTACATTTACGATAATATATATAATGAACTCTCTGGGGGCTTCTAATTTTCACGAGGCATATAACTAGGAGTTGTGGACATGGTTGGACTGCGAAACTAGAGACATTCGCCATATTCGTGTTCAGTGCGATCCCAGCTTCTACTTATTCAAGACCTCTACTTATCCAATATTCAGGCAATTTGCAGAACACTATTCTCTTCCCGCTAAAAAAATGAGACCGCGAGAAGACAAAAAAAACACAGGTTAAATTAGTGCGCCACCTTTTTCAGATAATTTGCATCTACCGTTACGGGAATCTGGTATGGAGAGTCAAGTAAAACTACTGTCGCTTCTTGTTTTTCGTAATCGACTCTAGTTATTTTCGCTTTCATAGCCTTGAACGGCCCTCCGATAATTTCTACTGTGTCGTCAATACTCAGATCTGATACGACAGGTTTTTTCACCAGATAGCCTTCGATGTCCTTGAAGGGTAATTCTCCACGGATTTGGCCTCGTACATGACGGACACCGGCCAATGCCTCATAGGCAATGTTTGAATCAGGAGCCTCTACGATAATATATCCTTTAAAATTCTCCAATATAAGAATCGAATGAATTCCTATCTTTTTCGCGTTAATTCTATTTTGAATAATGTTGGCAACTATGTTTTCTTGTCCACCTGTTGTTCTGATAGCGAAAAATTTTGAATCTAAAACTGGTCTTGTTTCCGGTTTCTGAGTAGCATTTTGCGGATTTGCTATGGGTGTAGAAGCCTCAGTGCCCCCAACAACGTCAGCGGCGGATGTCGTGACGTCAGTATCAGAATTTTTCTGTGATTTGGTATATGATTTACCAGAAGTTGGGATTTCATTATCTTCAAAAACATCATTAATTCCTTCAATATCATCTTCATCTTCTTTAATGCTATCGCTCATTATTTTTCAATTCAATACAGAATGGCGTGTCGGATTTTATAAATTTACTTCGTTGGACAAGATTGAGGATCATAATCGGTAATTGTAACATATGAGGATAATTGACTTCCCTCGAAGCCGCTTCTTCACGTGTTGACACCAAGAGTACAGGGGGGGATGAGGTCAGATAAACACACTCAATCGACGGGTACCAGCCAATCAATAAGCACATCGAGCTCTTCGCAATCCAACGTTACCCTTATAGGACCAAGGGGGGATTCCTGTTCGTCATCAATTACTACTGCAATGCCAGTAGCAGCCGCCTGTTTGTTCAAAAGGAAGTAGGTGCTATCTGCCACTCGATTATTAAGTAACATACGTCTTAAGACGCCCATTGCGGATCTAGACCTAACTTGTTCGTAAATTGTGCGAAGTGACTCGATTCCAATTGACCTACCAATAACCCTGCTTCCGTATCGGAATTCCGGCGAACATTCGATTACATTCGTTACTGCAGCAATTACTCTTTCGCGGGACTCTGAGGGGTTAACTGTAGCCTCAACTTTTAATTCAATGGGGGTTGTGACTGGTGATTTTTTCATTAGCGCTTACCTATATTGCTCCATATGCCATTGTCATCATAAAATTCTCCAACCCATTTTTGAACTATACCAACAGCATTTTCCTTTAATTCTTCAATTGTTAAATTATTGTTTGACAACATTTCATCGGACATCGCAATTGCTTCGCTTATACCCACGTCCAATTCCCGTTTATCACGCGTCCCAAAGTCATTTTCGTTCAACGGGGCATCGCCTCTAGCTCGCTTTTTGAGATGATCAAATCTGGTATGTGCAGATGCATGTATAGCGAGCAATTTAACCCGGCCAATAGCTCGCAATATCTCAACCTCAGGTACGCTTCTGATCCCATCAACCACGATATTCTGAGCGGCATCACTTCTAGTCTCTCTCCTTTCGATTTCATCTAGTATCAAATGGGCAATTGCTCCTGGACCACTCTCCCTCCTCAATTCTAACATTAAATTACCTAAGTTAAAATCAGTAGGCTCTATGTTCCTTCGTTTCGCCTCATCTCTTACGACATCGCCCATTGCTATCACAGCGAATTCTTTCTTCCTGAGTGACTCGGCAACAGTAGATTTACCAGAACCAGGCATTCCCGTAAGACATACGATTAATTTTGCATTTTTAATATTTTTATCCGGAAATTCGGCGTGTCTGGTTCCTGTCTCCTTCTTTCTCTCTTCCTTGCTCTCTTTTTCTGCCATATTTACGACACTTCTGCCGTCTACTCTTGGAAGCTAATAAATTTTCGCCGTGCTATTGTCAGAATGAGAATGTATATTTAGTTATTCTAGCTGCTTCCTGGTTATTCCAAAATAATAAAAAGTATATGGAAGATACTTGGGGTAAATTGGACGACATGAGGGCTTTTATTGCAGCTGATGTATCAAACACCAGAGCTATCGAAAAGCTACAGCAAGAATTGATAGCTGACGCCGGATGGACACACGAGCAAACGAGACCCGTTAATAACCAGAATCTTCACTTCACCCTTATCTTCCTAGGAAACATAGGCTTAGATGTCGTCAATGAAATTGAGATCAAACTGTCAGAAATACAATTTGAGCCAATAAAATTAACTTTCACTGGGATCGGCGGATTCCCGCATCTTAACTTTGCTAGGGTTGTCTGGGTGGGAGTAGACGAAAATGGCAAGCAAAGACTTGCTAGCCTTGCAGAACAGGTAGTCCTAAAAATGTCAGAGATAGGCATCAAGCCAGACAAACCGTTTACGCCCCACCTTACGGTAATTCGCGTAAAAGGAAGAAGTTTGAACATGCGAACTGATATATTAGACAAGTATCAGAAGAAGGATTTCAATTCGGATATTATTGATAAAGTCCATATAAAACGAAGCGATCTTACTTCTTCAGGGCCGAGATATACAAATATCTTTACGGTGCATGCGATATGAAGAGTATTAACAATATTATTTCACAAGCGCTAAGGGAATGCCAGCCTTTGCCTGACGATGTGGAAAAACTAACAAAGATCGCGATTGAAACTAGGGGCCTTGTTAGTCGTTACATCTCTCCCAAAGTAGTGGAGGTCATTTTTGGAGGCTCATTTGCTAAAGGAACATGGTTAAAGGAGGAAGTAGACATTGACATTTTCATTAAAATTGATAACTCAGTGAATGATAAAGAATTTGGACAGCTTGGCGAGCAAATAGGTTGGCAGTCGCTCAAGGGATTCAATCCTTATATTCGGTATTCTGATCATCCATATGTTGAAGCAGTTATCGATGGAATTCGAGTCAACGTGGTTCCTTGTTACGATGTACCTAAAGGAAAATGGAAAAGCGCTGCTGACAGATCACCGTTCCATACTGACTATATGAGAAACAATTTAGATGACGAAAAAAGGAACCAAGTGAGGCTGTTAAAGAAGTTTTTGAAATCCATTGGTGTATACGGAGCCGACATTGCTACAGGAGGGTTTAGTGGCTATGTCGCTGAAATTATGATATTGAAATATGGTTCGTTCGAGTCCGTATTGCACGCAATGTCAAATATAGGGGAAGAAAACAACGTAATTTCGATCGATAAGCCTGATGAATATAGTGTAAAGAATTTTAAAAGTCAGCTTATAATAATTGATCCTATTGATCATAAAAGAAATTTAGGGACGGCTATTTCGGCTGAGAGTATTGGGAAGTTGGTGCTCGCAGCCAGATCATTCCTGGCAAAGCCATCTATTGATTTTTTCATCAAGAAAGAACAAAAATTAGTTGGAAATAATATGGAGCTTTATCCTAATTTAGTTATAGCCGAATTCAATTATAAAAAACGTAGTCCTGATATCATCAGGGGACAGCTTAAAAGAAGCCTTATTGCAATTTCTAAGCAACTAGAACTTGCGAATTTTAAAGTAGTTCGGAGTACTTGTATCACGGATGAAGAAGAAACTGCTGCCTTTGGGTTCTTACTAGAATCAGTTACATTGTCTGAATACACACAAAAAATCGGTCCGAATATATTTATGAGGGAAGAAACTGCCAATTTTATCTTAAAAAATCAGAAGAAATCGTTAATCACCTGGGTTGACAGCGAAATGAGAGTTTCAACCTTAATACGAAGAAAAACTACAAATGCAAAACATTTCTTGAAATTGTTATTGACTAAGAAAATCGAGAGTACAGGAATCACTAGGGGACTGGTAGGAGACATTCAAAGGCTTTTCCGTCTCTATTCGGGTGATGATCATAAAATAAATGGAATCGCAAAGGAGGCAGTCAAGGAACTTATCTCATCGGATCAACGCATATTCTGATAAAATCGATGTAAATTGTCCTGAACTTGTTCCTGTCATTTCTTATCCGAGAATAATCGAAGAACGAGAATATATCGGCCGTTTGAAAGAATTAGAAATTATGGGAGTTAGCTCAATTTTACGCGCTGGAAGCACGAAAATTGGCAAATTTAGTATTCTGGGAAAGGGCGGTGTTGGTCTTGTGGTGAAGGTCGAAGCAAAGGATAAAAAAACCTGCGCTCTAAAAATTCGAAGAATCGATGCTAACCGCAAGTCCATGGAAAGAGAGGTCAAGTTGCATAAAATTGCAAATTCAGTCGGTGTTGGGCCCCACATTTACGCGAACTCCGAAAATTTTATTTTGATGGACTTTATAGATGGTTGGAACATAATTCGTTGGTTGAACCAGCAAAATATTAACAATGATCAAGTTCGCAAGGTTGTAATAAGTACGCTAGAGCAATGTTACGACTTAGATAGGGCGAATCTTGACCATGGAGAACTAAGTTGCTTAGACCATCATGTGCTGGTTTCAGAGAGTGTTTTAGCTCATATCATAGACTTTGAGAGTTCCAGTATCGATAGAAAGCCTTGCAATGTGACGGCCGCTGCTCATTCGCTATTACTAAATGGCCCAATTTCAAGAAGGGTCAATAAGAACATACACTTTGCTGAGCAAGAAAAAATTATTCATTTACTAAGGATGTATAAATCGAATCAAACTAGAGGTAATTTCGATAAATTAATCGAAGCATTTGGTTAGGCCGTTTGCTAAACTTATTACTGCTAATCTATTAGTCTAAGTATCTTTTAATGGGGTATAGATGCATAACAATATGATGTATGTGGTGCCAACAGACTCGCCCATCGAAATTCGGGAGGTAAAAAACGTTAATCTTAAAGGAGGCACAGTTATTGACGGTTTTCCCAGTGTTGGGTTGGCTAATGCCATTGCATCTGAATGTTTTGTTCATTCTCTAACGACTGAGCTTGTTGCAGTTCTTGATTCACCAGGTTTTCCTTCGTTATCAATAATACAAAACGGTACTCCAAATTTTCCCGCAAGAATCTATGCCAATGAAGAATTGAAACTTGCTATTTTTGTGTCCGAACTAAATTTCGATCAATCTATGTATCGCCCAATAGCGAAGACGATTTTGCGATGGGCAATTGAGAAGGAGTGTGAGCTTGTCATAAGCGCTGCTGGTCTGCCGGATGACGAAAATCAAGAGGAAGATGATACTAAAACGACTGAACCGGTGGTATATGCTACTGCAAGCACCAAAAAAGCTGTACAAAAGTTTACAAGGGCTGGAATTGAACAACTGTCTAGCGGTTCTGTAACGGGGATTCCTGCCTTATTACTGAACGAAGGAAAATGGTTGAAAAAAGATGTGATTGTTTTGTTAGTCAAAGTGTTGAAAGATGCACCAGATTTTCGAGCGGCAGCCGTAGTTTCGCAGTCTGTCAGTAAACTAGTGCCAGGCGCCTCATGCGATATCATGTCCTTACTAAAGGAAGCAGAACTGGTGGAAAAAAAACTACGAAGGATCAAAATTGAACAGCCAAAAACCAACCTAGGACTGTATGGATAAAAAGAATTGTATGCACGCTTGCGCAAGCAAGTCTATGTATTAGAACTTATGTCTTTGTCGAAGCAAAAGACAGTCAGACTGGCATTTTTATGATCAGGATATAGTAATGACTCCTATTTTTGCTTATTAATGTCATATCGCACGAAATCCAGATATTGGGCTCTAATTTAGAAGTAGATATACAATAATGGCCGAAGATACATCATCGACCGCTTCGAATACTATTCCGTTTCCAACCTTGACTATTCTATATTTGCCTGCTGAGGCAGAGAACATTATTGAGGAACTGAGTCAGAAGTATTGCAATATAACAGTAGAGGACTGCAATGGATTCTTCCACGGCGGCATAAAGAAACAATACAAAAAGATAACTATTTGGAGTCAAGGAATTGATAGCCTTTGGTTTAATGCAATCATTGCTCGAATTAAGGAATTGGCCGGTGTGGAATTTGTTCCGATTGTATCAGGAGGAATAATGTATTCTGTCTGAACTACAGCTTATAGTTATCATGTGGCCAAACTATCACAAAAATTCAATTTGTGGCTAAGATTATATTTTAATTAGAAATAATTCGGTTGCTGAATGTTCACCCTGGCGAGTAGCTCTTGAAAGAGGGAAGCTCTTGAAAGAAAAGAGTCATCATTTCATGGCTTTACTATGATATCTATAATGAAAGAATAAAACATATTTAGACAAGATGTTTCTATCATATTTATCAATGTAATGGTTACGGTATTGTTGAAGGGATATATCCTTTAAAAAGACAACAAGCAATATGGCGAACTATTTTACGATTTGATGGTCCCATTAGAACTTCTTAACGTTGGAGTACACGAGCGCCTGTAGAAGCGTTTCTGAGTCCCGAGAAGAACGAGCTCGTAAAGCGCTTGCTAGGAAGTTTTTTGCACTCTGTGTAATGGTATATTAATCATTCATACTGGCTATGCCGGATATCCTGCAAAGCGTTATGATTAAAATCTGTTGTTTTCTCATGTAGTACTTCGTCACTTCACTGGCTATATGAGCCCTAGGTGGGATTTGGACCCACGACCTAAGGTTTACGAAACCTTCGCTCTGCCGGGCTGAGCTACTAGGGCAATTAATTAGAGGCAGTTGATCATTCATTATTTAATCCTTCATGTTCTTGTATAACAATAAATGTGACAAATTTTAAACAAAAATTAAGACATAATCAAGTTAAATTAAATATCACAGGTCTTTAGTCGTATCCAATATGAAGATCTCAATCTCCGGTATTAGAGGAATTTATGGGAATGACCTTAATTTGCATGAAGTTATCAAATTCAGCAGATTATTCGCTTCTTGCCTAATTAAACCAAAAGGGAAATGCGTGTTAGCAAGAGATACGAGACATTCTGGAAAAATAATACTCCAAGCTGTGTCGGCGAGTTTAATGGAACAAGGAATTGATGTTTACAATCTCAATGTAGCCCCTACTCCTATCGTATTTAGAGAGACAAGGAAATATGGAGCCGGAGTCGTCGTGACAGCTTCACATAATCCGCTGGAGTGGAATGGACTAAAATTTGTACTTGATGGGCGAGGGATTTACGAGAATGAATTGGATCTAATGCTGAAAGGTACAACATCTGCGCCAGACACATTTGGAAAACCATATGATATAGCTTCAGATTATTTTAACGAAATTTTTGATTTGATAGTGCAAACAGAAACAAACAAAGCGGTTACATTAGGGTTTGACCTAGGCGGCGGCGCCACATGCCACTATGTCGAGGGACTCTTTAAAAAACTCGGCTACAAATTTCATTGTGTTAACGATGTCCCGGGGATATCCTCAAGAGGTCCCGATCCTACTATCGATGCTCTGTATGAATTACGTACTTTAGTACAGGAAAATGAGCTGGACTTCGGATTTGCGTTTGATTTAGATGGCGATAGACTCGTAGTGGTTAATAACAGAGGCGAAAAATTGAATCCCGATTCAACGCTGTTGCTATGCGTAGCCAGTGCTCTCAAAATGGGAATGAAAAAATTTGTAACTAGTATAGATACTAGTATTTCTGTAGAGAAATTAATAAAATGTCATAATGGTAGATGTGAATATTCTAAAGTCGGTGAGGCAAATGTTGTTAAGAGAATGTTAGAACTTGACTCAGATGCCGGAGGGGAGGGGAGTAGCGCAGGATTTATTCTGCCGAGATTCAATATGTGCAGGGACGGATTGTTGGCAGCAGCGACTGTTTCTTCTTTGGATCGGGCAACGATAAATGAATGTTTTAGATTGGCATCGGAGTACGTCCAAATCAGATCAAAAATTCCTGTCAATTCGTCTATCCATCTGAAATTGCTCGATAAACTACTTGATCTATTCACATCAGAATCATCTCAAATTTCGACGATCGACGGTATTAAAGCAATATTTGATGAAGATTCATGGGTACTTGTAAGACCATCAAACACTGAAGATGCGATTAGAATATCAGTTGAATCAAAAGCTAACAATGCACAATCCCTTTACAACAAGATAATGGCGAGGGTCACTCTAATTTATGAGCATGTTAAATGAAAAAGAGATTATCGATATTATTATTTCTAAAATTGGATTTAAGGGTGATAATAAAAGAAAAGTTGATGACGTGTCAACCTTTTCCCTAGGAAACATGAAACGCATGAAGAGTCTCATTCTAAAATGTGATATGCTTGTTGAAAGTACTGACGTGCCTCAAGGAATGCACCCATGGCAAATTGCGAGGAAGAGCATATCTGCATGTGTCAGTGATCTATCAGCAAAAGGAATTAAACCGCAAGTTTCGTTAATTTCCGTAGGGATTCCAAAAAAATATTCTAAGCCTGAGATCGATGGGCTCGCAAAGGGGTTTCAGATTGCATCCGAGGAATTTGATGTCAAGATAGTGGGTGGCGATACTAACGAATCTAAGGAGCTAATTATCGACTGCTGTATGATAGGATTTTCAGAGAATTGTGCTGAAGTACTTCCAGGCAGAAACGGTGCAAAACCTGGTGACTTGGTAGTCGTTTCAGGGGAATTTGGCTACACGTCGTCTGGTTTGAAAATCCTCACGAAAAAGGCGGAAGCGTACGGTGAATTCAAGAAGAATGCTATCTCATCTGTGATGAGGCCCAAGCCTGCACAAAAGTTTGGGATATCTCTTGCAAAGTATTTCTCAGCATCAATGGATTCAAGTGACGGTTTAGGCATCTCCCTTTATGAACTTGCAAGACAAAGTGATGTTAACATTCTCATTGATAATATTCCTTCAGCAAAAGGCGTATACCAATTTGCTAGAAATAATCATCTAGACTACAAACGATTGATTTTTTGCGGTGGAGAAGAATATGAAATAGTCGGAACCATGGCACCGGCAAGTTTGAAGAAAGCAAAGTCTACTGCCCGACGTTCAAAATTGAAGTTGTTTATTATTGGAAAGGTAGAAAAAGGAGAGGGGAAAGTATTTCTTTTGGATATGAAGACAGGAAAACGCATTCAGCTCGAAGAGATGGGTTATATTCACTTTAATGCCCGTAAAGGACATGATAAATGAATCGCCTTGATATTTTTCTATATGTGACCGTGCCGCAAGTACCGACAGGCAGTGGAATTGTAAGTTAAGTTGGCATAGTTCCAGTAATCTTCTAGCGTGGTACAAATTCTCTTGCCTCCTCATTCGTAAGCATGCTGACTGTAAATAATAGTGAATCTGTAGAAAGGGAAGGAAAATCGGAGATTCAGATAAGGCTCTGAGGGACACTAAATGGATCAGGTTGGAGGTAGGTTTCAGGTTTTCGTACTCTATCTTCAGAAAAAGCAATCTTCGTAAGGCGTGAGATCTAAATCCCAAGTCCTAAGTAGATGCCACCAGGTCGAAATGATTTGCCACCCTCGAAACACCATTCTGGATGTCAACTTTGGAAAAACGTCATAATGAAAAATTACTCTTAGTGAGGAACGATGTTCAACCAACCAATCTTAGCGAGTCCAGTAAACACCTCAACCGCAACTCAAATGTAGACCTGATTCGTTTTAATCTGGGGAACAGTCAATTCTCAATTGTTACCTTTTGTTACATTTCTCCAGATAATTGTACCATTATCTTTTTAAATATCCATAGAATCCTAAATGATGCCGATATCGTCTATGATTTAGGACACGTTCGGTAAATAGCCGTCGCAGACTGGGTGTAAGTCCCAGTATCGGCCCATTTTTCAAAAGCAAACTAATTGGGTTCTCGGTAAATCACCCCACAATACAAGAACTCGCAAATGATAGATTGATACTCACTTACCGTACAAGAGAATATAACAAATAGGATAGAAATGAGCTTGCCATTTGATTTTATGGAAATAATTCCTACCCTATCTTAAATCTAGTTCTTGTTTCTGAGCTCCTTCGCTCTGGTCTTCAAGGAGAAAGGTTCACAATAATTAATTTCGTTGTACACCGAGGTGTCGACATCAGAAAGCGGACCTTAATATCAAGCCCCCAATTGTGGCACAGACACTCACCAAACTTCTCTTAAGCCTGTTCAATCGGCAACAGCGCCATATTTAACAAAGGTCTCAAGAATCCTATCAAGTTTAGAAAGATCAATATCACCACGTGTTAATCGCGCTATTCTTATGCACTCTCTGATATTTGTACTCTTGAGTCTGTTGAATACTGCGTCAGCTATAACGGTAGCAACATCTCTATCTAGTCCTTCCTCTCTATCTAGAATTTCCACAGCGATATCTACAAATTCTTCCTCTGTATATGGCTTGAAATGTATATCTCTAAACCTAGTTAGCAGGGGCGGCAATAGCTTCTCTGCGCTATTACATGACGCAAAAACCCACGTCTTTAGTTGAGTCGTTCTTTTTTGATTGTGTTTTAATTCGGATAGGATACCGGACTCCATCAGATTCAAAAGACTTGTCTGATCTCGCTTGTTCATCT
>WNFX01005985.1_pt1 | contig 15590 bp, 16 predicted proteins | sample 5400111 | NCBI WGS metagenome assembly WNFX01 (sample SAMN13153363, study PRJNA577476) | soil metagenome | isolation source: 40 cm soil or saprolite under grassland replicate 1 | place: USA:California | collected 2016-06-15 | reverse complement strand
AGTCCACCGCCTGCTGCCGGCGCCAGCCTTCGGAGTGCAGACCGGTGTCCACCACCAGTCGCGCCGCCCGCATCGAGTCCATGTTGAGCATGCCCAGCCTGGCCACCGCGTCGGAGTACAGGCCCATCTCGTCGGCGAGCAACTCATCGGCGTCCTTCCAGCGCAGCGCCGGATCGGTGCGCAGACGGGTGAAGATCTCGCCAAGGTCGCGGGTCCCGAACGCCGCGGAACCGACCACGGCGTACTCCTCGGCCAACCCGGCGATGATCTCCATGCCGGTTCGGTGCAGGTCCTGCGGCGAGCGGTCGGTGGTGGTGTGCAGCCGCACCAGCCGGGCATAGGTGGCCTCGCCGCCGGGCAGCCAGCACAGGCCGGCGCGGTCAGCGGACCGGCCGTGCGGTAGCACCTCAGCGGCCAGCACCTCCCGGTAGCCGGCAACGGCCGGGCGCACCACCTCGTCGAGGAGCCGGTCCCGATCGGCGTGGAACGCCGTGTCGTTCATCCGACCGTCCGCCAGCGCGCGAGGCCGTCGCAGCGGGTCGTTGGCCCGGTTGTCCAGATACCTGTCCAGGTGCGATATGGCGGCGTCGACCAGGTGGCGCACCGGCAGCCGACCCGCGGCGATGCCCGCCCGGTGGCGCTCGGCGATCGCACCCAGCGCCTGCGGTATCCGGCCCAGCCGGACCAGGTAGCCATCGGCGTGCGCCGGCTCGGCGATGCCGACCATCGACAGTCCCCACAGCAACTCGACCGCCGCCGCCATGCCGTAGTCGGTCACCGTGTACTCCACCGCGCGCGACGCCACACGGTCCAGCGCCGCCTCGGCCTGCTGCAACACCACCGCACCGGTTACCCGGTCAGCCGGGCCGGGCATGTCAGCATCGAGAGCCCGGGCCGCGATGGCGGCCACCCGGGTGCGCACCGCCTCGTCGCCGGCCTCGCTGTAGTCGGTCAGCCGGTCATCACGCTCGCGGAATCCAAGCAGCGTCGCCCACAACGGGTACGCCTCGAACAACGCGTCCAGCAACTCGTCGGCAAGGCCCGCAGCTGTCGCCATGCGCGTCCCCAGTCCGGCATCGTCGGTCGCGTACCCCGACCGTACTCGGCGACTCCCCGCGGCACAGCGCCCCGCGAGGGTTGTATCAGGCACCGGTACGAGTCTGTCCGTACACAGAGGGGGTGGTCCGATGGCGGTGCAGGCGGTGCTGACCGCGCATTTCCTCGGCGCCTTCCGGGTGAGCATCGACGGTGCCCCGGTCGACACGGTCTCCAGCCGCCGCACCCGCAACGTCCTGGCATATCTGCTCGCGCACCGGCGGGCGGCGGTGTCCCGGGACGTGCTCATGGACGTCTTCTGGCCCAACACGGGGCCGGATGCAGCACGCAACAGCCTGCATGTCGCCCTCAGCCGGACGCGGCAGGCACTGCGCGTGGCGTCACCGTGCACCGTGATCGAGCGCCGTTTCGACACGTACCGCATCGCCAACTCGCTCTCGGTATGGACCGATATCGAGCAGTTCGAGCGGTCGTGTGCGACCGGCCGCCGAGCCGACAAGACCGGAGACGCCACGGCCGCGTTTCGCTCGTACGAGACCGCCTGCCAGCTGTACGAGGGCGACTTCCTCGCCGACGAACCGTACGCCGGGTGGGCGGCGGCTTCGCGGGACGCGCTACGTCTCCAAGCGGTCGACGTCCAGAGCCGTCTCGTGGAGATGTACATCGAGCGCGGCGTCTACGGCCCCGCGGCCCTCCTCGGTCGGCGCATCCTGACCATCGACCCCTGCAACGAGCGGGTGCACCGCAAACTCATGGCCTGCTACGCGGCGGCCGGCCTACGACATCTGGCGCTGGCCCAGTACCAGCGGCTGGCGTCGGTGCTGTGGGATGCCTTCCGGGTGCGGCCGTCGGTCGAGACTGTCGAGCTCTACGAGCGGCTGCGCCAGCCGCAGCTGGCGCGGCGGCGTTCGGCTTGACCAGGCGGGTGCCCGGCTCCCGGCGTACCCTCCGGAAGTATGACGAACCTCCATCGCCTCGGCTGCACCACCAGCCCGGCCGGGTTGCTCTTCGAGTGCGTCGACGGCTGTGGTCGCCGGCTCGTGATCGACCGCCGTCGCGGCGAGATGGTCGTGATCGACCACGGCGACCGCGAAGCCCTGCACCAAGGCTCGGTCGGCGGGGTGGAGTTGGCGCCCCTCACTATCCGCCAGCCCTGAGCGCCAGGGCGGCGGCGGTCCATGGCCGCCACCCTGGCGGGGTCGTCAGCCGATGCGCAGGAACGGGCCCTCGGCTACCGCGGCGACATCACTGACCGCGTTGAAGTTGCGGTGGGTGAGCACCACGATCAGCTTGTACACCCCGGACACCGGCGGCGCCGGGTTCTCCGGCAGCTCGTTCGCCGCCACGGTGACGGTGGTGCTGTAGGCGGCGGTGCCGTTGAGCGCAACGATCTGCGTCGTCCCGACCTGCTGCTCCGGACCCTGCCCGATCGACTCCACATACGCCGCCACCTCCCACTGGCCGCCCAGCAGAAGCGCGGCGAGCGGGTCGATGGACCAGGTCGCGTCGATCGTGAACGGGCTCGCCGCTTCCAGCACCGTCGCCGGGGCGCCGTTGTTGTCGTTCACGACGATGTCGAACTGCCCGGGTGCGAAGAGCTGGTTGGGGAACTGGATAACTGCCACGTCTTCCTCCTCTGGCAGCGGCGTGCTGCCTTGTGGGTAGGGTCGCGCAGCGGTCTTTCCGCGCCCCTAATCCCGACTTACGCCCGGCGAGCCGTTCGATAAGTGCGCACCTCAAGAACGTCGATGCCGCTGTGCCGGCGATCCGAAGCACGACACACCCTGGGGCCGGGACCCGTTACCCCAGGGTTGGAGATCCGACGGCACGCCGTTACTAGGGCCGTACTCGGATCCGAGCCGGGTCCGTTCTCCCTAGCGTCAGGTCATCTATCAATGGCCTGAGCAGGGGAGCTGGGCACCGTGAGCGTGATCGCGAGCGCCGCCGGCACCACGGAGGAACTGGTGCGCGCGGCTTCGAATGGAGATCTCTACGCCAGGGCGGAACTCGTCGAGCGCTACGCCAACGTCGTCTGGGGGACGGTGCGTCGTTTCCGGCTGTGCGATGCCGACGCCCAGGACGCCGTGCAGAACACCTGGCTACTGATGATCGAGCATCTCGGGAGGCTGCGGGATGCTGACCGGCTGCCGGGCTGGCTGGCGACGACGGCCCGGCGGGAGTGCATGAGGATGCTCCAGCAGTCCCGCCGCGAGGCCGTCGGCTTGGACGCCGAGATGATGGACCGGACGGAGGACCTGTCGCCGAGCCCGGAACGCTCCGCTGTTGATCGGGCCATGAGCAGACTGCTCTGGAAGCACGTGGCGGAGCTTCCGCCAGGGGGCCGGGATCTGCTCATGGCGCTGGTCGGATCCGACGCCCCGCCTTATGCGGAGTTCGCCCGCGCCACAGGGATGCCGATCGGCAGCATCGGGCCCAGGCGGATGCGTTACCTGCGGACGCTCCGGCAGCGGCTCGAGAAGGCCGGCCTCGGAGTCAACGCCTGGTGATGAGACACGCGTCCGGGCGGTCGTGGTCCCGATATAGCCCGACCCGGGCTCGCCGGGGTTAGAGCCTGGTTCACGAAGCTGTGCGAACGGATGGGAAAGCTACCGTCGGCTGTGATGCCGCGCGGGATACGCCGGTGCCGCGCTGGTCGGGGCACTGACGGTCGGCCGCAGCCATAGCGACACGCTGGCCGGCTGCATGGTCTGCTCGACCATGCCGAGCAGCTCGGCGGTCAGGGTGTCCAGGTCGACCTGCTGGCGCAGCCGGGCGCTGAACGCCTGGATCGTCTGGGCGGCGTCGTAGCGGCGGCGGTTGAAGCGCCGGTCGACCGCGGCCTGGATGCGGCGGCGGGCCGGCTGGAAGGCCGCGGCCACCACCAGGGTCGAACCAGCCGAACGAGACCTCGTTGCCAGCCAGCACCAGGGCCGCGATGGCCAGCACCGCCACCGCCACCGGCGCCGTCCCCACCGCCAGCCAGCGCAACTGCTGGCGCTCCACCCCGCGAGCGCTGCGGAAGCGCACCACCAGCGACGCGGCGCCGATCGGGATGGCAAGCCCGGCGATCACAAAGGTCACACCGCGCGCGACCGGCAGCCACACATCCAAGGCGCGCACGGCGAGCGGGTCGGCGACCGACTGGTCGGGCTCGGTGAACGGCCCCAGCACCGACGACAGCAACCCCACCACCGCCGCAAGCGCCGCGACCCTGGCCCACCAACGCCAGCGTGGCGAGGGCAGCGATCCGGTCGGGGTGAGCAGCAGGATGAAACCGATGCAGGCCGCCATCCAAAAGAACCCGACGTCCTTGGCCGCGGACCCGACGGCGGGCGGCGCCCCACGCCAGGCCAGCAGCACGTAGCTTGCATACCCGTCGGTGAACCACAGCCCAAGTGCCAGCAGCAGCCAGCCTACTGGATGGCGCGGTCGGCGGCTGGCCAGCACCGCCCCGACCGTCACCGCGCTCACCGCCGCCAGCAGATAGACGATGGTGTCGACGTTCGACCCTGCCTGGTCAGACCGGCCGGCCTGGCGCAGCAGGTGGGTCAACCAGACGGCCACGGGGATGCCGAGCATGACCAGCGCCCACAGCGCCCATGCCACCACACCCGGCCACCAGCGCGGCCGGGCCAGTCGGGCGGCCAGGGTCACCGCCGCGGTCCTGGGCTGTACGCAGCGCATCACCGCCACCCTCCCTGCGTCGCGGGTCACGTGCCAGTGTGGCCCGCCACCGTCCCGGTAGCGTTACGGACGGTGGACCAGCCGAAACCACCAGGGCCTTGTGAAACGGACCGTCAGCCGTTGTCAGGCGTGCCGGTCACGGTACGGCGTGGCGATTCACGTCGACCCGGTACAGTCGCAGCTGGCATCAACTGACGCGAGGTGCCCCCTCGTGGGGAGAATCGGGAAGCCGGTGTAAGTCCGGCACGGGCCCGCCGCGGTAACCGGGGAGCCGCCGTCCACGCGCATACGCGCAGCCACTGGCCGCGAGGCTGGGAAGGCGGATGGTCAGGCATCGATCCGGAAGTCCGAAGACCGGCCTCGCTCCACGGCCACCCGAGGTGGCCCGACGCAGCGGGAGCCTGCCCATGAACACCGACATTTACGACGTCATTCACAGCCGCCGGGACGTGCGCACCCAGTTCACCGGCGCCCCTGTCCCGGAGGCTGTCCTCCAGCGGATCCTGGCGGCTGCACACGCAGCCCCGAGTGTGGGACTGTCCCAGCCCTGGGACTTCGTCATCGTGCGCGACCCAGCCGTCCGGCGCGCCTTCTACGACCATGTCCAGGACGAACGGGCCGTTTTCGCGGCGACGCTCGGCTCGGCCGCCGCCGACCGCTTCGCCCGGATAAAGATCGATGGGGTACTGGAGTCGAGCCTGTCGATCGTGGTCACCTACGATCCGGAGCGCGGCAGCCCGGCAGTCCTCGGCCGGCACGCCATCGCCGACGCGGGGCTGTACTCCGTCTGCTTGGCCATCCAGAACCTGTGGCTGGCCGCCACCGCCGAGAAACTGGGCATGGGTTGGGTGTCCTTCTATCGGGAACCGCACCTGCGTCAACTACTCGGCATCCCGGCCGGGATCCGCCCCGTCGCCTGGCTATGTCTGGGCCCGGTCACCCATCTGGAAGCCACGCCGGATCTCGAACGCCATGGCTGGCGCCGCCGCCGCCCGCTGGAAGCCGCAATCCACGACGACCGGTGGTAGGCGCGAGGGTCAGGCGGAGGGGGAAACGTGGCGACCGTGTTCGTGACGGGGTCGGCCGACGGGTCGCGCGGACCCGGGCGCTGGCCGAGGCGACCACCGACCAGGGGCTCTTCGACGCCGTCGTGCACAACGCCGGGGTGGACGAATCGGGCGGAGGCGTGCCCATGGTCGGCCCGCGTGCTGCGAAGGATGGACTGGAATGACCGAGTACACCGTGACCGTGACAGGCGCGACCGGGAAGACCGGCCGTCAGGTCGTGGCGGAGGCGAGGGCACGGGGCTGGCGGGTACGCCCGGCAGCGCGGAGCAGACTCGAGCAGGACGACCGGGCGGCTGAACGCACCCTGCTCAGTCTTCCCAGCCGTTTCGCGATCGCGCGGCCCACCTGGTTCCTGGACAACTTCACCGAGGGGTCCTTCGCCGCGATGACTGCGGCCGGCGAGCTACGCCTCCCCGCGGGCGAGGGCAGCATCCCGTTCGTCGATGTGCGCGACGTGGCCGCCGTGGCGGAGGCCGCCCTCGCGCCGGACGGTCCAGAGGGGTACTGCCCACGACCGGGCCGGAGGCCGTGAATCACCACGAGGTGGCCGCCGCGCTGGCCCAGGCACTCGGCCGGCCGGTGCGCTACACCTCGGTGCCCGCCGAGGACTTCGTCGCGCTGCTGGTGGCGCGCGGCTTCGCACCGGAGTACGGGCAGTTCCTGGCCGAGGCGCTCATCGACGTCGCCACCGGGCACCGGCGGATCCCGGTCGCGGATACCGTCGAGCGGGTCACGGGTCGCCGTCCGTACTCGGTGGTCGACTTCGCCCGTCACCATGCCGCCGAGTTGGCGGCCGGGTGATCTCGCTGCTGGAGGTGCCGGCTGGCGGCCATGTCACCATAGGCCGCCCTGCAGGTGTTTCGCACCGTGATGCGGGGCAGGACGGGATCCTGCCCCGCATCGCGCCGGCGGGCCACAGTCTGGTCAGGCTGGCAGTCGCCAGACCTGGTTCGTGCCGCCGTAGCAGTCCCAGATCTGCAGCCGGGTGCCGTCGGCCGAGCTGACGTCGGTGGCGTCAAGACACTTGTTGGCTTGCGGGTTCCGCAGCGTGCCGTTGCTCTGCGCCTGCCAGACCTGCGCACCGGTGCCGTTGCAGTCCCAAAGCTGGACCTTGGCGCCGTTCGCAGTGGAGCCGCTCGTGACATCGGCGCACTTGCCCAGCGCCCGCAGTGTGCCGTCGGTGCCCACGGTCCACTGCTGAGCGTTGGTGCCGTTACAGGTGTACAGCTGAATCGCGGTACCGTTCGCGGACGAGGCGGCCGCGACGTCGACGCATTTGCCGCCGATCCCGGTGATCGGTCCCGTCCGGCCGCCCGTGTTGCCGCCCATTACGGTCGCGTAGATCGCGCTCACCAGCGAGGTGCTCGTGCTGGTGTCCTGCGAGAGTTCCCAGTTCATGATGCCGCCGGCGTTGGCCATGGCCCACTGCGTCTTGCGCTTCACGGTCGGGATGCCGTTGTAGCACTCCCATGATCCGTTGACCGTGGTGCAGTCACGGTTGGCGTTCGCGGGGTCGATCGCGACGAGGGTCGCGTACGCGTAGTACCCCGGCCTGCTGTAGAACGGCACGCCCATCACGGCCTTGCTGGCCGGCAGGCCGCGCGACTTCCAGAAGTTGACGCTGTTGACCGCCCAGTCGTAGTTGGCGTGTGGGCTGCCACCGTCGTAGGCCATGATGTTGAGCCAGTCGACGTAGCCGAAGACCGAGGTCTGGACGCCGTAGGCCGTACCACCCTCGGACACGACGGCGGCGGTGAGCAGCTTGCCTCGGTTGTGCATCGCGCTGCTGAGCTGCTGCATCATCGCGGCGTAATTGTTGGCCGAGGTGCCCTGGTCCGGGTACTCCCAGTCGATGTCGACGCCATCGAGGCTGTATTGGTTGACGAAGTTGACCACGTTGTTGACGAACGCACTCCGCGTGGTGGCGTTTGCGGCCAGGGCCTCGAAGGCGGAGTCGTTGCCGTTGTTCCAGCCACCGATCGCGATCGATACCTTCACGTTGTTGCTGTGGCCGAGCGAGACCAGCGACGACAACTTGGACGGATTCTCCACCGCCTGCAGGGTGCCGTTCGCGTTGGGTAGCGCGAAAGCGTAGTTGATGTGGGTGAGTTTGCCGTACTGGATGCTGGTGACGCTGCCAGCCCACGACGGCATGTACCCGACGCTCTTGAAGTTGTTCGGCAGCACAGCGGCATCGGCGTCGGGCTGCCCGGTCAGGGCGAACGCGGCGCCGGCCGCGGCCGCCACGAGCGCGAAGGCGCCCGCGACCAGCTTCGAGCGGGTGGCGCTGGGTCGGGCGGTCCCGGCCTCCGTGGGTGACATCGAGGGTTCCCTTCTGTGACGAGGTACGCCGAACGATCGGACCCGGTCGGTCGGCTGCTCGGGGCATGCCGGTATGGCGGGTGACCCGGGCGGTCCTGACGCGTGTGCGTCCGACCGACCGGGCCCTCGCAGGTAGCACGGTCGGGACTCCGGCGCGGGCAGGCGGGGTGGCCGCATCTGCTATGCGCGCCGTTCGGTGCTGTTGGGGCGGGACGGGAGTCCGCTTCGAAGTACCTGAACTGTAGGAAGGTCAATTATTGATGTCAATATAAGGCTTGAAAAAAGTCCGCCGACGTGCGGACGCTCCGGTCGGCTGGTGCCATCTTGTCGTCCACCGTTGCGGGAGCATGATGGAGGTCATGACCGACGACATCCCGGCGCCTGCGTCGATGACGCTGGGGCAAAGCAATCTTCGGGTCCCGCGGCTTGGTCTTGGTGTCATGGTGTGGGGTGACATGTCGGCGGTGCCACGCTGGAATCCGGCTCGAAACGCCTACGGTCCGACTAGCAGCCTGGAAGAGCAGCGGGACGCGCTAAACGTCAGCCTCGCAGCCGGCGTGAACCTGCTTGATACGGCCGCCATGTACGGCAAGGGGGCTTCCGAACGGCGCGTCGGTGAGCTGACCGAGGGCAAAGACGTCTTGGTCGCGACGAAGTTCCCCGCCGGGTTTTTCTCCCGAGCCGGCAGCCTGTCGGCGACCCTGGAGGCGAGCCTCTCCCGACTGCGACGCCCGGTCGTCGATCTCTACCAGATTCACTTTCCGTCCCGCTGGATGTCCATCCCCACACTAATGAACCTCATGGCCGATGCCGTCGAGGCGGGCAAGGTCCGCGCCGTCGGGGTCAGCAACTACTCGGCCGCGCAGATGCGGACCGCGCACGCCGCATTGAGCAAGCGGGGTATCCCGCTTGCTTCCAACCAGGTCCAGTACTCCCTGCTACACCGAGAACCCGAAAGCAACGGAGTCCGGGAGACTTGCCGAGAACTCGGCGTCACATTGATCGCATACATGCCGCTAGCGTCAGGGGCGCTGACCGGCAAGTACTCTGCCGCTCACCGACCATCCGGGTGGCGAAGATACATGCCCCCGTTCCGGGGCAAGGGCCTGGCTACCCTCGAACGCGTCAACGCCGTGTTGCGCGACCTGGCTGCACGACACGACAAGACTCCGAGTCAGATCGCCCTACGCTGGCTCCTTGAGCAGCACAACGTGCTGCCCATCCCCGGTGCGAAAACCGGCAGTCAAGCCGCTCAGAATGCGGGCGCTTTGTCCTTCGCACTAACCGAATCTGAGGTGGCCGCCCTGAGTAGGGCAACGGCGGCCACCACCTGAGCGCGACTCAGGCAATCGCCCTCGCCGTCGCGTCAACGTCAGCCTTGGCGGCTATTCCACCGCCGGTTGGTGCGGTTGACTACCCGCACCTGCCCGCGGCGGCGCACCACCACCGAGCCCGGCTTGCGCTTCAATGACCGTAACGAGCTACGAACCTTCATCATTGCCTCTTTCCGGCTGCGCGACTGGCTTCCCAGTCGTCGCGGCCTCAACAACGCCGCAGACCCCGTCAGGATTCCCGAGGCGACGAGGCTGTTGAACAGCCGTCCGATGGTTGTGCGGGTTTCGTATCTCCTCGAAAGAGGCCAACAGGGCAGGTCACCAGAACGAGGCCGTTTATCCCGAAAGCGTTGTCGAGGTGCCCGTTTGACTGCCCCAGCGGATGACAGCAAGCCGGCTGTCGTGGTGTGCTGACGGCGGCAGCACACGCCATCGGCTGGACCAGCGTGACGAGATCAACGCGGCGTTGTTGGTGCTCGCCGAGTAGCCCGCTTGCGGCGACGGCCCAGCCCGCTTGCGGCAACGGCCCAGCCCGCTTCCGGCGCGGTCCCGCCGCTGCCGGTCCCCTGATCGCCTCCGCTCGAGAGGAATGGTCATGCCCACTCGTCCATCCGTACGCCGTTCCAGGCTGTGGACCATCGCCCTCGCCGTCGCCCTGACGGTTGTCGCCGCCCTCATTCCAGGCCAGATCGCCTCCGCGGACAGCAGCGCTGCCGCAAATGGGCGGTCCAAGCCCACCATCGTGCTCGTGCACGGCGCCTGGGCCGACGGCTCCAGTTGGAGCGAGGTCGTACGGCGCCTGCAACGCGACGGCTTCCCGGTCCGAGTGCCGCCCAACCCGCTGCGCAGCCTGCCCGGGGACTCCGCGACGGTGGCCAGCTTCCTGTCCACAATTCCCGGCCCGATCGTCCTGGTTGGGCACTCGTACGGCGGCGCCGTCATCACCAACGCCGCCACCGGGAACCCCAACGTGAAGGCGCTCGTGTACGTGGACGCCTTCGCACCGGACCAGGGCGAGACGGTTCTACCGCTCGCCGGTCCCGACTCCGCCCTCGCGGTGGACCCGACAACGGTGTTCGACTTCGTGCCGTACCCGGGAGCGCCGGCCGGCGACATCGACCTGTACCTCAAGCAGAGCGTCTTCCTGACCTCCTTCGCCAACGGGGTGCCGCCCCCCACCGCGTCGGTCCTGTACGCCACCCAGCGCCCGATCACCCTGAGCGCGGGGAACCAGCCGTCGGGCGTGCCGGCCTGGAAGACGATCCCGTCCTGGTACCTGGTTGGCACCGAAGACAAGGTCATCCCGCCGACACAGCAGCGGTTCATGGCGCAGCGCGCCGGCGCGCGGACGGTGGAGGTGAAAGCCGGGCACCTGTCCTTGATCACCCGCTCTGGCGCGGTGGAGCGCCTCATCCTTGACGCGGTCACCGCCACCCAGTGACCGACCCCAATCCCCACCAGCCCTCGCTGCCCGTGCCCCGTGCCTCGCCAGGCCGGGGCACCGGCGCGACCAGGGGACCGTTAATTCAGCGCCGGCCGGAGGCTGGCCTGCCGGCCGCAAGTTGCTCCAGCAACGCGGCGGCCTCTCGTGGCGCGTCGTGGCGGGCAAGGTCGGATTGAATGCGTCGGGCGTTCTCCCGATATGACGGCGTCCCGAGCACCTGCCGCACTGCGGCCCGGATCCGATCCGGCGCGGGGTTGGCGGTCTTCAGGTCGATGCCGGCCCCTGACCAGGCGAGCCGGGCGAGGACCTCGGGCTTCTCCTGGCTGTCACCGGCACCGACCAGCGGTACCCCGTGGGTCAGCGCGTTGCTGATCCCGCCGAACCCGCCGTTGGTCACCATCACGTCGACGCGTGGCAGAAGGCGCGCATGCGGGATGAAGCGTTCCACCCGGGCATTCGTGGGCACCGGCCCGAGCCGATCGGCCAGATCCCGTCCGGTGGTGGCGACCACCAGCAGATCCTCGTCCGCGAGCGCATCGAGCGTCGGGCGCAGAAGCTGACCGGCGTCGGTCGCGACGGTGCCCTGGGTGACATGCACGACCGGCCGCTCGCCGTCGAGCTCCGGCCACCACCGCGGCGGGGTGTACTCCGAAGCGCCGCTGTCGTCGAGCAGCGCCCCGATGAAGTGCACCTGCGGCGGCAGGTCCGAGCGCGGGTACTCGAACGACTCGCAGCCAGGCTGCAGGTAGAGATCAGGTGACAGGGACGCGTACATCGGGAACGTCCATGTGCGCGGGAGGCCGAGCCCGGCGCGGATCCGGTTGTAGCGGCGCTGGACGTCGCGCGCGACAACTCTCGGCATCATCTCGTCGAGGAGGTGGTTGCGCAGCCGGCCGAGCGGCGAGCTCGACGGTGGCAGGGCGAAGCCGAAGGGGGCGGTGTCGCGGCTGCGTATCGCCAGCACGCTCACGCCGAGCGTCGCGTACGCCGGTCCATCCAGTTGTCGCAACAATGCCGCGCCGAGCATCGTGGGGTCGGCTACCAGCACATCCGCCGGGAACGCCGTCAGGATCCGGCGGAAGTCCTCGATCTGGCCGGGGATCGGATTGACGAACAGATGGGTGAAGTCCCACTTGGCGAGGCGGTACCGGCGCAGCTTCCGCCGCTGGGGGAAGGAGGCGTTCAGGTCCTCCCCGTCGTAGTCCAGAGCGGACTGGACGGGCACGAAGACCGCCCCGGTCTCCGCCACCGCCGCCTGCTGCCGTCGACCCGCGTGCCACCACACCTCGTGTCCGCGCGCCGCCAGTTCTCGGGCGATCGGCTTGGCGGTGATGAGATGACTGGTCATCGGCTGGGTGCTCAGCAGGAACCGCGCCATAAACGTCCTCCCTCCCACGATACCTAGCGTCCATGGAGGCTTTCCGGTCGATGCGGCACCGTGCAGGCACGGCGGAACCTTCCGGCACCGGGTCCCGTACGGCAGGGTGAGGGCAGGGAGGGGCATCCCAACCATGGACCGACATGAGCGCGACGCCGACCGAGACCGCGATGACGGCTTCACCGACTTCATGAGCGAATGCGCTCATCGGCTCCACCGGGTGGCGTACCTCCTCACCGGCGACCGGGGACAGGCGGAAGAGCTGACCCAGGCCGCGCTGGTGCGCACCTACACGGCGTGGCGGCGGATCCGGCGCGATGACGCCTATGCGTACGCCAGGCGCGTCCTGGTCAACCAGCACAACGACTGGTGGCGCGGGCGACTGCGGCGCGAGCGGCTGGTACCGGACGTGCCTGAACGGTCTACCGGCGACGATCGGGCGACCACCGGGAAGGTGCGCACCCTCGAGTCCGGCGGCGGAGCGCAGCCCGCCCGCGTCCCGCTTCGGGCAGCTTGCCCAACTTGACGATCGCGCCGGCGGGATCGTCGACTACGGACTCTTCCACGGCGACGCCGCACGCATCACGGTGGACGCCGGGGGCCGGGTGGTCGGCGCGCACCTCGCGCACTGGAGCAGGGATCGGTCGTTCACCGTCTTCTGGGTTCGCCGAACCGGCACGTTGCTGTCACCGACGCCGGCACCGGAGGGGGCCGGCGGGACGCAGCCCCGGTTTACCGCTTACAACGAGGCCGGCGAGGTGCTGGGCACCTCGGATGGGCAGGAGTCCCGTCGCAGCGATGGGGGAGTCAACGCTGAGGACCGCGAACGCGTGGGCGACGTGATCCGCACCGGGACCCCGGTGGCCGACGGCCGCGAGCTCGTCCTCTGGTTCGTCGGCGACGACCAGCAGGCAATCCTCAAGGCGGGTGCACGCGACCGGGCGGGCACGATCGCCGAGCTGAAGCTTCTCGGAAACTACCACCGGCCACCATTCGACATTGGCTTCTACCACGGCCTGCAAACGATCGACGGACCGGGCGGGAAGCAGATCGTCCTGTGCACCTATGTGGGACCGGCCGCCAGGGTGGTCGCCGGGTCGCCCGCCGCGGGTGTCACCCATGGGTTCGGTCGGTGGAGCGCTCACCCGGAACTCTTCATCGTCTGGGTAGCCGGCGTGCCACCGGAATCGGCGTACCAGACGACGGCCGCTGCCTACGATGTGCAGGGCACCATGGTGGCGGCGTCCAACTTCCGCTAACTGAACCGTGTCGAATCGTGGAGGCCAGGTGGCAAGGATCCTCGTGACGTCGATGCCGTTCGCCGGACACATCGGTCCGATGACCGCCGTCGCTGCGGAGCTGGCGCGGCGCGGTCACCGGGTTGTCGCGTACTCGGGTGCCAAGTACCGGGAGCGGTTCGTCGCCGTCGGTGCCGAATGGGTGCCCTGGACACGAGCACAGGATTTCGACGACGCGCACCTGGCGGCCACGTTTCCGCAGGTCGGTGACGGCAAAGGGCTCAGGGCGGCCATGGCCAACGGGAGGTACGTGCTGGCCGGCACCGCCACCGGTCAGGCCGAGGACATCCTCGCCGAGGCGCGGCGGGAGCCATTCGACCTGTTCGTGGCCGACCAGCTCGCCGTCGGCGCGGTGCTCGCCGGCGAAGTGCTCGGCACACCGTGGGTGTCGGTGACGGTGAGCCCGCTGTCGATGGTGAGCGAGGACCTGCCGCCGGCAGGAATGCCTCTGCTGCCGGCGACCGGCCGCCTGGGCCGCGCACGCGACGCCGCGCTCCGCCGCCTCGTCGGGGTGGCGTACAAACGCATGCTCAACCCGGTCATCAACGAGGCGCGCGCCACGGTGGGGCTGAGCCCCGACCCGGTTGGCGGTCCCGACAGTCTCTACTCCCCGTACCTGGTCCTGGCGCAGGGCGTGTCCGGCCTGGAGTACCCGCGTAGCGACCTGCCCTCCCAGGTCCATTTCGTCGGACGGCTCACATCGGCTGGGGCGCAGCACGCCGCAGTGCAGCTTCCGTCCTGGTGGTCGGAGCTCGTCGACGCCCAGGCAGCGGGGCGGCCGGTGGTCCACGTGACGCAGGGCACGCTCGACGTCGATCTGGACGATCTGGTCAAGCCGGCAATTGCCGGGCTCGCCAATGAGGAGCCGCTCGTGGTCTGCACGACCGGCGGCGCGCCGCCATCGGCGCTGGGGCCGCTGCCCGGCAACGTGCGCGCGGCACCGTTCCTGCCGCACGACCTGCTGCTGCCGTTGGTCGACGTCATGGTCACCAACGGCGGATGGGGTGGGGTGCTGGCGTCGGTGCAGGCCGGGGTTCCACTGGTGGTGGCGGCCGGATCACTCGACAAGCCGGAGGTGGCGCGCCGCGTCGCGTGGTCCGGTGTCGGCCTCAACCTGCGCACCGGCACGCCGGGCCCCCGAAAGGTACGCCGGGCGGTGTTGCAGGTGCTGAGCCGTCCGCAGCTTCGGCGAAGGGCCCGCGAGCTGGGGGAGGCGCTGACCGCCGCCGGCGGCGCCCGCGTCGCGGGAACCCTTGTGGACAGGCTCCTGGCTGGGGCACGCCCCTAGCCCGGCGTTGCGGTGAGCGCCTGCCGCACCGCGAGGCCGCGTCCTGGTTCGCCTCCGCGCGTCCTCGGGTTTGAGTGCCCGGCTAGGTGTTTTCCGGCATGGCAGCCGCGGCCATCCCTCGTAGCGTCTGCGCTAGACGACGGCGTGTCCGAAAGGGGGCGGCGATGTACGCGGTGATCGGCAGGTGGAACATGGACCCGAGCCGTGAGGCAGACCAGAGCCGCGAGTTGCGCGATGTGATCGTGCCGGCGGTCACGGCCCGGCCCGGCTTCGTCGCCGGGTACTTGAGCCGGGACCCGGAAACGGGCCGCAGCCACACCACGATTGTCTGGGAGACCGAGGAATCGGCCCGTGACTTCAAAGAGATGGTCGACGAAAGCCGCCAGCGGGCCGCGACCTTCGGTGTGACCAACGATTTCCTGGTCGTCACCGACGTCCTGGCCGAAGTCCACCGGTGACCGCCCTGTCCCGACAGATACCGACATGAGTGAGCGGCATTGTCGGGAACCAGGCGGCGAAAACGAGCCGAATTGACTGCTCGGCGGGGTTTACGTCGCGATTCTTAATCGTGTTTTCGACATCCTCAATTACTGCCCTTCAAGGGGGGAAATGATGAGAACTGTGTATCGGGTGTTGGCCTATCTTGTTGCGGCAGAGGTGATTGTGCAGGCGATGGCGATGGTCTACGGCATCGCGGGGTTGGGTAAGTGGGTTGATGG
>WNFX01007441.1_pt1 | contig 15598 bp, 16 predicted proteins | sample 5400111 | NCBI WGS metagenome assembly WNFX01 (sample SAMN13153363, study PRJNA577476) | soil metagenome | isolation source: 40 cm soil or saprolite under grassland replicate 1 | place: USA:California | collected 2016-06-15 | reverse complement strand
TGGAGAGGTGAGAGATACAACCATTGCACCACCTCTTTCCAGCGAAAAGGTGCGCATAAGAAAGCAAAGGTTGGTTTTCTGGCTTGCCTGTCTTTCATAACATGACAGGTTCACAGTAGCGCGACTGCGTCGGATTTGCACCGAGCTTACCCTATTTGAGCGTCTTTTCCTTGTGTTGAATGAGAGAATGAGACGCCGCCTTTGCCTGGATTCAATTGTTCAGGTGATTTTCTTGTTCTCAACAGAGAAACAATCAGAAGTATATGCTATCTTTCCTGTGAAATGCAAGAACAATTCCTCCATAGTCACAATCTCAAGAAGGACATTCGACAGGTTGACAATGCAGAAAGCCTGTGAATATACTTAGAAACGAACAATACACAGCGTTTTCATGTCCTGCTTTGGATGGGAAGGCGAGATGAGAAGTGTTTGGAGCCAGAAGCCAGGAGACCTGCCTGATGAGCTTTGCTCACGATCCTTCGCGTTATAAGGAGAGAGTGCTGAACGATGAATTCTATTTACCTCATTTTTCCGCCTCTTACGCGCCCTTATTTCATCCCAGGTGACGAGCATAACAGCGCCCTGTAACCTATTCTGGATAGAAACGCGAAAGGGATATTGTCGTCATGAAGCTCATGCAGCGCCTTGCCTTGCCACCGGACGAAATTTATCGTCGCAGCTTTGCCACGGTAGAGGCCTTGCTTCCTGCTGGTGACTGGTCGCCAGAAGAGCGCCATGTGCTCCGGCGTATTGTACATGCTACAGGCGATCCCCAACTGGCTCTCCAGGTACGTTTCAAGCCCGAAGCAATCGAGCGGGGTATCGCGGCGTTACAGCAAAGCACAGCAATCTTTACCGATGTACACATGGTCGCAGCGGGTTGTAATAAACGGTGGTGTGACGCGCTTGGCTGCTCTATTCATGTGCTCATTGCGCAAGAAGGTCTGGAAGTCGCTGCAAAATCAGCACAGATAACGCGCTCGGCGGCAGCCGTGCTCAAGGCATTACCCCTCCTTGGTGACACGATCGTCGTGATTGGCAATGCGCCTACGGCCTTGCTTGCTCTGCTCGACGCTCTGGACGAGGGCCGTTGTGAACCTCCCGCGCTCATTCTAGGAATGCCAGTGGGCTTTATTGCCACCCCAGAAGCAAAAAACGCGCTGTGGGAGCGAGCGTATCCTGCGATTATCGTTGAGGGAACACGAGGTGGAAGTCCTGTTGCCGCTGCAACACTCAATGCCCTTTTCTCCCTCGCACTGCTTCCACTCAGACCACTTGAGCGAAGCTAGAACATCGTTCGTTGGCGGTCTGAATAAGGAGCTACAAAGAATGCAGCAGACGCCCGCTACTGCATCCATGAAACAGGTGAATGACTATGGATGACATCTCTACAAGTAGCGATACGCTGTCCTCCGAGGGGGCAGAACATCTTCCTGGGCGAGGGAACAAGCGTGGCATGCGTACTGGCTATACCACAGGAGCCTGCGCAACCGCCGCCACGCGCGCTGCACTCCTTGCCTTGTGCGATGGACAGGCACCTGATGCCGTAACGATTACATTGCCTGTTGGCATCAAAGCAACCTTTGCCGTCCATTCCTGTGAACACCATACGGATGGGAGCGTTACAGCCAGCGTCCTCAAAGATGCAGGCGACGACCCCGACGTCACACATGGAGCACAACTTTGTTCTACCCTCTCCTGGCTTGCAACTCCGGGTATTCAGCTCGATGGTGGAGTGGGTGTTGGAAGAGTGACGAAGCCTGGACTCGGTCTCGAAGTCGGATCAGCCGCTATCAATCAGGTGCCGCGTGCCATGATGCAGCCTATAAAGCCAGTATCAGCAAGGCCATCGATGTCGCAATTGCCTGTGGTAGCCAGGAGCACCTTTTACTAACGACGGGGAGCCGTAGCGAAAAATTTGGACGCCGCTACATTCCTTTGCCTGAGGAAGCATACATCCAGATGGGCGAGTTTACCGGCTATGCCCTGCGTGACTGTGCAACCAAGGGAGTGCGCTCTGTCACGCTGGTTGGCATGGTTGGCAAGCTCTCGAAGATTGGCGATGGCCGGATGCAGACACACGTGGCTGGAGCTGGAGTAGACCTGCAAGGCATGGCAGAAGTTGCCAAAGCGTGCGGCGCTTCCGAAGACATTGTCGCTCAAGTGCTGCAAGCCAATACCGCTCGCCACTTTCAAGAATTGATGCTGGAACACAACATAGATGGCGTATTTGACATGATTTGTCAGCGAGCACGTCATGCCTCACAAACATATGTGAAGCAGAAACTGGATGTTGATGTCCTGATGTGTGACTTTGATGGCAGTATTCTTGGATATGCAGGAGAGAGGGATGTTCGATAAAAGATCGCATGTGCTCCTGGGGCTACCCGACGAAGAGTTCACTCAACGTCGCCCTGGTAGCAACACCATGACCAAGCGCGAGGTGCGTGCTATCACTCTGGCAAACCTGGAACTGCATGCGCACACGATCCTGTGGGATGTAGGAAGTGGCACAGGTGCTGTAGCAATAGAGGCAGCACGTCTGGCCAGTATGGGACATGTCTACGCGATTGAATACGACACTGGGGCTTTAGCGGCTATCGAAGCAAATTGCCACCACTTCAACGCCACCAATGTTACCATCGTAGCAGGCCAGGCGCCTCAGGCCTTACAAGACTTACCCGACCCGGATGCTGTCTTTATTGGTGGTAGCAGTGGTGCCCTGAGTGCCATTCTTGAGGTAGTCCTAGCTCGTTTGTGCCCTCAAGGTTCCCTGGTCGTCAATCTGGCAAGCTTCGAGCATCTATCCGAGGCAACAAACCATCTGCACCAGGCCAATTGGACTGTGAACTGTACGCTAGTGAACATAGCCCGCACGCAGAATATACTCGACGTCACTCGCTTTGCAGCGTTCAATCCTGTTTTTGTGCTTACGGCTCACGCACCCCAAAGACAGGAGCAGCCTATCGTAGAGAGGAGTGAGAGCAATGCCTGATAGCAAGCAGCAGAGGCCAGGAACGCTTTATGGCGTAGGAGTTGGGCCGGGTGCTCCTGATCTGCTCACGCTGCGTGCTGTGCAGATACTACGCGCATGTCCTGTGATCTGTCTGCCTGCAAGTGCTCACGGGCAGAGTTATGCCAGGAGCATTATTGAACATCTGCTTGATCGTGAGCGGCAGGAAGTGTTGCAGGTACAATTTCCTATGCAGCGAGATCCAGCGTTAGTACTGCCAGCCCGTGAACAGGCAGCTACAAAGGTGCTTGAGCGTTTACACGCGGGTCTGAATGTCGCCTTTGCCACAGAAGGTGATCCTCTGCTCTACAGCACCTTTGGTTACTTGCTTGAGGCCGTGAAGAGAGACACTCCCGAAATTCCAGTGGAAGTGGTACCCGGTATATCTTCAATCACCGCTGCCGCTGCGTCAGCATGCCTTCCCCTGGCAGCCTGGGACGAACGGGTTGCGATTATACCGGCAGCTCATTCATTGCGCCAGACCGGTTCAGGAGATCTGCGTCAGATGCTCCAACTCTTTGATACGGTCGTCCTCTTGAAAGTGAATACAGTATTCGATGCCTTACTGGATGTCCTGGAAGAGTCTGATCTTGCACAACATGCTGTCTTCGTACATCGCTGTAGCACTGATCGTGAAGAAATCGTGTGCGATCTGGCACGTTTACGCAAGCAGAGACTAGATTATTTTTCGCTTGTGATTGTGAGGAATCCCTATGCCACTAGCAATCAATGAAGCTGAGGCCCGCGTTGCATTTGTCGGCGCCGGACCCGGTGATCCTGACTTACTCACGGTGAAGGCGCTGCGCTTGATTGCGCGGGCTGATGTCATTATTTACGCAGACTCGCTGGTTTCACCCGATGTTTGTCGCCATGCGAAACCAGAGGCAACGATCTATGGCAGCGCTACCTTAACGCTTGAAACGATTATCGATATTGTGCTCAAGGCGGTCGCCAACGGACAATTTGTAGTGCGCCTACAAAGCGGCGATCCAGCTTTGTATGGAGCACTCTATGAGCAGCGGCACACGCTTGATCGTCATGGCGTTCACTATATCATCGTACCTGGTGTTTCTTCGGTATTTGCTGCTGCTGCCGCTGTCGGTGTTGAGTTAACCGTGCCAGAGGTGGCACAATCCTTGATCTTGACCAGGCATGCTGGCCGCGTTTCGATGCCTGAAAAAGAGACATTGCGCTCTTTTGCAAGTCATGGCACGACCTTGTGTATCTTTCTCAGTATTACCCGTGTCAGGCAAATCGTAGAAGATTTGCTCGCCGGTGGATATACATCCGACACGCCCGTTGTTGTCGTGTATCGTGCAACCTGGCCGGATCAGAAGATTATTCATTCAACTCTTGCCTCGCTGGTTTCTGATGTCAAACAAGCACGCATTTCTCGGCAGGCGCTCATTCTGGTTGGTTGGGCACTGGCTACCGCCGAAACGGAAGAGAGCGCAGAGGAGCATCGGTCACATCTCTATCTGCCAGGATACAGACACCTGTTTCGAGGTGGCACCCCTGACAGTGAAAATAGCGACCCGGTAGACGAGACCAGCGGAGACGATGGAAGCGCTTACACCCAGGAGCGCGACCTTCCAGGAGACCTCAGCGTTGGATAGTATCAGCATGCTGACCAATACGCCATCCACCAGGCTGACTGCGCTGGTCGTACTCACCGGAGGCGGGTTGGAATTAGCGTTGCGCTTGCAGCAGGGGCTGGAAGGCGATGCTCACATCTATGCTAACAAGCGGGCACTCAAAACGAGATTCCCCGAAGCTGACGCGAACGCTATCAGAAGCTTCGATGCAGTTGGCTTATTGCTGGCACAGCTCTGGGAAGCATATGACCAGATTGTGCTCTTCTTCGCGCTCGGCGCTGCTGTTCGACTGATAGCGCCACTTTTACAAGATAAGCATAGCGATCCGGGAGTCGTTGTCATAGATGATGTTGGTAGGTTTGCTATTAGCGTGGTTTCGGGACATGCAGGAGGGGCCAATGACCTGACCCGGCACTGTGCTCATCTACTCGGAGCTGTTCCTGTGGTGACGACGGCATCAGATGTGCATAATACCCTGGCGGTCGACCTGCTAGGTGATACGATGGGATGGCATAGAGAGAACTCATCTCAGGTTACAGCGGTATCGGCGGCTATCGTCAACGGAGAGCCAGTGGCGATTCTGCAAGAAGCTGGACAACGTGACTGGTGGGATACTTCATCCCAGTCAGATGACGCGAAGCGTAGAGGCGAATGCCTCGTTTCTGACTGCATAAAGAGCTATAGCGCACCTACGTGGCCCAGGAATCTTGTTCCTGTGAAGGAAGGTCTACCAACGATTGTGTATCGTCCACCTTCCCTTGTGTTAGGTGTTGGTTGCCGACGAGGTGTCTCCTTTGCTGCTCTCGATCTCTTTACCAAGACAACAGTGAAAGCGCATCATCTTTCTTTCCAGAGCATCACAGTGCTTGCTTCTGCTGATATCAAGGCAGACGAAGGAGCACTACAGATGCTGGCACAACACTACTCCTGGCGCTTCGAGACCCACACCGTCGAGGCATTGAAGACGGTCACTGCGATTGCTACCCCATCAGAACGCGTGCAGAGGTTAATTGGTACTCCGAGTGTTAGTGAAGCTGCTGCGCTCCTCTCATCGCACAATGGACAACTGGTTGTGTGCAAACAGAAAGGGGAAGCAATGACGCTGGCTGTGGCACGAAGATCGTATAGCGACCCTACTGGCAACGATGCCAATAGTGCTTCTGCACGAAATAGAGGAGAGATTGCACAGCGGTATCCAAATGGAAAGGCAGAATGGTAGGTAACAATGATACACCCTCCACATGTAGGATATCTAGCTATCATCGGCTTAGGGCCAGGGCACCGGGATCTCATGGCTCCCCGTGCCATACAGGTAATACAGGAAGCCGACCTGGTGATCGGTTATCGGGTCTACCTTGAACAGATACAAGATCTGCTCAGTGATAAAGAAATCCACGTCTCTGAACTGACACACGAGATAGAACGTGCGACACTCGCCGTTCAATCGGCTCGTGCCGGACGCAGAGTGTGCATCGTTTCCAGCGGGGATGCGGGGATCTACGGCATGGCCGGCTTAGTGCTCGACATATTGTCATACCGGTCTGAAGAGATGACTAGCAATTCATCTCACCCTGTATCAGAGCCAGATGTTGAGGTCGTCCCTGGTATCTCTGCACTCAATGCCGCCGCGTCTCTTCTGGGGGCACCGTTGATGCACGATTTCGCCGTCATCAGTCTGAGCGATCTACTCACTCCCTGGACGACGATTGCCCGGCGCCTCTCTGCGGTGGCGGGTGCAGATTTTGTGGTGGTGCTCTACAATCCCATCAGTCGCAAACGCCACTGGCAACTGGGTGAAGCACGGCGCTTGCTTCTGGAACATCGAGCCGAGACGACTCCAGTAGGACTGGTTTGCAACGCCTATCGAGAGGGACAAAAGGTTCAACTCACTACCCTGGAGCATCTGCTTGAGCATGACGTTGACATGTTTACGACTGTCGTCATCGGTAATTCATGTACACGAGTGCGCCAGGAGCGTATGATTACGCCGCGCGGTTATGAGCAACATCATTCGTTATGATATACATGGCGAGAAGAGGCAAGGAATGATATTACAGGAAAGGCTGCCATGAAAGGATTTTGCATCAATGATACAATCAGGCGCATTCGACAAGTTAAGCGCTCTTCCTATGGCACCTGATGAGGCCATCATGCTTATGGGACATGGTTCCCGTGATGTTGAAGGAGCACGCGAATTTTTAACATTTGCCGAACGTCTTTCTGCACGTCTGGCCCGTCCTATTTATCCTGGCTTTCTCGAACTTGCCGAGCCCCCGATTGCGTCGGCTATCGACGAGGCTGTAAAGGCTGGCGCGCAACGTATTGTGGCTGTACCATGGTTTTTATTGGGAGCTGGACATGTCAAAAATGATGTGCCAACAGCCCTCCAATGGGCACAGAAGCGCTATCCGCAAGTAGTAATATGTTATGGTAGCCCGATGAATGTTCAGCCGGAAATTCTTGCTATCCTGGGAGATAGACTGGCTGCAATTGATCCCGATCATGGCATGGGTTCACGCGAAACAGCCGTGCTTCTGGTACAACGCGGCAGCAGCGATCCCGAGGCAAATGCCGATGTCTACCGTGCGGCACGCTTCTTGTGGGAAGGACGCAAGTATAGCACGGTAGAGGTTGCATTTTCTGGCATTGCCCCGCCTTCTCTGACTGAAGGTTTGCAGCGTTGCTTACAATACAATCCGCAACACATCCTCGTTGTGCCCTATTATCTGTATACGGGTGTCCTGGTCGAACGCATATCCACAACTGTTGCTGAAGTGGCCGCCACGCGTCCTGAATGCGAATTTCGTGTTGCACCCCACTTCGGACAGGATAGGCGCCTGGATATCCTGGCACAGCGTATGATCGAACAGATACGAAATGGCAAGGCGACTATGACGTGCGACATGTGCCAGTATCGCGTCCCTCTGTTCGGGCGGGAGTTTCTGGTAAGAGCGTCACAAGTATCCGACCATTCACATGGACTCCGAGGTACCACGATGAGCGAGAACACGGAAGCCGGTCATACATCTCACGCACATACTCATGTCCATCATGATAACCATACACATTTACATGAGCATCAGCATAGCCATACCTCTGACATAAAGGATCACTGGGATGCGCTGCGCGAGTGTGTGACGGCAGCAGGTATTACAAATAGACAGGAAATTACAGATGCGCTGACAATCTGGCAGCGTAAGAGCAGAGCACAGCTCGATACTCCTCCTCCATACCTCCTTACTGCTCAGCCCGGCCATGTCTCCACAGCCGCGTTGCGTTGGGATTGGGACAGCCATCGTGCTCATGAGTTCTCCAGGTGGTGCATAGAAACGCTGCATGAACGTTTTGGCATCAGTTGGCGAGTGGACTGTGAGGAGGAAGATGCTCAACTCGGTCCGCATTATCTGCGCATGACCCTGGGAGAGCAGCAGGAGCGCTGCGATTGGCGTTATCTCAATCAAAATCATTGGATGGGAGCATTTTGCACCATCGCCGATCGTCTCCTCAGGTCAATAGGGGTAACAGCCCTCAGCCTTGAGACAGGATGGTTTGATACGGTCGTCGCGTTCTGCCGCAACGACTACGCAGAAGAAATGCTGCGCTGGTTCCCTGAAGCAGAGTGAGAGGAGCAGGATGAAACGTACACCATACCCATTTAGCGCCCTTGTTGGACAAGATGAGATGAAGCTGGCCCTGCTTCTGAATGCAGTATCTCCTCAGATTGCAGGCGTCCTAGTACGAGGCGAAAAAGGGACCGCAAAATCAACGGCAGTTCGGGCGCTACAGGCTTTGCTGCCTGATATCACCGTTGTTCGGCACTGCCCCTTTGGCTGTGATCCAGATGATACAACACACCTGTGTCAGGCATGTAGCCAACTGCTTGAACGTGAAGAAACCATGCCCAGAGATCGGCGCCCGATCCGGCTGGTCGAGCTGCCATTAGGCGCTACAGAAGATCGAGTGATGGGGACGCTGGACCTCGAACGGGCAATCAAAGATGGTATTCGCCAATTTGAACCTGGTCTTCTTGCAGCCGCGCACCGGGGTATTCTCTATATCGACGAAGTCAACCTGCTGCCTGACCACCTGGTCGATGCGCTCCTCGATGCGGCGGCAACCGGCATGAACATTGTTGAACGTGAAAGCATTTCTTTTGTGCATCCGGCACAATTCCTCCTCATCGGCACGATGAATCCAGAAGAAGGTGATCTGCGCCCACAACTCCTTGATCGCTTTGGTTTATCCGTAGAGGTACATGGTCTCAAGGACCCGCTGCTGCGTACCGATGTGGTGAAAAGGCGCATTGCTTTTGAGTCCCACCCCGTTGCGTTCTATGAGCGTTGGCAGTTGTCCGAAGCCGAGCTACGCACACAGATAGAGACGGCACGCCGCTTCTTACCACGGGTAGTTGTGCCTGAAACTATAGTAGGACTCATCGCCCATATCTGCGTCCAGCTCAATGTAGAAGGATTACGAGCCGACATCACCATCTATAAGGCGGCGACAGCGCTGGCTGCTCTTGAGGGGCGGCGGTTTGTCACGGAGCAAGATGTTCAACGTATAGCCGCAATGGCCCTGTCTCACCGATTGCAGAAACAACCATTTGAACAGCCTGGGCTTGATCGCCAGGAATTAGAGAATCTGATAAACGAGTATCAGCCTCCTGAGCCAGAACAACCAGACGTTGCTTCTGACGTTCCATCTATGCAAGACATTGCTCACACCTCACCACCATCCGCGTCAAATGCTGCGGATGGAGATCAAGAAGCTCGTGCACATGAGCAGTCGGCAGACCGAGATAATGCAGGAAATGCAAATGTAGAAGCTCCTGAACAGGTAATTCCACCTGGTATGCCAACTGCATTAGCAACGCTGACGCAGAAACGTCCCAATTCTCCTATCCCCTCTGCACTAAAGAAGGGGCTTCCGCCTCTACTTAAGGTAGCAAGGGAAGGTCTAACATCGCTACAAGGGCAAACACGAGGGCGGATTGTTGGGGCAAGGCGTCCAATCAAGCGACCATCATCTCTCGCACTTGCTCCTACATTGAGGGTTGCTGCATTGCATCAAAAGCGGCGGCAAACCGAACATGGGTCTCAAGGGCAGCGCCTCTGGCTTGAGCGCTGGGATCTGTTTGAAGCGGTGCGCCAACAGAAGCAGGGAGCGTTGATTCTTTTTGCCGTTGATGCAAGTGGCTCAATGGCAGCACGGAAACGCATGGCCGCAGCCAAGGGTGCCGTGCTGACCTTATTACAACGGGCATATCAGCAGCGAAATTCGGTGGGATTATTGCAGTTTCGTGGGGCGAGGGCAACGCTTCTATTGCCGCCAACAAACAGTACAAGTCGTGCTATTCATTCGCTGGCTCATCTTCCCACGGGCGGACGGACTCCCCTGGCATCTGGCCTGCGTTTAGCGTTGCGAACCCTTCTGGTCGCCAGGGCACGCGACAGCCAGCAACAGACCATCCTGGTACTTGTCACCGATGGACGAGCAAATGTTGCCGATTCCTCTGCTACTCACGGCTCAGCACTCAATCCATTTGAAGATGCTCTGGTTGCCGCGCATGAGCTGCGTCTTGCGGGAGTGCCTGCACTGGTCATTGATACAGAGGAAGGTGTTCGTATGGGGTTAGCACGTACACTGGCTCAGGCACTTGACGGAACGTATGTTGAACTTGCGCAGCTTGAAGCCGCACCCGTTGCCAATGCCGTGCGTAATGCTCTGAGCGGTAGCCGACGCAATCTGAAGGAGACCAGGAAATCTCCATAGATGTACATTCCCATAAGAGAAATGAGTGTGGATTTTGAGTAAAGAAAATGTGAAGCATGAAGAGGCGCTCAATATATACAGGGTAAAACTTGTTGGGGTTGGACCGGGCGATCCCGATTATGTAACCGTTCGAGTTGCTCAGGAGGTGGCGGATGCTGATGTCGTCGCGGGCTTTGCGACCGTGCTTGCCGTCGTGGATCAGCTTATCAAAGGCCAACGCATCGTGTTGACCTATCGTAATCAGGAGGGGCAGCTTGCAGAAGTGGCCCGTGCTCGTGCAGAAGGGAAACGCTGTGTCGTCTGTTGCTATGGTGATTTGAATGTTTCGGCTCAAGAACTCATCGCCCGTGTTGAACGGCACTGTGGAGAAACTGAACGTATCCCAGGTATTAGTTCGGTGCAAGTCGCCAGCGCAAGAAGTGCATTAGCTATGGAGGAGACGCTCTTCTTTACGCTGCATGCTCGCGATGGTATTGAGGTGGCGAAGCAAGAGATTCTTGATGCAGTTGCTGCTGGAAAACGCAATGTGATTCTTCTGCCCTTGCCCTGGTCGTTTATGCCTCCACAGATAGCGCAGATGTTGGTAGAGGGCGGCATTGCAGGGGATAGGCTGGTTACTGTACACCAGCAATTAACGTTGCCGGGCGAAAACAGTTTACACACGACATTACAGCAACTCGCTGCATGGAAAGATGCGTTTAGCGATCTCTCTATTGTGGTCTTGCCTCGCTATAGCAGTGCTCAGAGAGCAGGCGAATCATGAACAACGCTACGGGTCCAGCACGCTTGATTATAGCCGGAGTTGCGAGCGGAGTCGGCAAAACAACTATCTCGACTGGTCTGATGGCCGCTCTAGCAGTACGAGGTTTGCGTGTACAGGGGTATAAGGTCGGACCAGACTATATTGATCCCACCTATCATCGCGCGGCTACCGGGCGTTCATCGTATAACCTCGACACCTGGCTGAGTAGTCAGGTGGTGGTACGCCAGCGCTTTGATGCCAGTATGCGCGATGCCGATGTTGCACTTATTGAGGGCGTGATGGGACTCTTTGATGGCCGGAAAGGGACGCTCGACACTGCCAGTACGGCGGAAATTGCCAGGCTGCTCAATGCTCCCGTACTCCTTGTCATAGATGTTTCACACATGGGCCAGAGCGTTGCCGCTCTCGTGTCGGGATTCCAGAAGCTCGATTCACGTGTGCAGGTTGCTGGTGTCCTTTTGAACAGGGTGGCCAGCCCAGATCACGAAGCCACACTGAGGTATGCTATTGAGAAGTGGACGGGTGTACCTGTATTTGGCGTCCTCCGACGCGATCCCTTACTGACATTACCTGCCCGTCACCTTGGATTGGTGCCAGCGCCGGAGGCGGCAGTTGAGGTTCAGGCATTGGGAAGCCTCATTGCGCAGGCTATAGATATTGATGCGCTAGTGCGCCTGGCTTGTTCGGCTGGTCCACTGCCACCAGGAACAACGGAGATGGCAATTCGTGACAATGTACTCCATCCATCTTTAGAAACAGTACAGGCGGCAGTACCCCCAGTTCGAATTGGGATCGCACTTGACGCTGCATTTTCATTCTATTATCCAGAAACGGTTGAAGAATTTGCAAAACTTGGCGTTGAAGTTATTCCTTTCAGTCCACTCAATGACTCCAACCCACCGGAAGACGTGGATCTCCTGTATTTTGGTGGTGGCTTTCCTGAACTGTTTGCAGAGCAGCTCGCAGCAAACGCTGTAATGCTGGCAAGCGTGCGTTCGGCAGTGCAGCAAGGTGTTCTTGTCTATGCTGAGTGTGGTGGTTACATGTATCTGGGTAAATATTGCATCGATGCTGTCGATAGCTGTCATGCGATGTTGGGAGTACTTCCATACACCTTTCGTATGGGTACGGAGCGCGCCCAACTGGGGTATCGAGAGATAATCACAGTACGTGAGACAATCATAGGTCCTGCTTGCACGAGCCTGCGCGGTCATGAATTCCACTGGTCGCAACTGGTCGATCCCCTCTCAAGGGAACATGCAGCCTATGAGCTAGAAGGGCGAGAAAATATGCGAGAAGGCTACGCGGATGCAACAATTCTGGCTTCATATGTCCACGTACCGCTAGCTGCCAACCCGCATATCATGACGAGGTTGCTACATAACTGCCTGTTGCATAGGAAAGCTAGAGCCCGTTAGGGAACCGAAATCGAGCAGGTGATAAAGAGTTTCGCGCCACGCTCTTGTTCTCTCAAGGACAGATTTCTCCGTTGGTGTCCTCCTTCGTTCGGAGGGGGACGAATGGAAAAAGGTCCGTAAGGATACCTCGCCAGTCGTCTACCCTCCGACATCAGATTTATTTAGCCAGAGAAGGACTCCTATGCGTCTGCCCCTGGTGTTTGTTCTCTCGCCTTGTCAAATAGTATTGCCAGCAGAACAAGAAGATACTCCCCATTAAGAGCCAGAAGAGAGCAGTTCCTATTCCAGAGAGCCAGCGAAAGGCCATAACCAGATCCATTGATATCGGAACGGAAATGGGATAAGGAGGAAGCGTGAACCAGACAATTACCGCATACAATCCATAGCCGACGAGAACGATCAGCAGACGTATGCGCCTGGATATCTTGCCCTGCTCTTCCAGTCTCCCCAGGAAGTAATAGAGGAGTGGTGCCAACGCGCTGCCCAGGATCGACAGGAAGATCCCTTCAAGGTACAACCTCTGCCGTATATCAATGGTTGTTGCGTCCCCTACTCCTGGCGGGTTCGCTGGATACTTGAGTTGAGGAAACAGACAAAAGGTCCAGTAACAGATGAACAGCAGTCCGAAGACCCATTCCCAGGAGACTTTACTTGCCTCGCTCAGGCGTGCCTGCGCGAACCAGCAGATAATCCCGAACAATGAACCCCAACCTATGCCATATAGGATGTAGCCTAGAAACAGGCCAGCGCGTTGCTCTGGGCGCGTAAACACTTCTGGGTCAAGCTGCCCTAGCGCCATTTTATGCGCCGTTTCCAGGTCAATGGCACGTTGAAGCGTTGGCTCAGTCGCAAAGAAATGGAAGCAAGCCACCAGTAATCCTGCGACCAGACCTGCCAATAGAGTCAGGCCAATGATAGTCGCAGGTGAAGATCTCTGATGCATGGGATCTGACTCCTTTAGTGACAGGGAAACGCCGCAATATGCCTGCTATCATGAATGAGCTCATGAATCATGTTCACTTGATAGGCTGCGTGGCCCTGAAAAAACGAGAGCAGAAAACCCTGATCGAAGCCCACAAGATATAGGGCTAGCAGGCCCAGCCCTAACATACTACCGAGAATCAACCAATCGCTTAGTGACCTTGAAAGATCGAGGGAATGTTCATAGATTTTTGACATGGTGCTCCTCTCTTTTTTGAGAAAACTGATAGCAGGGAACATCGCCAAAAACACGTACTACGGCGATGAGGTGTGAGTGAAGGGGAGAGGAGGGAATTGCTTAGATATAGCGTGTGGACAGCAAAAGGCTCGCAGACAGTATGGCGACACAACGCGACTATCTGTGCATCCCGCTCCTCATAACGCGAAGGACCGTGAGCAACTTCCCACCAGGCAGGTCTCCTGACTTCTGGCCGCCGTACTCCTCTTCTCGCCTTCCCATTCTCTCTGAGAACAGTGACTTCGATCTATCACATAGGTGAAGATGAAGAGTTTCCTTGCCAGTTACAGTAGCGCGACTGCGCCGGATTTCCACCGGCTTCCCTATTCTGCTTTCCTTTTCAGGAAAGCCACCCAGTGTATGCAAAACTATTGCATCTACCTATAATGGTACTGATAATGTATCCGCTTGTCAAGTCTGCGTATTCTCCATTACAGGGCTGTTGCAAAGTCCAGTAGCCCCTCTCAAGGAGCCAGGATCGCCAAAGCTTTGTCGAACTAATAGTCAAACGTTCGTTGAGCACGAGGCAAATTGTTCTCTCCTCGACGCGTGATCAAGCCAATGGCCTTTGAAAGCTGAGGAAGGTCATTGGTATACTCAAAAGGATGCTACGCTCCTCCCGCACCCGACAGCCAGGCTTGTGCGGCGGTGACGAAACGCTGGGCCGCCTGGGGGGAGCCACTAAATGACAGGTGCAGGTAGGTGGCGAGAAGATTGCCCTGGCTAAATCCTTCTCTCTGCTGGAAAGGCTGAAATACATAGGCAGCTTCTTCCTGCGACACAGCCATATTCAGGCAAGAGGCGTGGAATTCCTGTCCACGTACCGTCTCGCCACGACGTGTGAGCAAGGTATCCCGCAAAGCGGTGGCCTCGCGATAGCCGATCACCAGTCCGCCTGGATCATGCTTCATACGACTTTCTCTGGCAATGACACCGACCATAGGAAACGCTTGGCCGGATGCGGTGCGGATGGATTGACACAGATACATCAGGCCACCACATTCCGCATAGCAAGGCATCCCTCTCCAAAGGAGCTGCGCAAGCGCCTCGCGCATGGAGATATTTGCAGAGAGACGCTCGGCATGTTCCTCTGGGAAGTCTCCACCAAGGTAGATCCCTCCTATGTTTTCCGGAAAGGCGCTCTTGTGGAGCGGGCTAAAAGGAACGAGTTCCACCCCAGCCTGCCGAAGGATGTCAACGCCTGCGTAATTGTGGTCGTTAATAAAGGAGGTCCAGGGTATCAGGATAGTAAAAGTTGAACGCTTCATCCTGAGCAAGTGCAATTCGTATCCGCTTCCCCCTTCGCTGCTCTCACAAGGGGAGGCTTCTTGGCGTTCTGCTCCATGGGAGGAACCTCATGGGCAAGAGCAAGAAGCTTTTTGCTGTCGCATGTCTGCTCAAACTGCTCCCTGAGAGCAGTGAGTTGCTGAGCACCGACAGCCTGTTCAGCAACCAGGACTAAACCCAGATGCCGCTCATATAATAATTTGGTAACAGTATGACTCTCTATGAGATATACTGCTAGGAGCAGCGGGAGAGCCTGAGTAGCCGTTTCGGTAAAGATTTTTCGTGGACACTCGGGAACGCGACAAAAGAACTTTTTCACGCTGAGTACCAACCGAATAGGGCGCCCCACGCAAGGGAGATCCCGGGGGTGCCTGGTGTAAGAACTGTGGATGCTAGAGCGTCGGTCAAGTAATCAAGCGGCAGGCTGAACCTGCTGGAGACGGGCAAGGACATGCAAGTTCTGGACGACGGCACAGCGCCGCAGGTCGAAGAGATTCTTGCGCAGTCCGCGATAGCGAGCGCGTCGTCCTT
>WNFX01011271.1_pt1 | contig 15601 bp, 13 predicted proteins | sample 5400111 | NCBI WGS metagenome assembly WNFX01 (sample SAMN13153363, study PRJNA577476) | soil metagenome | isolation source: 40 cm soil or saprolite under grassland replicate 1 | place: USA:California | collected 2016-06-15 | reverse complement strand
GTGGTCGCGCCGATCAGCGTGAACTTCGGCAAATTGAGGCGAAGACTGCGCGCCTGCGGGCCCTGATCGATGATGATGTCGAGCCGGTAATCTTCCATCGCCGGATAGAGATATTCTTCGATCGTCGGTTGGAGGCGATGGATCTCGTCGATGAAAAGGACGTCGCCTTTTTCCAAAGTCGTGAGAAGGCCGGCTAACTCGCCGGCTTTTTCAATGACCGGCCCGCTGGTGTTTTTGATGTTCACGCCCATCGCGTTCGCGATGATGTAGGCAAGCGTGGTTTTGCCGAGGCCGGACGGGCCGCTGAGCAAAATATGCTCGAGCACATCGTTCCGTTTTTTGGCCGCTTCTACCATTAGCTCCAGGCGCTCGCGCACTTTCACCTGGCCGGTGAACTCGCTGAACATCGGCGGCCGCAGCGAAATTTCGAAAGCGGCATCTGGTTCCGGTGGTTTCATCTGAGTCTTCGCTCCAATTTGGAGGGACGCGCGCCGTCGCGTCCAGCAACAAAGGCGCCGACGGCGCGGCGCCCTCCACGTTTTATCGAGCGGGTGTAAAAGTTCATTCCAGATTTTTCGTAAGCACGAGCTCGGTCCCGCGCGCTTTCAAAATATAATCGACCCGGTCGAAAGCGTTTTTCATCAAGTGCAAGCCGAGGCCGCCCGGTTCGATCGTATCATGGGCGCGTCCACACATTTCGTGGGCCGGGACTTGCTCGCCGTAATCGCGCAGACGCATGCGAATGCATGTCCGCAATCCTTCCATCGACAATGCGATCGGTTGATCGTCGCGCAATTGATAAGCATGGCGAATGATGTTGGTGCAGGCTTCATCGACGCCGAGCACCATCAAGATCCGCTCCTTTTCCGAGAATGGATAGGTGTCGAGAAATTTTCTTACGTATTTGCGCATCAAGGCGAGATTGGCCGTGTGGCTGCTGAACTCGAGCTTCTTTTTTTTCATCGCGCCGGCTAAAAGGCTGAGCACACCTGCGCCCGCATTCAAGTCCGGAAGCAAAAAAACAATTCGATCGCGCTGCGTTCGCGAAACCGATGGACAGCCCGCAAAAGCGCTGTTCAATTTTGTCCATGTGGAAATTGTCTGCCGCGCTCTTGTTTCTGGTCACGCCGGTGCTGGCGGAGGAACACGCCACCGCCTACGAAGCTTTGCGTGTAGTCGGCAAGCAACTGAACCGCGATTTTGTCAGTCATGTCATCTCGGTCTCGGGCCTGGATGGCGATCCTCAACCGAAGACGTGGAAAATTCTGCTCGACGATCCGCGCGCTCGCGGAGGTGTGCGCGAAATCGAAATTGCCAATGACCAGATTGTTTCGGAACGGACGCCGGTCCGTTCGGTCGCCGGTTCAAGCGAAGGTGCGACGATTAACACGTCGCGTTTAAATCTCGATTCCAGCGGCGCGTATGCGGTCGCCAGTCACACTGCCGAAAAGTCGAACACGCGTTTCGCGACGGTTAGTTATACCCTGCGCACGAATGAAGGTGGCGATCCAGTCTGGATAGTTACCCTGGAAAATGAGTCTGCCCGACCAGTTGGCACGATCCACATCGGAGCGAACCGCGGCAACGTCACGCGCACCGAGGGAATGTTCGCGGGGGCGAGCATGCAGCAAGTGGAGACCGATCGTGACGCTGAGCGGGACACGGAAGAGGGTGGCGGCATCATCAGCACCGCCAAAGCCCGGATCAAAGGAGCTTTCCGCCGCGCGCAGGATGAAGCACGAGACATGTTCAAGCGCGTGCGACGTTCGTTCGACGATTTCATCAATCGCGATTGATTCGACCGCACCATCGATACTGTCGACCGGATAGCGGCGACTTTATTTCTGGACATTCCAGGTGTGATTTGTCCAACCTTTCAGGTCAGGTCAAAGTTACTTCTCCCGTTTCAGGTCACAACCAAGCACTGGCAGCAAGAAGAATGAAAGCGCTCACGTTATTCATCGTTTGTTTCGCGTCAGTCATTCTCGCAGAGGACTTCAAAACGATCGACGGACAAGAATACAAAAATGTCGCAGTGAGCCGGGTCGAACCCGACGGCATTGTCCTCATCACCAGTTCGGGAATCTCGAAGGTTTACTTCACTGAACTGCCAAAGGAGGTTCGGGACCGCTTTCATTATGATGCCACACAGGCAACTGCTTACGCTGCCGACCAAAACGCCCAACTAGAGTCGCTTCGGAAGCAGCGAGAGGAAGCACGTCGAAAAGAGGCCGACGAAATAGAGAAACAAGCCCGCATTCAAGGACAGAAGCAGGCCAACATCGAGCAACAGCAGCCAACCGAAGAGGAACGTGGAGCAGAACAAGGTCGGCGACTTTCTGAATTGACTACCTCTCGTTCTAAAGAGGGGATACCAGAGCACACCTACGAACTTTTACAGGACCACACCATTCAGATTCGGGTTGGAGTAAACGGAGCGAGTATTCGTCTCAGACGCGGCGAGCGTTACCGCGGAAGAATTCTCGGTGATCATGCTGAGATCGACATCAACGGAATCTCATACTGGGTTCCTTCCAGCACATTGGCTCTAGCAAGAGACTGAAAATTGCCCGGTTTGAACACCAATAAAAGTCGCGACGAGGTCTGGCCGGCCCTGCCTTTTTCGGAATGGAGAGATACCTGCGTTACGCTGCACATGTGGACGCAGATCGTGGGCAAGGTCCGGCTTGCGCTCACGCCATGGACGAACCATTCCTGGCACGTCACGCTTTATCTCACGGCGCGCGGCCTGAGCACGTCGCCGATTCCATTTGGAGCCAGAATATTCGAAATCGAATTCGATTTTATCGATCATAAACTGTCGATTGCAACGACCGACGGGGCGCGGCGTGAAATTGCGCTTGTTCCTCGAAGTGTTGCTGAGTTTTATCGCGATCTCATGTCGATCTTAGGTGGGTTGAGTCTGCCGGTCGCGATCAACACCATGCCTAATGAGCTACCCGACCCGATTCCGTTCGAGCGCGATGAAACGCACCGGGCTTACGATCGAGATTACGCAAATCGATTCTGGCGAGTCCTGGTTCAGGCCGATCGCGTCTTCAAAGAATTCCGTTCGCGCTTCTGCGGCAAATGCAGTCCAGTCCATTTTTTCTGGGGTAGTTTCGACCTTGCCGTGACCCGATTCTCCGGTCGTCCTGCGCCTCCGCATCCCGGCGGCATTCCGCATTTGCCCGACTCCATCACGCGCGAAGCGTATTCGCAGGAAGTGAGCAGTCTCGGCTTCTGGCCCGGCAACGCCGCCGCGCCGACGCCGCTGTTCTATTCGTATGCCTATCCGGAGCCATCTGGATTTGCGGAAGCGAAAGTGCAACCGGAAGCGGCTTCCTACAATGCAACCATGCACGAATTTATTCTGCCTTACGATGAGGTGCGCACAGCAGACTCACCGGATGCCGTGCTTCTGGATTTCGCCCAGAGCGCTTACGACGCGGCTTCCATTCTGGGGAGGTGGGAACGGGACGCACTGAAGGAAGTGAAACCTTCCTTGCTTTCTTAGCGGCGGCATTTGTAATTAGACGCGATGATTTCCAGAGAAGTAGCGCAAGCCGAACAGGGGGCGTGGAGTCAAGTGGCTCCAGGCTGGCGCCAGCTTTATGGCGATTTCGATCGGCTTGGCGTTAGCATCGAGTGGCATGACTTCCGCGTCGCCCAACCGCTGGACTGGGGGCGCAGTTTTCATCGGCGGAGCCTTGAGTTTTGTTTAAATCTCAGCGGCCGGGGTGCGGTGGGCGCTGATGGACAAACGCGGAGCGATTATCACCCCGGGAACTCCGGTTATTACGCGATCGCGAACGAGCCATTGCCGGCCTCACGCCAGGCGAACGATCATCATCAGTTTGTCACCCTCGAATTTTCGCGCGCACATTTGCAGAAACAGTTTGTGCAAAGTGAAGCCGATCTGGAGCCGGAGATCCGAAGGGTGATTTTCGGCGACAAGGACGAAAGCGTAGTCGCGCCGGCCCGCCCGATGTCGATCCAACAGCGCGATGTCGTGGCCAGTCTGGCCGAGCCGCCAGTCGCGAAAGCGGCGCAGATTCTTTGGTACCAAAGCAAGGCCCTCGAGTTGATGGCACATTTTCTTTTTGCACCGAAGGACCCCGAATTTTTCTGCATGCGCCAAAAACGCGTCGCGCGCGAGCGCGTCGAACGCGCGAAGGAGCTGCTGGCCCGCGATTTGGCCACTCGGTCAGGAAGTCGGTTGCAGTCCGTTTTATCTCAGCCGAATTTTCTCGCGCGAAGTCGGTCTCACTATTCCGCAGTACTTGCGCAACCTCCGAATGGAACGCGCGGCCGAACTCTTGCGGACGGGCCGCTATAATGTGACTGAAGCCGCGACCGAAGTCGGTTATTCGAGCCTGAGTCATTTTAGCAAGGCTTTTTGCGAGACGATTGGCTGTTGCCCGGTGCTTTATCCCGCGGCAAAGAACGTCATTCTCGATCGCTGAAGCGATGAAGCGATGAAGCGATGTAGGGTTGAACCGCTTTAACGTTTCAACTCTTTGACCCTTCAACGATGAAGATTTCCCGCGCATTGATTTCCGTTTCCGACAAGAAGGGCATTGCCGCCTTCGCCCGCGCGCTCGAGCGCCAGGGCGTGGACATCATTTCGACTGGTGGGACGGCGGAGTTGCTAAAAAAGGAAAAGATCCCGGCGCGTGAGATTTCCAGCTTCACTGCATTTCCCGAGGTGCTGGACGGGCGGGTCAAAACTTTGCACCCGCGCGTGCATGGCGGGTTGCTTTACAAACGGGGCAACCCGAAGCACGAGGCCGAGGCGCGCGAGTGCGGTTTTGAGCCAATCGATCTGGTGGTGGTAAATCTCTATCCGTTCGAGGAAACGATCGCGAAACCGAACGTGACGCTGGACGAGGCGATCGAGAACATCGACATCGGTGGTCCGTCGATGATTCGCAGCGCGGCCAAGAATTATGAATCGGTCACGGTCGTTGTCGATCCAGTCGATTACGAGCGCGTGCTCGAAAACATGCGCGATAACGACGGCGCGACGACCCTGAAATTGCGCGAGTACCTGGCGATCAAGGCATTCATCAAATGCTCGGACTACGATCGCGTCATTGGCAATTTTCTAAACAAAGAACAAACGACCGACGCGTCATTCTCGATTTCGCTTCCGCTCTTCGCCCGGCTGCGCTACGGCGAGAATCCGCATCAAACCGCAGCGCTCTACGGCGACTTCGATCGACATTACGAGAAACTTCACGGCAAGGAACTTTCGTTTAACAACATTCTCGATATCAGCGCAGCGACGAATCTGATCGCGGAATTCGAACAACCGACGGTTGCAATTCTAAAACATACCAACCCATGCGGCGTCGGCTCCGATGTCGATCTTCGCAAGGCCTGGGAGAAAGCGTTTGCCACCGACAAGCAGGCGCCCTTTGGAGGCATCATCGTTTGCAACCGGACAATCGATGAGCCGCTCGCGAAAACGATCAGCGAAATTTTCTCCGAGGTAATTGTTGCTCCGGATTTCGATGCGGAAGCGCGTACTATTTTGCAGAAGAAAAAAAATCTGCGACTTATCCGGCTGACGGCTTCGGCCCCGGAGACAAGATCGAAAATCGATATTCGCTCGGTCTGCGGCGGGCTACTGGTGCAGGACACAGACAGCGCGAACAAGATTCCGCAAAATGTCGTGACAAAACGTCAACCGACAAAGAGCGAGCTCAAGGCCATGCTTTTCGGATGGCGCGTGGTCAAGCACGTCAAATCGAACGCGATTGTTTACGCCGCGCCCGATCGCACACTGGGGATCGGCGCCGGTCAAATGTCGCGGATTGATGCTTCGCGCATCGCGATTTGGAAAGCGGAGGAGAGCGGCCTCTCGCTCAAAGGCAGCGCCGTGGCTAGCGATGCGTTCTTTCCGTTTCCCGACGGTTTGATTGCAGCCGCCGATGCCGGCGCGACTTGTGCCATTCAACCGGGCGGCTCAGTTCGGGACAAGGAAGTGATTGCCGCCGCCAATGAACGCGGTATGGCGATGATCTTCACCGGCATCCGGCATTTTCGGCACTAAGATCGAGAGAAAAAATCACGGCTTAAACGTAATCGGAACGACCAGGCTCCACTCGTGGTTTGGTTGAGCTTTCCATTGCCGGAGCGAGGCCGCCGCCGACTGGTCGAGAATCGCTCTGCCAGTTGATTGGATTACCTGAACATCGGTTGCCTCGCCATCCGCGCTGAAAATGATGCGGAAACGGCCCGAGCCGGTGAGACGCAAGGCGCGTGCTTCCGACGGATATTTCGGTGCCGGGTTATATGTTAATTTCGATTTCCGATTATTCGGCGGCGGAGATTGTGGGGAGGATTGGACTGACGGTTGCGGCAAGGGGGACTCGGTATCGGCTGCAACCCAACGAGCTTTCGTCTCTGGTTTAATCTGCGCGAGCAATGATTCAATGATGCTCGCGGGTCGCACGATGCTGGCGGTCGCGCCTTTCTCGTGGGTCGCTGTAACGATGCCAAGAACTTCGCCATTTCGATCGATGAGTGGCGCGCCCTCCGCATCATTTGAAATCGGACTCGAAGTTTCAAGTTGATTTTCATCGGTGTCGGGTCGTCGTGCGGAAATGGTAGTGGCGACCAGCGGTTGCTCACGGCGAGCCAATGAGCTTCCAACGACCGCGACGGACGCGCCGGTTGGTGGTTCGGAAACTTTGGTCAGCCGAAGAAACGCCACACCTGTTTTTGTTTCGGCTCTTAGCACGGCGAGGTCGACCTCGCCGGAGGAGGCAAGAACGCCAGTTACATTGCGAATTTTGCCGTCGGCCGATTTCGCCACCGCGTGCGCACCACCTTCAATCGCGTGCCAGTTGGTAACAAACTTCCCATCCTCTGAAACGAAAAAGCCTGTTTTCGTCGTCAGGAGTTTCCCCGGCTCGTCAAAGACGGAAACCAGGATTACAGCGGGGCCGACGCGTTCCGCGATCTTGCGAAACTCGGGCGCGGGACTTTGGGCTGTTGGCGCTGGAGTGACCGCGGCCGCTGGAGAAAGACCGGCTGTTGCGCTTGGATTCTGGAGAGGAGGTTGTGGCGAAACTTGAGCGGGCGGGGTTGGAGTTGAGGCTTGCGGCTGCGGCCCAGGTTTACACCATGAGATAGCGAGAATAATGAAAAGCACACATCCGCAAATGAGCGCGAGATGGGACTGTTTCATTTCCAACTCGCCATCGCGACAATATCGGAAGCCGCCGCTCTAAAAATTTTTCACGTCGCGCGGGAGGAGAGTCGCCATAGCCAAATACAGAGTCCCCCAGCGACGATGAGCGCGACCCAGCTTACGCCCATCGGTATTTCATGAGTCGCAACAAGCACCTTGGCGTGCTTGTAAAGCCGCAGCACATGGCCAAGCGCGAAAATTGCGAAAACTATGCTCGCGACGCGTAATCCAGTCATTTGTGAATTCATTTCTGCATGTTCTATATCGATCTTTGATTTGTCAGCAAAAATGCACTTAGCGGCGGTCTATGGCTGTCGCCTCTTCCAGTGATCTCTACGCGACCCGGCTTCCTCGCATAAAAGCAGCCGCGATCGCCACTGCGAGTTTGCCGCCAGCGAGAAATCCGACCACTGCGATCGCGGCTGCTTTTGTAGAAAAAGTGCGAGCAAAGCGCCAATAAATCCGAGCACCAGCGCAACCGTCAGCGCCAGCAACGTCGATGGTTCATGAATAAGATACGGCGCGATTTCGACCCCCGCTGCAAATCCAACCGCCGCCACACACAGCCAAAATAACTTCCGGCCGAACAACAAAATCACCGCTCCAATGAGCGCGCTGATAATTGGAACGGACAAATTCATTGAGTCCAGTCTGCTATCACTTTTTCAGCATCTGATCCCGCTTCGCTTTGAACTCGATCCCCGGCTTCCATTCGGGAAACTTGTCGCCATTGGCGACTTGATAGCCGACTTCGAACAAAAGATCGACATCTTGGACCGCGCCGGTGAGGTCCCAATCGGGTTTGATCTCGTCAGTAACCTGGTGGTAATCGTGCAGGTCGAATTCGTCGGAGCGCAACGGCGCATCCGGTGCGCGCGAAATCAAATGTTCACCTTTGCCGATGTAAAGCGACGGCAGGCCTGCTTTTGAAAATTCAAAGTTATCGGCGCGATAAATACTTCCTTTCTCAGGACGACTGTTTGGAATGGCGGTGCGCGCTTGACGCTTGGCTGCGGCTGCGAGCAAGTCGTCCAAATCGGAAAAGCCGTAGCTCGTGTCTTCGATATCATGGGCTTTGCCCCACACGTTCATGCTATCGATGTTGATATCGGCCAGCGTTTTCTCCAGTGGATAAAGCGGATGTTGGGCGTAGAATTTCGCGCCGAGAAGTCCCGCTTCCTCCGCCGTCGTGCACATAAAAAGCACCGAGCGTCTCGGGGGCGGATTCAATTTTGAAAATGCGGCCGCCAATTGGATCACCGCCGCGTCGCCCGACGCATTATCGACCGCGCCATTAAAAATTTGGTCGCCTTGCAACTCCGGGTGGCGGCCGAGATGGTCCCAGTGCGCGGTGTAAATGATATATTCGTCTTTTAATTTCGGGTCGCTGCCTTCGAGTTTGGCGATGACGTTATGCGATTTGACCGCGCGAAGCGTTTGCTTGATCGCGACGTTAACTTTTGCGCTCAACGGCACCGGACGGAATTCTTTCGTGACCGCAGCTCTCTTGAGTGCGTCGAAATCCTGACCGCAACCAGCCAGCAGCTTCTTCGCGACATCGAGAGTGATCCATGAGCGCACTTGCACGGCGTCCTTATTTTTGTCCGGTGCATCGAGCTCGTAATTCTCCTTCGCCCAGCTGGTCTTTACGACCGAGTAGGGATACGCGGCCGGCTCGGTCTCATGAATAATTATGGCCGCGGCTGCGCCCTTTTGCGCGGCGATTTCGTATTTGTAAGTCCAACGTCCGTAATAGGTCATCGCTTTTCCTTTGAACATCTTCTCATCGAGCTTGGACGGATCTTTCGGATCGGGAATGGGCGGATCGCCAATCAACATCAGGATCGTCTTGCCCCGGACATCGACATCTTTGTAATCGTCCCAGCCATATTCCGGCGCGACGATGCCATAACCGACGAAGAGAATGTCGGAGTTGTCGATCTTGATTTCGTTTTGCAATCGGGCCGACGACGCGACGAAATCATCGGGATATTTCAGCTCGTTCGGCTGACTGTTCACGATCAACGCTATCTTCGGATCGCTCTTGATTCCGGCGAGCGGCACTTCCTGGGTATAGCTGCCATCGGGATTTCCTGGTTTTAGACCGATGGCCCTGAACTGATCCGAGATATATTTGATCGACAGCTCTTCGCCTTTGCTTCCCGGCGCGCCGCCCTCAAACTCATCGGAGGCGAGCACTTTGATGTGCGCGAGCAAACCGTCGGGCGTGATTACATCCAGCGCTGGTTTTAGCCGGTCTTCCGGATTGCCGGCCAAGATCGACATCGTGGTTGCGAAGATGATTGCGAGAAAACAGCGCATCGTTCTCATCTCCCTTCTGTAGCGGCGCTTTATCAGCCTCGCAAATCTGGAGGGACACGCGCTGTTGTGTCCTAAATATTTGGGCGCCGACGGCGCGGCGCCGTCCACATTATTGCAGCGCTTCTCCAACTATCTGCTTTCCTGCGAAGGCCCGGCTTTGTCTTTCTTTTCCCCGCCGATGCCGATTTTTTTCAAAAACGGCTCAACCGATTGTCTACGGCCAAGGAATTTCTCGATCGATAATGTCACGTCGCGCGAATCGCCTTGTTCGTAAATTTCGTGACGCAATCGCGAGCCGGCTTGCTTGTCGAGATAACCGTCTTTCGCTTTTTCGAAAACGGTGGCCATGTCCGCGGCAATGGCATCGGCCCAGGCATAGCCGTAGTAGCCGCCGTCGTATCCGTTCAGGTGGCCGAAATAGGAAACGAATGTCGTGCTTGGATCGATCGGCAGAAAGACTTTCTCGAGAATCGGATTCGAAATCGCGACGCAATCGTAGGACGCATCGTCCGGGTGCTGATCGTGCAACGCCAGATCGAGCGAGGCAAAGGCGAACTGCCGCCGATAAATGACGCCGGCATTAGCGAGCTTCGCGTCGTTCATCTTTTTAACGATCTCCTCCGGAATTTTCTTGGACGGATCGCGATAATCGGCCGCGAAAGTATCGAGCACTTTTTTGTCCCAGACCCAGTTTTGCAACATCTGCGAGGGTGCTTCGACAAAATCCCGCGGGACATTGGTGCCGGCAAAACGGCCGTACTTAGCACGAGTGGTGATCGAATGGAGCGCGTGACCGAATTCGTGGAAGAGTGTTTCGACGTCGCTGTGGGCCATCAATGACGGTTTGTCCGCACTGGCTGGCGGGAAATTGCAAAGCAAGGCGACAGTTGGCCGTTGATATTTTCCGTCTGGCAAAACTTTCCCCCCGACGATTTCGAATTCGGCGAAGTGATTGAATTTTCCTTCACGCGGGAACATGTCGAGGTAGAACATGCCGAGTGGTTCGCCGCTGGCCGAATCGGTCACGAGATAAAGCTGGAGATCGTCGATCCATTTGGAGGCCGCGGTGATCTTTTCAAACTTCAGCCCGAAAATGCTCTGATAAATATTGAACATGCCTTCGAGCGCCTTTTGAAAAGGGAAATAAACCCGGAGCGCTTCCTTATCGACAGCGTATTTCTGTTTGTTGAGTTGATTCGTGTAGTAACGCCAATCCCAGACACCAATCCTGGCGTTGGGATCGTTCGTGTCCGCGGCTTTCATTTTTTGAAGCGTGGAAACTTCGGCGTCGAACTTCGGTTGAATGCCGGCGATGAGATTGTCGATGTACAACTTCGCGCCGGCGCCGGTCTTGGCCATGCGCGTTTCGGTTTGGTAATCGTCCCATGATTTGTAGCCGAGTCGCAGCGCGATCTTGTTGCGCAGAATCACCATTTGATTGAGCACGGAAACGTTTGTCTCTTTCGCCAAACTGTCGTGAATCGCGTAAAGTCTCTTGCGGGTGGCTTCGCTTTTGGCGTTTTCCTCCACCGCGACGAATTGCCAGGTCACATTCGCCATCACGGTGTAAGCGTCATCGCCGGTTTTCACTCCGGGCGAGGCGAGAAAGCTTTCCGGAACGCCATCCAGTTCCGCTTTGGTGAAAACGACCGGCGCTTTAGCGTTGACAATGTTCGTATCGAAATCCGTGCCTAACTTCGACAATTCCTTGCGCAGTTGCTCGACTTCCTTCCGTTTTTCTGGAGAGAGCTCCAGCCCCGCGCGCCGATAATCGCGCATCGTCTCAAAGAGCAGTTTCTCGTCTTCGCCGGAAAGTTTCGGATGAGTGTCGGCGAAGGCTTTCAGCGCCTTGTAAACGTCTTCGCGATAATCGATGCTGACCGCCCAATCCTGAAAAATTTTCACGGCGTTTTCTGCTGCGGTGCGCATCGCGGCATTGGTGTTCGTTTCCTTGATGATGGTGGCTTTATTCGCCTCGAGATTGACCACGTAGGCAAGGTCATCGAGCGCCACGACAGTGCTCTTGAAGGTGACTTTACCCGGGGCCTGGGCGCCGATTTGATCGAGCGCCTTATTCGCGTTCGCGATTGCATCTTTCATCGCGGCATCGACCGCTTCCGGGGTCTGTTCCCAGTCGGGGATGGTCAGGACGGCATTCGCTTTGGCCGCCGCCGCCCGGAAATCATCGACGGTTTTGAGGTCGGCGGCACCAAGATCGGCGACCGGAATGAGAGTGAGAACAAGAGGAAGAGACAAGATCGACAAGCAGAAACTTTTCATGCGGAAAGGTTTGGTTGATTGAGAGCGCGATGATTGTGTAGAAAGCATAGTCGGTAAAGCGAAAACATGCCGCCTAATCTCAAACCGTGACCGAGAAATTTTTACTCGCCTTTATCCCGATCTTTGTCGCGATCGACCCGATCGGTTTGATTGCGATTTTCATGGGACTTGGCACCGGTGCTTCCAACGAACATCGACAAAGACAAGCCATCCTCGGCATTTTCACCGCCCTTCTCATCGCAATCGGTTTTATTTTTCTCGGCAGAAGTATTTTCGGCGCGCTTGGGATCACGGTCGCCGATTTTCAGGTTGGTGGCGGTTTGATCCTGCTTTGCCTGGCTGTGCGCGAGCTCGTCGGCTTCGGTCCGCCGGATCGCGGCGGCAGCGATGAATTCGGCATCGTCCCGCTCGGGATGCCGTTGATCGCGGGACCGGCGCTGCTCACCGCGCTGCTCATTCTGGTTGATTCAGTCGGCCTCCTTTTTACGCTCCTCTCGCTTCTGGTGAATCTCGCGCTGGTGGCGATTGCTTTGTGCAACGCCGGCCGTTTTAGTCGTTGGATGGGTAAGCAAGGGCTACGTGGCGTTTCGAAAATAATTGCCCTTTTGCTTGCCGCCATCGCCATTAGCTTGATTCGGCGCGGCTGGCAGGCGCCGTAATTTCCCAAGCGGTGACGCATTTCTTTCGCAGGCGCGGTTTTATCGTAGTCATGGTGTTGGCGATCCTGGGCGTCTATGGCTGGGAGGCGCACGCGCGGCGAGAAGTCATCGTCACGTCAGCGAACCAAAGCGATCAGGCCGCCTACCTAGCCTATGCACAACAGATGCACGACAGCGCCTACACCGTCATCGGTAGACGCAACCGCATGCCGGTTTTCCCCTTTCTTCTGTCGCTCATTTACCGCCCCGGCCTGAGCGAGACGCAGTTCCTTACCCGCGCCCAGTCATTCAATATCAATTTATCAATTCTCGTTCTTCTACTGCTGTTTCTGATTTTCCGGAAATTTTTCCCAACTTTCTACGCGCTCGCGCTGCTCGCCGTGACGGCTTTTGGAGTGTTTATCTATCGCTCCGGACTGGTGCAAACCGAGGTGCTCTTCTATTTCATCAGTTTTTGTTCATTTCTCCTTCTAGTGCGAATGTTAATCGCACCACGCTGGTGGCTGGCAATACTTGGCGGGGCTGTGACAGGCATCGCCCACTTAACGAAAGCTTCGGTCCTGCCCGCTCTTGGACTTTGGATAGTCGTATTTCTCGGTCAAATTCTGTGGAATTATCATGCCGGCCGGGGCAGGTGCTTGTCCGAAACTTTGCGTCGGGCCGGGCTACTATTGCTGGTCGTCGGGACTTTCAGCGTCGTGATTTTTCCATACATCCGAACGAGCAAACAAATCTACGGACATTATTTCTATAACGTTGCTTCGACGTTTTGTATGTGGACCGATTCGTGGCCAGAAGCCCTGGCATTGATCAAGAGATATGACAGCAGCAGGGGAGGTCGTGATTTTCCGCCGGATCAGGTCCCTTCGCCGGCGAAATACTGGCGGGAACATTCCGCCGGCCAGATTGCTTATCGACTGGGCCATGGATTGAAGACCCTGGCGACGCGAAGTGCAAAGGCGACCGGTTATTACAAATTCGTCCTTCTCTTCGTTCTTACCGCCGCGGGCATCGCGTGGCGGCAGCGTCAACGCGCCCGTCGATTGATCGCGGAAAACCTGTTCGCCGCGATTTTTTGCTTTCTCTTCTTCTTTTGCTACCTGCTGCTGTTTGCGTGGTACGATGCGATTGTTACTGACAGCAGGTTTATTTTATCGCTTTTTCTGCCCTTTGTTTTTGTCGCCTCAATATTTCTTCTGGGTCTGGGAAAAGATCGGCCTGTCGCCATAAGAGGGCGACAGTTCTCCTTTATTGACTTGTTCGCCGGTTGCCTCGTCTGCCTCGCCCTGACAGATGTTGCTTACAACGCTCTGCGCATCTGCCGCCTGATGAGCTAAATGCCGGCAGGCTAATCGCGCACGATTTGCTCGCTTTCCAAGCCGATTTAGCTCTATTTGCAATGGGCGCGGATTATTGACACATCGAAGGCCCTCGTTATTTTCCTCGGCTTTATGAGATTTCCCCTTGCCCTAACGACAAAAATCGCGGCCTACTTGATCGGGCACAAACTACGCGGCACGAAGAAGTTCGCCACTGTGCTGCAGCTCGAGCCGCTGCACACTTGCAATCTTACCTGCACCGGTTGCGGGCGGATTCGCGAGTATTCCACCTCGCTCAAGGACATCATGAGTCTGGAGGATTGTCTGGGAGCGGCCGAGGAATGCAACGCGCCGATGATCTCGATCTGCGGCGGCGAGCCGCTCATTTATCCGCATATCGAAGCGCTCGTGATGGGTTTGCTCGAGCAAAAGCGGATTATTTACATCTGCACCAACGCCATGTTCATGCGCAAGAAAATGCGCGAATGGCTCGCTTCGCAATTGTCGATCAAGCCGGAATTCGTTGAAGAAAAAATCGCGGCACTACTCGCGGCCGGTTTGCTCAGTGAGAAAGACGCAGCCGATGTTCGCAAAGGTCCGAAAGACCCAGCCAAGCCGACTATCGCCCCCAGCGCATGGATGTATTGGAACGTCCACCTCGATGGTCTCGAGCGCATTCATGATCTAATTGTCGAGCGCGAAGGCGTTTTCAAAGAATGCATTCTCGCGATCAAGATGGCGAAGTTGCTCGGTTATCAGGTCGCTACCAACACCACCATCTACAAGGAAACCGACATGGAGGAGGTCGAGCAAATGTTCGATTATCTTTCCGATCTCGGCGTGGACGGCCACACCATTTCGCCCGGCTACGAGTACGACGCGGCCAAAAAAGACATGATCAAGCGGCTCAATCTCCGCCCGGAGAATTTCTTTCTTACCCGCGCGATGACGATCGAGAAGTTCCAGAAGATCGAAGATTGGATGAATCGCTACACGTTTTTTGGGACGCCGATCTATTTTGAATTTCTCGCCGGCAAGCGCGATTTAACATGCTCGGCCTGGGCGATCCCGACCCGCAACATCCGCGGTTGGAAAGGTCCGTGCTATCTCATGACCGACGCGCATTATTCGAGCTACGCAGAGCTGCTCGAGAAGGTCGAGTGGGATAAATATGGGGTTGTCGACGGCGTGGCGCGGGACAGTCGCTGCGAAAACTGCATGGTCCACTGCGGTTACGAACCGACGGCCACGCTCGGGCTCCAGGCGCAGCGCGGCGATACCTGGAAAAACATCAGGTTCAATTTCGGGGCGAAGCCACGGCCGACCGGCCGTGGGAGCGAGACCGTCGCCTTTAACGGGGTGAGCTGCGGAAACGGGCACATCACCGGCAAAAGCGCCGAGGTTGCCGCACAAGCTTCGTAAGAGCGATCCGCCTGAGGCGGACAAGATCGACAATCATGAACCGCAAAACTGACATGATTTCATTGCCAAGTGCGCGACCCGATCTGGCTGAGTCCTATTTGGCGAGCGATCCGCAAATTGTCGACGCTATCGCACGCGGCCAGGAAAATCTTTTGCGGCAACAAAAGGTGGACGGCCATTGGTGCGGCGAGCTGATCGTGGACAGCACACTCTGCTCGGACTTCGTCCTGTTCATGCACTGGTGTGGCGAAGTGGATGGGCGGATGCAGCAGCGTTGTATCCGTCACATTTTGAAACGGCAACTGCCCGACGGTGGGTGGAATATTTATTTTGGTGGCGCGAGCGAGATCAACGCTTCGGTTAAGGCCTACTTCGCGCTCAAGCTCGCGGGCATCTCG
>WNFX01003579.1_pt1 | contig 15602 bp, 9 predicted proteins | sample 5400111 | NCBI WGS metagenome assembly WNFX01 (sample SAMN13153363, study PRJNA577476) | soil metagenome | isolation source: 40 cm soil or saprolite under grassland replicate 1 | place: USA:California | collected 2016-06-15 | reverse complement strand
TCGAGACATGCCTGCCACGCTCTTGCGGGTCTGCCGGTAGTGGTTGCTGGTACTGCTGTAACTGTATCCCCTCTTCTAAGAAAGCTTTTTGGAGTGAGGTCGGAGGTGTATCGAAACACATGCGATTCGCCAGGTCGATCAATAAGGCTTTCCGCTGTTTGTCTGGAAAGCTGGCAACCTCATACGCTATGAGCTGAAAAAGCAACTCTTGATACACATTCTCGTCTACCGCCTCCAAGGTTTGAGCCTGTTGATCTACACCGACGAGGCTTTCAGGCTCATAGTCTTGCGCAGGCATATGGAACAATCTACGATCAGTCCGCCATAAATCCGTACAGTAGTTTTGGGCAATGACCGTCATCATTTGTTTCAAAGAGTGGATTGGGTCTGCTTCTCCACGCTCGGCTTTGCGAGCGCGCTCAATGACGCGTCGTGCCGTTTCTTGTACAATATCTTCTATGATGTCTTCTTCCTGGCCCCGCCAGGAAGGGACGCTAAAAGAGTATACGAGATGCCTGGCAAGAGCTCGAAGAGAAGCATAGAGTTTGCTCCAGTTGGCTTCACTGTTGAGATCAATACCATCGGAATACGAGGTGACAGAGTTCGTAAACATGCTTAGCTCCTTTTTTGCAATGTTTCCATCAACACGTCTATATGATGAGGATACTTTGCTGAGAAGCGGATTGGAACCGCAAGTAGAGGGCGTTCATAGGACAAGTATGGGACAATTTACTTCAAGCCGTATTATTTACATACAAAGGTGTCTTTTACAGCTTGAGAACAACAGACACCGGAATGGAATGGAGAAGCAGTTGACCTGGTATCTAAAATTGAGACATGAACGCAAACTGCGCGGTTGGTCACAAGCGTATATAGCAGAGATGATTGGAAGCGATCTCAAGACAGTAGGTCGATGGGAACAGGGAAAGGCTTTTCCTAGCCCTCACTTCCGTCAGCGCCTCGTCGAACTCTTTGGAAAGAATGCTGAAGAGTTGGAGCTGCTAGAAGAGGCCGGCAGCAAAGGTGACACATCTGGACAAGTGACCAAATACATCAATGCAGACAAGCCCTCACAGCATATATTCTGGCAAAAGGATTGGGGAGAAGCTCCTCACATTGAGAGTTTTTATGGACGCGAAAAGGAGCGTGCAGAAGTAGAACGTTGGCTTATGGAGGATCATTGCCGGGTGATAGCAGTATTGGGCATAGGAGGCGTCGGCAAGACGACTTTTGCTACAATGCTGGCAAAGCAGGTGCAGGATAACTTTGATTATGTCTTCTGGCGCTCTCTACAAAATGCTCCACTCGTGGAAAGCATCCTGGCAGGTTTTCTTCGCTTTGTCTCTAATCCACGACGCATGAATTTGCCAAAAGACCTGGACGAGCAATTTTCTCTACTCATCACATCTCTACGAGAGCACCATTGTCTCCTCATTTTGGATAATGTCGAGTCTGTATTACAAGTAGGTCAGCGTGCTGGTCAGTATCTGACAGGATATGAAGGTTATGGCAGGTTATTTCAACGCGTTGGAGAGGCATATCATCAAAGCTGTCTCCTCCTGACCAGCCGTGAGAAGCCAAAAGAGGTCGCACGAATGGAGGGAAACATTTCTCCCATGCGATCTTTATTACTTCCTGGCATGGAGCAGGGAGATGGACAAAAGCTGCTGGAGGACAAAGACCTTTTTGGTTCAGATGATATATGGGCAACCCTGGTACACCTCTATTCAGGCAATCCTCTGGCTTTGAAATTGATATCCGGGCCCATTCGAGAGGTGTTTGGAGGCGATATTGCCAGATTCCTTCGAGAGGAGAAGACAGTGTTTGGGGATATGCAAGATCTTTTAGACCCTCAATTTCACCGCTTGTCAGGGCTGGAACAAGAGGTCATGTTCTGGCTGGCGATTGAACGCGAGGCAGTAACGCTCAATGAAATACAGGCAAACATCCTGCATCCAGTATCAAAGGGAGCAATCCTCGCAGTCCTTGATTCGCTGCGACGGCGCTCCATGATCGAGTCGCGTGGTGACGGTCGTTTCACCCTCCAGCCGGTGATCACAGAATATGTGACCGAGAGATTTGTGGAGCGGGTGTGCAGAGAAATTGAAACGGAGACCATAGAGCTTTTTGGCAGTCATGCCCTGATCAAGGCTGATAGCAATGATTATGTGAGGGATAGCCAGGTTCGCCTCATCCTCGCACCTGTTGCAGAAAGGCTGCTCGCCACTTTTAGGAGGGAAGAGATTGAGAAGAAATTCAAGCGCATTCTCGCCACGTTGCGCACGCTATATCCCTCCCAATCCAGCTATGCAGCAGGCAACTTGCTCAATCTGCTGGTCTATTTACACTCTGATCTACGTGGTTCTGATTTCTCTCATCTTACGGTGAGACAGGCCTATTTACAGGGCGTGGCTTTACCTGAGGTCAATTTCACCTACTCAGATCTTGCAGCATCTGTCTTTACCGATACCTTCAGTAACATTCTTTGTGTGGCGTTGAGTCCAAATGGGGAACTGCTAGCAGCCGGAACCACTACTGTCGAGGTCAGACTGTGGCGGGCAGACACTGTTACCCCACTCTTTACCTGTCTGGGACATGCAGACGGAGTACGCTCTGTCGCCTTCAGTCCCGATAGTACCATTCTTGCCAGCGGCAGTGAAGACCAGACCATTCGCCTGTGGGATACCAATACAGGTGACTGCCTTAAGGTTTTGTATGGCCATACCAGTCTTGTTCGATCCATAGCTTTCAGTCCTGACGGCAAAGTTCTTGTCAGTAGTAGTGAAGATCGGACAGTACGTACCTGGGGTGTCAGCACAGGCCTCCCTCTTAACGTCATGGAAGGGCATACACATTGGGTACGATCTGTCGCCTTTAGCCCCGGTGGAAGGATTCTTGCCAGCGGCAGTGATGACCAGACCATTCGCCTGTGGGATACCAGCAGCGGTGATTGCCTTAAAGTTTTGCATGGCCATACTGATCGTGTGCGGTCCATCGCTTTTACATCCAATGGCCAGGTCCTGGCCAGCAGCAGTGATGATCAGACCATTCGCCTGTGGGATACAAACACTGGTCAGTGCCTCAAAGTCTTACACGGCCACACCAATCGGATATGGTCCATTGCTTTCTTCCCCAGTGACAAAGTTCTTGTTAGCGCCAGTGAAGATGATACTATGCGGTTCTGGGAAGTTCGTATCGGACAATGCCTTAAGACATTACAGGGATATAGGGCCAGTTTGATAAAGTCAGTTGCCTTCAGTCCTGATGGTCAGACCCTTGCTAGTGGCAGCGAGGATCAGCTTATCCGCTTGTGGGAGGTTAGTACCGGCCAATGCCTCAAGTTCCTACAAGGGCATGCCAATCGAGTACGAACAGTCGCTTTCAGCCCTGATGGAACCACTGTTGCCAGCGGTAGTGAAGATGAAACAGTGCGTATCTGGGATGCGCATACAGGCCAGGGCCTCAAGATCCTACGAGGACATACCCACCTGGTTCGCTGCGTCGCTTTCAATGCTGATGGCAGTGTTCTTGCCAGTGCTAGCCATGATCAAACAGTACGCCTGTGGAATGCAGGTACGGGTGAGTGCCTCAAGACCTTACAAGGGCATAATGATCTTGTATGGTCGGTCGCTTTCAGTCCTGACAGCAAAGTTCTTGCCAGCAGCAGCGAAGACCAGACGGTGCGCATTTGGGATGCCTATACAGGTCAGTGTCTCAAGGTTCTACAGGGACATACTCACCGCGTGTGGTCTATTGCTTTTAGCCCCACCAATTCCACCATTGCCAGCAGTAGTGACGATCAGACGGTGAAAATATGGGATGTGCGAACCGGTCACTGCCTCAAGACTTTGCATGGGCATAGTAGTTGTATATGGTCGGTCGCTTTTAGTCCTGTTGGAAGTATCGTTGCCAGCGGGAGCGATGATGGAACAATCAAACTCTGGAACGCGGATACAGGAGAATGTATAACAACATTGAGAAGCGATAGACCATATGAGCGCATGAACCTTGCTGGTGCGAAAGGTTTGACAGAGGCTCAGAAAACTTCACTCAAAATGCTGGGTGCCATTGAGGATAAGTAATGAGTGCCATCTACAAAGCTGGTGCACCCTGAAAGCAGCATACAACCTCACCCTGACCATTTTTCCAGGTCACAGCTAGCCATATGGAAGATGTCTTTTCTCAACTCATGGCATATAATGAACCCCTGACTGGCTGTATCCTTATCACAGAAAGAGGCAAAGCCATTTCAGTTGAGGATGCGCAAAATGTGATAAGATGAGTTACCAACCATCTTGTGAAGGTTGCATCTTGAGTTACCTGCTTGCAAACTCTCATTCGTCTACTGTAGGGTTAAACCACCTTGAAGAGCATCTATCAAAGAAAAGAAAGAGAAAAACATATGGCAATGATTTGTACGCACCTCGACCAGATCCGGGAAGTTACGCCGAGTGCTAATGGCTGCGAGGATTGCTTGAAAATTGGCGATACCTGGGTACACCTGCGCGAGTGCCTTATCTGCGGGCATGTTGGCTGCTGCGACTCCTCAAAGAATAAACACGCTACCCGGCATTTCCATGCGACCGGCCATCCCATTGTCCAGTCCTTCCAGCCCGGTGAAGACTGGCGCTGGTGCTACGTCGACCAGGTCATGTTCTAGTCTCCTCGACAGGTATTTCATCAGGAGGTTCATATGGCTACACATAGCTGCGTCATCGCACCCCATCTGAAGGATGCGCTCTCCATGGCAGACGCAGGCAAATACGGCAGGATGTTCCCCGGCCTTCCCAGCCCGGAGACCGACGAAAACATCTTGTTGTTCCTGGGAAGGTCAGGCTCAATCATGGATGACACAGCCATGGTGCACGGGAATGAAGCCGCGACTGATAATCCACGAATCCCTGCCGGATTTACCTTCCTGGGACAGTTCATTGCGCATGATATCACCGCTGATCGCAGCCTCCTCTTGCATCACGCTCGCCTCAAGGAGCTCCGCAACTTCAGAACGCCTCGTCTTGATCTCGAATCATTGTATGGAGCCGGGCCCACAGGTAATCCCTATCTCTACGACATCAATGACGCGGACAAATTTCTGATCGGCATCAATGATAGCGGAGAGTTGAAGGACCTTCCCAGGAACCGGCAGGGGCGGGCGCTCCTTGGTGATCCACGCGACGATGTTCATCTGATCATCTCACAACTGCACCTGGCCTTCCTGCAATTTCACAATGCGATCGTCGACTATCTGAGAGATAGAGGCGTGCCAGCTTCTAATGTTTTCAGTGAGGCGCAACGCCTGGTGAGATGGCACTACCAGTGGATCGTCGTCAATGAGTTTCTCCCCCTCACGGTTGGCGAGGAACTCGTGGACGATATCTTGACCAACGGCTTAAAGTTCTATGCCTATGCCGATAGCCCGTACATACCCGTAGAGTTCGCGGATGCGGCGTATCGCTATGGTCACAGCCAGGTAAGGCTCATCTACACTCTGAATGACATGGGTGCAAAAGGCCAGGTCTTCCCTGACTGCGAAGGCACCTGTCCTGTACCGCACGACCGGGCTGTAGAGTGGACCTACTTCTTTAGAGTAGATGACTCCCGACCACCACAGGCCAGTAAACGCATCGATACCATTCTTGCCCACTCGCTCATCGATCTGCCTAAATCAGTGGTTGGAGAAACCGCGATTCCTGAGGATCACTCGCTTGCCTATCGTGATCTTGTGAGAGGAGAGGCCCTTGACCTGCCATCTGGCGAAGCTCTGGCGAGAGCCATGAATGTCGAACCGCTCACCAGGGACGAAGCTGGCCTGAGCAAGTTGGGCTGGCAGAGCGAGACGCCGCTGTGGTTCTACATCCTTAAGGAAGCCGAGGTCCGCCATCACGGCGAGAGGTTGGGTGATGTTGGTGGTCGTATCGTTGCCGAGGTCCTACTTGGGCTCATCGGTGGTGACCCCAATTCCTACCTCAATGCCGGGTCAGATTGGGAACCTGAGTTGCCAGGTGCAGAAGAGGGACAATTCACCGTGGCCGATCTCCTGAAATTTGCCCGAGTGGCATAAAGACAAGCAGCAGTTATTTGGGTCCTGGCTGGGGCAAGCCCAGCCACTACATTTCAAGGAGTATATAGTGGCTGGGCTTGCCCCAGCCAGGAGAAAAGGCCTTATGTAGCAAGTAAGTCAACCCGGCTCGTCTGTCGAAATACAAGGAGACACCCAATGGCCAACATTCTCAAACCGCCATGTGATGATGGCGTAGTCCGATGTGCACCTGCTCCATCCCCTGTCACTTCCTCCACCATAAAGAGGAATAGCGGGGCTTGGATCCTGGCAGCGACGATCCTTGGATCAAGTATGGCCTTTATTGACGGCACGGTCGTCAATGTAGCGCTACCGGTGTTGCAGCGAGACCTGCAGGCAACAGTGGCCGACGTGCAGTGGATCGTAGAGGCATACTCGCTCTTTCTCGCTGCCCTGATCCTGGTAGGCGGGTCGCTAGGCGATCACTATGGAAGGCGGCGCATCTTCGCCATGGGCGTTGTGATCTTCGCAGTAGCCTCGGTATGGTGCGGGCTTTCACCCAATACGACTTCACTGATCATCGCCCGTGCAGTCCAGGGGATAGGCGGCGCTCTCCTCGTACCGGGCAGCCTGGCCATCATCAGCGCATCTTTTGATGCCAAGCAGCGCGGGAAGGCCATTGGCACATGGTCCGGTTTCACGGCGATCACCGCAGCAGTGGGACCGGTGTTAGGTGGTTGGTTGGTTCAGTATGCCTCCTGGCGCTGGGTCTTTTTTATCAACATCCCGTTGGCGGTAGCAGTACTTGTCCTCCTCTTCTGGCATGTGCCGGAGAGCCGTGATGAAGAGGCGCCCCGCAGCCTGGACTGGTGGGGAGCATTGCTGGCAACTCTTGCTCTGGGGAGCATCGTATACGGCTTTATCGAATCGAACAACCTGGGCCTGGGTCACCCGGTAGTGCTCAGTAGCCTGGCACTTGGTGTAGTGGTGTTAATTGCGTTTCTTCTCGTGGAGGCCCGCAGCAAGTCCCCGATGCTGCCACTCACCCTCTTCCGTTCGCGCACCTTTAGCGGGGCAAACCTGCTGACGCTGTTTTTGTATGCAGCCCTGGGCGGAGCCCTGTTCTTCGTGCCTTTCAACCTGATCCAGGTGCAGGGGTATCCCCCTACGGCCGCTGGAGCTGCCCTGCTGCCTTTGATCCTGATTTTGTTCTTGCTCTCGCGCTGGTCCGGTGGGCTTGTGAGTCGCTATGGGGCCAAGCTTCCACTGGTTGTTGGACCGATTATCGCTTCGATTGGCTTTGCCCTCTTCGCCGTGCCGGATATCGGCGGCAGCTACTGGACAACCTATTTCCCGGCTGCAGTTGTACTGGGAATAGGGATGGCAATAAGCGTCGCGCCACTTACAACGGCAGTGATGGGTGCAGTGGATAGCAGCCATGCCGGTATTGCCTCTGGCGTCAACAATGCCGTATCTCGCACAGCCGGGCTGCTTGCCATTGCTGTGATGGGCATCTTTGTCTCGTACACCTTTACAAGCAGCCTGGATAGTCGCCTGGCAATGTTGAACATACCAGCCACTATACGACAGGTGATCGCTGCCCAGCACAGCAAACTGGCCAGTATAAATATTCCCGCTGGTATCAGCAGTGCCACGCACGCGGCGCTTGTACAGGCCATCAACGAGTCGTTTATTGCCGGTTTTCGCGTGGTCATGCTTATCGCAGCCGGACTCGCGCTGGCCAGCGCGCTCAGCTCATTACTCCTGATTGAGGGCAAGAACCAGAAATTCTCCCCTTGACATCCCTTTGCGTACCTATTAGACTGTAACTAGCAAAACTGCATAAGCGACGCTGAGCAGGAAGAGTAAGCCCATACTCCGCTAGAGAGGGAAGATCGAGAAGGCTGCAAATCTTCCCCGGAACAGATGTGCCGAAGGTCGCCTGGGAGTCTGGAAGCCAGCACCAAGTGTCTGATTTCCACGGGTATGCCCGTTAACGCACCACACAAGGATCAATTTTGCAATTGATCGAAGCAAGGTGGTACCACGAGTTCATTCATGCCCTTTCTCGTCCTTGGCGGGGAAGGGTTTTTATATTACTAACAAAGAATGATACACACGGAGGTGTCATGATCGAGCATAGCAAGCAGGGTAAAATACAAAGTGTAGACAAACAATTAATTACATCGTTACCAAAAACTTACGAGCCACAAGCTGTAGAGGGCAAATGGTACCGTTTCTGGGAAGAAAGAGGCTACTTCAAACCACGCCCCGGTAGAACGGGTAAAACCTTTGTCATTAGTATGCCGCCGCCCAATGTCACAGGAGCTTTACACCTGGGCCACGCTATTACCTCCACCGTTGAGGATATTCTTATTCGCTATCATCGCATGCTGGGGGATGAAACTCTGTGGGTGCCAGGTGAAGATCACGCCGGCATTGCTACCCAGATCGTCGTCGAGCGACAGCTGGCAAAAGAGGGCTTGGACCGTCATAAAATTGGTCGCGAAGCCTTTATAGAGCGTGTCTGGCAGTGGGTGCAGCAGTACAAGAGTCGTATTCAGAACCAGCACCGCCGCCTGGGTGTATCATGCGACTGGTCGCGGGAACGCTTCACCCTGGACGAGGGACTGTCGAAGGCGGTACGTGAAGTCTTTGTGCGCCTCTACGAAGAGGGACTTATCTACCGTGGCGAGCGCATCATCAACTGGTGCCCTAGCTGCATGAGCGCCCTTTCTGATCTAGAGGTCAATCACGTCGATACTCCAGGAATTTTGACTTATGTGCGCTATCCACTCAAACGGGAACCGGAAACCGAACACGAGGTAACAGAGTACATCAGTGTTGCCACGACCCGGCCCGAGACCATTCTCGGCGATACCGCGGTGGCTGTCAATCCCAAAGACCCACGCTACCAATCCATTATTGGACGCCTGGCGATTCTCCCGGTCATTGGCCGTGAGATTCCTATCATCGCGGACGAGGCTGTAGATCCCTCCTTTGGTACAGGTGCAGTGAAGGTCACGCCCGCGCACGATCCGACCGACTTTGAAATTGGCATCCGACACAACCTCCCTCGTGTACAGGTGATTGGCTTCGATGGGAAGATGACCGAGGAGGCTGGCCCTTACACCGGACAGGATCGCTTTGAGGCACGCCAAAACCTGGTGGCAGAGCTAGAGCAACTTGGCCTCGTCGAGAAAATAGAGGAGTACACTGTTCCGTTGGGCTATTGCCAGCGTTCTGATACCGTGGTAGAGCCGCTCATCTCGAAACAGTGGTTTGTCAAGATGCTACCCCTCGCCACGCCCGCCATGGGTGCCGTGAAGTACGGCTTGATGAAGATCGTGCCGGAGCGCTTCAACAAGGTCTACATGGACTGGCTGGAAAATATCCATGACTGGTGCATCTCACGCCAGCTCTGGTGGGGACACCGTATTCCTGTCTGGTACTGTGACAACTGCAACCAGATGACGGTGAGCCGTGAGGACGTGACGACCTGTTCGCATTGCGGCAGTCCTGATATCCACCAGGACGAGGATGTGCTGGATACCTGGTTCAGTTCATGGCTGTGGCCGTTCAGTACTCTGGGCTGGCCTGACATGACCGCTGACCTGCAGCGCTACTATCCTACCTCGGTCATGGAGACAGGCTATGACATCATTTTCTTCTGGGTTGTGCGTATGGCTATGGCAGGTATTCACTTCCTGGGTGAGATCCCCTTCCATACCATCTACCTGCATGGACTGGTACGTGACGCCAGGGGCGAGAAGATGAGCAAGTCGAAGAACAATGTCATTGACCCACTCGAAGTCATGGATCAGTATGGGACCGATGCTCTGCGCTTTACGCTGGCAACGAGCAGCACGCCGGGCAACGATATGAAGCTCGTTCCTGAGCGTATCGTGGGCAATCGCAACTTTGCCAATAAAATCTGGAATGCCTCGCGCTTTGTGCTGATGACGACCGCCCAAATTAGCGGCGGTGTTCCTGTTATCACCGAGGTACAGCCGCGTACGCTTGCTGATCGCTGGATTCTCAGTCGCCTGGCCACGCTGACGAGCAATGTAACAAAGTTGATTGAGGATTTCCAGCTGGGTGAAGCTGGTCGTCAGGTCAACGAGTTCTTCTGGTCGGATTACTGTGACTGGTACGTGGAAATTGCCAAGGTACAGATGCAGGGTGATGAAGAGGCACGGCGTTCGACGGCTGGTATCTTGCGGGCCGTCCTCGACCAGAGCCTGCGCCTGCTGCATCCATACATGCCCTTTGTCACGGAAGAAGTCTGGCAGCATCTCTACCGTACCAGCGAGCCAGACCAGGAAGGCTGGCCCGCTCCGGCCTTGATAGTTGCGCCCTGGCCGCAGGTCAATAGCCAGGCCATTGATGTAGAAGCGGAGCAATTCTTTGGCCTGCTACAGGAGGTAATCGTGCGTATTCGCGATGCCCGCAACCAGGTAAACGTGGAACCTGCCCGCCGCATTCCTGTAATTCTCGCTGCCGGCAGCCTCGCAGGTATGCTCGAAGCCCAGGCTCCACTGATTGCGTTCCTGGCGCGCACAGAAAAGCCGCAAGTCTACGCGCAACTCGAACACAAGCCAGAGCAGTCAATAAGCCTGCTGGCTGACTCCGTAGAGATCTACCTGCCACTGGCGGGGATGGTCGACATTGGCCAGGAGCTGGAACGCCTCGACAAAGAGATCGCCCAGGCGCGGCATGAGGTTGCCCGCCTCCAGAGCAAACTGGCCAACGAGTCGTTTGTCACCAGGGCCAGGCCAGAAGTCGTCGAGAAGGAGCGCGAGAAGCTGGCCATCCAGGAGGAACGGATTGAGAAGCTGAAAGCAAGAAGGCTTGAGTTGGGAGGATAATAGTAGATCAAATTCGATCAAACACAAGCGAGCAGCCGGCGACACCGGCTGCTCGCTTGTGTTTGATCATTATACAGCCATCTCTTCCTGGACTAAGCGCGAGAACTGCTCATTGTACAGCTTGGCATACAATCCGTTCTTTTCCAGCAGTTCCTCGTGTGTGCCACGTTCCACGATCTCACCTCTGTCCACCACCAGGATCACATCAGCAGCCAGGATGGTCGAAAGACGGTGGGCAATGGCCAGCGTGGTGCGGTTCTTCATCAAAGGCTCCAGCGCCGCCTGGATCAAACGCTCAGAGTGCGTATCAAGCGCGCTGGTAGCCTCGTCCAGGATCAGAATACGCGGATTCTTGAGAATCACGCGCGCAATCGCTATACGCTGTTTCTCGCCGCCAGAGAGCTTGTAGCCGCGCTCACCAACCATAGTATCATAGCCATCATCGAGCTCCATAATACGATCATGGATAGCTGCTGCCTTCGCCGCCTCAATCATCTCTTCCTCCGTCGCATCGGCCCGCGCATACAACAGATTCTCTTTAACGGACGCGTGGAACAGGTACGTCTCCTGGGTGACCACCCCGATTATTTCACCAAGCGATGACAGAGCAATATCTTTCACATCACGCCCATCAATCTCTACTGCCCCGCTGTCTACATCATAGAGGCGTGGTACCAGGTAGGTTATCGTTGTCTTACCTGCACCGCTTGGTCCAACAAGAGCCGCCAGCTGTCCAGGTTTGATGTCAAATGAGACGTGGTTGAGCGTCGTCCGTGCGACAGGTTCCTCTGTTGAGATGGTGACAGGGTCCGGTGAGACAGGGCGCTTTTCCTTTTCCTTTCCGTTGCCATTTTCATTACCCTCATTGCCAAACAGGCCACTTAGCACGCTCGGTTCGTCACGTTTGTAGGTAAATGAAACATCTTTAAATGTCACCTCACCGCGCACTCTGTCAGAAGCGAGGTGTAGTGCATTGGGCGCATCCTTGATATCAATAGGCAAGTCAAGATACTCAAAGATGCGGTCAAACAGCGCCAATGCCCCTTGGATCTCTACCTGGACGTTGAGTAACTGACCAATTGGGAAGAAAAGCCTGCTCTGTAGAGTGGTAAAGGCAACAATGCCTCCCAGGCTAATACCGGCATGAAGCGGGTTATTAATAATCTGCCAGCCGGCCACGAGATAGACAACAGCAGGAGTAATCGAAAAGAAAGTGCCGATGAACATAAAGAACCAGCGTCCAATCATCTGCTGGCGCACTTCCAGGTTGGTCAGTTTCTGGTTCTCTTTCTCGAACTGTCCCTGGGCATATTTCTGGCGTCCAAAGGTCTTGATCAAGAGAATACCGCTTACAGAGAGCGTTTCCTGCATCATAGCGGTAAGCGAAGCCAGGCTTTTTTGTGTTTCTTTGCTTGTAGTGCGTCTTACATTGCCTACCTTGTAGGTGATCCACAAGAAGATGGGAAGCAGTCCAAGTGAGATGAGCGTGAGGAGAGGACTGAGATATAGCATGGCTATAATAGTGCTTAGCGCCGTTGAGATGTTAGAGACTACGCTCGTAGCAGTATTCGTTACCACACCCTCCACTCCACCTACGTCATTGGAGAGACGCGATTGTATTTCGCCTGTGCGTGTCGCAGTAAAGAAGCGTAGCGACATACTTTGCAAGTGCGCATAGAGCTTGTTGCGGAAGTCACGCATCACCTGCTGCCCAATAATATTATTGAGATAAGTTTGTCCAACGCCAATGATGCCTGTCACAATAGGCGTTGTGAACATAATAAGCACATAAATGATCAAAAGATTTAAGTTACGTTTTCCAATTGCATCATCAAAAATGCGCTGAATCAAAAGCGGGTTCACTAGACCCAGTACAGTTGTGAGAAGAATGGCAATGAGCACCAATACAACCTGAAACTTGTATGGGCTGAAGGATTGAGCAACACGCCTGAGTGTACGACTATCGGTTTTGCGCCCGCGCTTTTTTTGTTCTTCGAGATAGGAGGCCATACCCCCACCCATGCCATGAAATGCCATAGAAACTCCTAATATATGTTTAACAAATTCTGATACTTACTATTTACAAGTATATAAGATAAATACGATAAACGCACTGGTTATGCCTACTGTTCCTGACCTGTAGATTTTGACAGGCAGAGACGAGCAATAAGCCCGGCCAATAATGCGCCGCGCAGCGGAATTGAATCGACCTGCAAATATTCTCGCTTGAGATCATGCATACCGCCTCCAATAGGGCCAAGACTATCAAGCGCCGGTAAGCCGGCCTCCATCAAGAGATTAGCATCTGACACTCCACCCTTGCTTTCAGCAGTAATGGCGAGACCAAGTGCCGTTCCTTCATCCTGGACCAGTTCTACCAGGCGCAGAATTTCAGGTGAAACTCTATAGGGTAGGCGTCCACGCGTACGTACCAGGCGTGTCCGGGTATCAGGAATGCTACAGCCTGCCACAATCTTCTCTAAAGCAGATGCAGCCATATCCAGCCCCTGTTGGGTATATGCTCTCACTGAGATATGACATTGGGCTACATCGGGTACTATATTTAATGGCTCACTGCTGCTCAGGCGCGTCACATTGAAGGTCACTCCTGGATACAGCGTATTCAGGTTGTGAATAGCAATCATCTTATGCGCTAATTCAATAACCGCGGAGCGCCCTTTGTGCGGTTCTGCCCCTGAATGAGCCGGAATCCCCTCGACCTCCAGCACGTACTTATCTGCTCCTTTGCGCGCCTTCGTCACAACCTCTAAAGAACGAGAGGCCTCCAACACCAGCCCGGCATCTACCTGTTGAGCAATTTCCCGCAGCAAAGACGCGCTCCCAGGAGAACCAACCTCTTCATCATTATTAAACACAAAGCATAGCTCGCCAAATTCCTCGAATCCTGTTTCCAAAAGAACGCGCAACGCGTACATTCCCATCAGCACGCCCGACTTCATATCGATCACCCCCGGCCCATAAGCAAGCCCATCCCGCACCTCGAATGGCTGCGCCGCCACTGCCCCCGGGCTATAAACCGTATCCACATGCCCAACCAACAACAAGCGCACCTCTCCCTTACCCTTAAGCCTGGCTACAAGATTATGTCCAAAGCCAGCCGAGTCATGCAGGGTAACAGTAAAACCCAAATCGCCCAACCACTGCTCCAGGTAAGTCATGATATGATTAATACCCGCCACCTGGCCCGTGCCTGAGTCAATATTGACAAGCAATTCCAGGCGCTCTAATAGCTCGTCTTGATAAGTCTGGAGTCTGGGAAGATAGTTCTGAGAGTAGGCAGGCATACACATCCTTCTGTGCTAGCATGGTGAAATCAATGTTATCTGCATTGTATCACACAAGAGGATGACGACCATGAGGTCGCCCAATTTTAAAGGTTAATAATCACTATCTTCCCATTCATCGGACGGTTGGTGATGCCGCTGTCGCCTGCGGATGTACTGAGCCCCTCTCATGCGAGGTTGCGGTGATTGCTGATCTGGTAGCTCATCATCAGACTCTTGACGCCGTTTCTCCATATATCGGTGTAATACAGCAGCTACCACAACAAGTACCAGTACAAACACAAACGCAAAGAGCAACAGTAATGAGAATGCTGCTAGAATACTGAGAACCCAATTCAGGAACCTGGCTGGTGAACCAGATACAACAATGAGTACCACAAACAGAGCCACAACGCCTAAGAGCACAAGCAACCCCCGTTGACTTGGCCTGTTCGTATCATCCATGTATTTTTCCTCTTGCTATGTGTAAGGCAGAAGCGAACGAATATATACTTTCACGTACTAGATAAAAAATTTAGGGATGAGCGTAACTGTTAAGCATTACATGAACACTAAGTATAAGAAACTTTGGCCCGTTATAGACTATAGTAACTCAAGAATCGGGTAGTAGGGAAACCATGATATTTCCCTACTACGTCGCTTTACCATTACTCTACTGTTAGCGTCCATATCTTGGGCGAGTCAGTCTCACCCCGGCCATGAAGCCAACAATAAACGTACTCGGTACGACGATTATCAGGGTCTGTATATCTATAAACAAAGGTCGCCTCCTTTACTAACAGCGATACTCTGTAAAATCCACAGCCATTCAAAAGGACTTGACAAAGAACATAGACGCTTGCAACTGCCTGAGATCAAACACAAAAATTTGCAACTCGCTTGTACGCAAGGTTAAGGTTCGCAGCATGCCGACTATCAATAGCGATCTCAGCCGGGTCAACTGTATAAGTACAATCAACATCTTCTCCGTATGACCATTCGTCAGTCATGGAACGTAAAAGGCGCCTCTCCCTACGCTTCAAATCTCTACAGTAGTTAAGAGCAACAACTTTGATCATGTGCTCAATCGTCTCAATGGGGACAACTTCTCCACGTTCAGCACGCTGAGAGTACTGAAAGAGCCGGGTAATAGCTTCCTGGACAATATCATCAACAACATCGTCTTCCTGGCCTTTCCAGGAAGGTACATGAGAGGAGTAGACCCAACGCTTTACGAGGGGGCGAAGCAAAGAATACAGTTTTTGCCAGAAGATTTCATTGCTACAGTTGTGTTCACTGGAGTGCATTGACTTTGAAGCAAGCATCGTAACTTCCTTTCATCAGAACTGAAAGAGCCCTTAATGTTTCTCGCTTACAAATTTCAGCTACTACAACGTAAAAATCTTACGAAACAGTAAAAACTTCAATTTG
>WNFX01006599.1_pt1 | contig 15616 bp, 18 predicted proteins | sample 5400111 | NCBI WGS metagenome assembly WNFX01 (sample SAMN13153363, study PRJNA577476) | soil metagenome | isolation source: 40 cm soil or saprolite under grassland replicate 1 | place: USA:California | collected 2016-06-15 | reverse complement strand
CGCCGATTCGTGATAGAAAAATTGAATCACGATACACTCGCTATGGCGAGGGTTTTTCAGCAGACTGCTAGAGTGCGTGCGCTACGACGTTTTGGACCGTCGCTCGCAAAGCCGGCAGTCCAGCCGGGAGATTGGATTGGCCTCTCCCCCTCGGCCCTCGCCCGAAGTGTCTCGACCAAGGAACAGTTTCCGCGACGACCAGGCGCAGTTCGAGCCTACGCGTTCCTTGAGCGGGCAAGCGCATCGACACCGGGTTTGCGGCTCGAGCCCCGGGCGCTCGGCTTGCTCGACCTGGGGACGACACCGGAACCCTCCTGTGCATATCCGGGACCTTCCTGCACAACGGCGGGGGCCTCCTGGGCACGCGGCCCGGTAGATTGCCGCACCTTGCGGACAACTCCGACATCAGCGGATTCGGCATAGGCCTGCTCGAGCCCATAGGCGAGCCATTCGGCCATGGAATCGCCGATCACGATGCCGGTCTTGGCCGGGGCGACGTCGGGCTTATGCGGAGCGGGCGGCGTCGTAATGCTCGCCGGCTCACTCCGACGCGTTGGCGGCACCGAAGGTTGCTTCGCGAATGTCGTTTCAGTTGGCAACTGCTGATTCTCACCCCTTTTTCTGAGCCTCGATCTCGTTGAATTTGGACAGCGCTCGTTCAAATTTGTCATTGAAGAGCCACATCGCATCGAGAATTTCGCGGACGGTTGCAGATGTTTTTGCCCTGTCAGCTTGTCCAAAGGTGAAGATGCTGTTGTTGCGCAAATATCTCATTATGGTCGGATCAGAGATTTTATAGCTTGCTAAGTTGCCTGAATTGAGGGCAGACTTTGTCGGACTGGGGATAATTTGGATGAGCTCGAAAAGCTTCATTTGATCAATCGAATTTGGTAATGCCTTGACGATCTTCGGTATTTGTGCGAAGAGGTCTGCGTGTGCGTTGATAAGGGCGTCTCTCACGGCGGTCCAGTGATTGAGTCGATGATCTAAATTGCCAACCCGTGCCTCTTCCTCGTCATCGCGGGCGCTCAATGCGGGATCAAAGACTGTGATCGACTTTTTAATTGCTGCCCATCTCTTTTGACCACTTTGACCTTCCCACACACCTGTTTGCAAACTTCCCTTGTACGTATTCGAGCGCGCGTTACCGATGTTTTGGTTTCCATTTGTCTCGGCAAAGAAAAGGCCCAAGCTGATACGACCTGCCACTTCAGCATTTCTGGCATCGAGGCCCCTAGCTCGTCCAATGTCGGTTCCCAAGTCGACAACGTCATTAAACGGAGTATTTGAGTTTTGCGCATTGACGGGGGGCGCCTCCATGATGTTGAAGAGATTTGTATACTCATCGAGAAGCGGCTCATTGTCGGCATCGAAGTACGCTGGAGGAATTCCAAATTTATTGGGTCTTCCGATTTTGGACGGAAACGCGTCGGTTAGATCTTTATACGCGCTTATGATGTTGTTGCGAGCAAAATAAAGTGCTTGTCCCGGCAAGTTCGGCAGCTGCTGATTCGAATTGATCTGCGCGCGCCGCTGACTCAGGATCAACTTAAAATCGCTTACTGCCTTGTTGTAGGTACCGAGCGCATCCAACTGTGATTTCGTGGATGCGGCCGGCTGACCCTGTGCTGGGGAAATTAAGCCGAGGCTGCCGATGTTAGCCGGGACGAGCGACGTGGCCGTGTTGGTGATCGTATCGATGACGTTGGAAACCGGCGCTGTGAAGAAGAGCCAAAGACCAAGACCTGCCGCAGCCGTGGTTGCAAGTGCTCTGGAGGTTACTGCATTAAAGACGCGCGCTAGACGCCGACGCCCATGGCAGCAATCAAATCTAGAATCGATGGCAATGAGATGCATTGGGTGTTGTCGCCAGGCGGTATAACTTGCTATCGCCATGCAAGCCCGGCTTTGGGCATATATCGGGGGCATGGAAGCAAAATTCGTGATTTGGGAGCTTTGGCCGGCGCGTTGGGTGCCGGGCGAAGCTTGGGCCTTCATCGACGGTGAGTGGCGCGAGGTGGATTCCTCCGATGTGGCCCACAACTGCCGGGAGGTCGACGAGGTCTGCTTTAATGCTGTCGCCATCAATCTCAAAGCCTTGCCGGCAATCGCCTTCCACGGCCGCCCCGACCGCTGAAGCGCGGCGTCGTAGACGTCGGCCTGCTCTTTTCCAGCATGATCTTTCTGGATCGCCTTTCGGCAGCACCCGCGATTGGGAATAGAGCAGGTGCCCGCCGCCGCCACAGCGTATCCTGTCGATTAGCAAGCCAATCGGATTCAGTCACTTACCCGCATCCTCGCGCTCCGGATGCCCAAGCGTGTTCATGTCATCCCGCCTCTTAGCCGTAGGTGTGTGCAGGCCAGCACATGTGACCGATATAGAATCGACATCAGAATGTAGTCGCAAGCCCGTAACGCTGGCGCAGATGGTCGGCGAGGCGCTTGCCGGCGCTAGACACCAGAAATACAAACAGAATGTATATCCCCGCGGTGGCGGTCAAAATCTCGATCGGCTCGTACCAGATGTTTACCAGCCGCTGCGACTGCGACATTAGGTCGGGGACCGTGATCACCGAGACGAGTGTCGACGATTTGACGATCACCGTGAACTGGTTGACAATCGACGGCGCTGTCGCCAGCACCACCTGCGGCATGACGATGCGTGAGAATGTCTGTGCCGGTGACATGCCAGCCGAGAACGCGGCTTCACGCTGACCGCGCGGCACGCCTTCGATGCCCGTGCGGAAGGTCTCCGCAAGATAGCCGCTCGACTGGAGACCAAGCGCGATCCACCCGGCGGAGAAGAAACTGCCTGGAAAGCCGAACAGCTCGGGCCATACATAGCTCACCCACATCAGCTGCACGAAAATCGGCGTATCGCGAAAGAACTCGATGAGCAGGATGGCGATCGGACGCAGCGGCGCAATATAGAGGCGCACCACGCAGAGCACGAGGCCACCGATGATAGCCGCAAAGAAAGCGATGACACACACTTCCACAGTGACGGCGAAACCGGCGATTAGCGCGTCGCGTTGATTCCAGACAAGGCGTTCCCAGTTGTCCATCGTCACGCCAGGATCTTGCGGCGCCAACGCTCGCTGAAAGCCCGCACGCCGCTTGAGAGCATCAGGATGAGGAAAAAATACGTGAGCGCCGCCCCGGTATAGAGCGGTAAGGGACGCATCTCCTGCTGGGTGACCATCGAGACCGCATACATCAGGTCCGGCACCGCGATCAGCGACACGATGGTTGTCGCCTTGAATAGCGAGACGAATAGGTTGAGCGCCTCGGGCAGCATGCCACGGATGACTTGGGGCAGCATGATGCGCCGCAAAATCAGCCGTTCGGACGGACATGCCAAAGCCGCGCGCCGCGTCGAGATTTCCCCGCGGGATCGCCTCGATCCCAGCACGAAACGTCTCGGCAAAATAGCCGCTGTAGATGAGGCCGAGCGCGATGACCGAGGAAACGAAAGGATGGAACTCGATGCGTCGCCTGATCAGGAGCCCGATGAGCAGCGGCAGAACGAAATGCACCCATACCAGCATGACGTAGTCGGGCGCATTGCGAAACAGCTCGACATGTAGGGTGCCGATCAGGCGCATCGGGAAAAAGCGGTTCACTCGCATGAGCGCCGCGCCGAGCCCCGCCGACACCGCAAGCACGGCGCCGCACAGGAACACCAGAGCATTGAAGACGAGTCCCTGCAGCAGGATGGCGCGATACTCCCAGAACAGCGAGAGATCGAGCGCCTGCTTCAGACTCTCCGACACCAGCCACCTATTTGCGATATTTTGCCAAGAACCTGCGGAGACGTTCGGATTTTGCCGTCTCGAACAAAGCTACGGGAGGACCTTCCTCCTCGATCAGGCCGTCATGCAAAAATATGAGCCAGTCCGAGACCTCGCGGGCGAATGCCATTTCGTGTGTCACTACGATCATCGTCGTGCCATCGGCGGCGAGCTCGCGCATCACGCCGAGCACCTCGTCCGTCAGTTCGGGATCTAGCGAGGAGGTCGGTTCGTCGAACAGCATGGCTTTTGGCCGCATCGCAAGCGCGCGGGCGATCGCGGCCCGCTGCTGCTGGCCCCCGGAAAGGCGTGCCGGATATTCGCCGGCCTTGTCGATGAGCTGAACGCGGCGCAGGCATTCCTCGCCGATGGCGATCGCCTCGTCGCGCGACAGCTTGCGGACGCGGATCGGCGCCTCGACCACGTTGCCGAGCACCGTCATATGCGGCCACAAATTATACTGTTGGAACACCACCCCGAGCTCACGCCGCAGGCGGTTGATCTCGGCGAGCGAGCGCGGCCGGCGTCGCCCGCCCGCGTCGACCCGACAGCCCAGCGGCTCGCCTTCCAGATACACTTCGCCGGCATTCGGTGGCTCGAGGTAGTTCACGCAGCGCAGCAGCGTGCTCTTGCCGGACCCGCTGGCGCCGATCACGCTCACTACATTGCCGCGGTGCACGTCAAAGGAGACGCCTCGCAGTACTTCGAGAGAACCGAAGCGCTTATGCACGCCTTCGACTCGGATACGGGGAATTGCATTTATGATAGCTTGCATCATAAACATGTGCCGTGGACACTCAAGTCCCCAGTGAATATGGTAGCGATGAAACCGCGCTTGGCAAACCGACGAACTCGCCGCCCGCCGAGACTTCGGTACGCCCACCGACATGATCGAGATCCCGGCAAGGGTCATCGATCTTGGCGCGTTATGGCGGCGAGCACATAACATCCCATGGCGAAGGAGCGTTCCATGACCGACAACGTGAACGATGGCAAGCGCAACTTTCTGAAGACGACAATGCTCGGCGCGGCCTCCGGCGCGGTCGGCAGCGCACTGGCGCCGAGTGTTACGCTCGCGCAGATGCTCGAAACCAATATTCGCGAGGATTCGGTGTTGGCGAGGATCCGCCGGGACGGCGTGATCAATGTCGGTTACGCACAGACCGGGCCGTGGTTCTACAAGGACGCCAAAAGCGGCGAGCTCGGCGGCATTTACAAGGATGTCGTCGATATGCTCGCCAAGGAAATCCAGATCAAGGTCGACTGGAAGGAGGTCACTTTTGCCAATTCCACGGTGGGCCTGCGTCGCGGCGATTATGATCTGTTCGGATCTTCGCTCGTCTATCTGGTGCAGCGCGCGCTGGTAGCGAGCTATGTGGGCCCGCTGTATTCGAAAGGCACGCTCTTTCTGATTCACAAGGATAACGTCGAGCGTTTCAAGACCGCGGCCGACCTCAATGATCCAAACGTCACGATCTCGGTGACTACCGGTGCCAGCGAAGAGCCGCGGATTCCGCTGATGTTGCCGAAGGGACCGAAGGTGATCACCACTAGCGGCCAAGTCACGCTCGGCGCCGAGCCGGTTCGCGCAAAACGCGCCGATGCCTGGATCAGCGGCGACAGCGACGTGCTGCTGTTCGCCAAGCGCAACGAGACCTGGGCGGCGGTCGTCGACCCCGACCACCCGCTCGATCGCCGGCCGAACACTTGGGTAATTCGCTATGGCGACCCGGAATGGAAGCAGTTCCTGGATTTCTGGTGTGCCTATTTGGTGGTGAACGGCGAGATCGAACGGCTGCTCAAACACCATATGGGAAAACTCGGCGCGACCTGACGACCAATGGGCGAATTTCTATGAAGTCCGCTGCCCGATCTCACCTCGGGGCCGGTATCGAAGCCATCCCCGTTTTGTGAGCACACGTCCACAATGATCATCGACTGCCACGCTCACGTTTTCGAGAATTGGCACGGCGCCTGCGGGCATCCATCCGTCGACATTCATCTCAAATACATCCAGAAGAGCGTGACGCGTCCGGCCGCAAAGACGTTTCGCGTGCGCGACGGCACAGAAGTGAAACCCGCTATGCTGTTTCGGCCCGAGGACAATACTTGGGCTGGGCTCAACGATGTTGGATTTCGAGTCGGTCCCTATGGCCGACTCGAGTTCACCCATAAGGGTGAGGAATACGCGACCCAGTACATGCCGGTTGGTATGCAGCGAATTGAGGCGTCCCCGGCATTCATGGTCGCGCAGATGGCTTATACGGGTGTCGATCATTGCATCCTGCAGGCGGGCGGCGGCTACGGCGCGATGAATGACTACAATGCGTTCGCGCAGAACCAGTACCCGGAAAAATTTACCGGTTTGTTGCACGTCGATGAGGCAATCGCGGATCGCGACGAGGTGCTCGACGAAGTCGATCGGGCGCACAAGGTTCTCGGCCTAAAGGGCCTGTACTACTCGCACGATTTTTCTCGGCACGGGTACGACCGCAACCTCGATCACTTGGCTTTTGCGCCGTTCTGGGACAAAGTCGCATCGTTCGGGCTCCCGGTGTTCATGGAACTCTCGGCAACGCCGCACTACGACCGGGCGAGCTACATCGGCAACCTGATGGCGTTCGATCGCGTCGTGCAGCGGCATCCCATGTTGCGCTTCGTGCTGGTGATGGGCCCACCGGTGGCGCATTTTGCACGCTCCACCCGATGGGACTTTCCGCCGGAAGTGCTCGCCGTTTACGGCCGCAAAAATCTGCTGATCGAGATCATGTTCCCCATCACCTGGGGCGGCGTGTGGGACTATCCGTACCCCGAGGCCCAGAAACTCATTGGTCACATGCGCGACCTGTTTGGCGCGTCAAGACTTGTTTGGGGATCCGACATGCCGAACGTTGAACGCTTCTGTACCTACCGACAGAGCCTGGACTACGTTCGTCGCCATTGTGCATGCCTCTCGGCCACCGAGAAGGACGCGGTGCTCGGAGGCAACATCGCGGAAATATTGGAGCTGGATGGCTCAAAAGGCCGATCCCATAAAACGTAAACGCGCACGGGCAGCAACCCCAAAAGGAGCAGCTCGGAACCAATTTTGATCTCAACTAGGAACTTGAGTGGTATCGGATGCAGGAGCAATCGCAAGTACCGCTGGTGCGACCGTTTCCGTGGCATCCACCATTTGCAGGAAATCCAGAGTTCAAAGTGGAGGGAGGCAAATCATGAACGAGAAGATTGCGCCGAGGATGGCATTGGCCGGGATTGCGCTTGCGCTCAGCCTGTCGTTTGGCGGCGCGGCACAGGCGCAGCAGAAGACGCTCTATGTGGCAGCCTATGGCGGCTCCTTCGAGCAGACGATGCGCAAGGAGGTGTTTCCACCCTTCGAGCAGAAACACGGAGTGAACGTCGAGTACGTCGCGGGCAACTCGACGGACAACCTGGCGCGGCTGCAGGCGCAAAAGGGCAATCAGCAGATTGATGTCGCGATCCTGGATGATGGCCCGATGTACCAGGCGGTGGCGCTGGGGTTCTGCGCTCCGGTCGCCAAGGCGCCGATTTACGACGCGCTCTATGATCTCGCCAAGATGCCTTCCGGCAAGGCCGTGATGATCGGCATGAATGGCACCGGCATCATGTACAACAAGAAGGTCTTCCATGAGAACAAGTGGTCGGCCCCCGCCTCCTGGAACGACCTCAAGGATCCGAAATTCAAAAAGAAGCTGGTCATTCCGCCGCTGAACAACACCTATGGCCTGCATGCCCTCGTCGAGTTCGCCAAGCTCGGCGGCGGCGGCGAGAAGAACATCGAGCCGGGCTTCAAGGCGTTCAAGGACGCGGTTGGGCCCAACGTGCTCGTCTACGAGCCCTCTCCGGGCAAGATGACCGAGCTGTTCCAGAGTGGCCAAGCGGTGATCGCGGTGTGGGGATCGGGCCGCGCCAAAGCCCTGGCCGATACTGGCTTCCCGGCCGCCTTCGTTTATCCCAAAGAGGGCGGTATCGCGCTCGGCGTCGCGAGCTGCCCCGTCGCCGGCGGGGCCGACAAGCCCGAAGCGCAAACCTTCCTCCAGTATCTCCTCAGCCCGGATGCCCAGACCGTGCTGGCGAACGGCGCCGGGCTCGGTCCGGTCAACAAGATGGTGCAGCTGCCGCCCGAGAAACGCGAAGGCATTCCCTACGGTCCCGAGCAGATGGGCAAGCTCCAGGTGATCGACTGGGATACGGTCAACGAGCACCGCGAGGAGTGGAACAAGCGCTGGACGCGCGAGATCGAGCGCTGAAGGCGGTCTTGTCACAGCAGCCATGGGGTTTCTCGTCCTTGACGGTCTGACGAAGCGCTACGGCGCGACGACCGCCGTCGATCGGCTTTCACTCACCATCGATAAGGGCGAGTTCCTGTCGTTGCTCGGGCCTTCGGGCTGCGGCAAGACGACGACGTTGCAGATGATCGCCGGTTTCGTCGAGCCAAGCGCCGGCGCCATCATGCTCGACCGCACCGACCTCCTCGCGACGAAGCCGGCAAGACGCGGCCTCGGCATTGTCTTCCAGAGCTATGCCCTGTTCCCGCACATGACCGCGGCTCAGAACGTCGCCTTCGGTCTTGAGATGCGGCGCGTATCGCGCGGCGAGCGCGACCGCCGCGTCGCCGAGGCGCTGAACCTCGTCAGCCTCGCAGGCTTCGCGGATCGCTTCCCGCGCAGCATGTCTGGGGGGGCAGCAGCAGCGTGTCGCACTGGCGCGGGCACTCGTCATCCGCCCGCACGTCCTCCTCCTCGACGAGCCACTCTCCAACCTCGACGCTAAGCTCCGCGAGGAGATGCAGGTCGAGCTGCGTCAGATCCAGCGCAGCGTTGGCATCACCACGATCCTCGTCACGCATGATCAGGCCGAGGCGATGGCGATGTCGGATCGCATCGTCGTGATGAACAACGGACGCGCCGAGCAGGTCGCCCGGCCCGACTGCGCCTATGAGCGGCCGGCCAGCCCCTTCGTCGCGAGCTTTCTCGGCAAGAGCAACCTGCTCTGTGGGCGCATTGTCGCCGAAAGGCTGTCAATCAGTGACGGGAATTGGCCGGCGCCGTGCGGCATCGCCGACGGCCCGGTCACGGTCACGATACGGCCGGAGAAGATCGAGTTTGGTGGCGACGGGCTTGCCGGCATCGTGCGCAACCGGCTGTTCCTCGGCAGCCAATGGCTTTTCCAGGTCGAGACGCAGGCCGGACTCGTTCTGGTCATTCGCCAGAACAGCGGCGAGCCGATGCCCGCGGAGGGGGCGAGAGTGGCGCTTGCCTGGCGCCCCGACGATATGCGGATCTCGCGTCGCGAGGCCCACCAGCCATGAGGATCGGCGCAATAGCGCTGCAGCGTTCTCGGCCGCCGCTCGCACCCTATCTCCTGAGCGGCCCGGCCCTGCTGCTCTATGCCGTGTTGCTCCTCGCCCCGCTCATCGCGACGGCGCTCCTATCGCTGCACAGCTTCAGCCTCTACAAGGGCATCGAGGATGTTTACAACTTCGCCAACTATCGCGACATTTTCGGCGACAGCTATTTCTACGAGATCTTCGGCCGCACATTTCGCATCGCGCTCCTCGTTACCCTGCTCTCCGCCCTGATCGGCGCTCCGGAAGCCTATATCCTCAATCGCATGCGGTCCCCCTGGCGCGGCATCTTCCTGCTTGTTGCCCTCGGCCCTCTGCTCATATCCGTTGTCTCGCGCACGCTCGGCTGGGCGCTGCTGTTCGGCTCGACTGGTGTGGTCAATCAGGGGCTGATGGCTCTCGGCGTCATCCGCGAGCCGCTGCAATTCATGTACAGCGAAACGGGCGTCGTCATCGCCCTCACCCATGTTCTGGTGCCGTTCATGATGATCTCGGTCTGGGCCTCGCTGCAGCGCCTCGATCCGCAGATCGAGAATGCGGCGATCTCGCTTGGCGCGTCCCCACTAACCGTGCTGCGTCGGATCGTTCTGCCGCAGGCGCTTCCCGGCATTCTCTCCGGGGGGATCATCACCTTTGCTCTTTCGGCGAGCGCCTTCGCAACGCCTGCGATCATCGGCGGTCGCCGCCTCAAGGTGGCCGCGACGCTGGCCTATGACGAGTTTCTCAACACTCTCAATTGGCCGCTTGGCGCCGCCATTGCCATGCTCCTTCTCGTCGCCAACATTCTCATCATTGTCGGCTGCAATCGCCTCATCGAGAAGCGCTATGCCGAGGTCTTCCGATGACCCGCAACGGTCCCGCAGCGCTCGTCTTTCATGCTCTCTTCGTGATCTTCATCCTGGGACCCATCCTGATTGTCTGCGCCGTCGCCTTCACGCCGCTCGGCTATCTCTCGCTGCCGACGCAGGGTCTGTCCCTGCGCTGGTTCCGCGCGATCGGCAACAATCCCGAATTCGTCAATGCCTTCTGGTCCAGCTTGTGGCTTGGCGGACTCTCGGCGAGCATCGCGATCGCCTTCACCGTGCCTTGCGCGCTTGCCGTGGCGCGCTACCGCTTCCCCGGACGCGAAGGTCTCGTCACGTTTCTGCAGTCTCCGCTCATGATCCCGCCGGCAGTGCTTGGGATCGCGTTCCTCCGATTCTTCACCGAGATCGGTCTGGGCGGCACCTTTCTGGGCCTAGTGCTGAGCCATGTCATCATCGTCATGCCGTTTTCCCTTCGCCTCGTCATTGCCGCCTCATCGGGGATGGATCCACAGCTCGAGCACGCGGCGATCTCGCTCGGCGCTTCATGGTGGCGAGGCTTCGTGCGCGTCACCCTGCCGCTCATTCTCCCTGGCGTTGCGAGCGGCTGGGTGTTGGCCTTCATCACCAGCTTCGACGAGGTGACAATGACGGTGTTCATCGCATCGCCGCGAACGACGACTCTGCCGGTGCGGCTTTGGGCCTGGCGCGTGCCGGTCAGCGCGTCACCGTGCTCGACGAGGGCGATGTCGCCTATCGCGCCTCGCGCGGCAATTTCGCCCTGGTCTGGGTGCAGAGCAAAGGGCTCGGCATGCCGGAATACGCGGCGTGGACGCGACGCTCTTCGGACAGCTGGGCCGGGTTCGCGGGTTACTTGAAGGAGGAGACTGGGCTCGATGTCGCCTTCGACCGCCCGGGCGGCTTCCATCTTTGCCTATCCGAGAGCGAGCTCGCCGCCCGCGCGGCCATGCTGATGCGTCTTCACAATCAGCCGCGCATGGTGAATTACCCGTATACCATCATCGAACGCGCGGGGCTCGAGAAGATGCTGCCGCAGATCGGCCCGAAGGTGGTCGGCGGCAGTTATTGCCCGCTTGACGGTCACTGCAATTCGCTGCGGCTGCTGCGCGCGCTGCACACCGGGTTGAAGCAGTTCGGTGCAACGTATCTGCCAAACCACATGGTCGACCGCATTGAGCCGGCCGGCGGCTCGTTTCGGCTCGTCACCAGGGGCCGAGAGGTCGATGCGGGGAAAGTGGTCCTCGCGGCGGGGAACGGCAACGCAAAATTAGGTCCGATGGTCGGCTTGCGCGTTCCTGTACGGCCTCAACGCGGCCAGATCGTCGTGACGGAGCCTGTGCGCCCCTTCATTGCCTACCCGGTTGCAACGATACGCCAGACCGACGAGGGCAGTGTGCTGCTCGGCGACAGCGTCGAGGAGGCGGGCTGGGACGACCGCGTCGGAAGCGCCGTCTTGGCGACCATAGCGAACCGCGCGATCCGGATGTTTCCGCTCCTCCGCAACCTCAATATCGTGCGCACCTGGGCCGCCTTGCGCGTCATGACCGAGGATGGGTTTCCCATCTACGATCAATCAGCGGTCTATCCCGGCGCCTTCGTCGCGGCCTGCCACAGCGGCGTCACGCTTGCCGCCAACCACGTACTCGAGCTCGCGCCAATGATCGCGGCCGGGCGCCTTCATGCCGATCTGGAGATCTTCTCCGCCAGGAGGTTCGATGTTTCGAAGGCTGTCTCAGCCTGACCGCGGCACGGTGCGCCTGCTCGTCGACGGCAGGCCGATCACCGCCCAGACCGGCGACAGCGTCGCCGCGGCGCTGCTTTCCGCCGGCGTTCTCATCTGCCGCAGCAGCGTCGTTTCAGGCGCACCCCGTGCGCCCTATTGCATGATGGGGGTGTGCTTCGAATGCCTAGTCGCTATTGACGGAGTGGGCAGCCGTCAGGCTTGCCTCGCTCGGGTCCGCGACGGCATGCGGATCGACACTCAGAGCGGCAAGCGCGAGGCCGGGCGATGACCGCGGGGCCGATCAAGGACCAATACGACCTCGCCGTCATCGGCGCCGGACCGGCAGGGCTCGCTGCGGCGACCCTTGGCGCTCGCCTCGGCCTTGACACCGTGCTCTTCGACGAACAGCCGGCGCCGGGGGGCCAGATCTACCGCGCCGTGACCGAGACGCCGGTTCGCGAACCGGCCATCCTCGGCGCGGACTACTGGCACGGCGCTGAGCTGGCGCAGACGTTCAACGCAAGCGGCGCGCAATATGTGCCTGGTACGACAGTGTGGAGCATTACGCGCGATCGCGAGATCGGCATCTCCGTTGGCGGTGGCGCCCGGCTTCTTGCGGCGCGACATGTCATTCTGGCGACGGGGGCGCTCGAACGGCCATTTCCGATCCCCGGCTGGACCCTGCCGGGCGTGATGGCCTGCGGCGCAGCGCAGGTCCTTCTGAAGTCGTCCGGGATGGTGCCGCAAGGCCGCATCGTACTCGCTGGAACGGGACCACTCCTGTGGCTTCTGGCCGCGCAATATGTTCGTGCCGGCATGCGGATTGATGCGCTGCTCGACACGACCCCGCGCGGCAATTGGCGCGCGGCGCTGCCGCACGCCGCGGCGTTCCTGGTCTCGCCTTACGCATTCGAGGCCGCGAGATACGCATGCCGGCCGACATGCTTCTCCTTCATCATGGGGTCGTGCCAGACATCAACCTTGCCGATTCGATCGGATGCCAGCATCGCTGGGATGAGCCGCAGCTCTGCTTCGTGCCGATAACCGATGACTGGGGCATGAGCACCGTCTCCGGCATTGCGATCGCTGGCGATGGAGCCGGCATCGCCGGCGCGCTGGCAGCGGAGCATCGCGGCCGCCTCGCCGCGCTCGATGCGACGCGCCGTCTCGGAAAGATCGATGCGGCATCCCGTGATCGGCAGGCAGTGCCGCACCGCGCCGGCCTCGCCAGGGCCGAGCGCGGTCGGCGGTTTCTCGACCTTCTCTATCGCCCGGCCGCTGAATTCCGGCTGCCCGAAGCCGAGACCCTCGTCTGCCGTTGCGAGGAGGTGACGGCCCGCCAAGTGCTGGAAGCAGTGGAGCTCGGCTGCCCCGGACCCAATCAGCTGAAAGCCTTCCTGCGCTGCGGGATGGGCCCCTGCCAGGGTCGGCGCTGCGGGCTCACGGTCACCGAGCTGATAGCACGTGCGCGCGGTGCCTCGCCCGAGGAGGTTGGTTATTATCGCCTGCGGCCGCCGATCAAGCCCATCACCGTTGCCGAGCTGGCCGCGCTGCCACAGACCGAGGCCGCCGCAGAAGCGGTGGTGCGCGGCTAAAAGAGCGACGAGTGCAGCAACCCGACGTCATCATTATCGGCGGCGGCCTTCTCGGCTGCTCGACGGCGCTCCAACTCGCCCGCCGAGGCGCCAAGGCGACGGTGCTGGAAAAGGACTATACCGGCCGCCATGCCTCGGGCGTCAATGCCGGCGGCGTGCGACGCCTTGGGCGGCATCCGGCGGAGATTCCGCTCGCGATCGCATCAATGGAGCTGTGGCATCGCATTCGCGATCTCGTCGAGGATGATTGCGGCTTCGAAAGCCGCGGCCAGGTGAAGGTCGCCGAGAGCGAGGCCGAGTTCGAAATATTGAGCGCTCGCATAGCCGCGGTCCGTGGGCTCGGCTTTGTGCATGAGGAGCTGATCGATCGCGACGGGCTGCGCGAGCTCGTGCCGGCGATCTCGGAGCATTGCACCGGCGGCATTTATTGCCGCGGCGATGGCGCCGCCAACCCCTACCGCACGACCATGGCGTTTCGCAGAGCCGCCGAGCGCGCCGGTGCCGCGATCATCGAGGGAACACAGGTCAAGTCGCTGCGGCGCGACGGGAATGTGTGGCGCATCGATACCTCCGACGGCACATCGCGCGCTGCCGCGGCGATCGTCAACTGCGCGGGCGCCTGGGCCGACCGCATAGCGATCGCGCTCGGCGAGCCCGTGCCGGTCCTCCCATCCGCGTTCATGCTGATGATCAGCAATCGCCTGCCGCCCTTCATCAAGCCCGTCGTGGGCGCGACCTCGCGCCCGCTCTCCTTCAAGCAACTTGCGAATGGCACGGTGCTGATCGGCGGCGGCTACAAGGGGAGGCTCGATCGCGACGCCAACTGGACGGAGCTTGATTTCCGTGGGCTGGCGGAAAGCGCCCAGACGGCATGCGACCTGTTTGCGATCATGCGCGGTGCTCAGATTGTTCGAGCCTGGGCTGGAATCGAGGCGCGCATGCCCGATGACATCCCGGTGCTCGGGCCGAGCTCGACCGAAGAAGGCGCATTCCACGCCTTCGGCTTCAGCGGACATGGCTTCCAGCTCGGTCCTATTTGCGGGGCCATCATGGCAGAGCTGGTTACGACAGGCCGGACCAATCTGCCGATCGAGCCGTTCCGGATCACCCGCTTCGGGTCACCGGCTGAGCAAGAGAGCGTCTAGCCGAATGTCTGGTGCTTGGCGGCTGCTCTGGCACATGCGCGACCTGCACCAGCGAAACATTGTGGGCCGCTTAGCGATTCGATAGTGTTCTCTAATTCCGGATCTGGGTGTCAAGCTCTCCTCCACTATCATCCTCGCCGGGCCCACTGTTTTCTCCGCGGTAGGGGCGTGCCCTCCGCATGATGGCGCAAGACGACGCTGGTGGATCAATGTTGCAAGCGCGGTCGCCCTTTCCGGCGCTCGCAAGGCGGGCAAAGCGCCAAAGAAGTGTCTCGTTGCCCGGGGACGCCATCCGCGGAATGCCAGATACAGCGATTTTTTTCGTAGAGCTCACATCCAGCGAGGTTTCAATGGCGGTCGCAACAGGCCTCTATCTGGTTTATTTGTTCACTCCGATAGTTCTGCTGTTCATCGGCTCTTTTGGCGGGATCTGGTTCAACACGCTATTGCCGTCAGGTTTCACCGCCGATTGGTATTTGCAGGTTGCTTCGGATGGAAGCTTCCGCCGCGCCTTCTGGACGAGCCTCAAAGTCTGCCTTCTGACTTGCGTGATCGGCGCGGTCGTGGGCACGCCTCTGGCCTACGCGATCTACCGCGCTGCCTCGCAAAAGGTGCGCGCGGCAAGTCGCATCGTCTATTTGCTGCCGATCGCGGTTCCACCGCTGGTCCTCGCCTTCGGTTTTATCCTTGTTTTCTCGTCCAATGAGCTGCCATTCCTGGGCAGCTTGTGGGTGCTGGTCGGCGGGCACCTGGTGTTGACCTTGCCATATCTGCTTCACACGCTCGTTGGAGACATGCGCCATTTACGTCTGGCCGAGCAGGAGCTTGCGGCCGAGTCCCTCGGAGCGGGGTTTTTTACTCGATTCCGCGACGTCGTCTTGCCCTCGCTTCGACAAAGCCTAGCTTCCGGCCTCATCATGGTGGCCGCGTTATCGATCGGCGAGTTTCAACTTTCCAACCTCGTGGCTGGATTCCTGACCCGGCCTTATCCGGTGGTATTGCTGCAGGCCTTTTACGGTGCAACCGGCTTTGCCTGTGCCGCCACCGTCGTGCTGCTTGTTCTCGCATTGGCCGCTTCCGGCGCCGGCGCGCTGACCGCCCGTGGTGCGCAGGATGTCCGCGGATTCTCCGCATGACCACGAGAGCCGAATACGCGATCGCGCTGGAAGG
>WNFX01003523.1_pt1 | contig 15616 bp, 12 predicted proteins | sample 5400111 | NCBI WGS metagenome assembly WNFX01 (sample SAMN13153363, study PRJNA577476) | soil metagenome | isolation source: 40 cm soil or saprolite under grassland replicate 1 | place: USA:California | collected 2016-06-15 | reverse complement strand
TCCTGCGCCCACGGCTCTATTCTGCCGTCCTGTACACAATGGTCAAGGTCAATACCGCTAAAGGGGCTATGCGTGAGCATAAAGCCGATACCTTGGTACTTGCCTGTTGCTAACGCGTGTATCGCACTCTCCAGCGTACCCCAGGTGGTTCTGTCTGTCGGGCTTGCTGGTAGGCGAGAATTCGGGTTAATAGGTGGTTTCTTGCGCTGGCCGTTCTCTTCCTTATAGTGCCAGACGACAAAGTTGGGGTATCCTGCGATTTCTCGCAAGATACCCTTCGTTTCAAATCGTTCTTTCAGCCATGCTGCATATACGCTTGCTGTTTCCTGCCGCGTTCGCTCAGTGCTCATAGAGACTGTGACCGGAACCTATTCTACCAGACGTTTCACGATTTTTCGGGAAACAGCACGTGGCGCATGCCTCCGTGCGCTTCGCGTGCTTGTCCAGCCATGTATACCTCAGCGTAAGCGATGGTAAAGCCTGGGAGCACAAGCCGTACCTGTTGTTCGACGCGCTGCCACGTTTGCTCATATTCCGTAAGAGAAGATGCACCATACAACCTGTCAAGTTTCTGAAGGCTCACGAGGATGTCCTGCATGTGCGAAGCTCCTTTCCTGTTACTGTGTTCCCGCCTGGTGCTCGTAGCAATCAAGAACAGGCTTGACAATGGTTGAGTATTTGGCATTCCCCCACCGAAGGTAGGAGCAGATTTCGCGTCTCGGAATACCTTGTTTGAACGCCGCAATGACTTTGTTCCTGTCTTCTTCGGGAACATCCGGGAACAAGATTGTATCGGGCGTTGTTTGCTCCTCTTCAGCCTGTCCATCGGTGTCTGTTCCCGATGCTGTTTCCGCGATTTGTGGCGTTTCTTGGCGTTCCTCGGAAACGGTTGTTTGTGCCAGTAACACCCGTAACTCACTAATAAGTTCAGGGGTGAGCACAAGCGGTTGGGGTGTACTTCCAGCCTCCGCTATAGAAAGTTTTTGTGCGTGGACATGGCGCAGGGCATGGGCCACAATTAGCAGCACGATGGCGACTGAGCGTATCCAGATCAGGACTTCGACGGGAATGAAGACATGGATGTAGGCTGCATCCAGGGTGAGGTTGAGCGTCTGCTGCACGCTCTCAATGTTGAGCACTATGGCGGCGGTGAAGAGCAGCAATGCGGATAGCAGCCCGTACAGCCAGGTCTTGACCTTCTCCCCTTCTTGCTGGTAGCGGAATGTGCGTATTATCGTGCCTGCTACGCTGGCATCAATGGCGATGCATTGCGTCCAGGCCCACACGCGCTGCATGAAGAGGTTGTCGGTGAGGACTGAGCCTTTGGTCAGGACGTTTGCCATACTCGCAATCAGTCCGAATGCCAGTAACAGGACTGACAGGCTTGAGGCAAGCTCTAAAAGGTACAATATGCCGGTGTCCAGCTTTTCGATGCTGGTGAATTGCTTCATGCTAGCTCCTCCTCTAAAACTGGTGAATGAAGAAGCTGCTTGAGCAGGTGGAGACGACGTAACTGCTCACCTACACGTTCGACAATGAGAGGTACGTGTAGATACAGAGATGAATGTCGCGGTGCTGGATGCTGAGCTGGCATATGGCCTACGCTTGATGTTGTGGGCCGAACACCTGGGCCTGGCCAATGATATGGCTCTGTTCAGCCTGGCACGCTACCTGGGACACCGGCAGCAGCAAGCGGACGAGAGTGCCAGAGCTGCACAGGTATGGCAATACTTGCAAGGACGGCTTGGTGACGCGCAAAAGAGCCTGCGCCTGATGGTTGAACGTGCGGCGGATAATCTACGTCGTTACAAGGAGAAGCAGCCCCTGGTGGGTCATCTCCTGCCTTACCTGACGGCCGAGGAGGCAAAACAACAAGGGCTGAATTTCCGCGAGGAGCATGGCTGGCTCGAGGAACCATAGAATGTGATTTAGATGAGTTCCAGGTAGCGGCGGCGGTCCCAGTTGGTGACGGCCTTGTCGTATTCTTTTACTTCCCAACGCCTGGTTGCCACGAAGTGATCGACAAAGTCCGCGCCCAGGAACTCCCTGGCAAGTTCACTCTGCTCCAGCAGGTCCGTGGCTGCCGAGAGATTACGCGCGAGGGGGCGAACGTGGCTCAACTCACGCGCACGTGCGACGGTTGCATCATCGTAGGCGTTGCCGTCGAGGCGAGGTGGCAATTCCAGTTCGCGCTCAATGCCGTAAAGGCCACTCGCCAGCGTTGCAGCGAAGACGAGGTAGAAGTTGGCATCGGCGCCCGGCACACGGTTCTCGATACGGATGGCACGGGGACCGTTGTTGATGATACGTACGGAGCAGGTGCGATTGTCCATGCCCCAGGTGGTGTTGAGCGGCGCCCAGGTTCCTTCGACATAGCGCTTGTAAGAGTTGATGACCGGGGCATAGAAGGCCATGAATTCGGGCATCCTGTCCAGCACGCCTGCCAGGAAATGGCGCATGGTCTCGGACATGTGGCCTTCAGCGCCCTGGTCCCAGAAGACGTTCTGGCCTGAACTGCGGTCCCACAGGCTCATATGTGAGTGACCGCTGCTGCCATCTTCCCGGTCGTTCCACTTCGCCATGAAGCTGGCGGTGTAGCCCATCTGGTGACAGATTTCTTTGGTGCCTGTTTTGAAGAGCATGGTTTTGTCGGCGGCGGCAGTGGCGGGGGCATAGTGTATGTTCATTTCATACATACCGGGGCCATGCTCGCGATTGTAGCCTTCGATTTCAACGCCGTGATCGAGCATCATGCGAGCGATGCGCCCCAGCAGGTGATCATCGGCGCTCGCCTGACTGATAGCATAGCAGTTCATACCGGGATTGAGCGGGGTCAGGTCTGGGCCGAAGTCTTTTTCGCGCAGCGACATCTGGTTCTCGCGGAAGAAGCGAAACTCCAGCTCAGCCGCGGCCATAGGCTCATAGCCCATAGAGCGGGCACGCTCCACCACACGATTGAGGACGTAGCGCGGCGAAATGACCACCGGGTCGCCATGCTCGCTCCACAGGTCACAAATACAGGAAGCGACGTTTTCTTCCCACGGCACAAGCGCGAAGGTGGAGAGATCGGGCTTCATGACGATATCTGCGAAGCCGCGTTCCCAGTTGCTAAATTTGAGGTTGGGCAGCACGTTCTCTGCAATGTCCCAGCCGAAAAGCACATCGCACTGAGCAAAGCCATCTTCCAGGGCGTTGAGGAAGTAACTTGCCGAAACGCGTTTGCCACGATAGACTCCCTCTATATCGGGAGCGCCGATCTTGACAAAATCGACCCGTCCCTCGTCAATATAGCGCTTGATAGTAGCAGCGTCCATGAGCTATGCACATCCTTTCTTAAATATGGCGGCTAAGGGCCACACTCTAGTGCTCTGTTACCCTTGATTTAAAGGGCAGAAATGTAGGGGCGACCCCAGAGGCGTTCCCTTCAGCACTGCTGTCATCCCGAGCGCAGCGGCTGTCATCCTGAGCGCAGCGAAGGATCTCTCGCTGGGCAGGGCGCAGATCCTTCGCTCTGCTCAGGATGACAAATGGCGGGCGGGTCGCCCGGTCCCAGCACATCAAATCAAGCTTGACAATCCACTAATGAGAACCAGGTCAGCAACGGCGAGATGGAACCTCCAGGGATCTAATGGTAAATTTCTGGCCTGCGATGCTCCAGGGAGGGAAGCTGCGCGCGAGCGCGTTCAATCTGCGCAAGGTCGATATCCGTCATGATGACCGTTGGCATGTCCTGTGCCTGCGCGAGGACCAGTCCCCAGGGATCAACGATCATTGAGCGACCAAAACACTCCCGGTCGGGGGGATATTTCCCGACATGCGCCGGAGCGACGACATAGCAGAGGTTTTCGATAGCCCGCGCACGCAGCAAGACTTCCCAGTGATCACGTCCTGTATGCAGGGTGAATCCGGCGGGCACCAGCAGGATCTGCGCTCCTTGCAGCGCCAGCGAGCGGAAGAGTTCGGGGAAACGCAGGTCGTAGCACACGGATAGGCCAAAGGTGACCCCGTCTACTTCGGCGGTCACGATTTCATTACCGGGCGCGATACGCTCAGACTCGTGGTGCTTCTCGCCATTAGCCAGGTCTACATCGAAGAGATGGATTTTGCGATAGCGAGCGATAATTTCACCGCTGCGGTCGATGAGAACGGAGGTATTATAGAACTTTCCGTTCAGGTCGGGGTGACGTTCGATGATACTACCGCCATGGACGATCATCCCGTGCTGGCGGGCCTTTTCCTGTAAGCGTTCGATGGCGGGACCAGGAATTGTCTGGGCAGCTTCAGCGAATCCGGCATAAGGGCCAAGGTAGGTCCAGAATTCGGGGAGACCTACGAATTGTGCGCCCATGCCGGCGGCACGGTCCAGGAAGCGCTCTACGGTGGCCAGGTTCTCGGCGGGGTTATCACGCGAGTTAAGTTGGATAACTGCGATTCTTAAATGCATGGTGCAGGCTCCTAGTTCTGTGCAACGATGAGGTTCTATATTGCTGGCAGCGTAGCATTTTAGTTAAGCGTCGTCAAGTACTGGCTGGTTTATCAGGGCGATTTCAAAGTCGTTTTTCTCCCTCATACTGGTCGCTTGCGGGCCTTTTTGGGTGTTTCGGTGCGGTGGGCGCGGGAAGCCCCGTTCCAGAGGGCAGGATGAAAGCGCCGTTCCTTGTTGACATCTTACAGCATATAAGCTATGCTGTAAAGTATGAAACAGAAGAAAGCCTACAAGTATCGCTTCTATCCGACGCTCTCGCAAAAGCAGACACTTGCTCAGACCTTTGGCTGTTGCCGCTACGTTTACAACTGGGCATTGCGACAGCGCATTGATGCCTACTACCAGCATGGCGAGCGTCTGTACTATGAAGGTACTGCTGGGCGTCTGGTACTGCTCAAAAAGCAGGAAGACACGGTGTGGCTGAATGAGGTTTCTTCTGTTCCGCTCCAACAAGCTCTCAGACATCTTGATAAAGCCTTTCGCAATTTCTTTGAAGGACGCGCTGACTATCCTGCCTTCAAAAAGAAACGTCACCAGCAATCGGCTACCTATGCGAGCAATGCTTTTAGCTGGGATGGGCACGCACTCATGCTGGCAAAGATGGATGCCCCTCTTTCCATCATTTGGCATCGCCCCTTGCCCGATGGGTGTAAGCCAAGCAGTGTCACCATCACCAAAGATGAAGCAGACCGCTATTTTGTTTCCATCCTGCTAGAAGAAGACATCAAGCCATTGGAGGTCACACCTAAGATGGTGGGGCTTGATCTGGGATTGAAGTCTATGGTGATTACCTCCGATGGACACACCTACGGCAACCCCAAGTTCTTCGCACGTGATGCCAAGAAACTCTTGATGGCACAACGCCGTCACGCAAAAAAGAAAAAAGGCTCCAAGAACCGTGATAAAGCCCGCTTGAAGGTTGCTCGCATCCATAAGAAGATTGCAGACCGCAGACGAGACTATCAACACAAGCTTTCGACTCAAACCATACGCGAGAACCAGGTCGTATGTGTCGAGAGTCTGCAAGTCAAGAATATGGTCCAGAACCACTGTCTGGCTCAGGCTATCTCTGATGTAGGGTGGTCTGAGTTTGTGAGACAACTTGAGTACAAAGCAGCATGGTATGGGCGTACTCTTGTCACAATTGACAAGTGGTATCCTTCTTCCAAACGCTGCTTTGACTGTGGTCATATGCTCGATTCCTTACCGCTTGATGTCCGATCATGGGTGTGTCCTGAGTGTGGCGCCCAACATGATCGTGATATCAATGCCGCACAAAACATTTTGGCCGCGGGGCTCGCGGTTGCTGCCTGTGGAGAGGCTGTAAGACCTGCTGCGGTGAAAACCAAAGCAGGCAAGCCTCAGCGAAGCAGGAAAGCCTCTCAGTGATGAGAGGAAGCCCGTCAGCCTTTAGGCGACGGGAGGATGTCACAGATGCCTATCGACACTGTGCTGCCGCTATGCTACACTATCGAGAGGATAGAAGGGAAGCTCGCCAGCTCTTTATCGACCTTGATAACGAAGATAATAGCTAGGTAATGAACGCTCATATATAATACTGATAAAGGGCCCTAAGGAGTAAAAAAGGCGCGATGACGAAAACGCCGCCACCAGACGACGAGCAGCGAGAATATCCAAGAATTACCTATGCGCGCCAGAGGCGTAAACACACGGCACCACCCCGACCATTACAGCGAGAGTATCGAAGTTATGAACATCCGCCACCGGCTCATCGCGCGAAACGCGCGCGTTCACAAGGATTCCTTCCTGTCCAACTGCGCAACCTCACGTACAATCCAGCGTTTGTCATTATTGCCACCTTTTTACTGGCAGTGCTTGTGATCACCTCGATCGCTGCATATGCTATCCACTCTCAAACAAGCGTGACGGTGAACAATCCCACCAGGGGGCGACTCCCCGGCACACCCAGCTTGCAGCCAGTTGCAGATCCACATGAGATCGTCATTGCGCCGCAGGACACCGATCATCCCGCGCCGCCTGTATACGCAACGGCAGCTTACCTGCTCGACGCGGATACAGGGGCTACCCTGTACGCCCATAACCCGTTTATGCATTTACCAGTACTGAGCACGACGAAATTAATGACGGCGGTGCTCGCTGTCGAACATGGGAATCTCGACCAGCGAATCACTATCACTCCCGCTATCGCACGTGATATCAACCAGCCTGGAGCAGACAAGTCTCTATTTGGCATTAAGAAGGGCGAGACGTATACCCTGCGTGACCTGTTGTATGGGCTGATACTTGTCTCCAGCAATGATGCAGCCGTGGCCATCGCCGCTGGGGTCGCCGGGGATATACCGCATTTTGTGGCGGAGATGAATCAACGCGCTCAGCAGCTTGGGATGCACGATACACACTATATGAACCCACACGGTTTATTGCAGACAGGTCATTACTCCAGCGCCCACGATCTTGCCGTGCTGGGCCGTTATAGCATGAGCCTGCCGGCGATTCACCAGATCAGCGGCACCATGCAATACCATATTACCGGGGGCCCAAACCACGCGGAACACTTTTTTATCAACGAGAACCAGTTCCTGTGGTGGTATCCAGGCGCCGATGGGGGCAAAACAGGGCAAGCGCCAAATATTTACATCCAGGTCGTCTCGTGCATGCGCAGCCATCATCACCTGATCGGCGTCACCATTCACACTATTGACTGGTGGACCGACATGCGCGACCTCATGAACTGGGGGTTCGGTTCTTTCAAATGGATCTCGCCCTATGACGTGGATTTCCAGCATCCTATTCCCTATGACTACCTGTGGAACTACTTCAGCGGGGATAAGAAAGAGAACACCATCCCGACTGCCCATAAGGGGCGCTACTACATTTACACTGGATACCGCATATCTGGCCTCGTTCTGGCATACTTCGATAAAAACGGCGGTCTGAAGAAATTCGGCTATCCAGAAAGCATGCCTGTGATCTCCAGGACGCTGGTCGCCAGCCAGAAATTTGATCACGGTACGATTCAGTGCAATCTGACCAGCAAACAATGTACTACCGGGTAAGGAAACCTCAAAATTCAAAGCCGAAGCATGCGGCGCCGAGTAACGCTACTTTGGCATTGAGAATGATATGCACAGGTACACGAGTGAGCATGTCGGTAAAGCGCCCTTTTTGCCGGAAGGCCTGCAAGAAGCGATCCCCTTCTAGGTAGGGGAGAATGCGCGGGGGGATGCCTCCGCCCAGGTAGACGCCGCCGGTAGCCAGCACCTTCAGAACCAGGTTTCCTGCCTCTGCACCCAAAATAGAGACGAAGGCGTTAAGGGTAGCGACACAGAGGTCGCCAGGCGCATCTTTATCGCTTTTGATGGCAGCATTCACTATGACCGGTGAGCGATCAACTGCTGCAGCCAGTTGTTCGGCCAGCCATTGCGGCTCCTCTGCGTAGCCGGACTCTTTGAGATACGCGTAGATATTGGGCAATCCCTTGCCGGAGCACACACGCTCAAAACTCACATGCCTGAAACGTTTCTGGAGATAACTGAGCAGCTCGATTTCAAACGCATTGGTGGGGGCGAAGTCGGCATGACCACCCTCGGAGGTATGGGCCTGATAATGTGATCCATTCCATGTGAGGAAGGCTTCGCCCAGACCGGTACCCGGCGCGATGACGGCGATGGCGCCTCCTGGTACTGGCCGGCCTGCATTGAGGGTGTGCAGGTCATCTGGCCCTAGAAAAGGCACAGTATGCGCAATGGCGTCTAAGTCGTTTAGCAGATGAATGGCAGGAATATTCAGAGCAGCCTGGAGTTGTTGCTCGTCCAGCGTCCAGGGTAAATTGGTGATGGTCGCGTGGCCTCCTACCACCGGTCCAGCCACGCCAAAGCTCGCCCGGTCAATAGAGAAATGCTCTTGTGCCAGAAATTCCTGTACGATTGTTTCGAGGCTGGGAAACTGTGAACTGGGGAAGGTTTTTTCCACCAGTGGCACACGCCAGCCTTTTTCAGGCGAGAAAACAGCCAGGTTGGTTTTGGTCCCTCCAATATCACCGGCGAGTAGCATTACGATGTTCTCCTTCGATCGATATAATGGACGTATCTTAGCAGAGCGTACCATGCTCCTACAGGTACGCTAGAGTGCTCTGTTACCCTTGATTTGAGAAGGAGAAATGTTGTGGCCACACGGTCGCCGGGGGCGACCTCAACCCTTGCGGGTGCCAGGTTTCCGCCCATCACTTGAAGGGTAACAATCTTAAGAGCCTTGTTTATTAAATATACTGATAGGCTTATTGTACCCCACGACAGAAGATACCTAAAGGCTAGTAAGATTGTGATCGCGAATTATTTCTGTGGCCAGCTTGGCCGCATTGCGAGCTATACTCTGTTGCCAGGCACTCCAGGGCTTTTTGGTGGACCCGTTGCTCCCGTTGTACTCGCAGGGCTGCGCCCTGCTGCCAAGGAGAATGTGTGCTGGCGTGGCGACCCGCGTGCGGGTCGCGAGCAAAGCGAGCATGAGAGGCACTTCAGGAACACCAAAAAGCCCTGCCAGGCATTCAATAGATATACAAAAAGGCATCCCTAACGTATATACTAAAGGTGACTCCTCAGGACTCCTCACCACCTCCGGTGGTTCGCAAGAGGTTTTTTATGACAGCAGGCCTGGCAGCCTGCGGCTGCCAGGCCTGCTGTCATAAAGACGCGAGCCGCCGCAGGCGGCGAGGAATCAGGCACCTGAGGAGTTACGGTAATTGAAAGAGCTGCTCCACTCCTAACGTCGGGGCTATCATGAGGCCAATCTACTTATGCTTCTAAAGAACTATTATAGATTTTCTCTTTTGCTATGCTTCCTCATGTTTTTCCTCGCTTCGTGCGACCTGATTCCGCCTGTTACTGTCAATGGCACGCCCATCATTACAACTGGGAACAGCACGCCCGATAATTCAGGCACGCCACAATTGAATGTATGGAGCAAGGTCGCGCCAGGAGTTGAACTGCGGTATGAAGATTGGAAGAGCCCGGCTGGCGATGATGACACCGTGGCTATCGTGAGGTTCGATCTGCATCATGTGCGCTTGAGCGTGGGATATCAGCCCACACATCCCCGGTTCATGAGTGATTGGATGCACAAAGAACAGGCGACCGCGATCATCAATGGAGGGTACTTCGACCAGCAGAACAGGGCCACAGGACTGGTGATCTCAAATGGGCAGGTTTTCAGTACATCCTACAGCGGATTCGGAGGTATGCTCGCAGTCGATGAGCAGGGGCACGTGCGACTGCGCTACCTGGCCCAGCAGCCCTACAACCCAGGCGAGCGGCTGAAACAAGCAACGCAGTCAGCTCCCATGCTCGTTTTGCCGGGAGGCAAACGCGCCAGGTTCAATGCAGACGCAGCAAGCTCGCGCCGCAGCGTGGTGGCGATGGACAGGCAAGGCCGCCTGCTGTTCATCGTCAGCCCTGGAATGGTCTTTACTCTCGATGAACTGGCAGATCAGCTTGTCAAGTCAGATTTGTCGATCAATGTGGCTCTCAACCTTGATGGCGGCGCCTCTACCGGGTTGTATGTGAACGCTGGCAGCCAGCACGTGGCGATTGATTCGCCAGCACCACTGCCCATTGTGATTATTGTTCGCCAGGTGTAGATGTGACCGTCATTTCGCGGCGGATTTCCTCCTGGATGATCTGTACAGCCTCCTCCAGTGGAACGACGCGGCTCTCTTGCTGGGAACGCAGTTTGAGTTCGATGCAGCCATGCTTAAGCGAGCGTTTACTGACCACGACACGCAGCGGCAGGCCAACCAGGTCAGCATCGTTAAATTTGACGCCGGCCGACTCGGCTCGGTCGTCGAAGAACACCTCGACGCCTGCTGCCAGCAAGTCAGTATAGAGCTGCTCTGTGGCCTGCCTGGTTTCTGGCCTGTCGAGGTCGAGTCCAAGCAGCGCTACATGATAGGGCGCGACGCTGAAGGGCCAGATGATGCCCTTTTCATCGTGGCTCTGCTCGACGATGATGGCCATCAGGCGGCTGATGCCAATGCCGTAGGAGCCCATGTAGATGGGACGCGGCACGCCGTCGGCATCCAGGAAGGTCGCGCCGAGCAGCTCGCTATACTTCGTGCCCAGCTTGAAGATGTGTCCAGCTTCGCTCCCGCGTATGGCGTACAGGGCGCCAGCGCAGCGCGCGCAGGTGGCGCCCTCGTAGGCCGAGGCAATATCCTGCCAGATATCCACGCGGAAATCGCGCGGATAGTTGACATTTTTCACATGGTAGTCGACCCGGTTCGCACCGGCTACGAAGTTATTACCTTGCCGCAGGGAGGTATCCGCTACTATAAGGAGCTGCTCGTCCTTCCCCAATGGGGAGGTATACCCTGCGATGATACCGGCCCTCTCCAGTTCCTCCGGTGTAGCCAGGTGCAGGTCGGCAGCGTTGATGCCAGCAGTGTAGAGAGTATTGGACAGCTTTATTTCGTTGATCTCCAGGTCACCGCGCACAACGGCCAGCACCAGCCTGCCGCCAGCGGCGTAGCAGACGGATTTCATCGTCCTGGCAGAAGGAATGTTGAGGAAGGCCGCAAGGTCGGCTATCGCCATACAGTTGGGCGTGTAGATCTCTTCCAGTATACCTTCGGGTTCCTTTGCGAGTTCAGTACGCACAAACTCTGCCTTTTCCACGTTCGCAGCGTAGTCGCAGGTATCACAGACCATGGCATCGTCCTCGCCAGCTGCGGTTATGGCGATAAATTCCTGCGATTCCTTGCCGCCAATGGCCCCGCTATCGGCCTGGATGACGAGAAAGTGCAGACCGCAACGCGTGAAGATGGTACGATAGGCAGCACTTATCGTAAGATAGCTGGCATCCAGGCCTGCGGCATCAGCATCGAAGCTATAGAGGTCCTTCATCAGGAACTCGCGCGTGCGCAGCAAACCGCCACGCGGGCGAGGCTCGTCACGGAACTTGGTCTGTATCTGGTAGACAAGCTGCGGCAGGTCGCGGTAGCTGCGTATGAAATCCATTGCCAGCAGCGTCACGATTTCCTCGTGTGTCGGCCCAAGTACCAGAGCGCGTCCCTTGCGATCCTTCAAGCTGAAGAGGACCGGGCCATATGCCTCCACATGGGTTGGTCCGCTGGCAGGCTTCATATCCCAGATGTCCTTTGGCTGGAGGACCGGCATGGTAATTTCCTGTCCACCGGTACGATTCATCTCCTCACGGACAATCTGTGAAATCTTGCGTATGACGCGATTGCCCAGCGGCAGGAAGCTATAGACACCCGATGTAAGCTGGCGAATAAAGCCAGCTCGCATCAGGAGTTCCTGGTTGCCGCCCTCCGAGTCGTGTGGGGCCTCTCTCAGCGTTTTTGTAAACTGTTGTGATAGGAGCATGGAAGCATCCTTTTCTCAATAGGCGCGGGCGAAAATGGCTTCGCAGGTAGCTGGTTTGCCGGTATAGAAGCATTTTCCCTGGACGCCGCCCTCCGGCTGGTCAAAAGGAATAACGCGCAGTGTCGCTTTTGTCTCTTCTTTGATAGCCAGTTCGGCCTCGCTGTCTTCAGCCCATTTTACTCGCACAAAGCCGCGTTTCTCCGCGATAATCTGCTTAAACTCTTCGTAACTATCGGTATAGTGGGTGTTCTGCGCCCTGAATTCAACCGCGCGCTGGAATAACGCCTTCTGCACTTCTTCCAGCAGCGCGGGGAGGCGCGCTTCAAGGGCTTCTACAGATACCGACTCTTTGGCGCGGCTATCGCGGCGTACCAGCATGACACTGTTGTTCTGCACGTCACGCGGCCCGATTTCCATGCGTACCGGCACTCCGCGCAGCTCCCACTCATTAAATTTCCAGCCTGGAGTATTCTCGCTGAGGTCGACCTTCAGGCGCACTTTACCCTTGAGCATCTTTTCCACGCGCTCTACCATGCCGGCAACTACCGTCTTTTCCGTATCTTTGTGCCAGATCGGGACCACTACCACCTGGTAAGGAGCGAGGCGAGGAGGCAGGATCAGGCCGGATTTGTCGCCATGCACCATGATGATGCCGCCAATGAGACGGGTGCTGGCGCCCCAGCTTGTGGTCGCACAATACTTGCGCTGCCCATCGGCATCCAGGTACTGGATATCAAAACTGCGGGCGAAATTGTGAGCGAAGTTGTGGCTCGTGCCCGCTTGCAAGGCTTTGCCATCGCCCATCAAGGCTTCGATAGAGTAGGTGCGCCAGGCGCCAGCGAATTTTTCATTCTCGCTCTTGCGGCCTGCAATGATGGGTATGGCAGCGTCTTCCTCGGCGAAGGCCCGGTATACCTCGAGCATCATGAGCGTGCGCTCTTCGGCCTCTTCAATGGTGCGGTGGGCGGTGTGACCCTCCTGCCACAGGAATTCGGATGTGCGCAAGAAGAGCGTTGTGCGCTTCTCCCAGCGCATGACGTTGTTCCACTGGTTTATCAGGATGGGCAGGTCGCGGTAGCTCTGTACCCACTTGGCATAGGTGTGGCCAATAATAGTCTCGCTGGTAGGACGAATGGCGTATGGCTCTTCCAGTTCTTCGCCGCCTGCATGTGTCACCCAGGCCACTTCCGGGGCAAACCCTTCGATATGCTCGGCTTCTTTCTCCAGGAAGCTGCGCGGTATGAGCAGCGGGAAGTAGGCATTGACTACCCCCGTTTCCTTGAAGCGTGCATCCATATAATGCTGAATATTTTCCCAGATAGTGTAGCCATAAGGGCGAATAATCATGCAGCCTCGCACAGGCGAGTAATCAGCCAGCTCGGCTTTGCGCACCACCTGGTTATACCACTGCGAAAAGTTGTCCTCCTGGTCGGCCAGGTCCTCAACGTACTTTTCTTTGTCCGACATGTAGCCTCCCGAATATTCACTGGTAACTACTCAGGCGCCTTTCTTGTGCCGCCTGCGGCGGCAGCGAGGAACAAGTGAAGGAAGCGAGGACACCTCGCGCTCCGGCCAGGGGACTGCGTCCCCCGGCACCCCCTACTGAGTAGTTATAAACAAGCATTAAAAATCCCGTCCTTCTGTAAGGACGGGGTTTGTTACCCGTGGTACCACCTTGATTGAACTGCAGCGCAGTTCCACTCACGCGATCAGTTTGATTTCAATCCCTAATCGCTCCTGCTGTTAACGGTGAGGCTCCGGCCAGGTTTTCACTGGCGCTCTCAGGTGGGTTCGACGGGCTATCCATCTACCGGCTTTCACTGCCCCGGCTCGCTGTTCGACTACTCCGCCGTCTACTGGTCCTGATCGTTGCGTTATTTGTTTTCTATTGTTCGTGCCAAGCATACATGATCGAGCAGAGGCTGTCAAGTATCATCTGGGCAAGCCCAGGGCGATTTAAAAGTCCCTCAAGTGGGGTTCAAAGGGGCGGCTAGCCCCTTTGCGGGGAATCCTGTCTGGGGGACAGGTAACGGGGTGTCCCCGAAAAACCTCTTTTGCTTCTTTTGCTCGCCGCCTGCGGCGGCGAGCAAAAGAAGCTTGGGGACCCCCAAACCCCGGCAGGGAGGGCCCTGCACCCCTTTTGAACGACTTTTAAATGACCCTGGGGCAAGCCAAACAAGGCAAGTGCGAGGACAGGCGGTAAAGTTTGCTCCAACTCATCCGGTATGCTATACTTGCAATGCATGAACGGGAACCCGAGCCGTGAGAAGTAGAGAACAGAATGTACCTCAGCAAGATACGAACTGGCCAGCGAGCGCAGCCCCTGGTAGTTGTGCGCCTGAAGCAGGAGGCGGAGAGACGCAAACGCTATATTGCCCAGATTCCCAGGTGGCGCCATCCCCCGGTCGGCTATGTGTTCAGCGTCCCTCTTATAGGGCTAGGGCTACTGGTGGCCCGTCTGGAGCAGCTCCTCCTCCACGGGGTCTACTTCCCTGGTTTACCTCTGATACTCCCGGTACTGATAGTGGCACTTATCTGGGGTACCGGCCCGGCGTTGCTAGCAGTTCTGCTGGGGACGCTGGTGCTCGACTATTTTTTTCTCCCTCCAGAAGCATTCAACATCACTAATTGGGATGGTGTACTGCGTATTTTGCCCTTTATCATTTCCGGCATTATCATCGCTATGCTCGCTGGCCAGCGGGAAGTGGCCCGGCGGCGGGCGCTCTTCGCCGAACAAGAGGTGCGAGAGCATGCCTTCGAGTTGGAGCAGGTCAATCAGCAACTCGAGCAAGCTAACGAATCGAAAGATCGTTTCCTTTCCATGGCATCGCACGAACTGAAGACGCCGATCACCTCCATTCGTGGCCAGGCGCAGATCATGCTGCGACGTCTATCCAGGGAGCCAGAGCTGCCAGCTAACCTGGAACCCATACAAGCCGCTTTGCAGAAAATTGACGAACAGACGCGCCGCCTGAATAATCTAGTCGATGACCTGACGGATCTCGGCAGTATTCGCGCCGGCAAGCTTGAGTTGAGGCCTGGGAACTGTAACCTGGTAGAGGTCTGCCAGAACGTGGTTGAGGACCAGCGCGCCACGTCAGGTCGCGCCATTGAGTTAGAGGCTCCTGACGAGCCGGTAACACTGCGAGCTGATTGCGACCGCCTGGACCAGGTGATCGTCAACCTGGTGAGCAACGCTATCAAATACTCACCGCAGGACCGCCCTATAGAGGTGAGCGTCAGCCAGCACGATGATCTAGCGGTTGTACGGGTACGCGATGCCGGGCCGGGTATTCCCAAGGGGCAACAAGAGCGAATCTTCGAGATGTTTTACCGTGATCCAAACGCCGAATCATCTGCGAAAAATGGCCTGGGAATCGGGCTTGCGATATGCAAGGATATCGTCGAACGCCACAACGGCCGTATCTGGTGTGACTCGCTGCCGGGCAACGGCAGCACTTTTGTAGTCGAACTTCCCCGGCGTTAGGCTGCCTGCAAGTTGTCGATCAGATGCAGCAGGTCGCTCATCTTGAAGGGTTTGCGGAGAATGGGGACATCAGGAAGAGCTGCCTGGACATGCTCTACTTCTTCTTTAACGCCAGCCGTAATGATGATGATAGGAAGCCTGCTCAGCGGGATGCTGCGCTGGATGTGTTGAATCGCTTCGAAACCACTGATGCTGCCGGGGAGAAGCAGATCAACGACGATGAGGTCATAGGGGAGCGGGTCGTGGATTTCTGAGTTGGCGAGGAGCCTGTCGATCAGCGGGGTA
>WNFX01004072.1_pt1 | contig 15619 bp, 14 predicted proteins | sample 5400111 | NCBI WGS metagenome assembly WNFX01 (sample SAMN13153363, study PRJNA577476) | soil metagenome | isolation source: 40 cm soil or saprolite under grassland replicate 1 | place: USA:California | collected 2016-06-15 | reverse complement strand
CTCGTGTTTCGCAGATTTTCTTGATCTTGTTGGTGATCGTTGGCGACACGCCGACGGTTGAGCGTGGGTGTCCGGGGTGAATGAGGGAAGCATCGACGGTGCTTGCACCACCCTCGCGAGAGCGGTCCGTCGATGCTTCCCGACACCACCGTACCGGGTTCGTTGGCCGCCCTGTTGGCGGTCTTCCGGTCCTGTTTCACCACGCCCACGTTCACCACGTTCAGCGCCATGGTGGTGGGTCTGATCGCGCAGACCCGACGCCGCACGGTGTGTGGCATGTTGCTGGGTGTCGGGTTGGAGCAGGCGTGGCATCACGCCCGGGCGCACCGATTCTTCGCTACCGCCCGGTGGTGTAGCGACGCGGTCGGGCTGGTCATGCTCGATCTGATCGTGGATCGGCTGCTGCCGGCCGGGTCCGCGATCACAGTCGTGATCGATGACACCCTGTTCAAGCGATCGGGCCGCAAGGTGTTCGGTGTGTTCTGGCACCACGACGGCGCGGCGAAGGGACCCAAGCCGATCGGGTTCGGCAACTGCTGGGTAGTCGCCGGTGTGGTGGTGACGGTGCCGTTCCTGTCCCGGCCGGTGTGCCTGCCGGTGTTGGCCCGGCTATGGCATCCCCGGCGCACCGGCAAGCTCGCCCACGCCCGGGCGATGGTCGAGTTGGTCGCCGCCCGGTACCCGGACCGGAAAGTCCACGCCGTCGGTGACGCCGCCTACGTCGGGGATCACCTGCGCGGCCTGGCCAGGCAGATCACCTGGACCAGCCGGCTGAAGGTCACCTCCGTGTTGCACGCGTTGGCCCCGCCGCGCACCGGCAGATCCGGCCGGCCGCGCACGAAGGGTCCCCGGCTGGGTACACCAACGGATCTGGCCGCTACCGCCTGCTGGCGCAAAACGCAGGTTCGCCGCTACGGTCGGGTCGACCTCGTGTGGATCGCGGAGATCGTGTGTCTGTGGTACGGGTCGTTTCGCGGTCAGACGGTGCGGGTGGTGCTGGTGCGTGACGACAAGCCCCGCACCCGGGATCGTGATGATCGTGGCTACGGCCTGCCGCTGGTGACCACCGACCTGAGCACCCCGGCCGAGGACCTGGTCACCCGCTACGCCTGGCGGTGGGCGATCGAGGTGGCGTTCTTTCACGCTCGCCAGGTCCTCGGGGTTGGTCAGGCCCGCAACTGGACCCGCCAGGCGGTGGCCTGAGCCTGGTCACCGTCTGGTACGCCACCGCCGGGCACGCCCCCGCCGACGTCGCCGAACGCCGGTCACGCTCACGCTGGTACCTGACCAAGACCGAACCCTCGCTCGAGGACATGACGATCAAGCTGCGTCGCGTCATCATCGCCGCGAAATATCGACCCCAAGCCCACCACCAGCCAACGCTGGAAGAAACCCAGACTGTGCTCGCCGCCTGGGCCGCAGCCGAAACCTGATCGGCCAGGAGTGCGAAACACGAGAGGGCGTTGTGGGTGCCCAAAACCTCATCCATGGTCTGTGACCTACCGGTTCTCGGATACGAATGAAGCCCGCGACACCGGGGTACGCCAGGATGGTCCATCGTGCTGCGACTGCCCTACCTGGCGCTCACGAGCGTGTTCACCCTCATCCGCCTCATACCCCTCAGCGATTCAGACAAGGACATCGAGATTCTTACGCTGCGCCACCAGCTCGCCATCCTGCAGCGCCAGACCGACAAGCCCCGCCTTACGCGGCCCGACCGCGCATTCCTCGCCGCCCTCCTACACCGGCTGTCCCGGCCCAGACTGCGCCAGCTGCGCCTGATCGTGTCCCCGGACACCGTCCTCCGCTGGCATCGCGACCTGCTACGCCGCCGCCACGCGAAGGCGTCCCGCCCGAAACGGCCAGGCCGACCGCCCACCGTCCGCAGCATCCAGGCCCTCGTCCCACGCCTGGCGAGGAAAATTCCGGCTGGGACTACCGGCGAATCAACGGCGAACTGGCCGCCTTGGGGATCAAGGTCGCGCCCTCCACCGTGTGGGAGATCCTCAAAGCCAACGGCATCGAGCCCGCACCCCAGCGCGACCGCCAGACCTGGTCCGTCTTTCTGCGCGGCCAAGCACATGCGAGCCTCGCCGCCGACTTCTTCGAAACCCGAACACTGACCGGCGCGCGGCTGTAATTAGGTCGTCGCCGTCATCGAGCACGCCGCCCGCCGCGTCCGAGTTCTCAGCCGCGGTCACCGAGTCCGGCGAGGCCTTCCGCTCCACCGGCCTGCCCGTCGGACAGATACTCGTTGATCAGGCCACCGAGAACCGGCGTTGACGGCCCAATCCCGCGCCGGCAGGTCTCGACCCCCGCCCCGCGGTGTCAACGAGCCGCGACCACCCGCGCGCCCCCGAGCCGCTTGGCCGCGTACATCGCCTCGTCGGCGCGTGCCAGGGCGGTATGCGCACTGTCGGTCTGGCCCACGGCGGTCACGCCGACCGATACCGTCACACCGCGGGCCTGGTCATGGGGCAATGCGCTCACCTGTGACACGGCCCGATCCAGAACGGCGGCGGCCGTCGGCAGCGACGAGGACGGCAGCAGCACGACGAACTCGTCGCCGCCGTAGCGCCCAATCAGGTCTGTGACGCGCAGCAAGCGCCGCAAGGTACCGGCGATCGCCACGAGGACAGCGTCACCGACTGCGTGTGAATAGCGGTCGTTGATTTGTTTGAAACCGTCGAGATCCATCATGGCGATAGCGATCGGTTCGCCGGGATGAGCGGTGACCAGCGCGTCGAGCTGCTGCTCCAACGCCCGCCGGTTCGGTAGACCCGTGAGCGGATCCTGCAGCGCCTGCAAAGCCAACATGCGATGCTGGCGGCTTAGCGTCGCGTGCTCTATCCGGGCCCGCAGCGCGGACACCCGCGCCCGTTGCAGCGACAACAACCCCGCCTCCAGCGAGTCGATGTAGCGCTGCCATACGCCGTCTTCGCTGGCCGCCGAGCGTCGATCAAGTCGGGCGATCTCACGTACCAATGACAGACGAACGGCTGGTTCGGCTTTGTCAACCGGGTCGTTCTCGTGCGGATACTTCTCCAGCAGGGTGACCGCCTCGTCGTGCCGGCCAACCGCATTCAGACATCGGGCCTGCGCGATATCGAGAAGAATCGGATCGTCGGGGAAGACGCTGCGCTCGCGAAGCATGGCCAACCGGTCCAGGTGCTCACTGCCTGGGCGGTGCAGCGCGAAGGCGACGGCAAACACGACCACCTGATCGGCCGCACGCTGGTTGGCCCGATCGGGGAACAGGTGCCCCCGCCAATGCTCCTCGACCTCATCGGCGAGCACGGCGGCCGCCTCGAACTGGCGCGCAGCCTGGTCGGGCTGACCGGTCCGCTCAAACTGCAGGCCCCACAACAGCAGCGAACGCACCCGGTTGAACAGCAGTACGACCATGCTGTGCTGCTCACCGGTGATCTCCAGGTAACGTTGCCCGCGGGCCAGCAGCGTCGCCGCCATCTCGTGGATGTCCAGGTGATGAAGCACGATCGCGGTGTCGCTGAGGGCGCGGGCAACCTGCTCTGCCCACTCCGTGGCGTCCAGCGTGGGACTGGCCGGCCACTCTTGTTCGAGAATGGCCAACGCGTTGGCCAGCTCGTCCAACACCACGTGGTCCTCGGGATTGCGCCGGAACATCCGGTTGGCCCGCAGCGCGTGAGCGTCGGCCTCCGCGACGATCAGGCGGTGAGCCCTGGCATGTTCAAGCAGCTCATCCAGGGTCGTACCGACCTCGTCCAAGCCGCCCGGCGTGACCAGGCGGGTGATGCTTGCGGTCCGCAGCAGCTCGGCCACCGCGTAAGGGTTTCCCTCGTCGCGAGCCTGTCGGAGCAGCTCATCGGCCTCTGCCGTGGCTGCCCGCCGTTGAGCGTCGTCGCCCCGCTGGGCAACGGCCATGAGCTCGCGCCCCCGCGCCACCCGGGCATCGTCGCGGATCCGGGAGCGCTGCAGTGCAGGGACCAGGCCGGCGTCGTCCCCACCGTCGCCAAGCGGGACGTTCTCGCTCTGACCGTCAAGCCCGGCCGCCACCGTGACCTGCCCCTCGAAGTGTCCGCGCGACCGCGAACGTCCGACATCCACCCTAGATCCAGGTGGTTCGCTCCACATCCCCGCTCTTGGCTAGGCACGTCGCCCGGGGACGGACTACCAATCGTATGTCTGGAAGAACTTGCCTGCTTAAGATCACAGGCAGCTGGCCGGCGCGGGTGATGGCCGCCATTGAGACTCACAGGACGCGGTTCACCCCGGGCAGCCGGGTGAAGGCATGCCCGACGGCGAAGCAGGCGGGCACACCGAGTGCGGCCACGAGCACGAACTTCAGCTCCGGGGCGAGCGGAAGCGGCCCACCAGCACCGGCGGGTGCAGAAAATACGCCGCGTACGACGCCCGGGGGAGCCGCAGACCTGTACCGTGCCAAATCCAGCGTTGAGGGTCGTGAGCTGGTCTTTCGTGGCCGCGGGTCAGGCTGCCCTATGGTATTCGGGTGCACTCAGCCCGGACACTTCGGATGAAGCGTTCCGCATAACAGTTCGCGCGAGGCGTCCGGGGTGGAGTCCTGATAACCACGACGTTCTCGGCGGCGAACACGGCGTCGAACGATCCGGCGAACTTCGAGTCTCGGTCGCGGATCAGGAATCGAAAGCCGGTGATCTGATCGCCGAGGTCCATGACCAGGTTGCGGGCCTGCTGGGTGGTCCACTCGGCGGTCGGATGGGCCGTGACGCCCAGGATGTGCACCCGGCGGCTGGCGATCTCCATGACGAACAGCACGTACAGCCGGCGCAGGGTGATCGTGTCAAGGTGGAAAAGTCGGTCGCGAGCAGCCCCGAGGCCTGCGCTCGCAGAAATGTCCGCCAACTGGTGTCGACGTCGCGTGGCGCCGGGCCGATCCTGGCGGCGGCGAGGATCCGGCGGACAGTGCGAGCACCGACCCGGTGGCCAAGCCCGACCAGTTCCCTTTGTACCCGCCGATGACCCCACCCAAGATTCTCCCGGGCCAAGCGACGGACAAGGTCACGTACCTCGTTGCTGATCCGTGGCCGTCCCGGCCGGTTCGGAAAGGTCCAATGCCGACTGACCAGGCGGCCATCGCGGACTCGCCGCGCGTCGCCTGCGGCAATCAGCCGAACATCCGAACCGCGGTCAGGTACAGCAGCCGAACAAGCATGCACCCGATCCTGCGCGACAGTCGCAAAACACCAGCTCACACTACATACGAACAGTTCTGGAACGGTACACGCCACCGCACGTCGAAGATGAAACGCTCGACCGCCTCCCGGTCCGACAAGCCCTCCAGGCGTTGCAGCACCATCACCGTGGCTACCACTGATGGCGGCACCGACCGGCGACCGTCCGCCGCGAACAAATCGGCGAACAACCCGTCGGGGAACAACACCTCACGCTGCGCGTAAAGGAACGCGAAGATCGACGTGGCCGGCAACGCCTTGTCACATAACTGGGTCACCCGGATCCAGCAGGTCCAACTGTTGCGAAGCGACACCCAATGCCACGCCTCAAACTACGTCGAAATCATCATCCATCGATGCAGACACGCCAACGGGAAGCGGCCGTTTCACACCAGATACCTAGGCAACGCTGCCGGTGCGGAATGAGTAACGGCTACTCAGGCCCCCTTGTGCACCGGCTTTCATACTCATCGGCGGCAGGGAAGCGTGCCCACGCCGAGACAGCAGGAGAGGCTGATCATGAAGAACGGTGGTTCGGAACCCACCATGACTACCACCGCCCCCGCACCACCGGCCACCGAGAAGGTCTACCGCACGGAACTCTCGCCGGTGAGCTTCCTGCGCCGCAGCGCGTACGTGTTCCCTGACAGGGTCGCCGTCGTCCACGGTGAATGGCGGATCACATACCGCGAGTTCGACAAGCGCGTCAACCGGCTCGCCTCAGCGCTGGTCGCCGACGGAATCGAACCGGGCGAGCGGGTGGCATTTCTGGCGCCGAACATCCCGGCGCTGCTGGAAGCCCATTACGGGGTGCCGGCGGCAGGTGCGGTGCTGGTGGCGATCAACACGCGGCTCAACCGTGACGAGGTCGCGTACATTCTCGAGCACTCTGGAGCCCGGATGGTGTTCGTCGACCATGAGCTCGTTCACCTGGTCGAGGGCTCGGGCCTGCCGACGATCCGCATCGACGACACCGGGGCGGCGGACGACCCGTACGAGCAGTTCCTCGCCGGCGGGTCACCCGAGCGCTTCGAAGTCCCGATCGCGGACGAGGAGCAGACGATCTCGATCAACTACACCTCCGGCACGACCGGGCGTCCGAAGGGCGTGATGTACAGCCACCGCGGCGCGTACCTGAACGCGCTGACGGAGGCGCTCGAGTCTCACCTGCGCCCCGACTCGGTACAGCTGTGGGTGGTACCGATGTTCCACTGCAACGGGTGGTGCTTCACTTGGGCGGTGACCGCGATGGGCGCCCGTCACGTGTGCCTGCGCAAGGTCGACCCGGCGTCGATCTGGGAGCTGATCGACCGCGAGGGGATCACCCATTACAACGCGGCGCCCACCGTTCATCTCGGTGTCGTCACCCACGCTGCCGCGCATCACGTGGAGCGAGGGCTCACGGCAACGATCGGCGGCGCCCCGCCGTCGCCCAACCTGTTGGCGAAGATGGCCGCGCTGAACTTCACACCGGTGCATGTCTACGGCCTGACCGAGACCTACGCCCCGTACACTGTGTGCGAACCGCACCCGCAGTGGAAGAGCCTGCCGGATGCCGAGCAAGCGCGGCTGCTCGCCCGCCAGGGTGTGCACAACATACTTGCCGACCCCATCCGCGTCGTCGACACAGAGATGAACGATGTCCCACAAGACGGAAAGATGATGGGCGAGGTCGTGATGCGCGGCAACAACGTGATGACGGGCTACCTCGACGACCCCGGCGCGACCGCACGTGCGTTCGCGGGCGGCTGGTTCCACTCGGGTGACATCGGCGTGATGCACCCCGACGGGTACATCGAGATCCGCGACCGCACGAAGGACATCATCATCTCCGGGGGAGAGAACATCTCGACGATCGAGGTCGAGCATGCCGTCTGCAGCCACCCGGCAGTGCTCGAGTGTGCGGTCATCGCGATCCCCGACGAGAAGTGGGGCGAGCGGCCCAAGGCATTCGTGAAACTCGCCGCCGGCCAGGAGGCGACCGAACGGCAGATCATCGACTTCTGCCGCGATCGCATCCCGCATTTCAAGGCGCCTGCAGCCGTCGAGTTCCGGGAACTACCCAAGACCTCGACCGGCAAGGTCCAAAAGTACGTCCTGCGCGAGCAGGAATGGGGCGATCAGGACAAGCGCGTCAACTGATAGGCGGACCGACGGCCTGGCGTGGCGGCAACTGCCGGCCGAGTTCCCGCCCAATGGACCGTCTACGGGTGCTTCGCCCGCTGGCACGCCGACGGCACCTGGGCGCGGATCTACGACGCGCTGCGCGACCGGGTACGGATCAGGGCCGTGAAGGATGCCATATCAGAGCCTGTTGAAGGACTTGGTCATGCGGGCTGGGGTCGTGGTTGTCGCCGGTGGTGCTGGTGGCGGGCCAGGCGTCGGGTCATGATGATGATCATCGACCAGTACCCACGCCTGAGTACGGGTACGCCGGACTTCGCCACGGCCTCGGGTAACAGTCAGACGTCCACATAATTCCGGGCTGGGGAGGCAACATGCGCGCTGCGCGTTGGGTACTGGTGGTGTCGGCGCTCGCCGTGGTCGCGGCGTGCGCGCGGTGGCGGGCCGGATGGTCGGTTAGCGGCCGGCGAGTCGTCTGCGCCGGCGACCGGCGAACGGTCCGCCCCGCCGGAGGCGTTGTAGGTGCCGAAAACCCCATCCACGTACTGTGACCTGCGGTTCTCCGGGCGCAGGTGAAGGCCACAACGCGGGGGTACGCCAGGATGAGCGCCGCCCTCCTGCACCGGGTGCCCCGCCCGACGCTGCGGCGACTGCACCTCATCGTCTCCGCCGACACCGTCCTCCGCTAGCACCGCGACTTGCTGCGCCACCGGTACGCGAAGGCGTCCCGTCCGAACCGGCCCGGCCGACCGCCCACCGTTCGCAGCATCAAGAGGCTGGTCCCCCGCTTGGCGAAGGAGAACGCAAGCTGGGGTTACCGCCGCATCCACGGCGAACTGGCCGCCCTCGGCGTCAAGGTGGCCCCGTCGACGATCTGGGACATCCTCAAGAACGCCGGTACCGATCCCGTACCCGACCGCAACCGCCAGACCTGGTCGGCCTTCCTAGGCGGCCAAGCGCACGCGATCCTCGCCGTCGACTTCTTCGAAACCAGGACTCTCACCGGAGCACGGCTGTACGTCGTCGCCGTCATCGAGCACGCCACCCGCCGCGTCCGTGTCCTCGGCGCCACCGCACATCCCACCGCGACTTGGACGACGCAGCTCGCCAGGAATGTGGTCATGGACCTCCAGGGCGCCGGGGCCACCGTGAAGTACCTGATACACGACCGTGACAGCCGGTACACGGCTGCCTTCGACGCGGTCTTCCGTAGCGAGGGCATCGCCATCGTGAAGACCGGAATCCAAGGAGGTTGATCACGGTCGCCGCGTATACGTGTGCGAGGTGGGTTTTGGGGAGTCCGTGGTAGCGGCTGCGGCGGATGCCGGTCACGGCAGTGGCCTGATGGATCGTCGCTTCGACGCCGGCGCGGATCTTGTAACGGTCTTTCCACTCGTCAGTGTTTTCGGCGGCGCGGGCCGCGTCGAGGGCGTTGTGGATGTGTTGGGGGCGCAGCATGAGTTGCCGGCCGGCGCGGGTCGACGTGGTGCATTGGGTCCGGACGGGACATTGCTGGCAGGCCGTGGTGGGGAAACCGCACGACGATGCCTCGGCGTCCGTCCGCGACGCAGGGCGACCAGACGGTGGAGGTCACATTTTGTGGGCAGGTCACCCGCTTGTGATCCCAGTCGATGTCGAACCCGGCACGGCCGAACCCGCCGCCGGCCTTGGTTTGCGCGGAGCTGTCGGCGTTGAGCGGACCGGTCAGCGTGATCTGATGCTCGCGGGCGGATTCCACGAGCAGGTCGGCGGAGGTGTAGCTGCAGTCCACGACGTGTTCGCTCGGGCATAGGCCCGGCCGGCCAGGCCGGTGTGGATCGTGGGCAGAACCTGCACGTCGGTAACGGTGGCGTCGGTGGTGAGCACGTTGACGACCAGACGCGGCGCGTCGGTGGCTGTGGTGTCGTCGCAGGTTTCGGTGAGGTGGACCTTGTAGCCCTCCCATCCCGCGCCACGCTTCATGCCGTAGCGGACATCGGTGTCATACGGAGAGCACAGCCGGGTTCTGCTCGGCGGGAGATCACGCTCCTCCCGCCAGGCCACCTCCTGCCGACCGTCGGCGTCGACGCTGCGGTGGTACTGCCGCAGCCACACCCTGCCCAACACGATGACGGCCGGGATCTGCGATAGCCAGACCGGCGCCTGCGCGTCGTGGACGGCCTGCAGCAGCGCGAACCCGTCCAGTCCGGCCTGCACAGCGGCGGCTTCGCGTTCCTGCGAGCCTTTCGGCAGCCGGTACGAGTCCATGCGAGCGCCATAGCGGCGCACCCAGTCCGGATCGATCTGGGTAGCCAGCCACTGCGGCGCGGCGGCGGCAAGGGCCTCCAGCGCCGCACGCAGCGTCTCGGTGAGGAACTCCAGCCGGTTGAGTGAGCGGACCGCGGCCAGCACGTGGGTGGAGTCGGTGCGCTGGCGGCCGCCGGCCTTGACCAGACCCAGTTCGGCCAGCCGGGCCAGGAGCAGCTCCAGAACCCTCTCCTCCAGCCCATGCTCGATCAGACGCGCCCGGAACCCGGTCAGTACGGTGTGGTCAAACCCCGGATCGGTCAGGTCCAGACCCAGCGCGTACTTCCAATCGATCCGGGCCCGCACCGCGTCAGCGGCCTGCCGGTCGGTGAGGTTCTCGGCGAACTGCAACACCGTGACCAACGCCAACTGTCCCGGCGAGATCCCCGGCCTACCACGCACCCCGAACGCCTCGACAAACTCCTCATCGGCGAACAACGCCGCCAGCTCATCACGAACCCGGATAGCCAACGCGCCTTTCGGGAACGCCGCCCGTGCCGTCAGTGCCGTCTGCTCCGGAACCTCCGCCACGCACGCGGATGCACCGACATCGTCAACCCCTCCCACCGGCCGGCCCGGCACCAAAACCGGCCGATATGGGAGCATCGTCCCCTCAGAAAAGATCAACGCGACGGACACCGCTCGGCATGTCTAGAAATTTGGCAACAGAGTCCTACTACGTCATACGACTTTGTTAGGAACTCTTAAGGTATCCACGAGGTCTCCGGTGTCCGGTTCTTCTTGGTCGACGAACCATCTACCGGAGACCTCGCCCGTTGTCGATCTTCGAGACGCCACCCCGACCATCACGCCCAGGTCAGATGTCTGGGGCGTGGCACCCGGCCGAGATGTCGGCGGACGGTTTCTTCAGATCACGGCGTCGTCCGGCTGGCCAGGATCAGCCGTGCCCCGAGCACCTGCGCGGCGACGACTGCCCACGCGCCTGCCAGGATGAGGTCCTTGAGGACGTACTGCGCCGCCAGGGTGGGGAAGCCTCCGGGGAACAGCTCGCCTGGGAACAGCACGACCGGGGCCATGATGGCCCCGAGCCAACCCACCATCACGACCAACCCCAGCCGCAACCCGTGCCCGGTCAGCAGGATCAGGCCGAGGAACGTCTCCAGCACGGCGGTGATGACGACGGCCATGGTGCCTGAGACGACGCCGAACGTCAGGGCCTCGGTGGTCTGCATGACCAGTGCCTCGGCAGGCGACGCGCCGGGGATGAACTTCAGTGCCCCGAAGCCGGCGATGACTAGCCCGAGGCTGATCCGCAGGGCTGTGATGCTGTGCTGTGCGAGCCACTGCGCGAACCTGGTCAGCGGGTCCGGGGCGGGTGCTGGCCATCGTCCGGTGCCGGGTTCGAGCGGCTCGGGGATCGGGGTGGTGGCCATGATGCTCTCCTACTTGTCGAGCCAGCCCCGGGTCGGGGCCTTGCGGTCAATTCGACACTGCCGGGATCTGGCCCGGGCGACATCGGCCCGCAGTCGGTTGGTGAATGCACTGCTGTACGTACAGGGCCCGCTGGCCTATACGCGCTGCGTCGTAGCACGCTACGCACCACTGGCCGTGGCACGTGGGTGAAAGGGGAAGCCCTCCCTGCGAGCAGTGAGCCGTCAGAGACGACTATCGTGGCGCCCGGTGGAGGTCTGTGCCCAGGGCCAACATGCCACAGAGTCGCCACGGTCACCGAAGGTTCCCCTCGTAGCGTGGAGGCCAGGACTTGAGGGACAAGAGGTTCATGGCTGAGACGAGACGCCGGTTCGATCCGGAGTTCCGCGCGCGGGCGCGGTGCGCATCGTGCGGGCGACCGGGAATTCGATCGCCCAGGTTGCCCGTGATCTCGGGATGAGCGACGGCACACTGGCGAACTGGGTGAAGAAGGACCGCAAGGCTCGCGGCGAGGCCGCAGGTGGGCAGCTGTCCGAGGACGAGCGGGCGGAGCTGGCCCGGTTGCGGCGGGAGAATGCGAGCTGGCGATGGAGCGTGATGTCCTCAATGGATCCGTGGTCCTGTGGGGTCAAGGAAGCGACGGGCCGGTGAGCGTGGCCGCGTTCATCGCTGCCCAGAGGACCGAGCACCAGGTGCCGCACGCGATCGCCTGCCGGGCGCTGGGAGTCTCGCAGTCGTGGTTCTACAAGTGGCGCAACCGGCCACCGACGCCACGGCAAGACCGGTGTAACAGGCTGGCGGCCGCGGTGAGGAACGTCTTCGACGACTCCGTCGGCACCTACGGCAAGCCTGCGCATCGGCATCGAGTCGCGCGCACAGGGCTGGCAGGTCTCCAACACCACAATCGCGCAGCTGATCGCGCCGGTGCCGGATGTCGCCTGGTGCGTCTACATGACCGAGATCGTCACGGTGAGGCAAGCTCTACCTCGCCACCGTCATCGACCTGTACTCTCGTCGCATCCTCGGCTACGCCATGGGCGTCCACCACGACGCCGCCCTCTGGTCGAACATCGCCTGCATCACCGCCATCCTGCCGGCGCGCGGACAGATCGAGCCCGTGCAAGGCGGAACAGGAACACCTCTCAGACCGGCAGCGGCAGCCAGCTCGGGGCAGGCCGTCTGGACTTCGGCGAGGTCGGCGGCCTGGCCGGACTGCAAATAGTCGGGCTTGGTGAGCATCCAGGTGATCGCCTCCTCAACGCGCTGCGCTGAGACCTTCGGCGGGAGCTGGGGCCGCCGGAAGATCAGCGTACCGGCGTGCCCGCGATCAGAATTGAACACGAGGTGTCATCGCGCCCGGTGTCCGATCGTCCGCAGGGCGCGCCGTTCTTCTGGGGTGGTTCCGCCCCACACGCCGTGGTCCTGCCCAATGCGCAGCGCCCAATCCAGGCAGTCGGCGGCGACCGGACATCGCGTACAGATTGCCTGGGCTTCGTGTATCTGACCGAGAGCGGCTCCGGTCGTGCTGATCGGAAAGAAGATCTCGGGATCCACCTCGCGGCAGGCGGCTAGGTCGACCCAGGATCTAGGCGACGGTTTGGCCGTGCTCAACTCGATGGCCGGGGTGGCGGACCGATCGGAATGCGTCACGGGTCCTTCCTCGCGGTGCCGAAGAGGCGCTTCAGCCGTGCGGTGTGCTGTGGCAGGCTGCGCAGCCGGGCCAGGAGCAGGGACTCCGCGAGCTCGTCCAGAGCCGCGTCGATGATGTCCAGGTCGTCGGGACGCAATGACGGGGCCGTGCGGGCCAGCCTGCGCAGCTCCGCTTCGATGACGGCGCGGCTGTGGTTGTGCACCTGCGCGGCGACGATCGTCGACAGGACCGCAAACAGGACGATCCCGTAGCCCAGGCCACGATGCACCTGGAAGGACTCGTCCTTGGGCGCCGTATCGAACGCACCGCTCGCGGCGAGGAAGAACTGAGCTACGACGGCCAGCACCAGCAGGGCCGCGAGGCCGGCGAATACTTTCCGCAAAGTATGCTCCTTCAGGTTAGTTGAGTCACGACGTGTGATTCGGGCGTCGCCGCTTTCGTGGACGACGCCGCTTCACCGGGTGGGAATCAGCTCGGCGTCATCGAGGCGGCGCGCGGACGTCATGGGTGGTCCTTCGATGTGCAGCTGAGGCAGGTGCCGCGCCATGCTGCGGGGCAGCCACCAGTTGCCGCGGCCGAGCAGGTGCATGACTGCCGGCACGAGCAGCATCCGGATGATGGTCGCGTCGACGAGGATGGCCGCGACCATGCCGACTCCGGAGATCTTGATGAAGACCTGGTCGCTCGGGATGATCGCCGCGAAAACCACGATCATGATGGCCGCGGCCGCGGTGATCACCCGTCCGGTGCTGGCCAGTCCGGTGGTGATGGACTGACTGTTGTCCCGGGTACGCACCCACGCCTCGCGTACCCGGCTGATCAGGAAGACCTCGTAGTCCATGGACAGGCCGAACAACAGCGCGAACATGATGACCGGGACGAACGCCGCCAGCGGGGTGGCGGTGTCGATGCCGATCAACTTGCCGGCCCAGCCGCCTTCGAGGAACAAGGCAACCACCCCGTAGGCCGCCGCCACCGACAGCAGATTCATCACGGCCGCCGTGATCGCGATGACGACGCTGCGGAACGCCACCAGCAACAGGAGCATCGAGACGACGACGACGCCTCCGATGAGCAGCGCGAGCCGGTCGGCGACCGACGTGTTGATGTCGATATTCGACGCGGTCGCACCGCCGACGTGGACCTCCGCGCCGGTCCCCTTGGTCGCGGCCGGGATCACGTCGTCGCGCAGTTTCTGGACGAGGTCTTCGGTGGCGGCCTCCTGCGGTCCGGTGCTGGGCACGACGGTGATCAGCGCCGTGTCACCAGCCGGGTTGACCCGTGGCGGCGACACCGCCGCGACTCCCGCCGTGTTGCCGAGTTCGGCCTGCAGCCGCTGGAGGACCGCGCCGTCGCCGCGTGACATGTCCGCCACCACGAGCAACGGCCCATTGGTGCCGGGGCCGAATCCCTCGGCCAGCATGTCGTACGCCTGCCGACTCGACGTGTTCTTGGGGTCGTTGCCCTCGTCGGGCAGGCCGAAGTGCACGCCGAGGAACGGTGCGGCCAGCAGCAGCAGCAGCGCGACGCTCGCCACGGTGGCGAGTACCCTGTGCCGCTGCACCAGCCGGCTCCACCGCGTCCAGCCGGCCGCTGGCACCAGGTGGCCGTCGGCGGAGATCTGGGCGGCACGACGCCGTCCCAGCGGCACCCGGAGCCGGTCGATGCGCCGCCCCAGGTAGCCCAGCAACGCGGGGAACAGGGTGATGGCGGCGACCATCACGACCAGCGTGGCGATCATGGTGACGACGGCGGTGCCGTTCATGACGGGCAGGCCCACCGCGAACAGCCCCAGCATGCTCACCATGACCGTGCCAGCGGCCACGAGGACCGCCCGGCCGGCGGTGTCGAGCGTTGCCACGGTCGCGGCTTCGGGGTCGAGTCCCACCGCCCGCCATTCGCGGAACCGGGTCACCATCAGCAGGGCGTAGTCGATGCCCAGGGCGATGCCCAGTACCACGCCGATGACGGGCGCGAACGAGGGCACGCCCACCGCGGCCGCCGCGAGGCCGACCAGGCTGGAACTGACCGCCAGCCCGCCGATCGCCATGGCCAGTGGCAGCCCGGCCGCCACCACCGATCCGAACATGATGAGGAGGATCACCGCGGCCGCGAGCAGCCCGATCATCTCGGATCCGGACTGGTTCGCCTCGGCGGTTTGCACAGCGCGTCCGCCGAGCGCGACGTTCAGCCCGTCGCGCTCGGCCGCCGCCGCGGCGGCCAGCAGCTTCTCGGTGTCTTCTTTCGGCATGTCGTTGGGGTTGATGACATCGAGATAGACGCGAGCGACGAGGGTCCGGCCGTCCGGCGTGATGGCGCCTTTGGTGGCATAGGGATCCTCGACGGACGTTACGTGCGGCATGCGTTCCAGCTCACCGAGTAGCGCCTTGACCGCACTCCGTACCCCGGCGTCATTGACGTTGTCGGCGCGCACCACCACCCGCTCGGTATCGCCGGACTGGGCCGGGAACCGCTCTCCCAGCAGGCTCTGTGCCTGCGCGGAGTCCGAGCCCGGCGCGGAGGAGTCGTTTGCGAACTCGCCCCCGAAGGCCGCCGACAGCCCGAAGGCGATGGCGAGCGCCACGGCCCAGGCGATCAGCACCGTTCCCCGCCGGCGGTAGGCCAGACCCGCGAGTCGGCCCAGCGGTCCCGGTCGCGGTGCGTGGGGCGAGCCTCGACGGTCGTCGTGCGCGGACATCACGTCAGCCATAGGGACTTGCTTCGGTTCAGTCATAGAAGCGATGATCGGGTCGCCGACCCGGGCGCGTCCTCGGGCGGTGGTCGGCAGTTCCTACGCAGTTCTGCGTAGGCGGCGCGTACCTGGTCGCGCTCGTCGTCGTAGCCGGTCGCTCTCCTTGCCGGAGCCCGGTCACCCGCGCGCGGCTACTATCATCGCGACATGAAACGCCGAGCGGCGCCGTTGCGCCTGCCTGTCGTGGCACAGGACGTCTTGCTCGGAGTCTTCGTCGCCGTG
>WNFX01003520.1_pt1 | contig 15625 bp, 29 predicted proteins | sample 5400111 | NCBI WGS metagenome assembly WNFX01 (sample SAMN13153363, study PRJNA577476) | soil metagenome | isolation source: 40 cm soil or saprolite under grassland replicate 1 | place: USA:California | collected 2016-06-15 | reverse complement strand
CCTGCCCGATCGCATCGCGGGGATCGATCGAGCCGTCCGTCGTGACGTCGAGTACGAGCTTGTCGTAGTCGGTGCGCTGGCCGACGCGGGCAGCCTCGACCTCGTACGCGACGCGGCGGACGGGCGAGAAGATGGAATCGATCGGGATGACGCCGATCGTCGTTTCGGGCCCGCGGTTGAGCTCGGCAGGGACGTACCCCCGCCCGCGACCGACGGTGAGGGTCATCTCCAGCTTGCCCTTGTCCGAGACGTGCGCGAGCTCGAGCTCCGGGTTCAGGATCTCGAGATCGGCCGGCGCCTCGATGTCGGCCGCCGTGACGACCCCTGAGCCCTTCTTCGCGATGTACACCTCGATCTCCGGCGAGGCGCCGTGCAGGAGGACAATGAGGTTCTTGAGATTGAGGATGATGTCCGTGACGTCCTCGCGGACGCCCGGCAGCGTCGTGAACTCATGGGCGACGCCCTCGATCTTCACGGCGGTGACGGCAGCTCCTTCGAGCGAGCTGAGCAGCACGCGGCGAAGCGAGTTCCCGAACGTGTGACCGAAGCCGCGGTCGAGCGGCTCGATGACGAAGACGCCGCGGTTCTCGTCGGCCTCCTCGTGGACGATCCTCGGGATCTGGGACTCCATCAGGCTGGTGCGAATAGCCAAGAATTGCCTTCCTTTCTACAGCTGAGCGAGTTGCGCTTACTTCGAATAGAGCTCGACGATGAGCGATTCCTGGACGGGCGCGTCGATCTCGTCCCGTTCAGGCCACTTGAGCACCTTTCCGGTCAACCCCTCGTGATCGGCCTGTAGCCAGGGAGCCACGGAGGCGGTGAGATCGGTCGCGTCCCGCACGAGCTGCTCGACCGAGCTGCCCTGGCGGAGCGTGACCACGTCGTTCGGACGCACGCCGTAGCTCGGGATGTTCACGCGGCGGCCGTTGACGTGGAAGTGGCCATGGCGGACGAGCTGGCGGGACTGCGCGCGGGAGCCCGCGAAGCCGAGCCGGTAGACGACGTTGTCGAGACGAGTCTCGAGCGCGCGCAAGAGGTTCTCGCCCGGAGCACCCTGGCGACGACTCGCCTTCTCGTAGGTGGTTCGAAACTGCTTCTCGAGCAGGCCGTAGTAGCGGCGTGCCTTCTGCTTCTCGCGGAGCTGCAGCAGGTACTGGCTCTGCTTGATCCTGCCGCGGCCGTGCTCGCCGGGCGGATAGCTGCGCCGCTCGACGGCGCACTTCTCCGTCAGGCAGCGCTCGCCCTTCAGGAAGAGCTTGAGGCCCTCCCTGCGGCACACGCGGCACTTCGGTCCGAGGTCGCGGGCCATCAGACACGCCTCCGCTTCCGCAACCTCACGCCGTTATGGGCCTGCGGGGTGACGTCCTTCACGCCGAGGATCTCGAGCCCGGCCGCCTGCAGCGAGCGGATCGCCGTCTCACGGCCCGAGCCCGGGCCCTTGACGAAGACCTCGACCTTCTGCAGTCCGTGCTCCATCCCCTTGCGGGCTGCGCTGTCCGCAGTGACCTGAGCGGCGAAGGGCGTCGACTTGCGAGAGCCCTTGAAGCCGGCCGATCCCGCCGACTCCCACACGATGACGTTCCCCTCCCGGTCCGTGAGCGTCACGATCGTGTTGTTGAACGAGGTCTTGATGTGCGCCTGCCCGATGGCGATGTTCTTGCGAACCCGGCGCCTCGTTCGGCCCCGGGCCGCGGACTTGCGGGGAGGAGCCATCAGACCTTCGCCTTCTTACCGCGCCCGACCGTCTTCTTCGCGCCCTTGCGCGAGCGCGCGTTGGTCTTCGTGCGCTGCCCCCGCACTGGCAGGCCGCGCCGGTGGCGAACCCCCCGATAGCTGCCGATCTCCGTCAGGCGCTTGATCGCCTGCGCGCGGTCGCGGCGAAGATCGCCCTCGACCTGGAGCTCGGAGTCGATGAACGAGCGGAGCCTGGTGACTTCCTCGTCGGTCAGGTCACGAACCTTCTCGTCCGGATCGAGCTTGAGCTGCTCGCAGATCTTGCGTGCGCTCGAGGGACCGATGCCGTAGATGTACGTGAGCCCGACCTCGAGCCGCTTCTGGGTGGGGAGATTGACGCCTGCGATTCGTGCCATGTGTCTCGCCTAGCCTTGTCTTTGCTTGTGCCGGGGGTTCGAGCAGATGACGATCGTGCGCCCGTGCCGCTTGATCACGCGGCAGCGCTCACACATCGGCTTCACTGAAGGACGGACTTTCATAGCTACTTGAGGCGGAACGTGATGCGGCCGCGCGTGAGATCGTACGGAGAGAGCTCGACCTTCACACGATCGCCGGGAAGAATGCGGATGTAGTTCTTGCGCATCTTCCCCGAGATCGTGGCGAGCACGCTGTGGCCGCTTTCGAGCTGCACCCTGAACATCGTGCTCGGGAGCGCCTCGACGACCTCTCCTTCGACCTCGATCTTCTCTTCCTTGACCGCCAATATCCTCTAGTGGTTTCCCTTCGTGCGCCCACTCCGTGCTCCTCACAAGGCGGAGTTGCGCCTTTCGTCGCTCGATTTCCCTCTGATAGATCCACGGCACAGCACAGCCGCCGCACCGCGGCCGGTCATCGTAGCACAGGCCCTCTGGCGGCCACTCCGACGCGGGGGGTGAGGATTCGCGGCCCGTCGCCGGTGATCGCGACGGTGTGCTCGAAGTGCGCCGCGAGCGACCCGTCCGCGCTCGTGATCGTCCACCCGTCGTCGGCGACGACGATATCCGCGCCGCCTGCGGTGATCATGGGCTCGATCGCGATCGTCATGCCCTCCGAGAGACGTGGTCCGCGCCCCCGCTGGCCGAAGTTCGGGATGTGCGGATCTTCGTGGTAGTGCCGTCCGACACCGTGTCCGACGAGGCTGCGGACGACCGAGAAGCCGGCCTCCTCGACGACCGTCTGGACGGCATGGGAGATGTCTTCGACATGGTTGCCGATTCGTGCCTGCTCGATTCCCGTCTCGAGCGCGTCCTGCCCGACGTCGAGCAGCCGCTGCGCCTCGCCGTCGATCTCGCCGACGCCGAACGTGTACGCACTGTCCGCGATGTACCCGTCCAGCGTCACGCCTACGTCGATCGTGACGAGGTCGCCTTCGCCGACCTCGTAGTCGCCGGGGATTCCGTGCACGACGACGTCGTTCGGAGAGATACAGATCGCAGCGGGATAGCCCTTGTATCCGAGCGAGGTCGGCAGCCCGCGATGTTCACGGATGAACCTCCCCGCAGCGTCGTCGAGCTCCGCGGTCGTCACGCCCGGCGCGATGAGCGAGCCCACGTGGGCGATCGTCTCGGCCACGAGCGCTCCGGCGCCCGCGATCTTCTCGATCTCCCTCTGGCTCTTGCGGATGATCATCGGGAGCGCACCGCCACGTGCGTGAGCGCCGCGTCGATGTCGGCAGCGACCTCTCCGATGCCGCGCTCGCCCGGGATCGGAACGAGCGTCCCCTCCGTCCGGTAGCGCTCGACGACGGGCTCGGTCTCCTCGTGGTAGTGGCGGAGCCGGTTGGCGATGGCGTCCGGCTCGTCGTCCTTCCGGCCCTCCTCGGCTGCGCGGCCCAGGAGCCGCGAGCTTGCGACGTCATCTCCCACCTGGAGCAGAAGCACGATGTCGAGCGGCTTTCCGATCTCGGCGAGCATCGCGTCGAGTGCGTCCGCCTGCGGAAGCGTGCGCGGGAAGCCGTCGAGGACGAAGCCGTCCTCCTCCTGCAGTCGCTCGCGGATCAGGTCGACCATGAGCTCGTCGGGGACAAGGTCGCCTCGTTCGAGAATGGGCTGGACACGCCGGCCGAGCTCCGTCTCCGCGGCGATGGCGGAACGAAGGATCTCGCCGGTCGCGACGTGTGGGATCCCGTGCGAGGCGGCAATGCGCTTCGCCTGGGTTCCCTTACCCGACCCCTGCGGGCCCAAGAGCAGAATCCTCACGCGCGTGCGCCCCCTACTTCAGGAAGCCTTCGTAGGAGCGCATCATCATCTGCGACTCCATCTGCCGCATGGTGTCGAGTGCGACTCCGACGACGATCAGGATCGACGTGCCGCCGAGGTAGCGCGTGCTGGCCTGGGAGAAACCGGCGTAGCGGATGAACAAGCTCGGGAGCACGGCCACCGAGGCCAGAAACAGAGAACCCGGGAGGGTCAGGCGCGAGAGAACGCGGTCGAGGTAGTGGGCGGTCGGTGGACCCGGTCGAATACCGGGGATGTAGCCCCCGTAGCGGCGGAGGTTGTCGGCCTGGTCGACGGGGTTGAACTGCACGGCCGTGTAGAAGTACGTGAAGATCACGATCATCCCGCCTTCGATCAGCAGGTAGATCCAAGAGCCAGGTTGAAAGTAGTTGTTGACGGCAGTGCGACTCGCCGGGAAGTACTGGGCGACGGTCGGCGGAAACGCCAGGATCGCCGCGGCGAAGATGATCGGGATGACCCCCGCCATGTTCACCCGCAGCGGCAGGTACGTCGAGCCGCCGGTCGTCATCTTCCGGCCGACCATGCGCTTCGCGTACTGGATCGGGATGCGCCGCTGGCCCTCCTGCACGAAGACGACGGATGCGGTCACTCCGAGCGCGATCAGCGGGAAGAAGAGCTTTTCCATCGCCCCCCCGTTCCAGACGGCCGCGATCGCGAGCGGAGCTCCGACGAGGATCGACGCGAAGATGAGGATCGAGATCCCGTTGCCGACGCCGCGCTTCGTGATCAGCTCGCCCATCCACATGAGAAGAGTCGTCGCCGCGGTCAGCGAGACGACGATGAGGACGAACCGTCCGGTGTTCGCCTGCAGCGCATGCTGGCTCTTGAAGAGGAACGCGTACCCCGTCGCCTGGGCCGCGGCGAGCGCGACGGTCAGGAAGCGGGTGTACTGCGTGATCTTGGCGTAGCCCGCCTCCCCTTCCTTCTGCAGCTCGGCGAGCCGCGGGATCACGACGGTCAGGAGCTGCAGGATGATCGACGCAGTGACGTAGGGCATGATCCCGAGCGCGAAGAGCGAGAAGTGCGAAAGCGCTCCGCCCGAGAAGAGATTGAGCAGCCCGAGCACGGTGCCGCCCTGGCCGTTGAAGAAGTTCGAGACCGTGTCAGAGTTGACGCCCGGCGCCGGGATCCACGACCCGAGCCGGTAGAAGCCGAGGATCATGGCCGTGAAGAGGACACGGTTGCGCAGCTCCGGAACGCGCCACGCGTTGGAGAGCCAGCTGAACATCCCTAGCCTTCGGCCTCCTCCGCGGGCTCGGAAGCCTCGGGCTCTGTCTCGGTCTCGGCCTCGGCCTCCGTCTCGTCCGGCTCGGGCGCGGTCGGCTTCGCCGCCTTGTGCCGCTTGCGCTTCTTCACCGGCTCGCCGCGCAGCCAGCTGACCTTACCCCCGGCCGCCTCGATCTTCTCGACAGCGGACTTCGAGAACCCGTGCGCCGAGACCGACAGCGTCTTCGTCAACTCTCCGACCCCGAGGACCTTGACGTCGACGGAGACCTTCCGGATGAGGCCCACGGCCTTGAGCGCCTCGGGAGTGACCTCGGAGCCGGCTTCGAAGCGGCTCTCGAGAGCGGCAACGTTCACGGGCTGGCTGTACGTCCTGAAGGGGCCGATCGGCATCGCGTCCGCGGACGTGTTCCCGCGGAGCTTGCCGAGACGCATGTCGATCGGCATCTGGCCGCCCTCGAAGCCGGCCGGCATCTTGTGCGAGCCCGACCGGGACTTCTGCCCTTTGATCCCGCGACCCGAGTAGCGGCCCTTGCCGGAGCCCAGACCACGCCCGACGCGCTTGCGGTCCTTGCGCGCCTGTGCCGGCTTCAGGTTCGAGAGGCTGAGCTCTTCGGGCATGACCTAGACGTCCTTCCCCTCGATTGTGACGAGATGGCTCACGCGCCGGAGCATCCCGCGTAGCTGCGGCGAGTCGGCATGCTCGACGCTCCGGCCGATCTTGCCGAGCCCGAGCGCGCGCAGCGTCCGTCTATGACGGGGCGACTGGCCGATCCCGCTCCGAACCTGCCTGACCTTCACCGAGCTCATGCTTCGGTTACCTCGACAACGGTCTCTGCGGGCTCGGGCCCGACCTCGGCCGGCGTCGGCTCCTCGGCTTCCGCTGCTTCCTTACCGCCGGCTTTGGCACGTGGCAGAGGCAGGACTTCGGCAATCGTCTTGCCGCGAAGCTCCGCCACTTCCTCGGGGCGCATGAGTCGGCGAAGACCGTTGACCGTCGCGCGGGTCATGTTGATCGGCGTAGTGGTGCCGAGGCTCTTCGCCAGCACGTCGCGAATCCCGGCCAGCTCGAGCACCGCGCGCACACCTGCTCCGGCGATGACGCCTGTTCCCTCGCTCGCGGGGCGCAGGACGACCCGCGCGGCGTCCGAGACTCCGAGGATCTCGTGCGTGATCGTGTTCCCGTGCTTGGGGACGCGGAAGAGGTTCTTCTTCGCGTCCTCGACCGCCTTAGAAATGGCAAGCGGAACCTCGCGCGCCTTCCCGTAGCCGAGCCCGACGCGGTCGACCTCGTCGCCGATGACGACCAGCGCGGTGAACGAGAAACGGCGGCCGCCCTTCACCACCTTCGCGACGCGGTTGATCTCGATCACGCGCTCTTTCAGCTCGCGCGTATCAGCAACCTGGCTCAAAGCTGCAGTCCTCCTTCGCGGGCGCCCTCGGCGAGGGCCTTGACGCGTCCGTGGAACAGGTAACCGGCGCGGTCGAAGACAGCGCGCTCGATGCCGGCCTTGTTCGCGCTCGCGGCGAGAGCGCTCCCGACCTCGCGCGCCTGCTCGATCTTCGAGCCGGGCTTTCCGCTCAACGCCGTCCAGCGCGCGGAAGCGAGCGTCCGTCCCGTGTCGTCGTCGACGAGCTGGGCGAATATGCCACGGTTCGAGCGGAAGACCACGAGCCGGGGGCGCTCGGCGGTGCCGGAGATCTTGCCGCGAACGCGGCGGTGCCGGCGCAGGCGCGCCTGCCGCTTCGTCATTACGCTCACGGGCCCGTCTCCGGCCCGGGAGCGTGGAGGGTTGTGGGGAACCGGGAGGTTCCCCACGTCTTCAAAAGAAGGGGGATGCGCGTGGGAAACATGGTTTCCCCCGCGAACGCGAGCCAGAGGCGAGCGTTCGTCATGCGCGCTTGCCCACCTTTCGCCGCACCTGCTCGTCGACGTAGCGGATCCCCTTGCCCTTGTAGGGCTCCGGCGGCCGCACCTTGCGGATCTCCGCTGCCGTCTGTCCCACCATCTGCTTGTCGATGCCCTTGACGACGATCTGGGTCGGTGCCGGCACCTCGAAGGAGATGCCCTGGCGCGGCCTCACCGACACCGCGTGCGAGTAGCCGACCGCGAGCTCGAGGTCGGTGCCCTTGAGCTGGGCGCGGTAGCCGACGCCGTGGATCTCCAGCCGCTTCTCGAAGCCTTTCGTAACGCCGTCGACCATGTTCGCGATCAGCGTCCGCGTGAGGCCGTGAAGCGCACGGTCGTCGCCGCGCTCGGTCGGACGGGTCACGACGATCTCGTTCTCGAGCTTCTCGATCTGCATGCGTGCCGGCACCGCCTGGGTCAGCTCGCCGAGCGGCCCGTTCACCTGCACGCGCCCAGGGGAGAGCGCGACGAGAACGCCGGACGGGAGCTCGATGGGCTTGCGGCCGATTCGCGACATCGCTACCAGACGAAGGCGATCACCTCGCCGCCAACGCCGCGCTCCGCGGCTTGGCGGCCGGTGATGACGCCGCTCGAGGTGGACATGATCGCGGTCCCGAGACCGCCTAGGACGCGCGGCAGCCGGTCCTTCTGCGCGTACACGCGCCGGCCGGGTTTGGACACGCGCTTCACGTCGGTGATGACACGCCGCCGGTCCTTCGCAAACTTGAGCTCGACGACGAGCAGCCGGTACGGCAACGGCTTTCCCTGCTCGTCGTTCGCCTCGACCACCCGGTAGCCCTTGATGTAGCCCTCCTCCTTCAGGAGCCGGGCGATCTCCTCCTTCATCCGTGAGGTCGGCATCGAGGCGGACTCGTGCATCGCGCGATTGGCGTTGCGGATGCGGGTGAGCATGTCGGCGATGGGATCGGTGAGCACGTTCTCCTCCTACCAGCTCGACTTCGTCATTCCGGGAACGGCCCCCTGGTGCGCGAGCTCGCGGAGGCAGATCCGGCAGAGTCCGAACTTGCGGTAGACGGCACGCGGACGTCCGCACCGGTTACAGCGCGAGTAGGCGCGAACCTTGTGCTTCGAGTCGCGCTGCTGCTTGACGACGAGCGACTTCTTGGCCATGCCTTATTGGTCCCTTCTCTCGCTCGCGAACGGCATCCCGAACGCGCCGAGAAGCGCCCGCCCGTGCTCGTCCGACTTCGCGGTCGTCGTGATGGCGACGTCGAGGCCCCTGATCGCCGGAACCTTGTCGTAGTCGACCTCCGGAAAGATGATCTGCTCCCGGATGCCGATCGAGTAGTTCCCGCGGCCGTCGAAGCCCTGCGGGTCGAGTCCTCGGAAGTCGCGGATGCGAGGCAGCGCGATCGAGGTGAGCCGATCGAGAAACTCGTACATGCGCGCGCCGCGGAGCGTCACCTTGGCGCCGACCGGCATCCCCTCGCGCAGCTTGAAGCTGGCGATCGACTTCTTCGCCCGCCGGACCTGCGCACGCTGGCCGGAGATCACGCTCAGCTCGTCGATCGCCGCGTCGAGCGCCTTTGCGTCGGTCTTCGCCTCGCCCACGCCCATGTTGAGCGTCACTTTCGTGACCCGCGGGACATCCATGACCGACGAGAGCCCGAGCTCATCCTGGAGCCGCGGACGGATCTCCGTCTCGTACCGCTCCTTGAGGCGCGGTACGTATGTCTCCGGTGTCGGGGCGGTGGCAGTGGCCGAGCTCATCTGTCGATCTCCTGCCCGCAACCTTCGCGTTTGCAGACGCGAACGCGCACCGTCTCGCCCTTGACCTCTTTCTCCAGGATCCCGACGCGCGTCGGCGTATCGCAGACCGGGCAGACGACCATGACGTTTCCGACCGGGATCGGAGCCGGCTTGTCGATGATCCCGCCGGGGACGATCTGGGTGCCGCCCATCCGGGTCGCGTCCTTGACCGGACGCGGTCGCGTGTGGCGCTTGGCGACGTTCAGGTTCTCGACGATGACCCGGCGCTCGGAGGGACGCGCCTCGATGACGCGGCCTCGCTTGCCGCGGTCCTTGCCGGCGAGCACCTGTACGAGATCGCCCTTCCTCACCTTCATTTTGACAGCCATTCACAACACCTCTGGAGCCAGGCTCACGATCTTCATGAAGTTCTTCTCGCGTAGCTCGCGCGCGACGGGCCCGAAGATCCGCGTCCCGCGCGGGTTCTGCTGGTTGTCGATCAGGACGGCGGCATTCTCGTCGAAGCCGATGTGCGTGCCGTCGCCGCGGGAGTACGGCTTCCTCGTCCGGACGACGACCGCTCTCACGACCTCGCCCTTCTTGACCGAGCCCTGAGGGGTAGCAGACTTCACGGTAGCAACGATCACGTCGCCCACCCTCGCGTAACGCCGGTGGGAGCCGCCGAGAACGCGAATGCAGAGGAGCTCGCGCGCGCCCGTGTTGTCGGCTACCCGAAGTCGGGACTCCTGCTGGATCACTTCGCGGCCTCGACGACCTGCTGGAGCCGCCAGCGCTTGAGCTTGGACAAGGGTCGCGTCTCCACGATCAGGACGATGTCGCCGACCTTCGCCTGGTTCGTCTCGTCGTGCGCGTGGAGCTTCGTGCTCCGCCGGATGACCTTCTTGTACCGCGGATGCACCTTGGCCGTGTCGACCCGCACGACGATCGTCTTGTCAGTCGCGGCCGAGACCACCGTGCCCTGGCGCTCCTGACGCCGGCCGCGCGAATGCTCGGGCTTCGGAAGACGGACGATCGGTCTCGGTTCCTTCGGCTTCTCGCGCCTCGACCTCGTCCGCGCAGGACGAAGCGAGCGCGGGAGGCGCTTCTTCTTCTTCCGAGCAGGAGCCGCCGGTTGGGCGGCCTCGGCGGCCGGCTCCTCGGCAGGCGGCTCAGCGGCAGGCTGGGCCTCGGTCTCCTGAGGCTCGGCAGCAGCTGGTTCGGTCTCCGCGTCTGCGGCAGGCGCCTCGGGCTCCGCTTCTGCGACGGAAGCTTCTGCCTCCGCCTCTGCCGCTGGCTCGACCTCGGCGGCCCGCTCTTCGGCGCGTTCCGGCTCTGCCTGTTCCGAGTCAGCCTCTTCCGGCCCAGCCTCTTCAGGCTCGGCCGCTACGGCTTCCGGCTCTTCTGTCTCTTTGTTCTGCTCGCTCGGCTCGTCGGCCATGTCTCAGCTCGTTTCTTGGTATTCACGTTCGTTCATCACGGTCAGGATGCGGGCGATCTCGCGCTTCGCATGACGCAGGCGGGCGCTGTTTTCGAGCACGCCGGTCGCCGTCTGGAAACGGAGGTTGAAGAGCTCCTGGCGCGTCTCTGCCATGCGCCGGTCGAGCTCGTCGCTGCTCAGCTCACGCAGCTCCCTAGCTCTCAAAGAGATCGGCCTCTCTCTTCACGAACTTCGTCTTGATGGGGAGCTTCTGACCCGCAAGGCGGAGTGCTTCCTTGGCCAGCGGCTCCGAGACACCCGCCATCTCGAACATCACGCGCCCGGGCTTCACGACGGCGACCCAGCCCTCGGGCGAGCCCTTGCCGGAGCCCATGCGCGTCTCCGCAGGCTTCTTCGTGACCGGCTTGTCCGGAAAGAGGTTGATCCACACCTTCCCGGTGCGTCGCACCTTCCTCGTGGCGGCGATCCGGGCCGCCTCGATCTGGCGGTTCGTGATCCAGCCCGCCTCGAGCGCCTTCAGCCCGAAGTCGCCGCGTTGCACGTCCGTCTGCCCCTTGGAGAGCCCCCTGCGCCGCCCGCGATGGGTGCGCCGGAACTTCGTCTTGCGCGGCATCAACATCTAGCTGTCTCCCTCGCTCTCGGGAGTGGGATCGGCGCTCGTCTCGGCAGCCGGCTCTGTCGTCGGCTCGGTAGTCGGCTGAGTCGTCGGCTCCGTCGTCGCCTCGACCTCAGGCACGGTCGGAGTCTCGGTCTCGGGCTCGACTGCTGCTTCGGTTGCCTCGGGTGTCGTCGGCTGGGCGCGCCGCGGGCCACCGCGGCCCCCGCTCGGCCGCTGTCCTCTCCTACGCGGAACGATCCCGAGTCCCTCCCGATCGACCCCGCGCCTCCCGCCCTCGCGCGAGGCGCCAAGGCCCTCCGCGGAGGCGCCGCGCCGGCGGCGAGCCTGATCCTGGTCTCCGAGCCGCGAGTCGCGTCCGCTGGCGCCTTCGAAGCCCTCGGGCATGATCTCGCCCTTGTTGATCCAGACCTTGACGCCGATGATGCCGAAGGTCGTCTTCGCCTCGGCGAGACCGTAGTCGATGTCGGCCCGGATCGTGTGCAGCGGAACGCGCCCTTCGGAATAGGCCTCGCGACGGCTCATCTCGCCGCCGCCGAGCCTTCCGCCGGCCGTGATCTTGATGCCCTGTGCACCGGAGCGCATCGCGGACGCAAGCGATCGCTTCATGGCGCGCCGGAAGCTGACCCGGTTCTCGAGCTGCTCCGCGATCGACTGCGCGACGAGCTTCGCGTCGAGCTCGGGACGCTTGATCTCGTTGATGTTGATGTGCACGTTCTTCTTCGTGATCGCGTGCAGCTCACGGCGCAGCGCATCCACCTCGACGCCCGACTTGCCGATCACGATTCCGGGGCGAGCCGTGAAGATGTCGACCGTGATCCGCTGCTTGTCCTTGCGGATCAGGATGTCGGACAGGCCCGCGTGCGAGAGCTTGCCCAGGATGTGCTTACGGATCTTGACGTCCTCGAGCAGGTAGTCCGAGAACTCGTGTTTCCCGGTCCACCAGTTCGACTTCCAGTCATGGATGACGCCGACGCGGAACCCGCCGGGGTGCACCTTCTGGCCCATCAGGCCACCGCCTCCTTCTTCTTTCGCCGCGTCGAGGCCTTCGGCTTCGCTGCGGACGGTTTCTGCTCGGGCGCACCCGCTTCTGACTGTTGCGCCTCGCGTCGACGCGTACGGCGAGCCGGACGGACGGGCTCGGGCACCTCCGCGAGGACGAGCGTGACGTGGCAGGTCCGCTTGCGCACCCTGTTCACCCGGCCGCGGGCGCGTGCGCGCCAGCGCTTGAGAGTGGGGCCTTCGTCAGCGTAGGCGGATTCCACGACGAGCTCGTCTCCGTCCAGGCCGTGGTTGGCCTCTGCGTTCGCGACCGCGGACCGAAGCACCTTGTCGATCTCGGTTGCTGCGGCGCGCGAGGTGAAGGCGAGGATCGTCCGCGCCTCCGGCACGGTCCGTCCCCGGATGTGGTCGAGGACGATGCGCGCCTTGCGGGCTGACATCCGGGCCCATTTCGCCTGCGCGCGAACGCGCTGCAGATCATCGGTCGTCGCGGGGCTCATGTTCGTCTCTTCACCTGTGCCTGCCGGTCACCGGAGTGGCTGCGGAAGGTGCGAGTCGGGGCGAACTCGCCGAGCTTGTGGCCGACCATCTGCTCGCTGACGAAGACGGGAACGTGCTTGCGTCCGTCGTGGACCGCGATCGTGTGCCCGACCATCTCCGGGAAGATGGTCGACGTGCGCGACCAGGTCCGGATCATGCGCTTCTCACCGGTCTTGTTCATCGCCTCGATCCGGCTCAGCAGCCGGTCCTGGATGAAAGGCCCCTTTTTCGACGATCTCGACATGACCTAGCGTTTCCTCTCCTTGCCGCGACGCCGGCCGCGGACGATCAACGAGTCGGATTCCTTGTGCTTGCGGCGAGTGCGCTTGCCCAGGGTGGGCACGCCCCAGGGCGTCACCGGATGCCGGCCGCCCTTCGTCTTGCCCTCGCCGCCGCCGTGCGGATGGTCGACCGGGTTCATGGCCGATCCGCGCACCGACGGCCGCTTGCCGAGCCAGCGCGTCCGACCCGCCTTTCCGCTCGACTGGTTCGCATGATCCGAGTTCCCGACCTGGCCGACCGTCGCCCGGCACGAGAGAGGCACGCGGCGCAGCTCGCCGGAAGGCAGCCGCAGCACGCCGTGGTGTCCGTCCTTGGCGACGAGCTGGACGGACGACCCGGCCGAGCGCGCCATGCGACCACCCTGCCCCGGCTTGAGCTCGACGTTGTGCACGAGCGTGCCGGTCGGGATGTTCGCGAGCGGAAGCGCGTTGCCCGGCTTGATGTCGGCCGCGGGCCCCGACTCGACGAGCGCCCCGACTCGCACGCGGGCGGGCGCGAGGATGTACGCCTTCGCGCCGTCCGCGTAGTGCAGGAGCGCGATCCGAGCCGAGCGGTTCGGGTCGTATTCGATCGCCGCGACCTTCGCGGGAACACCGTCCTTGGTGCGCTTGAAGTCGATCGACCGGTAGCGCCGCTTGTGCCCTCCGCCCTGGTGGCGGGAGGTGATGCGTCCGTTGTTGTTACGCCCACCCTTCTTCGCGAGCGGCTCGAGCAGGGACTTCTCCGGCTCAGCCCTCGTCACCTCGTCGAAGGACGAAGTGGCCATGAAGCGGCGGCCCGGGCTCGTCGGCTTGAATTTCTTGAGCGGCATCAGACGGAGGCTCCTTCGAAGATCTCGATCTCGTGGCCTTCCTTGAGCTGCACGATCGCCTTCTTCCAGCCCGGCTTGCGCCCGCGGATGAGCCCCCGGCGCTTCGGCTTCGGCTGCACCTTCACGATGTTCACGGCCTGCACTTCGACCTCGAAAAGCTCCTCGACCGCCTGCCGGACCTGTGTCTTGTGCGCGTCCTCGTGCACGCGGAATGTGTACTTGCGGTCGGTGATGAGCGAATAGCTCTTCTCGGAGACGACAGGAGCGATCAGGACCTGGTTCGGATGCAGGCTCATTGGCAAGCCTCCGGCCGATGAGCGTGCAGGGGTGTGGGGAACCGGGAGGTCCCCCACGTTCGCGAGCAGAAGCGGGCTACACGGGAAACATGGTTTCCGTTCGCCCTGTCCCTGGCGAACGCAATTCGAAGGCGAGCGTTGCTCATTCCGCAGTCTCCTGCGCACTGGCTCCCGCCTTCGCAAGCACGAGCGGTAGTGCAGCCTCGCTGACGAGCAGCGACTGCGCCCACACGACGCCCGCAACCTCGAGCTCCGACGGAGACGTCACGAGCACGCGGTCGAGATTCCGGAACGACTTCACGAGCGCCTCCTCGTCCTCCGTCGCGACGACAACGAGCGGAAGCTCCTTGCCCCAGGTCGAGAGGAGCTCCGACGCCTTCTTCGTCGAAGGCGCATCGAAACCAGAGCTGTCGACGAGCGCAACGGTCCCGTGCGCCGCATGTGCGGAGAGGGCGCCACAGAGCGCCGCCCGGCGCACCTTGCGGTTGACCTTGCCCTCGAAGCTCCGCATCCCCGGAGGAAACGCGACGCCTCCGCCGGTCCAGTGTGGAGCGCGGGTGGTCCCTGCGCGGGCGCGGCCCGTGCCCTTCTGGCGCCAGGGCTTCGCGCGTCCGCCCGCGACGAACCCGCGGCTCTTCGCTCCGCGTGTCCCGGCGCGCGCGGCGTTCAGCTCCGCTCGGACCGTCTCGTGGACGAGATGCGGCTTCACCTCGACGGCGAACACGGACGTCTCGAGCGAGACCTCCTTCTTGGAGCCGCCCAGCACGGGCGCCTTCGGTGCCGTCGCTGTGGCCATCAGGCTGCCCGGATCTCCACGAGCCCGCTCGCAGGCCCGGGAACCGAGCCCTTGATCAGGAGCAGGTTGCGCTCGAGGTCGACCTCCTGCACGACGAGGCCGCGCTGGGTCACACGATTTCCGCCCATCCGTCCCGACATGCGCATGCCCTTACGCACCCGCGAGGGTGTCGCCGAAGCCCCGATGGAGCCGGGCTTGCGGATGTTGTGCGAGCCGTGCGAGACCGGACCGCGCGTGAAGCCGTGGCGCTTGATGGTGCCCTGGAAGCCCTTCCCGACCGTAACGCCCGAGACCTTCACCTGCTCCCCCGGCTCGAATGCCTCGACCGTCACGATCTCGCCGACCGAGAGGCCGATGTGACCGCGGATCTCGACGACGTGCCGGTGCGGGCGGACTCCGGCCTTCTGCAAGTGACCGATCTCCGGCTTCGAAAGCTTTCGTTCGGCCACAGGCTCGAACGCAAGCTGCACGGCGTCGTAGCCGTCGGCCTCGGCGACCTTGACCTGGACGACTGGACAGGGGCCGGCCTCGATCACGGTGACGGCGGTCATCACGCCGGTTTCTGGATCGAAGACCTGGCTCATGCCCAGCTTGCGTCCGAGGATGCCCTTCGCCACGAGTCGGTCCTCAGAGCTTGATCTCGATGTCGACGCCGGCGGGCAGGTCGAGCCGCATGAGCGAGTCGACCGTCTTCGGCGTGGGGCTGTGGATGTCGATCAGGCGCTTGTGCGTCCGCACCTCGAAATGCTCACGTGAGTCCTTGTCCTTGAACGGACTGCGGATGACGCAGTAGACGTTCCGCTCGGTCGGCAGGGGTACCGGCCCCGTGATCGTGGCGCCCGTGCGTTGGGCGGTCTCGACGATCTGGGACGCGGAGCGGTCCACCTGCTGGTGGTCGTACCCCTTGAGCCTGATGCGGATCTTCTGCTGCGGCACGATCGTTCCCTTCGTCGCCTACTTCTGGATGTCGGTCACGACGCCCGCACCGACGGTGCGGCCGCCCTCGCGGATCGCGAAGCGGAGGCCGGGGTCCATGGCGATCGGCTGGATG
>WNFX01009113.1_pt1 | contig 15637 bp, 14 predicted proteins | sample 5400111 | NCBI WGS metagenome assembly WNFX01 (sample SAMN13153363, study PRJNA577476) | soil metagenome | isolation source: 40 cm soil or saprolite under grassland replicate 1 | place: USA:California | collected 2016-06-15 | reverse complement strand
AGGGTTACAGACGAGAGCGTCGAGCAGTCGACAGCCACTATTGTGCCACAATCCAGGTCATAGGTTCTTGATAGGGCGCGAATGGGTGGCCGGTCCCTTCATAAAACTTACCAAACCATTCCACCCAGTGAAGTCTCAGGGTCTGGACGAACACAATCAACCCCTCAAGGATCATCACAAGGATATTGCCGAAGACTGCTCCAACGATTCCGAAGGATGTGAAGAAGGCAAACTTCACCGCAAAATCTGCCAGGTTGAGGGCCCATATCCGAAGATAGGACAATGTGTTGCTTCCGGCCCCAATGAAGACCTCCATTAGGTGGAGACCGCCCTCGCCGTATCCTAAGAGCCCGAAGGGGACGAAGAGCAGAACCACTACTAGTGGGTTCTGCAGCAATACCGAGAATTTGAATCCGGAATTCACCACCAGGACTGCTGCATAAATGAACATCGCATAGAACCAGGCCCAGCAGATCGGCCCAAGGAAAGCGTGCCGGTACTCATGGTGTCTGATCTTGTTGTAGGCGTTGATGGCGAGACCGGACAGGTAGTGTGCGACCCCGAAGAACAGAATGAATATCATGTAGATGATCAGGTTCGCTGTGCTCGGCGCAACGTTCGGACTGGTCGGGAAGGCTCCAGCAGTGGGGGCGAAGAGTGGAGGAATCCCAAGGACTTGGCTGGACTCGAAGCCGAATATGTCTCCAAAGATGAAGCCGAAGATGGTGACGCCGATTCCCAGCATCAACACCAGCTCTGCGCCGTTGACGAATATCTGGCCGATCTCGAAGACCTTGGCCTTCTTCCTCTTCAGATAGAGCAGGAAAATGCCGAGGGCTATGAAGAGGAGTCCTTCACCAATATCGCCGAACATCAGTCCGTAGATGAGTGGAAACGTGAGGATCATGAAGGGAAGGGGATTCGTCTCGCCGTAGGATGGTATGCCGAAATTGTCGATTATGCTCTGGAGCGGCCGGGTCCAGCTTGGAGCCTTGACAAGAGTCGGAGGATCAGCATCCGTCGTCGACGCGGGGTCCTCCGTCGGACTCTCTCCATGATTCTTGGATTCTTCCTCGACGTACATTGAAGCGAGCCCATTGCAAGTTTTCGACAAACCCTCCCCAACCTCCTTGGCAGAATGCTCAGGAACCCAGGCTTGAAGCAGAACAGTTGCCTCAGTCGCGCCCGACCCTGAGAGCGCCTTCGTCCTCAGATCGAGTATCTCAGATAAGGTTGCCAGGCTCTTGATTCTCGGGCCTTTCTCTTTCGCGAGCCCCGCTTTCTTCTCATCGAGCTCCTTGGATACTTTCTCAAGATCGAGTAGTCTGGAGTCGATAACCTCCTTCGCCTTCTTGGGGTCGGGTGGAAGGCCTGTCCATGGAGGTCCTGGCTTGGCGCCCAAAGCGGTCACCGCCTGCTTCGCATCGTCCTGGAAGACGCTTGGGAAGATGGCGAGGAACGTCTGGCTTTTTCCAGCGGTGTTGGTGATGGCGAAGATGAGGTTGCCGTAGGTTATCAGGTCAAGCTCTCTCTGCACCGACGGTATGGTTTCAGTAATGGCCTCTCCCGCGAGGCTTGTCAGAAAGCCGCTTCCGGCAATCGCGTCAAGCGATACTCCTACTTTCTCCAGTCCAGAAAGGAATCTTGACAGCTCGGAGGTCTGCTCCTTCTCTGTCTGTATCTTGCCCTGCTCATCATCGATCTGCCGCACCGAATGTTCAAGCTTGAGTGTCTCATCGTCTAGAAAATTGGCAAGCTCTTCCAGATTATCAACGGGCGCTTTCAGGCTCTCTATCCTGGACTCTCCAGTCTGGAGAGCCGTGGTCAAGCTGGCAATCCGGTTCTTGACAGTAGAGGCTTTGGCCAACAGCTCTAGCGCCTGATAGCGTCGTGCACCCTCGGGAAGGCCGTTGTCCTCGACCTCTGTGAGGTGGAAGAGCTTCTTTGACCCGGCATACGACAGAAGATTGGGCAGCTGGTCTTTCACGACTAGTATGCTGACGTGTCGCATCTGGTCCGGATGAAGCAAGACTTGTGGGTCTACTCGCCGAAGATTGTTGATGCTATCAACGTCAAGAGCTGACTGTCAAGCCTTTCGAGGCGAGACCTGAATGAGTTGTTGAATGTGACCCGGCCTTCAGCGTCGCTCGCGACCACTCCCCCGAGCCCGTCGACGGGGTCCTCCTCGAAAACGAGCTTCGAACCTTTCGGAAGAACTTTTGAGACGTTGTCCAGATTCTGCTTGGACGAGCCCTTGAATCCCAGTCTCACGACCGGTTGGTCGGAGTCAACCGCCTTCACCGCCTCAGCGACGAATCGCTGGGCTGTTTCACCAAACCGTGACGACTTTGCAATGTTCGACAGCTTCTCCTCGACTGCTCCTAGAACTTCCTGGACGATACGGTTCTTTTCGTCTAGGATCCTCAGCCTGTTGGCTCTCACCTTTGAACTGAGAATATTCCTCCTCACCGCCTCCGCTTCCAGTTTGGCTTTTGCAAGGAGCTCATCGGCTTCTCTCTGAGCCCGCTGCCGGGCCTCCGCGATAATCTGGTCGGCCTTCGCCTGCGCCTCACGGATCGTCTCGTCCGCCTTCAATTTGGCGTCCGAGAGTATCCGGTTGTGAAGTTTGTCCAGCGACTCTGACACTCTGTTCACCCGCTTAGTACGAGTTCCAAGGCCTTGCTTACTGCGTCGTCTCTTCTGGCCTCCGCGAGCTTTCGATAGTTCTTTAGAAGCTGTTCAGTCTCAACATCCGACTGGCGAGCCTCAGCCTCAGCCTTCTCCTTTGCCATTCTCAGAATCTCCTCGCGCTGTTTCTGCGCGCTCGACAAGGCTTCCTGCCGGAGCATTTCAGCCTCCTGTGAAGACTGCGATATGATCTGCTGTGCTCGGACCTTCGCCTCGTCAACAATTCTCCGGGCTTGTCCCTCAGTCTCCACAATCTTTCTGACCGCGTCTATTCCAGACAAGCAATTCTCTCCAAGGGTTCCGAGTCAGCCGATTTTGGAATCTCTGCGGGATCGTCCTATAAAACTCTGGGGGCTTAGCCTCGATAGCCTCTGGATTCTGTTTAACTTCCCGGCAGATCCGAGCGAGTTTGTTGGTCGCTTGATCAAGCTTATACGATTCGCGGCTGGCTGATCGTCTTCGCCGGGGGCCATACGAGGCCGGGGTTGGCTTGTCCACCGAGGGCCGATCGGTTCAGGCGACGGGCTGCAGACACGCCTCGTAGCAACCCGTAGTAAACGCCCAGAGTGGTGGCTGAAGTGGGTTCGACTCCCACCCCCGGCTCCACCACAAAGATACTGAGCCCTGGGGGTTGGTTGCTGAATTAGCAAGAGAAACTGAGCGACTTCCCAGCGAGGAAACGAGTGAGAGGATGATTTAGTGGACTCCAAAAGGCCCTGGTTGCCAAGACTGGACATAGGCCATAGGAAGACAGCGAATAACAGAAACCTTGTCAGGCTGAACAAAGCTGCCTGGCTGATTCCCTGTCCCTCAGCTGAACAGGGGACTCCTTTGAGGATACACGATTGACAATAGACCGAATGCGATAGTTCTCGATTCAGTAGCAGGGTGGACAGATTCGATTCTGTGGTCGCGACTGGCTGGTGATGGTGAGCGCCGGATTGTGTCCGAAGTAAAGATATCCGTCCACAAAGTTTTCGTGCGAAGAGACGAAGATGAAGTAGAGCCCATTCCAGGGCAAAGTAGTCAGTATTGGCGGGGGAGTCCATTGCATAGTAACGTTGACACTCTGGCCCACAGGGACGGTAATCGGCAGTGAATTGTGGACGGGGCCTCCCGAGAGAAGCTTCCACGCCATGGGCCCAGCAAGTGGAATGTTACTCATATACACTGCGACAAAGTTGACCGGTATGGAACCGGTGTTTGCGATGTCTATCTCGATGTTTCCAATGCAGACCTGTTCGTTATGACTGCCAGAGACGAATACGTTGTTTCCTGTAGCGCACCAGCGGTTGGTTCCGTAGAGGACACTTATTCCGGGTTCCTCTGAGAAGTTTCCGTATACTGTGTTCCCGGATACAACTAGGATGCCGTTCTGGTCCAGATCAAGCATTCCAATCCTGTTGTTCATGATCTGGCCGAAATCGGCGCTCTCTACCTCTAGTCGCGCGCTGATCGTGTTTCCTGTAACGGTTGCCTGGTGGCTGACCTCAGACTCGACCTGTCCAGTGACAGTATTGTTTACGAAGGTAAAGATGCCTCGGCCACCCTCATAGAGCGCGCTATCGCATAGGTCAACGCACACACTCGTAGATCCCGATGTGTTCAAAGAACTTCCTGAGATGTTGACCGTCTGAACATTGGTCAAGCCAATCCACGTGACCACATGGACGTTCCTTAGGGTCACACTGGCTGAGTAGTTGCCGATTAGACCGTTGATAGTCGTTCCCGAAACCGTCACGTTGGAACCCGCCGAGGCAAAGACGTTCCCAACAGATGCTGTAATCAGACAAGCGCCATTGACGGGGACAAGGATGTTCGAGGTGGTTGGGGATGTTATCGACGTGTTGCATGTCACTATTGGATTCGAGAGCGGGCACATGCCCGATGGAATGTTAGCATAAGAAAGATCGGTGCAGGTGTAAACGGTCTCTGGGATTGACGGGGCAAAAGTCGCAAAGTTACCCCATATTGTCGAAAACTTCTCCGCGTACGCCGCCCCGGAGTTGTCCTGTCCCGTGTTCGACTGGAAGGTTGGGACGACCCAGATGAAGACGATTGCTGACATCATTATCACGATGAGCACCATCATCACTTCTGCGATGATTGTGCTGAACCCTCTCCTCGAGCGTCTCAGCGAGCGTCGCACGGTGGTTCCTAGGTAACACGCTGCATCGTGAGCCAAAGGGGGAATGTTACCCTGCGTCGAAGGGAACGGGATTCAGCGCTGCGGTTACGCTTCCATCTACACTGAGTCGGGTAGGGCCTCATAGAAATGCGGAATGTCGGCGTATTGTTGGTGGTTGTTGGGTAACAGTATCCTCATGCCCGGCAGAGTCGTAGGCTAGCGTACCCTCCCTAGAGGGAGTCACCCTGGCTATCCAGACCACAGAACTGATCGCTCACGAAACAGGCAGTCTTGCGGCAGAGGTGGTCTTTGGATCCATAGATGGAATATTCTCTGTGCTGGGAATAATCGCCGCTGCCGGGAGCGCAGGTCTCGCGCCGTTAGAGATCTTCGTGACAGGCGTGGGCGGTGCGGCAGCAGGTGCACTATCAGTGTTTGCCGCCACCTATCTCTCGGAAACCACGGAAAAGAAGACGCGGTTGATGGCGGCATGGGAGCATTCGAGAAAGGTGGGGACGAAACGGTCGCGGAACAGCGATGGCGAATTGCGGACACCAACTAGGAAGGAGCATAAGGTGTTCCACGAGTTACTCTCAAGGGTTCACCGGCGAGCTCTAGTCTCCGGTCTCGTAACTTCGACAACCTCGACTCTAGCATCTCTGACGCTCCTCCTCCCCCTCGTACTGCTTTCCCAGTTCTACTCAACGCCCACTTCCATGCTCGTAGGTATTTTTCTTCTCGCGTTGATGGGTGCCTTTCGAGGAATAACACTGAAGCAGTCAGCCGCCAAGTCTGCAATCAAGATGGTGATTCTAGGTGTGATCATAATTGTCGCTTGTAGAGTCTTGGGATCCTACGTCCAGACGTTATTGAACCTCGGAGCATAATCTAAACCGTCATAAGACCGTCACCCGGAAGACCCTGTCCCAGCGATCAGCTTGCCAGATTATCGAGTAGTCTTGGTTGAACCAGCCTTCGAAGAATCGATCGGCTTGGTTGCAAGAGCAATGAAGAATTTCGGGCTGAGATCTCTCCGCCTCGTCAAGCCAGTCGTGGATCTCGGCCATATTGGCAGAATGAGGGGAGGCCACGCTCAGGACGTTCTCAATTCCATAACCGTTCACGAATCACTATTGGAGTCCCTTGATGGTGTCGATCTTTCGATCGGCACAACAGCGCAGAGAGGACTCTCTGCAACAAATCTCCTCCGGAGGCCAATTTCTCCAAGAGAACTGAGCGAAGTTCTAGCCCAACAGGATGGCACAGTCGCAATAATCTTCGGAAGAGAAGGCATAGGGCTCAAGAACCACGAGCTCAGCCTATGCGACGCAACGGTCACAATACCCGCTTCAGATGTCTACCAGACCCTGAACTTGTCTCATGCGGCTGCAATAGTATTCTACGAACTACACAACTCAGCATCAAAGGTCACCGACCAAGCGTTGGCTACCGAAGAGGTCAGAAAGACCATTCCCAGATACTTGTCCGATTCAATGGCCCTAGTGGGAGTTGAAGATTACAAGATAGGCCTAGCAACACGAGCGGTCAAGAATGTACTGGGGAGATCAGCGATCAGAAGGCGGGAGGCAAGCCTTCTGGCCGGAGCGCTGCGCCAGATTTCGGACGCTCTCCACCAATCTCGCAGACTCGACGGATCAGTTACGGGAGATGAACGACTCAGCCCTCCGCTAGAACAGTGACTGGAATCCGCCTCTTGTCTTCCTGTAGGAGATTAACGATCTCACTAGGGCCTGGGCGAGTTCAAGGTTTGTCACAACCGGAATTCCAAACTCGGCAGCCTTCCTACGGATGACATACTCATCCCGAAGAATCAGTCTGGACTCTGCATCTTTCTCGTGGCTGGGAATATTGATCACGAGTTTGATCTTCCGGCTCGTGAGGTAGTCGAGAATGTTTGGGCTCTTCTTCTCGCGAACCTTGTAAAGGGTCGTTGATGGTATGTCCACTTCGGCGAGTTCCTCTGCCGTGTGTCGCGTCGCGTAGATGCGATACCCGTTCGTGGCGAGCATCCTCGCGTAGGGGATTATTCCCCTGCGAGTCTTCCCCATTGTGATTAGGACAGAGTCGCCTCTTCTCGGAACATAAAAATTGCTTGCGATGAGGGCGTTGATGAACGCATCCTGGAAGTTCTCTCCGAAACATGCGACTTCACCCGTGGACACCATCTCGACGCCTGTAACTGGGTCAGCCTTGTCAAGTCGTGTAAAGGAGAACTGGGGAGCCTTTACCCCGAAGCCTGTAGCTTTGCCTTCGCCATCCGGAATCTTCTCGCCCATTATTGCCTTGGCCGCAAGGTCCATGAGGTTTGTTCCTGTCATCTTTGAGACGAAAGGCATACTTCTGGAAGCTCTGAGGTTGCATTCGATTACTTGCACTGAGCCGTTCTTGACTAGAAACTGGATGTTGAAGGGGCCTTTGATTGCGAGGGCCTTTGCGATCCTTCTGGCATAATCCAGGACTCGATGTCTGCTCGAGTCCTTGATCGTGAGGGTGGGAATGCTCATCGTGGCATCTCCAGAATGGACGCCTGCGTTCTCAACGTGCTCTATCACGGCACCGATGAAGACGTTCTCTCCGTCTGAGACTCCGTCGACTTCGACTTCGCGTGCTCCCGTAACGAATTTTGAGATTACGACGGGATATTCCTTTGAGATTCTGGACGCCTGGCGAATATACTCGATCATTTGCGGTTCGTCGAACGCGACGTTCATGGCAGCGCCAGACAGAACATAAGAGGGTCGGATGAGTACGGGATATCCGATCTTGTCTGCGAACTCCGCTGCTCCGTCAAGGGTCTCGAGCTTACTCCATTCAGGCTGCTCTATCCCTAGGTTGTCGAGGAGAAGGCTGAATTTCGACCGATCCTCGGCTGTGTCGATACTGATGGGCGAGGTGCCCAGAATCGTCGCATGGGGAGCAAGTCCTGGCGCGAGGTTGTTGGGTGTCTGTCCGCCAACGCTCAAGACGACGCCCCTTGGTCTCTCTTTGTCTATGATGTCCAAGATTCTCTCGATGGTGAGTTCTTCAAAGTAGAGCTTATCGAGAACATCAAAGTCTGTCGACACCGTTTCCGGGTTGCAGTTGATCATTATCACTTCTCGCCCAAGTTTTCGGAGTGCGAGTCCCATGTTGACACAGCACCAGTCGAATTCGACGCTCGATCCAATCCGATAGCAGCCTGAGCCTAGGACGACAACCTTGTCTTGATCCACGAAAGGAATGTCGTCTTCGGTTCCACCGTAGGTGAGATAGAGATAGTTTGTGTTTGCTGGCCACTCTGCCGCGAGCGTGTCGATCTGTTTAGTACAGGGGAGGATGTTTTGCTTCTTCCGGAACTCTCTGAGTTCTCCTTCAGACTTGCGAACCAGTCGTCCGATCTTCGAGTCCGAAAATCCGAGAATCTTCGCCTTCTCGACGGTCTCTCTGCAGATTCCCTCTTGTTTGAGCTCCTGTTCCACTCTCAGTATGTTGAAGAGCTTGTCGAGGAACCATGGGTCTATTCCGCTGAGCTTCGACACCTCGTGTACCGTGAATCCTGACTTGAGAGCCTTGACAGCGTAGAATACCCTCTGGTCTGTCGGTTCCTGCAGTTCCCTCTTGATTCTACGCCAACTTCTCCCCAAATCGTCTACATCGGTAAGCTCTCTTCCAAGGTCCAGCATTCGAATGGCCTTCTGAATAGCTTCTTCGAAACATCGTCCAATAGCCATGACCTCGCCCACGGACTTCATCTGGGTCCCGATCTCGTTGCTCACCCTTCGGAATTTGCCAAAGTCCCAGCGGGGGGCCTTTACGACGAGGTAGTCGAGAGAGGGTTCGAAGCATGCCGTCGTGACCCCTGTCATCTTGTTAGTGAGTTCGGGTAGAGTGTAGCCGACAGACAGTTTGGCTGCGATGTAGGCTATCGGGTAGCCGGTAGCCTTGGATGCCAAGGCAGAGCTTCGAGAGAGTCGAGAGTTTACCTCTATGACCCTAAACTCTTCGCTTCTTGGGTCCAGGGCGAACTGAATATTGCATTCGCCGATTATTCCCAAGGCACGGATGACTCGTTGAGCCGTTGTTCGTAGAATATTATACTCTCTATTGGTGAGGGTCTGAGATGGTGCCACAACGAGGCTGTCGCCAGTGTGTATTCCCATCGGGTCCATGTTTTCCATGTTGCAGACAATTGTGCAGTTGTCGTCGTGGTCCCGCATGACCTCGTACTCGACCTCTTTCCACTTGTCGAGATACTCCTCTACGAGGATCTGTTTGATCCTACTGTAGGCTAGTCCGCGCTGAGCGATCTCCTTCAGCTTTCCATCATCGACTGCGACCCCCGAGCCTTGTCCTCCGAGAGTATATGCGACCCTTACAATGACGGGATAGCCGATCTGTCGTGCAGCCTCGAGAGCGCTGGCAAGGTCCGACGCCTTCCGGCTCTTCGGGACAGGGATACCGTTCGCGGCCATTGTCGTCTTGAACAGCTCCCTGTTGTCGGCCATCTCGATGCTGTTGATGCCGGTGCCAAGAACTTGCACGGCATATTTCTCGAGAATCCCGCTCTCAGCCAGCTCCATTCCACAGTTGAGTGCGGTCTGGCCCCCGAATCCGAGAAGAATTCCCTGCGGTCGCTCCTTTGCAAGGATCTCTTCAATGAATTCTTTCTTTATCGGGACCGAATAGACCTTGTCCGCGAACTTTTTGTCCGTATGGATGGTGGCGATATTAGGGTTCACTACGATGGTCTCGATTCCCTCTTCCCGGAGTGCCTTGATCGCCTGGGAAGTCGAGTAGTCGAATTCGCCTGCCTCGCCTATCTTGATGGCGCCACTGCCAACGATCAGGACCTTGTCAAGCGCTTTGATCTTCATGTTTGCAAGGACTCCTTGACGAACTGGTCGAAGAGGAACTGTGTGTCGTAGGGTCCTGGAGAGCTTTCTGGATGCCACTGTACGCCTACTATTCTCTTCCTCTTGTGCTGGATTCCCTCGACCGTCTTGTCATTCGCGTTGAGGAACCTGACTTCGAACGGGGTCTGGTCAAGCGAGCTGGACTTGACAGAGTATCCGTGGTTCTGGGTGGTGATGTAGCATCTTCCAGTCTTTAGATCCAGGCAGGGGTGGTTGACCGCTCGGTGTCCGAACTTGAGCTTGTACGTGTCACCACCGGCTGCCAGTGCAAGGATCTGCATTCCCAGACATATTCCGAGAATAGGAATGTCCGTCTCAAGGAGCCGGCTTGTCGTCTCGACAGTTGCCTCGCACTTTTTTGGATCTCCAGGACCGTTGCTGATCACTATGCTGGTGGGCTCAAACTCGAGAACATCCTCGACTGAAGAGTCGTGCGGGACTCGAACCACATTTACCCCGGTCTCCAAGAGGCTTCGGAGTATTCCGTACTTGACCCCACAGTCGACCAGAACCACGGTCGAATCTGAGTTGTTGACATAGTGGACCGGCTCGGATGGACTTACTCGCCTAACCAGGTCCTCCTCATTTGGGTCGTTCAGCTTCCCGAGTGCCGCTGTAACTTCTTCATCTTTCATCATGTTCTCAGAGACTCTTAGAAGTCCGAGCATTGTGCCGCTCGTGCGGATCCTTCTGGTCAGAGCGCGGGTATCCAAGTCCCTGATTCCAGGGACCTTCTCATCATTCAACCACTCATCGAGGCACTTGTCACTTGACCAGTGGCTGGGATTCGAGAGTGAGTGAATCGCGTATCCTTTCACCTTGATAGAGTCAGACTCGAAGTGGAGAGGTATTCCATACTTGTCACAGAGAGAGAACGAGGGGACGCCGTAGGACCCGAGGATTGGATATGTCATGACCACGATCTGTCCGAAGTAAGAGGGGTCCGTGAGAAGCTCTGGATACCCCATCATTGATGTGTTGAATACAACTTCCCCTGAAACCTCAGTTGGGGCACCGAAGCCCTTTCCACGAAGGACTGTGCCGTCCTCGAGGGCTAATACGGCGGCCCGGCTATCGTCCACTCGCTTGTCGTCTCAAAGGTTACTCGTATTCGCAGGGGCCTTTTTCAAGCTTTCATTCTCTTATGATAGACCGTGTCCCTCAGGAGAATTCTGCGTAATGCCAGTGTAGACAATTTTTGGGCAGTTCAGAGAACTCTGACCGCAGTCCGACACTCAGGACAGTACTGGTACAGAGCGGCGAGATCTTTGTACTCAGCGGAACCAGAACCTTTCGCAGTCATTACGAGCACATGAACGAGAGGCCTTGAACACGTAGTGTGTTGAGACTCGTCCGAGGTGGAGATTTCTATCTCCGAATCCTTGATCCTTGCTTTCTTGAGGAGGCCCAGAAGGGCTTCTAAGCTTGAGACCGCGAACTCTTGGAATGGGAGGTGAGGGACTCCGTTGAGAGCCTTACTCTTTACTCTCGCTGGGTGTGCCATCGGCGGTTGTCACGGGCTCACGCAGTCGCGTGCTCAAGCTTTGAGGTGGATAGTTAGCGACCTTAAGCACGGAGTATCCACATTAAGTTACGCCAAGTGTCACGAAGTTTATCACAGGGTCAGAGGTTGGAAGATATCTCAGGATTCCTATTCTGCCTAGTCCTTGATTGGGTCCCGATCGTAGCCTAGCCTTTGGTGCATGTCTCGAATGGGGACTGGATGGATGCAAAGCTTTTTTCCCGGTGAGCGGCTGAATGGGGACACGATTTGCCGAGGAGGGGCTGATAATACCCAGCGAGAAGGGGAGGTTGAATCTGAGACGATATTTGTGAGCCTGGCGAAATGGAGAAAGAAGCCGACAAGAGAGATGATTTCTGAGATGGACCATAACTGGGAACTTCTGAAGAAGGATGGCGGGAATCTGCTACAGGCCTACTGGACGTTCGGAAGATATGATGCCGTTGTGATCCTCGAGGCTCCTAATGAGAAGGTGGCGCTCAAGGCCCTGATGAGGGGAGGAGATCACTTGAACATTGAAACTCTCTTGGCCATCCCTCGGGGAGAAGCAGTGAGGCTTCTTGAATGACCTGCCCTACCAATGGCAGTGAATCTCAATTTTTCGCCGTCCAGATTTTGGATTCGTTGGTAAATCCTCGTTGTTTCTTGTTGACGGGAAAAAAAGGGGGGTGTGTCGAGGGCGCGGCCTGTTCTTCCTCGCGCCTCTGCTCCTCGACTATCGCGTCTGCTAGTATTGTTGTGTGGGCGATTGCCAGCTCTGCCCGGATTCTCGCATGGGGGATGAGGAGGATCCGCCTTCTCTCTCCTTCCATGCTTTGACCGCATCGACCATGCTCATGCCTTGGCTCATCTTGTCTTTGAGGAAGAGGTTGTATTCGCTGGGTTTGCGCTTCTCTTTCTTCGCCGGTTTCATTTTGCCTAGCTGAGCTATTCTGCTGTCAAGGTTCTCCTGTTGCTTCCTGAGGGCTTCGTTGAGGCTTCTCAGGCTGTCCTTGAGTTCTTTGGCGAGTGAGGCTTGGGCTTTCTCAATAGCCGCTAGCTTGGTCTTTGCGAGAGAAGTGTGATTCTTCTCTAGTGTTGCCAGCCGTGACTTCACTTTGTTGACGTCCGCGAGGAGGGACTTTGGTATTCCTGCCGTCTTCGGCATGGTTAGTGGCATTCTTGATGAGAAGAAAAGCATTCCGGATGCCCACAAGTTATCCAATTACAGACGCGATTCAGACCGGAAACTGGCCAGCTATGACAGTGGAACTGTACGGGCAACGGCCTATAGGTGTTTCGCTTGGAGTCCTGCGCTTCTCTCGAGAGAGTGAACATTGGCAGAATCATGTATAGATTTGTGGCGATTGAGGTTCAGCATCGTTACGTTGAGCATTGGCTTGGGAAATGCACAACCTCCGAGTCTGTGGCCGAGGCTTGAGAGCTGTATAGCCCGGCGCTGACCTGGGCATTGACGGCCAAGGCTATTTGCTGGGAAAGAGGCTGGGACCCTGGGTCAAGCGCAGGGTTGCTGAAGGTAAGGGTGTAGGAAGCACTCTGGCCGGGGGAGAATGTTGAATCTTGGGCCGTTTCCGTGCCGACTAAAACACTGTTTGTCGACATTGTAAAGGTAACGTGTGACAGCGAGGTGGGAAGTGATGAGGAGCTGTAGACGATCACGCTACCGAACTTGTAAGTCAGGACCGGGTTGATGTTCGTCGAGTTGCTAGGGCAAGTCCATGAGACATTGTAGAATCGTACTGTCAGCCCGTGGATGGAAGTGTCGCTCATCACCGCAAATGTGGCGAGCCCTGTGAATGCGAGTAGCAGAATTATTACTAGAAAGTAACGAGAAATTCTTCGAGCTAATCCGGACCATCTCTCGGTCATAGCTAGACTTCCAGCGTTGGAGGCTTAATGAGTCTTAACTCAAGAAGGCAATGTAACCGGACACGATGAAAGAAGTCAGTTTTTCAAATCTTTTTGGAAGAGGGTTGAGGTTGGCTTCAGGGCTTTTGATCTTGGTCTTTCGAGGACTCTTGGATGAATCCTTTCATCGTGGAGATGATTCCAGTGAACTCCATTGGAATGATCCATTTTGTGGATGGGCTATTGCCTAGGGCTTTGAGCGTGTCCAAGTATTGGAGAGCCATAGTCTTCGAATCTACGGTCTTTGCGGCTGAGAAGATCAAGCCCAACGCTTGAGCCAAACCATCAGCTACAAGGATCTGGGACTGCTTGCTGCCCTCAGCCACGAGGATCGCTGACTGCTTTTGCCCTTCTGCTTGCAGGATGGCTGCGTTCTTCGCCCCTTCGGCTTTGAGGACAGAGGACTCTCGGATACCGTCGGATTCTGTGACCAACGCTCGCCTGCTTCTCTCAGCAGTCATCTGTTTGACCATTGCGTCCTGGACATCCTTGGGAGGCCTGATCTCACGGATCTCGACGTTGGTTACTTTGATTCCCCATCTCTCCGTCACTTCGTCCAGCCTGGTTCGAAGAATCGAGTTGATCTGCTCCCTCTTTGACAGCAGTTCATCGAGGGGTATGTCACCAACAACGGCCCTGAGTGTTGTTGTGGCTAGTCCGACTGAGGCTCCAGTAAAGTTCTGCACTTGTACGATGCTCTGCGAAGCATCAACCACCTTGTAATAGATCAGAAAGTCGATGTCCACCGGCGCGTTGTCCTTGGTGATCGCGGTCTGGTGAGGGACCTCCAGGTACCTTTCCCTAAGGTCAACTTTGACGAGCCTGTTGATCACGGGAAGAATTAGTACTACTCCGGGTCCTTTCGCGCCCATCAATCGACCGAGGCGGAACTGGACCACGCGCTCGTATTCGCGTATTATCCTGATGGAAGATGCGAGGAGGGCTAGGATAATTATGAATAGAATGATGAGGAAGAAAATCTCGACGTAGAGAGTGACGTCGCTTGCTTGAAGTATGATCGAGCTTAGAAACATGACTACGCCTCCGCCCTTTCCACCAAAAGCCTCAGTCCTTGAACATCCCTAACTCTAACTTGAGCACCTCTTGGGAGATCTTCTGAGCCCGTAACACTGTAATCTTCGGATCCGATGTTTGCTGTGGCGGTTGCTCCGGCCTTCAAGTCGCTAGTCAGCCGGCCCTGCTTTCCTATTATAGCCTTGGGATTCTGCGCTGGAGGCCGATGCATCATCACCTCTCGAACCCTATAGAGGTAGATGCTTCCCAAGACGCCCCCACCGCCGACCAGTCCAAGCACTGTATAGGTAAGGACACTTGCCTGAATGAACGTGCCAGTTGGCGCACCGACGGGAGCTGGAGAGGAGGAGGGTAGGCTGAAGATTAGTAGGAAACCTACGATGAAGATTATGACACCCGCGATCGCCGCTACGCCGTGATGTATTTTCAGCTCCAGGAAGATGAAGATCGCTCCTATCGTCATCAAGACTATAGAGACTAGAGGCGCCCCGAAGACTCCCAGTCCGAGAAGCGCTAGAGCGACGAGTGCTCCTCCAATTACTGTGAATATGAGCGTTGGGTGATAGAGGTCCGCCAGTATGGCGAATACCCCTGCGAGGAACAGGACGCTGTCTAGGTTCGGATCGCTGATGATGGAGAGAAAGATCGATGTCGTCCCCGGAGTATGGATCGTGGCATCGCCTGCACGCATCATCGTCAGAGCTTGTTGTGTGTTGTTAGCCGGCAGGACCGTGTCTATGACGCCCTGCTGCTTAGCGGTGCACGAAGACACGGTTCCGCACTCGTACGAAACTCCCTTTGTAACCATCAGTGCTGTAGCGTTCCAGTTACGTCCGTTGTGCTTTGTGAGCGCGACCATGTAAGTAGTGAATGCGTTGATGTCCTTGGTCAGAGTGGTGTTTTCTTCGCCAGTCGGGATTCCTGATACAATGGGTGTTGCAGAACCGATTAGGGTACCGGGGATCATTGTAATATTGTTTGAAGCCTCAGCGATGTAAGCACCTGCGCTAAAGGCGTGGGCGCTTGCCGGGGCCACAAGAGTGTAGAAGGTGTTCCCGGCACCTTCGTAATTGGAGATCGCGCTGATGATGTTTTCCATGTTAGTTCCAGAACCTCCGTTCGTGTTGAGGATCAGAATGAAATTGTGAATTCCCGAGGAGGTCGCGTCGTTGATCGATGAGACGACGAAGTCTTCGGCCCCAGGGTCAATGTCCTGGTTCAGAGAAGCAACATAGAAGTTTGATTGCGCGTGGGCCTTCTGGGGGAGAGACGCCTGCAATGCCAAGAATACGAGGGCGAAGACTAAGAATAGGACGATTCTGTCTTTAGAGACCTTCACCATTCAGTGAGTCCACTACGATAGTGTCTGGAAGGGTTCCGCATAAGCCTAACCCCAATGATCCGAGTATCCGAAACTGCCCATTCCCCGAAATGCCAAGAATA
>WNFX01003649.1_pt1 | contig 15643 bp, 9 predicted proteins | sample 5400111 | NCBI WGS metagenome assembly WNFX01 (sample SAMN13153363, study PRJNA577476) | soil metagenome | isolation source: 40 cm soil or saprolite under grassland replicate 1 | place: USA:California | collected 2016-06-15 | reverse complement strand
GCGCACGCCGCCTTCGCGGACGGCATCGCCGACCGCGCGGCGCACCTGGTGCGGGGTGATGCGCCCCGCATCCGGGGGCCCATCGCGGTGTCGATCGTGGACGACGACGTGGGGGGACCATATACGGTCGGACCGAGGGACGTCTTCGCGAGTACGTTGCGGGATGCCGGCGTGGCAGTCGGGAAACGGGAAACGGGAAACGGGAAACGTGTGGTGCTCGTGTACGCCGAACCGAGGTCTTGGAAGGGACGCGCCGATCTCGGCGCACGCTCACGTGCCGCCCTGCGGCGTCTGGTTCCCGGCGCGCAGCTCGTGGTGCTGTTCGGCCATCCCCGGCTTGTGGCCCAGATCCCGGGGACGGCGCCGGTCCTGTTGTGCTGGCACGGGCAGATACTCATGCAACGTGCCGCTGCAAGGAGAGTACTGAGCTGGTCGTTACTGTAGTCGTCGCAGGTAGTCGACGACCATCTGTGCAGGGACCGCATAGATGACCTTCCCCGCCGAATTTGGTTCTCCGCCGTACAACACCGCCGCGACCCGCCCTTTGCGATCGAACATCGGACTGCCCGAGGAGCCGGGCGCGCCGTATCCGTCGACCTGCACCAGGCCGGCGAGCACCTTGCTGACGGTGCCCACAGTCAGCGTGGGGTCGGCCACGACGTCGCGCTCGCCCAGGCGCTCCATCGGGAGGTCCTCGCCCAGCGGGTAGCCGATGATGGCCACGGGATCGCCGCGCGCCAGGGCACCCGGCACGGGCGCGAATCCCGCGACCCGCGGCGTACCGCCCCGGATGTCGACGCGCACGACGCCGACGTCCGCGGAATCGGCGACGCCGACCAGGCGACCCGGGAACCACTGCCGGCTCCCCGAGAACTTGACCGCGATCCGCTCCGGCCGGCGGCCGCCGTCCTCCCCCACGAGCACGTGCTTGTTGGTGACGAGGGTGCCCTGGGAATCGACCGCGAACGCGGTGCCGGAGAAGATTTCCCGCTCGGAGAACGCGACGACGAGCAGGGCCACGGCGTCCTGGTTCTGTTGCGCGATGGCGCGGTAGTCGACGGCCGCCGCCCCGGCCAGCCCGCGCTGGCGGGCCTCGGCGGAGTCGAGCTGCCCGCGCAGCCGGGCGAGCGTCGCCGCGTCATGGCTCGAGCCCGCCGCCGCGAGCGCTGCGCGCAAGCGCGCCACCTCCGCGCGCGACTGCCGCAGGGCATCCCGCAGGCTCGCGAGCTCGGATTGAAACCGCGCGAGATCCGTCGCCTCGCGGGTACTGTTGCGCTGGACCCAGCCGAACGCCACCAGCGTCGCCGCGAGCAAAACGATCAGCAGCTTGGTGGTGCGGCGCAGGTGGAGCGTCTGGCGTGCCACCTCCGCGGCGATCCGCACCGCCGTGCTGGACGCCCTCGCCCGCGGGTACTGCGCGCGGGGTGAGGACGTGCGCTCCGCCGCCTGGCGCACCGCGTCGGACACCGCGTCGCCGCCCGGCTCCCCGGCGACTACGCGGAATTCCACGGCAGGTCCGTTCTGCCCGAAGGCGATCACGTCGCCGTCCTTGAGGGTGACGTCGCCGGTGACGCGCGTGCCGTTGACGAACGTGCCGTTGGTGCTGCCCAGGTCGCGCAGCAGGAAGCGCTCGCCCTGACGCACGATGCTCGCGTGCCGGGCGGAGACATCGATGTCGCGCTCGAGGTCGAAGCGCACGTCGGAGAGGGGATGACGGCCCAGCCCGATGTAGGACTTGCGGAAGATCTCGACCTGCCCGACGCGTGCGCCCGAGAGGAACGTGAACCGAGCGTTCACGGGCTCCGCTTGACCAGATAGAGCGCGACGGCCGCGGCGAGCGCGGCGAGCGTGAGGGCGACCAGCCGCCAGCGCGCCCGTGCCGTCGGCTCCGGCGGGCGGCTGCCCCTGTACACGGGGACGGGCTCGGTGCTGGTCTCGGTGTCGATCAGGGGATACACCTGGTGCCCGACCTCGGCGCTCGCTTCCGGCGGGCGCAGCCCTTCGCCGTCGAAGCGCGCCAGGATGACGGTGATGTTGTCGGGCCCGCCGCGCTCGTTGGCGAGCGCGATCAGCCGGTCGCATGCGGCCTGCAGCTCCCGCTCGCGCGTGGCGATGGCGGCGATCTCTTCCTTCTTTACGGAGCCGGAGAGCCCGTCGGAGCAGAGCACGAGAATGTCGCCCCGGCGGACCTCCTGATGCGTGAGATCCACCTTCACGCGCGCGTCGGGCCCGAGCGCCTGGAGGATGATGTTGCGGCGCTCGCTCTTGGCGGCTTCTTCCTCGGTCAGCTCACCCGCCTCCACCAGGCGCTGCATCAGGGACTGGTCCTTGGTGAGCTGGACGGCCTGGCCCTGGCGAATCAAGTAGGCGCGGCTGTCGCCCACCTGCGAAAGGAAGAAGCGGTCGCCCAGCACCCCCACGGCGGTCGTGGTCGTGCCCATGCCGCGGACTTCGGGGTGCGCCGCGGCATACGTGTGGATCTGACGGTTCGCCGCTTCGACGGCCTCCCGCAGCCGGTAGGCGAACCGCTGCGGCGTCAGCTCGCGCTCGCTCCCCCAGGCGTTCACCATCTGCTCGTAGATCGTCTCGGTCGCCATCTCGCTCGCCACCTCGCCCGCCGCGGCGCCGCCCATGCCGTCGGCGACCACGAACAGCGAGCCGCGCTCACCGATCTCGTGTGTGCGCACCGCCGGCTTGAGCGAGGCGTCCCGGCGCGTCAGGTCCGCGACGAGAAAATGGTCCTCGTTGTGGTCGCGCGTGCGGCCCAGGTCGGTCTTCGCGAAGACCTCGACCTTGATCGCCTTGGAGGGGGAGCGTCCGAACATGGTCAGCGTGCGCACTGAGCGGCGATCTTCGGATACGTCGTATCGGCCGGGGCCATGGTCACCGCCTTCCGAATCCATTCACATCCCCCGGCACGATCGTTCATCTGGGCGAGGGCCATGCCGTAGACAAAGGCGGCGTACGCCCGGTCTTCGCGACTGATCCCGGGCGCGTTGAACAGGTGGAAAGCCGAGTCCTTTATCCAGGGAGCCGTTTTGGGGGCCAGCCGATAGAGATACATGTTGTCGAGCAGCTCGCCCGCGCGCCGCACGTCGATGCCCGGCTTGGCTCCCGTGGTGCGGCGGCCGGTGGGAGGGGACAGGCGGGTCTCCGGCGGGCGCTGCGGTGGCGTCTCGGGGACCGACGAGGGTGCCGGCGCGGTGTCGCGCGCCGGGATCCCCGCGACGCGGAGCGTCGTGTCGGCCCGGGCGTTCGTGCGGACCGCCTTCCCGCCACCGCGCAGCGCCAGCGCCGCCCCGGCCCCTCCCAGCACCACCACCGCACCGGCCACGATCGGCGCCAACCGGCGCTTGCGCCGCGGCGGCGGCCTCCGGGCGGAAGACATGGCGGCGGACCGCCGCAGCAGCTCGGTCCTGGCGTCGAGGTCCGAGTCCGGACGGGTCGGTGGTGGGAACGGACTCAAGCGGGCTCCCCGCTGCAACCCCAGCACCGCCGCGACGTCGTTCGCGAACTTGGCGGTCGATTGATAGCGGTCCGCCGGGTTACGCGTCAGGGCGGTGTCGAGCGTCGCCTGGAGGCCCGGGGGGAAGCGCAGGTCGGGGCGCACCTCGGCGAGCGTGGCGGGCTCGTCGGTGAGGCGCTGGACCATGGTGTCCTGCGCGGTGGTTCCCGCAAAGGGCAGTTCGCCCGTGAGCATCTTGAAGAACACGAGGGCGAGCGCGTACAGGTCGCTGCGGCCGTCGACCGGGTCCCCCGCCAGCTGCTCGGGACTCATGAACTCGGGCGTCCCGACCACGAGGCCCGTCTTCGTGACCTTCTGGGTGTCGCGGCCGCCCACCGCCTTCGCGATCCCGAAATCGACCACCTTGACGACGTCCGTGCCGCCGCGGCCCCGCGACAGCATGACGTTGTCGGGCTTCAGATCGCGGTGCACGATGGCGAGGTCGTGCGCCGCCTGGAGGGCGTCCGCCACCTGGAGGAAGATCGCGCCCGCCCGGGCGACCGGCAGCTCGCCCTCGCGCGCCAGCAGCTCGGTGAGGGGCTCGCCCTCGATGAACTCCATGGCGAGGTAGATCAGGCCGTCGGGGGTCTCCCCGAAATCGTAGACCGCGCAGACATTGGGATGGCTGATGCGGCTGGCGTTTGCGGCCTCGCGATTGAAGCGTGCCACGGCGTCCGGGTCGTGCACCATCGACGGGCTCATCACCTTGATGGCGCTCTTGCGTCCCATCTTTACGTGCTCGGCGAGGTAGACCTGCCCCATCCCCCCCTCACCGAGCTTCCGGACCACGTGATAGCGGTCGGCCAGCACCTGCCCGACCAGGTCCGTCCCGGGCGACGACGAGCGCAGCGTCTGCCCGTCGTTGGGGCAGAAACGCACCTCGTCGGTGTATTCGGTCGAGCAGACGGGACAGATCTTCATGCGGAGAGCTCGACGCGCAGGAGCTTGTCGCCCACCAGGACGCGCGAGTTGTGACGCAGCGGCATGTCGCCGCGGGCCGCCAGGGCGACGCCGTTGCGGCTGTCGGCGTCCACCACGACGAAGTCCGCGTCTTCGGAGCGCACCACGGCGTGCCGCGCGCTCATCGACGGGTCGTAGGGGAAGATCCAGTCCCCCTGTTCCCGGCCGATCATCACGTCCCGGCCGGGCGAGAGCTGGATCACGTCGCGCGCGCTCCCGTCCGAGCGCAGCTGCGTCAGGCTCGCGATGTCGGCGCTCGGGATCAGGCTACCCATGCGCCGGGTGGCGTCGGCGTCTGGGGGATGCGGCCCCGGGTAGCCCAACCGCCGGAACCGGATCACCTGCGAGCCGATGAGCAGCAGATCGCCGTCGAGCAGCCGGTGCGGCGCCTCGAGGAACACCCAGGTGCCGTTGCGGCTGCCCAGGTCGCGCACCACGAACGTGTCCTGCTCCCAGGAGATCTTGGCGTGCAGCGGGGACAGGAACACGTCGTCGGGAAACCGGATGTCGCCGTCCTGCCGGCCGATGGTCGTGTCGCGTCCGGCGCGCTCGAAGCGCTGCGCGGGGGTCCCCGCGTCGTCGAGCAGCACGAGCGTGATGCTGCCCCCGGCCGGCGCAGCGCCGGGGGAGACGCGGCGCGCCAGCCCGGTGTCTCCGATGGGAGCGCCGCAGGTAGCGCAGAAGCGGGTGGCCGTTCCGACCGCGGAGCCGCAGCGCCCGCAGCTCGGACCGGAGCCCGGGGCGCTGAGGCGGCGGCCGCAGTGGGGGCAGAACGGCCGCGCCGCGCTGACGCGAGCGCCGCAGAACGGGCAGGGGAGCGACTCGCCCGCGGCGACGGCGACTGCCGCGGCGAGGGGACGCGTCGCCGGATTCGAAGTCGCCCCGCCCGTCATGCCCGTGGACAGGTCCATGGGTTTGCCGCAATCCATACAAACTGGCGCGCCCGGCTCATTGTCGCGGCCGCAGTAGGTACAAGCGGTCACAGGCGGAGGTACCCCACAGGGCGCACAAGTTACGGAATGCCAATCTATTCGGCAAATTGGCGGGTCGAAAGGGCCGATGCTACCTTGTCGCGCCTGTGCGATCGGTCGGCGTGGTGCTCGCGAGCGTCGTGGCCGGATGCGCGGTCTCGCGCGCCGGCAGCGCGCCCGTCCCGGCCGCCGCGGGGGCGGGGGCGGCACCATCCGAGTCGCTGCACGTCACCGTCGCCTATCCCGCGCCCACCGACGTGCTCGAGTCGCACGACTCCGCGTTTCTGTTCGGCGCCGTGCGTGGGGCGCGTGGCCCCGTGCACCTGGGCATCAACGGGCAGTCGGTGCCCGTGCTCCCCGATGGCGGCTGGATCGCCTGGGTGCCCCTCCCCGACGACACCGTAGCGCCGTTTCTGCTCGCCGCGACCGCGGGGCCCGATTCGAGTCGCACGGTCGTCACGGCCCACATCGCGCCGCACTTCCATCCGCCGCCCGGCCGCGCCGCGTGGATCGATACGACCAGCTTCATGCCGGTGGGGACGCTTGGCTTGCCCGCCGGCGAAGGGGTTCTCCTCAGCGTGCAGGCGGCGCCGGGGGCGTCGCTGCGCCTGGTCCTGCCCTGGGGATCGAGCGTGCCGCTCGTGCCCGACACCCTGCCCGCGGAGCCGGCGTGGAGCGTGCGCGCGTTCGTGGCCGACACGGCGGCGTACCGGCTGCCCCCCGCGCCGGGGCGATACCTGGGCTGGCTCCCGGCGGGGGCAATGTGCGCCGACGGCCGCACCGCCTGCGGCACGCTCGTCGTGGCCGCCGCAGGAGACAGCGCGACCGCACGCTGGCCGCTGACGATCACCACCGTCGACATGACGTTCCCGCAGGTCGTGCTCCTGAACGACGACACGGCCCACACCGGGACGACCGACAGCATCACGCCCGGGCGGGCCGTGCCCCACGGCACCTACAACTGGTTCTTCCCCACGGGAACGGTGGCGGTCGTATCCGGCCGCTGGAGCGATCAGGTGCGGCTGCAGCTGTCGCGCGATGCGGTCGCGTGGGTGAGCGCGAGCGACGTCGTGACGCTCGCGCCGGGCACGCCGCCGCCCCGGGGAGTGGTGCGCTCCGTGCGGCTCGCGTCCGGGCCGAAGTCCGTGACGCTGCGCGTGCCGCTTCCCGCCCGGCTCCCGTTCCAGGTCAGCGAGCGAGACCGGAGCGTGACGCTGCGTCTGTACGGTGCCGCGTCCGACATCAATTGGATGCAGTACGGCGGCACCGACCCGCTGGTCACACGGATGCGGTACGCGCAGCCGGCCGCCGACGAAGTGACCATCACGCTCGAGCTGTCGCGCCGCTTGTGGGGCTATCGCACCCGGCTCGACGGGCGAGATTTGCTGCTCGAGATCCGCCGACCCCCTCGCATCAATCCCGCTCGACCGCTCGCGGGACGGACCATCGTGCTCGACCCGGGGCACCCACCGCTGGGAGCGAGGGGGCCGACCGGCTTGTGGGAGCCGGTGGCCACGCTGGCCGTCGCCCTCAAAGCCAAGACGCTGCTCGAGCACGCGGGTGCCACGGTGCTCCTGACCCGTACGGACTCGACGCCGCTGGAGCTGTACCCGCGCACGCGCTTCGCGGAGCAGCACGACGCCGACGTGCTCGTGTCGATCCACGCCAACGCGCTCCCCGACGGGGTGAACCCCTTCACCAACAGCGGCACCAGCGTGTACTACTTCCAGCCGCGCAGCGCCGCGCTGGCGCGCGCGCTCGAGCGCGCGCTGGTCGCGGAGCTCGGCGTCCGCGACCTCGGCATGGGCCGGGGTGACTACGCGTTGGTGCGGCCGACCTGGATGCCGGCGGCGCTCACCGAGGGGCTGTTCATCATGTTGCCGGAGCAGGAGGCGATGCTGGCGAGCGAGGAGGGGCAGTGGCGGTACGCGAGGGGGGTTGTGCGTGGCATTGAGCAATTTCTGCGCGAGCGAGCGAAGGAGCCGTGAGAACGCGGAACGCGGAAGTCGGAACGCGGAACAGCAGGGCAAGGTCATCCTCGCGGTTCGACCTTCCCCTGATGTTCCGCGTTCCGCGTTTCGCGTTCCGCGTTTTCTTACTCCTGCTGCTCGCCCCGCGCGCCGCAGCCCAAGTGGATCCGTCGGGCAGCTGGCGAACTCTTCACACCCCCCACTTCCGCGTTCACTTCCGCCCCGCGTATCGCGCTGTGGCGCTGCTCGAGGCGCGTGAGGCGGAGCGGTCGTACGCCTTGCTCGCCGGCGAGCTGCACCCACCACGCGGCGTCGTGGATCTCACGTTGGGCGACGACATCGACGCGGCGAACGGCTTCACCACCGTGTTTCCCACGAGCCGTATCACGGTTTTCGCCACGCCGCCCGCGGGCGACCACGGCCTCCTGTTCTACGACAGCTGGCTGCGTCTCGTCACTACGCACGAGCTCACACACGTCTTTCACCTCGACCGGACGAAGGGGATCTGGAGCGCGCTGCAGCACGTATTCGGCCGGGCTCCCGGCCTGTTCCCCAACGAGTATCAGCCGAGCTGGGCGATCGAGGGACTCGCGACCTACTACGAGTCGCGGTTCACCAACGGCGGCCGAGTACGGAGCAGCTTCCACACGCAGGTGCTCGCCGCCGATCGCGCGGCGGACGCCTCGCGCTCGCCGTGGGATGCCCTGCTGTTCTCGCGCTGGGCCGATGGGATTGTCCCGTATGCGTACGGCAGCCGCTTCCTGCATTCGCTCGCGAGCGTCGCGGGCGACTCGGTGGTGCCGCGCTTCGTCGAGGCGACGTCGGGCCAGCTGATCCCGTTCCGGGTGGGTCGGCAAGTGGCCCGGGTCGCCCCCGGGCATACGCTCGCGACCGAGTGGATCCGAGGCACGCGCCCGCCGCCCGGCAGCGACGGGCAACAGCCGCCCGTGCAGGTGCCCAAGCAGGTAATTGACAGCCTGCTCCGCACCGAGCCCGTGCCGCGCGTCTCGCCCGATGGGCGCCGCGTCGCCTACGTGCGGGACGACGGGAGCGGCGCGAGCGAGCTGCGGGTGCGGGACGCCGCCACGTTGCGCGTCGTCGCCCGGCACCGCGTGACCGCCGGGGTCGACTACGACTGGGTGGCAGACACGCTGGTGGTGGCGCAGCTCGACTACGTCACGCCATGGCGCATCCGCAGCGATCTGTACCGCTGGGTGCCCGGCGGATCGTGGCGCCGCGCGACGCGGGGTGCCCGGCTGGTGGCACCCGCGGGCGGGGGCGGGCGGCTCGTGGCCGTCGCGCTCGGCCCCGGCGGCGCGACGCCGACGCTGCCCGTGCCTCCCGGCCCCGCCGGCGCCGTGTGGGAGGACGTGGCGCTCTCGCCCGACGGCCGGTGGGGGGCCGGGAGTCGCAGCGCCGGGGGCCGCTGGGCCCTGGTCCGCTGGCCGGTCGACTCGCCTGCCGCGGGCGCTGTGCTCGTGGAAACGCGCGGCAGCATCGCGGACCCCGTGTGGACGCCGCGCGGGGAGCTGTGGTTCGTCGCCGACGCGACCGGGTTCCCCCAGGTGTACCGCTGGAGCGACGCCGGGCGGGCGGAGCCGCTCACCGCGGAGCCGTTGGGGGCCCGCGCGCCGGCGCCGCTCCCCGACGGCACCCTGGTGTACGTCACGCTCGGGGCGCACGGCTGGGAGCTGCGGCACGCGGCTCCGCTCGCGGGCGGCGCGGCCGCGCCCGTTACCTTTCCCGAGCCGCTGCCGTTCGATGCCGCGCCCGCGGTGCCGGTGCGCGAAACGGGCTACACGTCGTGGCCGTCACTGCGCCCGCATTTCTGGATTCCGGTGTACGCCGACGCGGGACCGACGGGGCGGTTCTCCGGCGCCTTCACGGCGGGAACGGATGCGGTGGGTCGCTTCGTGTACGGCGCCGACGTGTACGTCTCAGGGCGACCGTTCCGGGCCGCGGGCGATTTCGCGCTGGTCTCCACCGCGCTGGGCAACCCGACCCTCGACCTCTCGGCGTGGAGCTCGTGGGCCGACCTGCTGCCGCCACCGAGCGCCGCCGGTGTCACGGTCTCCGAGCTGGACGAGTACGCGGCGCTCGGTGCCTCGTTTGTCGGGCGGCGCTGGCGCAGTGTGGCGAGCGCGCGCGTGGCCGCGGAGCTCGAGCGCACCAGCTACGCCGCGATGCCCGACACGGCGCTCGCCACGTTGTGCCCGGCATGCGCCACGCGCAATCTCGTCGGCGGCTCGGTCACCCTCACGCTGTCGCACCTGGTGCGCGGGGCGCTGTCGGTGTCGCCCGAGCGGGGCGTCGCGTGGTCCCTGACGTACCGGCGGCGTGATGAGCCGAGCTCCGCGCGCTGGTCGAACGAGCTACGCTCCCGCCTGGCCTGGTACCTGCGCGCGCCGGGGCTCGGCGGCTTCGCCCACTCGGTGCTCGCGTTCCGGGTGGCGGCCGGGGGCTCGGACGGGCCGCTCGGGACGCTGTTCCGCGTCGGCGGCGTCGCGCCGCAGGGTGTGAGCGTCTACTTCGCGCCGTCGCTCTCCGCGACGCGCGCCTTTCCGATCCGCGGCTATCGTGCGGGGGAGCTCGCCGGGGAACGCGCGGCCGTGGGCAGCGTCGAATACCGCGTCCCGCTCGCGCTGGTGGGCCGCGCGCTCGGCCATCTCCCCGTCGGGGTCGACAAGCTGTGGGTCAACGCGTTCGCCGACGCGGGCGACGCGTGGGCGCCGGGCACCGCGCCCCGGCTCACGCGCCTGCGCTCGACCGGGCTCGAGCTGGCGGGCGACGTCGCGCTGAGCTACGACTTTCGACTCGCGGTGCGGCTCGGCGCAGCGCAGCCGCTCGCCACCGCGCCGTCGGGCGCCGCTCGTCGACCGCAGTTCTACGCCGCGCTGGGCTCCGACTTTTGATTGAGCATCGCCTGTGTCGAGTTGACACCCGCTCCGGCGAATCCCTAAGTTTCCCCGACCCCTCGGAGCATTGATGTACTGTCCCCGCTGCGGCACCCAGAACGACGACGCCAGCAAGTTCTGCCGGTCCTGCGGACTGGACCTGGCCGCTACGCCGATCGCCGGCGGGCGCGAGCCGGCGCCCGAGATGACCGATCTCGACATGGTGCGCGACCAGCTCAAGGACGAGTACGAGATCCTCGAGGAGCTGGGCCGGGGCGGCATGGCGATCGTCTTCAAGGCGCGCGAGAAGCAGCTCGAGCGCGACGTCGCCATCAAGGTGCTGCCCTTCTCGCTCGCGTTCGACAAGGAGTTCGTCGAGCGGTTCCAGCGCGAGGCCCGCACGTCCGCCAAGCTCGAGCATCCGGGGATCATCCCGATCTATCGCGTCGGCAAGTCGGGCCGCGTGATTTACTTCGTGATGAAGTTTCTGCGCGGCAAGCCGCTCTCCAGCGTGCTCGCCGCTCGCGGCACGCTGCCTCCCTCCGAAATCCGCATGATCCTGCTGCAGGTCGCCCGGGCGCTCGCCTACGCGCACAAGGGCGGCATCGTGCATCGCGACATCAAGCCCGACAACATCATGTTCGACGAGCACGGCCAGGCCGTGGTCACCGACTTCGGGATCGCCAAGGCGGCGTCGGGGGGCAAGCTCACCGGCACGGGGATGTCGATCGGCACACCCCACTATATGAGCCCGGAGCAGGCCCGCGCCCAAACCCTGGACGGGCGCTCCGATCTGTATTCGCTCGGCGTCGTGGCCTTCCAGTGCCTCGTGGGTCACGTCCCGTTCGACGGCGAGGACTCGTTCTCGATCGGCTACAAGCACATCATGGAAGAGATCCCGACGCCCCCGCTCGAGACCTACGATCAGCGCACGCTGTTCGAGATCACCAAGCGAATGATGTCGAAGTCCCCCGACGACCGGTTTCAGACGTCCGATGATTTGGTACAGGCGCTCGAGGCCGGCGGGGGGTTCGCCGCGGTGGGCCTGGCGAGCGCGGCGACCAAAGCCATGCCTTCGCTCGCGGGCGCGCGCCTCGCGGGCGCGCCCACCACGCCGCTGCCGCGCGTGCCGGGCAAACCGGCGGAGCACCACAAACGGTCCGTGGGGGCGGGGATCGCCCTGTGGGTGATGGTCCTCGCCATCGGCCTGGGCGCACCGGGACTGTACGCCTACAAAAAGGGGCTGTTGTTCTTCGCCCGGGCCGCACCGCACGACTCCACGGCCATACTGCAGCAGGACACCGTCGCGCAGCGCCTGCTCGGCGACACGGGAGCTTCTCCTGCCCGGGACACGACGGCGCAGGTTGCCGCCAAGGTCCCCCCAACGGTCGCCCCCGGCACGCCCGGACATCTCACGCTCCAGGGCCTCCCGCGAGGTGCTCAGGTGACCCTCAACGGGCAACCCCTGCGCGGCACGCAGTTCGATGTCCCGCCGGGGACCTACCAGCTCGCAGTTCGCGCAGCCGGGTTCGAGCTGTTCACGCGCCAGGTGGTCATCACGCCCGGCGCCCCCTCCACGGTGCGGGTGGAGCTCCAAGCGTTGGCTGGCGACGACGCCAACGCCGGCCCCTGCGACCAGCCCGGCCCGGCGTACAACCAGGACAACCTCTGCTTCGACACCCGGCCACTGCCGCTGTCCGCGACGCGCATCCCGGTGCCCGCTGACCAGCCCATCTTTCCCCGCCAGGCGATCTTACTCATCCACGTCTCCAAGGAGGGCTCGACGCTCGAGGCCCGAGTATTCGGACCGTCGAATCTCGACACGTTCAACAACGAAGCGTTGGACATGGCGAAGAGCCTGCGCTGGAATCCGGCTCAGAAAAACGGCGAGCCGGTGGATGCGTGGGTGAAGTGGCCGTTCCAGCCGGTGAGGCAGTAATCCACATCCATCCGACGGCCTTCATCGCCCCGGGCGCGGTCGTGCTGGGGGACGTGACGCTCGCCGCGCGCGCCAGCGTGTGGTACGGGGCCGTGCTGCGCGGCGACATGGACGCGATCGTGATCGGCGAAGCCACCAACGTGCAGGACGGCACGATCGTGCACGTGGACGAGGGGGCCCCGGTGCGCATCGGCGCCCGCGTCGGCGTGGGACACCGCGCGATCCTGCACGGCTGCACCGTCGAGGACGACTGCCTGATCGGCATGGGGAGCGTGCTGCTCAACGGAGCGCATATCGGAGCGGGCAGTGTCGTGGCGGCGGGGGCGGTCGTCCCCGAGGGGAGCCGGGTGCCGCCCGGCTCGCTGGTGGTGGGCGTGCCCGCGCGTGTGACGCGGGCGGTGGACGACGCGCTGCGAGAGCGGATTCGCCAGACGTGGGAGCATTATGTGACGCAGGCCGAGCGGCATCGGGCGGGACGGTTCCCGGCCGCCCGACCAAGTTTGTGATGTGAATTCGCGAAATCCCATGCAGGGGTGAGGCCGTCCGCCAGTCTTGCCAGGGCCGCTCACCGCGCCTACCTTGACCTTCCGCGCTTTTCGAGCCGGCGCCCGGTTAAATTTCAACACATCGTCACGCTCTGGGACGCTCTCACCGAAAGGGACGAGCCCGCATGACCGCTTCGACCCGTATGGGTACGCTCGACCTGAGCTCCAACGCCATCACCGTGCTGGAGCGCCGCTACCTGGTCAAGGATGATCAAGGTCGGCCGGCGGAGCGACCCGAGGACCTGTTCTGGCGCGTGGCACGCACCATCGCGGATCCGGACCGGCGCTACGGCGCCTCCGACAAGGCGGTCGAGGGGCTGGCCGAGACCTTCTTCGAGCTGATGGCGACGCGGGCCTGGATGCCCAACTCCCCCACGTTGATGAACGCGGGACGACCCCTCGGTCAGCTGTCGGCGTGTTTCGTGCTGCCGGTGGACGACTGCCTGTCGAACGGACAAAGCGGCATCTACGACACGCTGCGGGCGATGGCCCTGGTGCACCAGTCGGGCGGAGGGACGGGGTTCTCGTTCTCGCGGCTGCGTCCCAAGAACGACGTGGTACGCTCCACCATGGGGGTGGCGTCGGGCCCCGTGTCGTTCATGAAGCTGTACGATGCGTCCACCGACGTGGTGAAGCAGGGCGGCACGCGCCGCGGGGCCAACATGGGCATCCTGCGCGTCGACCACCCGGACATCCTCGAGTTCATCACCTGCAAGGACGATCTCACCCAGGTCACGAACTTCAACATCTCCGTGGCGGTCACCGATGCCTTCATGCGGGCCCTGGAGGAGGGGACGACCTACGATCTGATCCATCCCCGCAGCGGCAAGGCGGTCGGGCAGCTCGACGCCCGCGAGGTGTTCCGCAAAGTCATCCACGGCGCGTGGAAGACCGGTGAGCCGGGGGTGTATTTCATCGATCGGGCCAACCACTACAACCCGGTACCACAGCTCGGCAGCTACGAGGCCACGAACCCGTGCGGCGAGCAGCCGCTGCTCCCGTACGACGTCTGCAATCTCGGGTCCGTGAATCTCGGGTTGTTCGTGAAGGACGGGGGGGGCGAGGTCGACTGGGAGCGGCTGCGCACGGTGGTGCATCTGTGCACCCACTTCCTCGACAACGTGATCGATGCCAACAAGTATCCGCTTCCGGAGATCGACCAGCTGGCCCAGCGGATCCGCCGCATCGGCCTGGGCGTGATGGGCTGGGCCGACCTGCTCGTGCGGCTGGGGATTCCGTACGACTCGGACGAGGGCGTCGCGCTCGGTCGCAAGATGATGGAGTTCGTCGACGAGGAGTCGAAGGCCGCGTCGGAGAAGCTGGCGGAGCAGCGCGGTGTCTTTCCCGAGTGGGAGCGGTCGATCTGGGGACCGGACGCGAGCTGCGCACGCGGGCCCCGGGGCGAGCGCATCCGGCCGCTGCGCCGGCTGCGCAATTGCAACCTCACCACGGTGGCGCCCACCGGCACCATCTCGATCATCGCCGGGTGCTCCTCGGGCATCGAGCCGCTGTTCGCGGTCGCGTTCATGCGGAACCAGGCCGGCGTGCTCATGCCGGACGTGAATGAAGATTTCGTGGCGATCGCGAAGCAGGAGGGATGGTACTCCGAGGCCCTGGTGCAGCGGATCGCCGAGTCGGGCCACATCCACTTCGACGAGGTGCCGGCGAAGTGGCAACGGGTATTCGTGACGGCGCACGACGTCACGCCCGAATGGCACATCCAGATGCAGGCCGCATTCCAGGAATTCACCGATTCGGCGATCTCCAAGACCTGCAACTTCTCGCACGACGCCACGGAGCAGTACGTCGAGAAGATCTACCGCTATGCCTACAAGCTCGGCTGCAAGGGTGTGACGGTGTACCGTGACGGCGCCCGCGAGATGCAGGTGCTGTCCACCGGGTCGACGGCCAAAAAGGTCCAGGAGCAGGCGGCGGGGTCGGGGTCGGGGCAGGACGCGTTGGCTGAAGCGTTAGGTCGGCTGGCCGAGCTCGAGGCCGAGCTCGAGCGCACCCGCGTCAAGCTGCACGATGCGGAAGCCGAGAACCTGCAGCGCCGGGCCAAGCGGTCGCGCCCCGACCTGCTCAAGGGCGCCACCCGCCGGGTCGAAACCCCGCTCGGCACGATGTACGTGAACATCACCGAGGACGACAAAGGCCAGCCGTTCGAGGTGTTCATCTCGCTCGGTAAGGCGGGCGGCGCCCTCATGGCGGACGTCGAGGCGATCGGCCGGCTCGTCTCGCTCGCCTTGCGCTCGGGCATCCCGCTGCGCGAGGTGTACCGCCAGCTGCGCGGCATCTCGTCCGACCGGGTGGTGGGCCTGGGGCCGAACAAGGTGCTGTCGGTCCCCGACGCCATCGGAATCGCGAAGCAGGGGGTGCAGCAGGATCTATTGGGCGGCGCGGTCGCGCCGGCGCCGGTGCGCGCCACCGGGGCGGAAGCGGTGGTGAGCGAGCGCACCGGGGAAGGGCAGGACTTCATCGGCGCCTGCCCCGACTGCGGCTCGCAACTCGCGTTCGCCGAGGGCTGTGCCAAGTGTCACGTCTGCGGTTTCTCGGAGTGCGGGTAGGGAAGTCGTCCGTTTTCCACCCTCTCATCCCTGGTCCTCACCCCCCGGTTCCCCTCTCCCTTCGGGAGAGGGGGAACTAGAGCTCGTGCGTCGTCCCCCCTCTCCGCATGGCGGAGAGGGGGACAGGGGGTGAGGACCCGAGAGGGGATCAACGGGGTGAGGACCGCATGGCGGAGAGGGCGACAGGGGGTGAGGACCCGAGAGGGGATCAACGGGGTGAGCACCGGCGGCGCAGGGGGGCGCGTGTCATGCATCACATTTTCCCTGGTCGCTAAGTGTGACCCCAGTCACG
>WNFX01014405.1_pt1 | contig 15644 bp, 16 predicted proteins | sample 5400111 | NCBI WGS metagenome assembly WNFX01 (sample SAMN13153363, study PRJNA577476) | soil metagenome | isolation source: 40 cm soil or saprolite under grassland replicate 1 | place: USA:California | collected 2016-06-15 | reverse complement strand
GAACGACCCGCGGATCCAGGCGCGGCCTGGTAGGCGCGGTGCACCGCCGCCACCGCCGCCGGCACGCTGTAGCCGGTGCCCAGCCACAGCAACCCGACGAGGCCGGCGACCACGGCAGCGGTGCCCACCGCCCAGCGCGCCACCGCCGCGCGCCCACCCTCGCGAGCAAGCTGGCCGCAGGCACGGACCGCGAGGAACGCCAGCAGCACCACGGCCGAGTAGGTGAGCATCGAGGCGGCCCACAGCAACACCCCGCCCGCGACGGTCCACCCCGCCGAGCGGCGCACCAGCCCCCGGTGCGCGGCCAGCACCGCCCCGGCCAGCACCGCCGCGAACACCGCGTCGGCCGAGGTCGCCAGGTACAGCACCACCCCAGGCGACAGGCAGCACAGCGCCAGCGCCCAACGGCCGCCTCGCTCCCCCAGCTCGTCGCGGGCCAGGCCGCCAGCGGCGACCGCAGTGAGCGACCCGACCGCCACCGTGGCCAGCGCCGCCGCCAGCATGCCGGGCCGCACCCTGGCGACCAGCGCGTAGAACACCATCGCCCCGGCGGGGTGCCCCGTCGCGTGCCCCGGTAGCGACGGCAGCCGCTGCGGGAAGTGGCGCAGGAAGGTGGGAATCGCGCCGACCTGCCCCACCCCAGCGGGGTACTCCCCGGCGTAGTCGAACGGCGCCACCCACGCATGCGGCCCGCCGGCCAGGGCCGCCACCGCCAAAGCCAGCACGGCGACCAGCACGGCCGATAGCACCACCCGCACCGGCCAACTGACCGCCGAGCGATGCAGCGCGACCACCGCGACGGCCACCGCCACGATCACCGGCACGGCGACCAGCGCCCAGCCAAGCGCGAGTCGCGGATGCGGGAACACATAGAAGGGGAACGCGAAGTAGTACGGCACGCTCGGCACGCTGAACGGCACCCGCCCCCAGTGACGCAGGTAGAAGGTGCCGAGCGTCCCGACTGCCACCACAGCGCCCGCCGCGATCGCCGTCGCGGTGGCGAACGCCCACCCTCCAGGCCCCGACCCCCGCTCCGCCTCCATCCGGATCCGGGTGCTGGTCGATCTGGTCGCCTGCTCCGCCTCCATGTCCATGGCCGGACCGTATCCGGGCCTGAAGTCCGCAAGGCGGTCGCCGCCGCGTTCGTCACCGCCTCGTAAGGACCGCGCCTGCAGCTCGTCAGAAGCCGTGCGCACAGTGGAGGGCATGGATCCCGTCAACCACCGTTCCGGCCGCTCCCCCGATCTCTCCCGCGTCACCGTGGTGCTGCCCGCGCTCAACGAGGCTGCCGCCCTGCCGACCGCCCTGGCCTCCTATCCGCCCGAGACCAACCTGGTCGTGGTGGACAACGGCTCCACCGATGCGACCGCGGCGGTCGCCGCCAGACTCGGAGCCCGGGTCGTGTTCGAGCCCCGGCGCGGCTTCGGCGCCGCATGCCTTGCAGGCGTCCATGCCGCCCCCGACGCCGAGGTGATCGCCTTCGCCGACGCCGACGGCTCCTTCGACGGTGCCGACCTCGCCGCCGTCGCCGGGCCGGTGCTGGACGGCACCGCGGACCTGGTGCTCGGCTCCCGCCTGGCCGGCCAGCGCACCCCAGGGGCGATGAGCCCGCTGGCCGTGCTCGAGAACCGGCTGCTCGCCTGCGTCTGCCGTGTGGGGTTCGGGGTGCGGTTGTCAGACCTCGGCCCGTTCCGGGCGATCCGCCGCGACGCCTTGCTCGCCCTCGGCATCCGCGACCGCGCGCAGGGCTGGCCGCTGGAGATGGTCGCCCGCGCCGCCCGCGCAGGCCTCCGGATCGCCGAGGTTCCAGTCAGCTACCACCCCCGCGCAGGCGGTGCCAGCAAGGTGTCCGGGTCCCTGCCCGGCACCCTCCGCGCGGCTTGGGACATGGCCGTCGTGACCGCCCGCTTGGCCCTGCGTACCTTCCCGGATTTGCGCGCCCTCCAAGCCCTGCGCATCCCCGGGCCCGGGCCCGGGGGCCGCCGCACCTCCTCCCCGGCTCACGGTAACGGCGAGGGACGAAGTCCGCAAACGGTTATCCACAGCCCCCACCAGCGCAAAAGCGGATGATCCCGCACCCGGCCGGCGCCCTGGCCGTGATCGCCAAGGACCCGGTCGCCGTGGCCGCCAAGACCCGCCTCATTCCCGCGCTGGGTGCCGAGGGGGCCGCGCGGGCAGCCGCCGCGATGCTCGCCGACACCCTCAATGTGGTCCGAACTGTCGAGGCAGCGCCCTGGCTGTGTTTCACCCCAGCCAGCGCTCGCGAGCGGCTCGGCCGGCTCGCGCCCGGCTTCAGCCTGCTCCCCCAGTGCGACGGCGACCTCGGCGACCGCCTTGCTGACTGCCTCCACCAGCTCCTCCGGCGCGGCGGTGACCGCGCCGCGATCATCGGCGCCGACACTCCGCACCTGCCAGCGGCCACCTGCCGGCGGGCGTTCGCGCTGCTCGACCACGCCGACCTGGTGCTCGGCCCGGCCCTGGACGGCGGCTACTACCTGATCGCCGCACGCGCCTGCTGGCCGGTGTTCACCGGCATCCCCATGGGCAGCGACCAGGTGCTCCAGGCCACCCTCGACCGCGCCGACCACCTCCGCCTCCGGGTCGCACTGCTCCCTGCCCTGCGCGACCTCGACCGGGTCGAGGACCTCCACGCCGCCCTGGAAGGCGGCGAACTGGATCAGGCCCCCCACACCAAGGCGGTCGCCTGCCAGCTCCTTGGTTCTGGCTCTCCCGGGTTGTCCCGATGAAGAGTACGTCCGAATGACAATAGTGCCGGGTCGTTGTCGACGTATTCGGCTTCTTTCTCCTGCTCGCTATGCCCGGGAAATTATGAATCATCACGTTGGATGATCGGAAGTCAGCAGTCCGGACTCCTCGGGTTCTGGGCCGGTAGCATCAGCAACGGCGATAACACCAGCGGGGTCACCGCCGATCGCCCCGACCCCGGTGTCGAGGATGCCAAGGCGTGACAGCCAAGCGACGGGGCTTCTTGTAGCTCGCCGCCAGGACCAGCACCAGAGGGGGCATTGTTGAGTAGCGGCCTGCATGACACGGTGGGCGATCAGACGATCGGCGGTTTCCTGGAACGGCTCGCGGGGCGGGTGCCAGCGCCTGGTGGTGGGGCGGTGGCCGCGCTGCATGCTGCGCAGGCGGCGGCGCTGCTTGGGATGGTGGCCCGCTACAGCGACGGGCCCAGGTACGCCGCACACGCGGAGACGATCAACAGGATCCTTGGGGAGGCAGACGGGTTGCGAGACGAGGCGGTCGGGCTTGCTGAGGCGGACACGGTGGCGTTTGCCGCGGTGGCCGACGCCTTCCGGCTGCCGAAGGACACCGAGGAGGACAAGGCTGCGCGGTCGGCGGCAATCGCGACGGCGCTGGTCGACGCCGCTGAGCCGCCGGCGCTGGTGATCGCTGCTGCGGTGCGGCTGGTGGCGCTGGCAGAGGAGCTGTGTCCGCTCGGCAACCCGAGTGTCATCACCGATGTTGCCGCCGCTGCTGAGGCTGCCCGTGCGGCGGCTGTCACCGCGCGGGTCAACGTGGAGGTCAACCTCGGCGGCATCACCGACCCTGGAGCGCAGGCGCGGCTGGCCGAGGTTGCCGCTGGGGTGGACGCGCTGGCCGCACGGGCCGAGCGGGTCAGCGCCGTGGTGCGGGAACGGATCGCCAGATGAGCGCTCAGATGCTGTCCGGCAAGGAATGCGCCGCTGCCCTCCGCGCCGAGACTGCCGAGGCCGCGGCCAAGCTCGCCGCCGACGGCCACCTGCTCCGGCTCGCGGTGGTCACCGCCACCGTGGATGCGGCCAGCGCCTGGTATGTTCGCTCGATCGTGGGCGCCGCCCGCAAGGTCGGTGTTGCCTGCGATGTCGTGGATCTTGGCGCCGACGCCACGGCGGTTGAGATCACCGACACCTTGGAGCGGCTGTGCGCCGACGAGCAGGTCAGCGGGGTGATGCTGCAGACACCGCTGCCGGGTGGCGCTCGGCTTGAGGAGCTGGCCTGGGCGATCACCCCGGATAAGGACGTTGATGGCGCGAATCCGCTGTCGCTTGGCCGTCTCGCCGCCGGGATCGGGGCCTTTGCCCCGGCGACCGCTGCGGCGGTGGTCGCCATCCTGGAGCACTACCGGGTCGAGCTGACTGGGCGGCACGCGGTGGTGGTGGGCCGGTCCAAGGTGGTCGGCAAGCCCGCCGCGCTGCTGCTGGTGGACCGCGACGCCACCGTGACGGTGTGTCACTCCCGCACTGTGGACCTGGCCGCTGTCACCGCCACCGCAGACATCCTGGTTGCTGCCGCCGGCCGGGCCCATCTGCTCACGCCAGCCCACGTCAAGCCCGGTGCTGTGGTCGTGGATGTTGGCACCAATCCCACCGCCGACGGCGGCGTGGCCGGTGACGTCGCCCCAGCGGTGGCCGAGCGAGCGGGGGGCTTGACCCCGGTGCCGGGCGGGGTCGGCCCGGTGACCACCGCCGTGCTGTTGCGCCACACCGTGCAGGCCGCAGTGGTGCAGGCGGGCCGGCGCGGTGGCTGACACGCTGTCGACGTCGGGTCAGGGCGAGGCAGGCAGTCCCGCCGCCGTGCAGCGGCATCTGGATGCACGAGCGTGGATCATGCCGGTCAGCATGGAGCGCCCAGAGTCAGTCGCCGCGTAGCTCAGGAAGCGGGCGAGCGGGTCTTCCAGTTCGCGATGGCAGGCGGCGTCGACCAGGGTCCAGCCGTGTGCGCGAAGGTAGTCCCTGGCGGCCTTTGGCCCGTCGAGGTCGGCATAGCACGCCTGCTCTACCACCCGCACCCGCCCCAGCTCCTCGGCCGCGGCGTGCTTGGCCGCCCTCAGGTCCAGCAGCAGCCGCCCGTCTGGTCCAAGGCGGGCGGCGCCCGCCATGGTGAGCAGTGCGAGGAGTTGGCGGGCGGCGATGGCGTCGACCTGTGCGTAGGGCCGTCGCAGCCATGCCTCGCGGACGATCCGGTCGGCGACCAGCACTCGCGCGACCGGCTCGGCCCACGGTGCAGGGCAGGAAAGCAGCATCGTCAGAGCCGCGAGATCGGCGTGGAGTTCGCTGGCGACCGCGACGAGGCGGCGGACTGCCTGCGCTGTTGTCGGCCCGGCCAGATGGCCCCATTCGTGGGCGAGGAACGCCAGGCGTCGCAGCTTACGCAGCTTCCGTTCGGAGGTTTCGTTTTCTGGTGCGGTCGGGTCAGTGTCGACCCCCGAGAGATCCAGCACTGGCAGCACTTGATCGCGGAACAGGGCGATCAGCTTGTCGAGGAAGACCACCCCGAACGCCTGCCGTGCCGGTCGCTGTTGGACGGCGAACTGCTCGGGAAACAGCGTCACCCCAGAGCCGTCCCGGAACCCCCGGGAGGCAGCCACGATCCGTCCGAAATGGAGGCGGAACGCGCCGCTCTGAGCGCCGCTCAGGGGCGGGAACGAGGCGGGCATGCTGGCAGGCTCGGCGTCAAAGACCACCGCCTCCAGCCCGAAGTGCCCTGGCCATGGCCCGCCGGGCACCGTCATCCGCCCGACGACGAGATTGGGATGGCCCTCGCTGATGGTCAGCCGGTTCGCGACCGCATCCGAGCGCAGCCCTGTCAGCTCCTGGCTGGCGGCCTTCGTGAAGTCGCCCAGCGAGAGGCTAGCGTGCTCGGTCAATGGTTCAGGGGCGGTCTTCAGCCGTTCCAATGTCGATGCCTTGGCGCATGTCAGACTCGGCATGATGTTGTCGGTGTCAACAGCTTGCACCAGCGCCGTCGCCCACCTCAGAAGAGTGTCTGGCATACCAACCCCACCCTCCGCGCGCCCGTCGCCGCGCTGCTGTCTTGCGTGTAATGACGGAAGTGCTACTTTCTGTAGTGAAGGTCTTGTAATTGAAGCTCGCGCTTGTTGACCGTAGAAGCCGAAAATGGTGACGGTCGTGGTGACTGGAAGTTGTCATCTGTCACCGGCTGGCCGGGGAGGATGGAGCGGCCGTGAACGGCGACGAGCGTGCCCTGCGGCTTGGCCATCAGCTCCGCCGGCTCCGTCAACGCAAGGAGCTGCGTCCGGCGCGGGTGGCCGAAGCGGTGGCCTGTGATCGCTCCTACATCAGCCACCTCGAAGCCGGACGCCGCTGGCCGTCCCTGCGCGTCGCAGAGCGCCTCGACCGGGTTGCCGAGCAGGGCAGACAGCCATCCAGCGGCACGGCAGAGCTCACGCTGGCGCGCGTCCTCCCGCTGACGGCGAAGCAGTTGGCCCGCATCGACGCGCTCCGAGACCGGCCAGATCAGGCCGCGACCGTGGCCTGGTAGTGCTTGCCGCGCTCCCACTCGGGCGGCTACGCGAGACCAATCGCCGCCGCGCCATCGCGCTCAGCCGACTCGTTGCCGAGGGGCCGACGACGCAGTTGGGGCAGCAGTTCGAGGAGCGAATCCGGGAACTGCCACCTACGCCGGCGCTGCCGTCAGTCCAGCCCCGCGCTACTCCGTAGCTGGTCGGTGCCGCTGCACGTGGTGGACCTGGATCTCGTACGCCCGGATCGGGTAGCGGTCAGCGCTCCGGCATGGGCATCAGCAGACGTTCACGGGATCATCCCGGTGAGCAGGTGTGCCTGCAGGAACACCAGGATGCCGACCAGGCAGGCCAGCGCGATGCTGTGGAAGAAGACGTAGCGCAGGATCGACCCTTCGTTGCCCTGCTGGCCGGTGGCCACGCCGCCGACGACGATGCTCTGGGCGTCGATCATCTTGCCCATCACCCCCCGGAGCTGTTAGCGGCGGCGATTCAGCCTGCTTCGGCAAGGGCTCTATTCCACGTCCGGGCAACCGGGCAACGCTCGGCGTGGAAGCCGAGCACCCGCTCGATCGTGGCCCGCTTCTCCTCGTCGAGCTCGTCGACCACCAGCTGGTAGGTCACGTGGATGCGCCTGACCACCAGCACCTTGCCGTCCAGCTCGATCTCGCCAACCGCCTCAGCCCGCAGGCGACCGCCTGCGGCGGAGAAGCCGCGTGCCTCAAGCGCTCCTCCGAAGGTGCCAGTCAGTCAGCCAGCGGCCGCAGCGACCAGATAGTCGAGCGTGGTCGCGTGCGGCTCCTGCTCGTCAGGCGCGACGCCGTAGTGCTCAGCGACGGCGCCGTGCACGCCGAAGACCACCGGCTCCGCCAACGCCGGCAGCCTCGCGGTACGCAGCGGCCCCTTCTCCCGCGTGACAGCTACCTGCGAGCGGTAAACGACCGCGCCCATCGCGCCCTCCTGCCCTCGTCACTGGCCTGCTCCCTACCGGAACCGGCCTCCTCGCCCGGGTTCCTACCCAGAGCAGCGTCATGGGAAAGCCTCATTCGTCAGGACTGGCGCCGCGACCGCGAGCCGAGCGACTCACACGCCAGTGTCCGCGCCGCCACGGCCGGCGCCGGCGGCGAAGCGGGCGGCTCCAGCGACCGCCTCCTGCAGGGTCGCAGCGGCGTTGCGCGCTTCCAGCGCCAGGCCGTCCGCAAGCCGCAGCCCCACGCCCTCCAGGACGCTGCGGCGGTCGGCGAGCAGTGCCGCCTGCGGCACGCCAGCCAGCCCCGTGGCGATCTCCAGCGCGCGCTCCACATGGGCCGTGGGCGCGACGATCTCGGCGACCAGGCCGATCGCCAGCGCCTCGTCGCTGCTGACTGGCCGGCCGGTCAGGATCAGGTCGAGGGCGCGCCCCAGGCCGACCAGCCGTGGCAGCCGCTGGGTGCCGCCGTCGACCAGCGGGACGCCCCAGCGCCGGTTGAACACCCCGAAGGTCGAGCCGCGTGCGGCGATCCGCAGGTCGCACCACAATGCCAACTCCAGGCCCCCGCCCACGCACCAGCCCGAGATCGCCGCGATGGTTGGCTTGGAGGCCACCCGGCGGGTGATGCCCATCGGCCCGGCCGGGTCGTCGAGCCGCCTGGCGAGCCCGCCGGGATCGCTCGGTTCGGCGATGTCATGCAGGTCGAAGCCAGCAGAGAACGACTCGGGCCCGGCGCCGCACAGCACCAGCACCCGCGCCGCCGGGTCCGCCTCGAACCGATCCAGCGCCGCCGACAGCGCCGCCGCCGAGGCGGCGTCGACCGCGTTGCGGCGCTGCGGCCGGTCGATGGTCACCACCGCAGCCGCGCCGCGCCGCTGGTAGCGGATCCCGGCAGCCGTCGTCTCGTGGGGCTGGGATTGGGGCATCCGGACCGCCCTTCAGAACGGAGTGCGTTGGGTTCGCGCCGGTTGTGAGGCTACCTTGCCACGCTGAAGGTCAGCAGGCCACAGCCGGGTCAAGTGCCGATCTTGACCTTGCGCGGCTCCCTGTATTGACGGTCGGTCTTAATTGAGGTGCAGCAGCCAGCGGGCTCCGACCAGGAGCGCGGCGATGGCGGTGAGGGCGAACAGGCCGACCCAGACCAGGCCTGGGATGCGCGTGAGGCGGGCGAGCTGGTCGGCGTCGGAGTTGGGGGCGCGGCGGCGGCGGCGTTCGTGTTGCAGCTCGACCACCGGGCGCATGCCGCCGAAAAGCAGGAACCAGGTGAGCAGGTAGGCGAAGCCGGCCTGGACCGTCGCCGGGGTGAGCCAGGAGACCAGGAAGACCGCACCACCAGCGGCGAGGATCGACAGCGCACCGTAGGGGTTGCGGATCAGCAGCAGCATCCCGCCGAGCAGCAGCAGGCTGATCCACAGCAGCGCGGTGACGTGGCCGGCGGCGAGCAGCCAGGCGCCGCCGAGCCCGAGCAGCGGCGAGGCGGTGTAGCCGGCGGCGCTGGTGAGGACCATGCCGGGACCGGTCGGCCTGCCCGCCGAGACGGTCACCCCCGAGGTGTCGGCGTGCAGCCGGATGCCAGCGAGCCGCCGGCCGGTGACCAGGGCGGCCAGCGCGTGGCCACCCTCGTGGGTGATGGTGGCGGCGTTGCGGGCGAAGCGCCAGACGCGGTCGGGGAGCACCGCCGCCAGCGCGACCAGGCCGCAGGTCACCACCAGCCAGGTGGGCGGGGCGGGCTGGGTGCCGACCACGCGGTTCCAGACCTCGGTGAGAGTTGTGATGTGCGCCTCCAGGGGAGGGTCGTCGTTCTCATTCCGTCCTCGCTAGCCTCGCATGGCCCGGTACGCTCTGTCCCATGACCGACTGGACGACGATCTCATCACTGGCCACCGCAGGGGGCACCTTGGTGCTGGCGCTGGCCACCTTCTCGTCGGTGCGCTCGGCCAACCGCGCCGCCCGCACCGCCGAGCGGGCCCTTGAGGCGGGATTGCGGCCGGTGCTGCTGTCCTCCAGGCTTGAGGATCCTCCGCAGAAGATCATCTGGGCCGACGAGCACAAGACGAGCCTCGGCGGCGGCAGGGCGGCCATCGAGATGGAGGCCGACGGCACCCTCTACCTGTCGATATCACTGCGGAACGTGGGCGCCGGGATGGCGGTCCTGCACGGCTGGTACCCGAGGCCGGAGTGGCTCAGCAGCCTGCCGGCCAACCCGCAGCCCACGGAGCTTGAGCGCTTCCGCCGCCTGACCCGGGACCTCTACGTCCCCCCCCACGACGTCGGCTTCTGGCAGGGCGCCGTCCGCGAGCCGGACGACCCCCTGCGCGCGGCGCTGTCGGAGGTCGTAACGGCGCGTCGGCGCTTCGGCATCGACGTCCTCTACGGCGACCACGAGGGTGGCCAGCGCACCATCAGCCGCTTCACGCTGACGCCCGCTCCTGATGGCTCCTGGCTGTGCTCGGCAGCCCGGCACTGGAACCTGGACCGGCCGGACCCGCGCTGATCAGGCGCCCGGCTCGGCCGGGCCCGGCTCAGGCTGCCAGGAGCGCAGCATGAACCGCCGCAACTTGCCGGTTGGCGTGCGGGGCAGGGCCTCCATGAAGGTCACCGCCCTTGGCACCTTGAAGGCGGTCAGCTCAGCGCGGGCGAGGGCGAGCAGCTCCGCCTCCAGCACCTTGCGCGCCTGGTCGTCGGCGTCTGCCGGCGCCGGGACGACGAAGGCGCGCAGAGCACCGCGGCGGTCGCCTCCGGGTTGCTCCAGTACTGGAGTAAGACGGTCGGCCCCTTGACCCACAGGACGCCCTGCTCGCCGGGCGGGCATCGCCCGGCGCCACTGTCGGGGCGGACCTCGACCTGGTAGGGCGGCAGGGCCCGCCCCACGGTGCCGTCGCGCCAGGCGTCCGGGGTGTTGGACACGAAGGTCTGCCCCACCTCGGTCGAGCCGAGCCCGTCCAGGATGAGGCAGCCGTAGTACGCGCGGACCCGCTCGGCCAGGGCGGGGAGCAGCGCCTCCCCCGCCGACACAGCCAGGCGCAGGCTCCGGGTCGGCGGCTCCCCCTCCGGGCCGGGAAACGCGGCCAGCAGGTTCGCATACAAGGTCGGCACGGCGAACAGGATGGTCGGCTGGTGGCGGGCCAGCAGCGCGCCGACGTCCTCAGGCCGGGGCCGGCCCGGGTGCAGCACGGCACTGGCGCCGGAAAACAGCGGGAAGCCGAGCGAGTTGCCGAGCCCGTAGGCGAAGTACAGCTTGGAGGCCGAGAACAGCACGTCGCTGGCGCGGATCGACAGCGCCCGCCGCGCGAACGCCTGGAAGTAGACCTCCAGGTCCCGGTGGCGGTGCAGCGCCGCCTTTGGCCGCCCGGTGGTCCCGGAGGTGAACTGCGCGTAGGCGGGCGTCGCAGCGGTGACCGGTGTGGCGGGTGCGGGCTCCACGGTGCGCAACCTGGCGGCCAGCCCTCTCCCCGAAACGATCGGCGCCCCCGCGGCGAAGCGCCCGGCCAGCTCCTCGCCGCAGACCACCGCAGCGGGCGTCACCGCCTCCAGGGCATGGTCATGGTCGCCGGCGGCGAGCTGCGGGTTGACCGGCACGGCGATGGCGCCCAGACGGGCGGCGCCAAGGAACGCCCAGGCGAACTCGACCCCGTCAGGCAGCGCGATCAGCACCCGGTCGCCGACGCCAACGCCGTGGCGGGCCAGCAGCGTCGCGGTGCGGGCGGCACCCTCGTGCACCTCGCCGTGGGTGAAGCGCTGCTCTCCCACCAGGAAGGCGACCCGGTCGAGCCAGCCGTTGCGGGCCGCCAGCGTGGCAAGCCGCTCCGCCAGATTGTGCTCGCTCGTCCCCATAGCGGGGAGAGCTTAGCGCTTGGCCAGGCTGTAGAGCTGTGGCCCGAGCCAGTCCCACACCAGGTTGGCGCCGTCCGTGGTGAAGTGGACCCCGTCGTCGCGGAGCTTCTTGCCGTTGGCTGGGTCCTGCTGGCCGCCGGGGCAGAGGAAGCCGCGCAGGTCGAGCAGGGCAACCTGGTCGCGGTGGGCGGCGGCGAAACGGACGAGGACCTGGTTCAGCCACTCGACCCGGGCAGGGTTGTTGCGGGCCATGGCGATCCAGCCGTAGCTGTCGGCGGTCACCGGCTCCTGGAAGCAGGGCACGTTGAGGATGGCGATCCGGTGGCTTGCCGGCGCCAGGGTGTCGAAGGCGAGCTGCAGCTCGCCGTCCAGGTAGCGCTCGGCGTCCGGGCTGCCGGCCCGCAGGGTGCGCCCGCCGACCTGCTTGTCCAGCACCTCCCAGGCCCCGATGAGCAGCACCGCCACGTCCGGGTGGAAGGCGGTCGCGTCGGCGCGCCAGCGGGTCGGCCAGGTGGTGCACTTCGGGTCGACCGGCTGCACCGTGCCGGCATTGACGCTGGGCGCGCGGGCGAGGCCGCAGCCGATGTCGGTGTCGCCACCGAGCGTCATGCCTGGGACGCCTCCCTGCCGGTAGTTGTAGCCGAGGCTGAAGGCGACCGAGTCCCCCACCAGGAACACCCGGAAGCTGGCACCCGGTGCCCTCACGGTGGGGAGGCTGGCCGGGCCGGTGCCAGCCCGCAGGGTGGCGCCCTCCGCCGTCGCCCCGGAATCGGGTCCGGAGGCGGTGGCGAGCAGCAGCAGCGCGGCCAGCCCCACCACCGCACCGGCGGTCGTGGGCCGTGCCAGGCCCCGGCGGCGCAGCGCGCCCTGGCGGATCGGCTGCTCCAGCAGGTGGTAGGAGCCGACCGCGAGGGCGAAGGTGAGCAGCAGACGCACGGCGAGCAGCGCGAACCCGTCCAGGTGGGTGCGGTCAGCCGACACCGCCACGTCCACCGGCCAGTGCCACAGGTACAGCCCGTAGGAGATGCGCCCCACCGCCGGCAGCGGCGCCAGCGACAGCAGCTCCCGCACCCGCCCGTCGCCCTCCGGCTGCACCGCCGCGACGATCGCCCCGGCGGCGGCGACCGCGGCCAGCGCGAACCCGCCCCGGTAGAGCCAGCCGGCGGTGTCGGGGACGCGCAGCAGCAGCGCGCAGAGCCCGGCCAGGCCTGCGACCCCGAGGCTGTCGGCGAGCTGGCGTGGCAGCGGGCGGCCGAACCGCGCCAGCGCGATCGCCAGAGCACCGCCGAGCAGCAGCGCCTGGGCGCGCGTATCGGTCCCGTAGTACACCCGGGAGGGGTCGCTGCCCGGCTGGTACAGCGCGGCCATCAGCAGGGCCGAGCCGAGCGCGCCGAGCAGCACCAAGCCGAGCAGGGGCGTGCGAAGACCCTTCCGCGCCCGCCGCCCGGCCAGTCCGAGCAGGCCGAGCAGCAGCAGCGGCCACAGCAGGTAGTACTGCTCCTCGATGCCCAGCGACCACATGTGCGTGAGCGGCGAGGGATCGCCGAACTGGGCGAAGTACGACAGGTGGCTGGTGGCAAAACGCCAGTTGGCGAGGTAGCCGAGGGTCGCCAGCCCGTCCCAGCGGAGGCGCGCCCGCCCGGCCGGCGGGGCCAGCAGCGCCCCGTAGGCGGCGACCGCCGCGAGCATCAGGAACAGCGCGGGCAGCAGCCGCCGGGCCCGCCGCGCCCAGAAGCCCTTCAGGTCGATCCCGCCGCCCGCCTCCCATTCGGCCAGCAGCAGCGTGGTGATCAGGTACCCCGACAGCACAAAGAACAGATCGACCCCGAGGAACCCACCCGGCACCCATGCCACCTGCCCGTGATAGAGCAGCACCGCCGTCACCGCGAGCGCCCGCAGCCCGTCCAGGGCAGGCTGGTACGGGAAGGGGCGCTGGAGCGCCACAAAGCCTCGAGAATCCACCGTTGTCCTGAGGGGCCGAGGACCGGGACGGACGATCACGCTACAGGCTACCGAACGGTAACAAAGCCTACCACACTCGCGGCGCGGCCTCTCAACTCAACTCAAGATGCGCCAGTCTCCTCAGCGACCCAGGTGAGGTAGTCGGTGCTGCCGTCGCTGACCGGGACGGCGGTGATCTCGGGGACCTCGTAGGGGTGGTGCTGCTTGACGTAGGCGACCAGGCGGTCCAGATGGCCGGCGGTGGTCTTGGCAAGGCAGAGCCACTCGTCGGCGCTATGGCGCTCGCCCCGCCACCAGAAGACGCTCCAGACCGGACCGACGACCTGCACAGCGGCGGCCAGACGAGCGGCGACGATGCCCTCCGCGAGTTGCCGTGCCGCCTCCGCACCAGGACCAGGCACCGCCACGGTCACCTGCAGGACGATGACGCCCTTTCCTTTTCCCATCGTTAACCGACCAGTGTGCCCGGGACGGCACCGTCCAGTGCCGCCAGATCGGCGGCGCCGAGGACCAGGTCGGCGGCGCCGAGCCAGCCGTCGACCTGGGAGGCCTTGCGAGCGCCGACGATCGCGGCGGTCACCCCTGGCTGCGCGGCCACCCAGGCGACCGCGACCGCGGCCACGGAGACGCCGTGGCGCTCCGCGATCGGCCGCAGCCGTTCGGCCACGGCCAGGTTGGCCGACAACCTGGGCTCCTGGAACTGCTCGTCGCGGCGGCGCCAGTCGTCACGGGCCAGCAGCGCCATCCGCTGCTGGCTGAACGCGCCGGTGAGCAGCCCCGACTGCATCGGGCTGTAGCAGACGACCCCGGCGCCGTGCGCCACGCACCAGGGCAGCAGCGAGTCGAGCGCGCCCCGGTCGATCAGCGACAGTGGCGGCTGCAGCGCATCGACGTGGCGGACCCGCTCGCAGCGTTCCAGCAGCGCCACGTCGAAGTTGGAGACGCCGAGGCAGCGCACCTTGCCGGCCTGGGCCAGCTCCGCCATGGCGCTCCACGACGCCTCGATAGGCGTGCCGGTCTGACGGTCGGGCCAGTGGATCTGGAACAGATCGATCACCTCGACGCCGAGGCGGCGCAGGCTTTCGTCCACCTCCTGGCGGATCGTCCGTGGCCGCAGGTCGTAGAAGTCGCGGCGGCCGTCGGCCCAGAGGCCGCACTTGGTGGCGACGGCGATGCGGTCGCGGTCGGGACGCTGGCGCAGGACCCGGCCGACCAGCAGCTCGGAGTGGCCGAGCCCATAGGCCGGTGCGGTGTCGATCGAGTTCACCCCGGCGTCGAGCGCGCGGTGCAGCGCCGCGATCGACTGGCGGTCGTCCTGGCGGCCCCAGCCCCAGGCCCAGGGCCCGCCGATCGCCCAGGCGCCGAACCCCACCACCGACAACAGCGGGCCGTTCCGGCCGAGCGTGTGGTAGCGCATGTCAGTGCCCCTTTCGGTGGTAAGGAGTGCCGAAGGTGGGGCCGGCGGTGCTGTCGGCCAGGATCAAATGGAGGTCGCCGAAGGGGCCCCAGGCGTAGCGGCGGTCGAGCGCGGCGCGGTAGGCGCACTCCAGCGGCTCCAGCCCGGCGAGCGCCTCCAGCAGGTGCAGGTGCGAACCGTTGGGCTCGTGCCAGCCGGTGAGCAGCCCGTCGCAGGACCGCAGGCCCTGCTCAGGAGTCACCACGGTGTTGGTGAGACCCTGGCCGGGATGTGCCTGGCCCTGGGGGTCGGTGACCGTCTCCAGGGCGCGCACCACCGTGGTGCCGACCGCGACCACGCGCCCGCCCATCGCGCGGGTCGCGTTCACCAGCCGCGCGGTGGCCGCGGGCACCTCGTAGGGCTCCGGCAGGGGCGCGTCGTCCTCGTCGACGACGCCGCAGGTGTGCAGCCACAACGGTGCCACCGCGATGCCGCCGACCAGCAGAGCGCACAGCAGCTCGGGGGTGAAGGCGCGCCCGGCGCTGGCCATCGCGGTCGACCCGGGCCGGCGCGCGAAGCAGGTCTGGTAGACGCCAAGCGGCCAGTCGGCCTCGACGCCTGGCGGCCGCGCCGGCCGGCCGTAGGCGTGCAGGTAGGCGTCGAACTGGGCCGGCAGGTGCAGCGCCCCGATCCACAGCCGCTGCCCCACCCGCACCTCGTCGCCGTAGGGACCATAGGGGGCGAGCAGGTGGAGGTAGCCACCCCCGGCCAGGGCCAACGCCGCTCCCTCAGCCGCAGCCGGCGGCCGCTTGCCCCACGGCACTGCCGCCCCAGCCCCAGCGGCGGGCAGCTCGACCACCCAGAGGCCGTGTGACGGCAGGGGGGTAACCAGACGCACCTCGACTCGCTGGCCATCGCCGTTTGGGCCGGGCCCGGTCGCGTCGAGCAGTGCCGGCATGGTGGCCGAGGTGTTCACGACCAGCAGGTCGCCCGGCCGCAGGTGCTGCGGCAGGTCGCGGAAGCAGGCCGAGACCGGTGCCTGGCTGCCCTCCGAGACCATCAGCCGCACCTCGTCCCGCGCCAGCCCGCGCGACTCCGGCGGCGCTGCCGCCCGCAGCACCGCCGGCAGCTCGAAGGCGAGCCCCGGCGCCGGCAGCAGCGCGGTAACAGCGGGAGCAGGAGCGGGAGGAGGCTCCTCCTCCTGCTGCTGCGTGAGC
>WNFX01003509.1_pt1 | contig 15652 bp, 12 predicted proteins | sample 5400111 | NCBI WGS metagenome assembly WNFX01 (sample SAMN13153363, study PRJNA577476) | soil metagenome | isolation source: 40 cm soil or saprolite under grassland replicate 1 | place: USA:California | collected 2016-06-15 | reverse complement strand
CGGGGATGCGCTTCGATCTGCTCGGGAGCCATGTAAGCAATGGTTCCAGCTATATCGTTTGGCTGTTGGTAGCGAGAGCTTTGGGTCACCAGGGCAATGCCAAAGTCACTGAGCACCACCTGGTCGTCTGGCCCGAACAATATGTTTTCTGGCTTGATATCTCGATGAATGATCTTGTGATCATGAGCGTATTGAAGAGCTTGTGCGATCTGCTTGACGTAGAAGACGACTTGTTCCAGTAGCAGGTGTGTTCCTTTTGGGTATCGTTGCCGCATGGTTCCATTGGGAGCATAACTCATGATCAGATAGGGGGTGCTGCCTTCGACTCCAAAGTCTAAGAGACGGACAATGTGCGGATGCTCCATGTGAGCAATGGTTCGTGCTTCCTGGCGAAACTGTTCCACATCCTGTCCGACTAACTGGGTATACAGGACTTTGATGGCCGTCTGGGTATCCAGGAAGATGTGTTCGCCCAGGTAGACCTCGGCAAAGCCGCCTTGCCCTAAGAGTCGGCTCAGTCGATAGTTGCCAAAGCGCTGCCCAACGCGATCTTGTTGTGATCTTTCTATATCGGGAGAAGAGGGTGGATACACCCCAGCAGAGGTATTCCCCTGTTCAGAAGAGGGAGAGGAAACAGGGGACCGCGAGGGACGATCAATCACTTCATAGGTACAGGTGATATTGCCAAAACGGATGGCATCTCCTGGACGAAGCCGAGATGGGACATCGGGAAGGAGGCGCTGCTGATTGAGTAGGGTGCCATTGGTGCTGTTGGTATCGGTGATCCAGTATGCCTGATCTTTTAGTTCAATGATGGCATGGCGTGAGGAGACAGAGAGATCACGCAAGACGAACTGATTGGTTGAGGCCCGTCCAATGGTGATGAGTTCAAGCCCAAGTGGCATTCTTACTTGAGGCCCTTTTAGTGTGGCTCCCACCACCTGTGACAACTGCGTCAGCATGGTCTGCTCTTCCCTTGGCACTTGAGTGAGTTCAATGAGCGAAGCTAGTGATCCAAGAGAACGCGTTGAGGTTATCATGAGGAGATGGCCTTGACCAGATAGAGGGATGAGCGGTGCGAGCACCTCCTTCTCCTGCACCCGATCAAGCACTAGTAGCCAGTGTTGATGCGTACGAAGCCACTGTATGACAACCGTAAGGGGATCCTGGTGAGAGAGATTCCCTGGTGAGAGATGGAGCGCGGATGCCAAACTCAGTAGATCCGACCGGAATGCTTGGTGCGAATCAGCTTGTATCCAAGCTACCACCTGGTAATCACTCCTGTAGCGGTAGGCATACTCCACCGCCGTATCGGTTGCTCCGCTCGTGCCAGCTTCGCGCTCACGGGCAGGCTCAAAAAGAAGAACCTTATGATCTGTTGCCAAAGTGGTATGGAGCTCTTGTAAGAGCTGTTCACGACCAAGAAACAAGGGATCGCGCTGATGAGGCATCTTCCAGATGGGGGGCAAATCGCCGGGAAAGTTGAGCTGCTTGGAGATGGTATGTTGAATAGTTTGAGGAAAGGCAGGTGCTTGGGCTGGTTTGGCCCGTTCATGGCGTATTGCTGCCAGTAAGCGTTGACGTGCAGTGGCTTCATCCCGCCCCACCAGGTCCACATACACAATCGGCCCGAGCAGCCCAGTCACCTCACATGCCTGTACGCGCACCGGAATGAGCAGGCTTTGCTCTCCTTTGGGATCGCGCTGAAAGGCGGCCGCCCATTCTGGTTGAGTATAGAGAGCACTCAGGTATTGAGGAGACAGGACAGCGATCATACGGTGTGAGAGTGTGAGCGCACGGTCCATCTGGACGATAAAATTGCTGCCGGGCAAAAAGTCCCACGCCTGTAAGATAACAGAATAGGCTGCATCTTCTAATTGCCAGGCAATCCATTCAGCCCACCGCTGGTCGGCTCCGTTATAGCTGATAAAAAAGTCTTTGTTATCCTGCTGGTTCATAGGCAACCCCTTCCGCCATGGTCTGCAGCATTTGATATCAGATCCGGGTAATCCTTATTAAAACGGTGAACATTTGAACTTTTAGGATACAGATTGCTGGCCAGTTCAAGCCGACTCTCATAATATTGACATTCAGAAAAGGTCTTAGAAAATCCAGTCAGGTATACGCTCAGAGGTTGCCCATGGTATTCAAGGCTTTTTTCCGACTATTGATAGCTACATAACCAGATTTGATATGATTGCTCAGAAAAGAGCAAACTCTTCCACGATCTTTCCCAAGTATAAACGCTTGAAAGAGCTAAATCAAGAAGTAGAAAGAGGAAAAGTAGAATGGTGAAATCATAGGGGTCTGAGAATCATTGTGCAGTTCGAACCCGGCGTGGGATCCATAGGTGCCTTCGTACGCTTGTGTTAAGCACATGTACCTGTCTGACGTAATGGGATAGTGAACCCCAAAGATAAGGCGCTTGTCAATAGCCAGAATCTGCAAATCGGCAACATTTGCACCTGGTTGGCTCATTCAAATACTAGTTATTACCCCCAGAAAGCGAGCAATATCTTCAATCTCGGCCTCTAACTCTTCAACTATTTCCGGTGCAAGCTGCTCAAATGGTTCCACCAGCACCTCAAGGTGATTTTTCTGGCGCTTACTCTTCCACGTCCCTAACACTCGACCGTCAACCAGCACTGTCGGATGTACGATTCCACCCCCAGCATTAATACGTTTTGCATATTGAGGTGATAACGCTAGGTCTCGCTTTTGATAGCCAAGTAAGTAGATATCGAAGCGCGGCAAGAGACGCACGATCGGTGGGTGAGTGGGTAGCTCGTCGAGCCACGCCACCTGTGTTTTGAGCATCCAGGCAGGGGAACCAGCTACCTCTACCTCCAGGAGTTCGTCCACGATGCTTCGCCATACTGCCCGTGTTTTGCTTAGAGGCAATCCTGACCATGCTACCTGGTCTTCAGGTGTAGCAGGGCCATAGGCGTTCAGGTAGCGGCGCGTAAGCTCAGTATAGGCTTCATCCTCGGATAGACGCAGTTCTTGTTGTTCCTGGTCAATCCAATCGTTCAGGAGGACATAGGTTGGCTCGGCGCCATGATCAGGTCCCAAGCAGATCATGCCTTCGAGCGCGGCTCTCCCCAGGAGATGAGGTCTGGCCTGCCCCTCGAGGTGAATACCCTGAGTCGCCATGCGCTCGAAAAGGTCGGCTCGTGTCAGTGGGCCCTGCTGGGAAAGTATATCTTGAATGAGACGCATACCCCGCACGCAGATGTCCTCACTCAGACCAAGCTCCTCACGACGCCTTCGATCACCAGCCACAAATACGGGACCGAGAAGCGCGAGAAGCCAGTTCAGGTCTTCAGTTGCCAGGAGATGCAATGTGCCACGCGGACCCCAGGTACGAACCACTGAACGCTCCTGCACCCGCGCCTGTTCAACCTGAGCAGCAATCAGTCCGGCGCCGCGAGCACGCACAGCAAGTGTCGCAGCGGATGCATCCTGTGCCTGGATGCCACACATCTCCTTCACGACCTGCACAACACTCGTTGCCTCGCCCGGTATTTGAGCCGTAAGCCGCTGCGTGCGCAGGCGCAAGAAGCGGACCTGGTCGTCAGATAAGGAAATCGCCATAGATTACTTTTCGCTCAAGGCCTTTCGCATATATTCGCGCAACCCGGCTGCGATATCTGGACGTTTGAGAGCAAAGGCTATCGAGGTTGTCAATAAGCCAAGGGGAGTGCCTGTATCGTAGCGTGTACCGGTAAATATGACGCCATAACAATGGCCAGCCTGGGCCTGCATCTCAATCGCATCGGTGACCTGAATCTCTCCCCCACTACCCGGTTGGGTTTGTTCCAGAAGCTGGAAGATATCAGGAGTCAAGACGTAGCGTCCATATACACCCAGGTCGGAGGGAGCTTCTTCAAGTGGAGGCTTTTCGACAACATGGGGAATCTTGACCACATTGGATCCCAGATCTTCGATTGCAGCGATACCATAGGTGGGGATAATCTCGGGGGGCAATGACACAAGCGAGAGAACAGAGCCTTTGTACTGTTCATACACTTCGATCAATTCGGGCAGGCATGGGGTCTCTGGTGGAATCAAAATATCACCAAGCATGACAATGAATGGTTCATCACCCACCAACTCTTTCGCACATAGGACGGCGTGACCAAGACCCAGCGGTTCCGGTTGTCGCACCGATGTATAAGTCGCCATTGTCTGTAACTGGCGCAGTTCCTCCAATTCTTTATGCTTGCCCTTGCGCTCCAGCACGGCTTCTAATTCGGGAAATACGTCGAAGTGATCTTCTATACTACGTTTACTGCGACTCGTCACGAAGATGATTTCCTCGACACCCGCAGCAACAGCCTCTTCCACGATATATTGCAACGTCGGCTTATCGACAAGTGGTAACATTTCTTTGGGTATTACTTTACTTGCCGGCAGCACGCGCGTTCCAAGCCCTGCGACTGGTAATACGGCTTTACGAATATGCATGTATCCTCCTTAACACTTGCTTCTACTAGTTTACACTTTGTAACATATTGTAGGGGATACATGAACTGAGGTCAATCAGCATCTAAGTAACGACCTCTACGATCCTTTCCATCTAGTGAACAGAGATTCAAGCTAACGGCTCTCGTAAAGAACTAGAATGGGATGGTCGTCTTTTCTTCTCTCCGCTGAAAGACTCTCGCAGTGAGCCTGTTGCCGTTATCGAAGGCGCTTTTTTACAGAAGTCAAGAAATCTTTACGATACATCTTGTAATCACAACCACTTGTTAACCAAACTACAACCACATTACTCTTCCGATCTATCCAGATCGTTTGTTATACTTCACCTGGGGTTGAACCGAAACCAATTGGTGAGGGAGAGCGATAGTCCTCGTGTCTACACCGAATTTTCGTGTTCAAGGAATGTAATTCTGAGTAATCCCTAGGGGGGAGCGGTGTCGAGCGCTCTTCGCTCAGATGACTTTTGTTAGAGGAGGGAGGCATCCTCCCTTCATGAAGGAGATCCCAATGATACAGTATTTCAGACTCCACCATCGCATCTTCTTAACATCTGTACTACTTGCCGTCACTATCATGGTCGTCCTTGGAGCACTGGCCAGTGCAAGGGTTACTACTACCCATGCAGCACAATCGACAGCCCAAACCGCAGACGCGCTCACTAATGCCCAGGGTGAGTGCCAGAGAGCCATCTGCACATTCCAACTGCAAGTCAACCCAGGCTTGACGCCCGGTCATACCTTCGCATGCCCAGCCATACAGCACGCACATGCACGTATCACCATCAGCGATCGATTTATCACGGGGGCGCAAAACGATGTCATGATCTTGACTGCCAGTGGGCTACCAAAGAATACCGGTTTCGATGTGTTCCTGGTTCAGAACTCGCCACTGGATAGCAGCACCTTTGCTGGTTTCGGCTTTGGCTGGTACCAATCCGATCTGGAGAGCGACTCTCTTGGTCATACCCAGGTCAATATGCAGGGCGTCTTCGACAAGGAGACCTTCATCGAGAACCCGACAGACCCGTTCAATCCGATCCATACCTTCAACGTGGGCTTTTGGTTCAATTCACCAACTGAAGAGCAGCAGGTGTGTCACAACCAGACTGCCCCTGCCGCGACGCCATTTAACGGTGAACAGAACGCGGGACTGCTGGCGATGATCACCCAGGGCGAACCTTTGCAGTTCGTGGTGGGACATTAGTCTTAGAGCCGAATCTTCGACGTTCGTTCAGTCGCCGATTCGCGTAAGTCGTCTGATCAGGGCTAGCGTGCGATCAATAGGGTTACCAGACCCCGCTCTCAAAGGTGCTCTACTGAGGACACTGCTGGCACATGCCACACAGAGGCAACCTGCCTGGACCTGAAGGCAGTTCGAGACCCTACAGTGACTCAACTCTCACTGTGGGGTTTTTTCGGCATATTAACATCGATATTCATCGGATTGAAAGCCATTGCAGTAAACTCTTTTGCAAGTATGTGTACCACTTCAAGGAGTTTCATATCAGGCGTTTCTGAAAATAGCCTCTTGATCGGCCTTCCGTGGCATTCGCGATATCCCTCTTCATGTGTTAAAGTTCATTATCGGCCCTTGGTGGATGTTCTAATGCCCGCATGTAATGGTTAATGTGCATTAACGGCCCTAATAGGCATAAACCTACGGCACACAGGGGCCAAGATCCCTCGCTTCTCTCAGAACGACAATCGAAGAAAGCTGCAACAGAGACGAGCATTGGAACGCTCTCGGCTTGCTAAAAAAGCACGGTAGCAAGGTACAACAGCCCTGTCATGCTGAGTGCAGCGAAGCATCTCGGCCCAACGCGACAGATGCTTCGCTGCACTCAGCATGACAAATGGAGGGATACGTATTACCACTGACACATCAGCTCTGATTTGGCAGGTGATAATCTCTCCGCTGCTATTGCTGAAGAACTTTACGAAAGTATCGTGAGGTACAATAATGGGGAAGATGTCGAAATATTAGATATCTAAAGCATAACTGAAGAGAGGATTGTTATGTCAGAAGAACCAGAAGTGGCATTATCGATTGATGTTCATAACCTGGTGAAGCGCTATCCCAAAGCAACATTCAATGCTGTTGATGACATTTCATTTTCCGTGCGGCGCGGCGAGATTTTCGGCCTGCTTGGACCAAATGGGGCTGGTAAGACCACGACCATTGGCGTATTGACCACAAATATTAAACCCACAGGTGGGACTGCGCACATTATGGGTATCGACGTGGTCGCAGACCCAATGAGTGTGAAGCAGCGTATCGCTGTTGTGCCCCAGCAAAGCAACCTTGACCGCAGTTTGCGGGCACGTGAAATACTTACGTTTCACGCCAGTTATCATGGTATGCCCCGCTCCGAGCGCAAAGCACGAGCAGACAAGCTGCTCGAGGAATTCGGCCTTGGCGATCGCGGGAAAGATAAAGTGATGCGTTATTCCGGGGGCATGGCCCAGCGCCTCATGCTCGCGCGCGCACTGATGCACTTACCCGATGTGCTTTTTCTTGATGAGCCGACCAATAGTCTTGATCCCCAATCGCGGCTCTTCCTCTGGGACCGCATTCGCTCTCTTAATGAACAAGGAACTACGGTCCTGCTCACCACTCATGATATGGAAGAGGCAGATCAACTGTGCCAGCGTATCGCTATTATGGATCACGGGAAAATCCTGGTGCTCGACACCTCCAATGAACTCAAAAAAATGATTCCTGGCGGCACTAGCCTGGCATTGCGCGTACTCATACCAGAACGTGTTTCAATTGGCGATGGACATCAAGATGCGCGAGCAAAAACTCAATTGCTTGATACCCTCCGAGCGCTTCAAGGAGTAGTGAAGGTTGAAGAGGTTCCTGCTGAAGAAGGAGAGGATGAAGAACAGGGAACAACGCTCCTCCGCCTTTATGCAGAGAATGCCGGAGCGCTGGTCGTGCAAGCGACACAGGCAGTTACAGCAGCAGATATGGAATTACGTGATTTGCATCTTGCACGCCCAAGCCTTGAAGATGTGTTCATTTACCTGACAGGAAGAAAACTACGCTAATGGCTACCACAACAACACAATCAACAAGTCCTATTCTTCCACCTGGATCAATTCAAACAGAACGTTCAAAGGGCCGTGTAAGTATTGCGCTCACGGCGTTTATGGCTATCCTGCGTCGAGATATTGTCGTGACCGGTCGCGAGTTTATCGCGTTTCTCTTGCAGGTATTACTTCAACCATTGTTTTTCCTCTTCATTTTTGGCAAAGTGCTGCCCAGCATCGGCTTTACTGGACCCGGCTTCGCAGCCATCTTGCTGCCTGGCATCGTTGCGCTGACCGTAGTCTTAACCGCGCTGCAGGGTGTCACCCTACCGCTGGTGCTTGATCTCGGCTACGCACGTGAAATTGATGACCGACTGCTTGCACCACTACCTGTCAACCTGGTTGCGGTTGAGAAGGTGATCTTCGCAGCTATGCGTGGGATGATAGCTGGAGCAATCATTTTCCCTCTGGCTTACTGGATCCTTGGCAACGAATACCAGGTACGTACCGACGCGATTGGCACAATTATCGGCATCATGGTTCTCACGGCATTTGCGGGAGCGACGTTAGGCCTGACGATTGGGACTCTCGTCAAACCGGAACAGATTGGCCTGATGTTCTCGTTGATCTTCACACCATTGATTTTTACGGGTTGTACGTATTATCCATGGGGCGCACTTAACTCGATTAGATGGTTCCAGATTATCACGCTCTTCAATCCACTCACCTATGCTGCCGAGGGACTGCGTTTCGCTATGGTTCCCATTTATCAGGGGCATACGCTCACGACCCTGGCCATGGGTTGGGTAATATTAGGATTGAGCGTTACCTTCGTGGCTTTCTTATTCCTTGGAATAAGGACGTTTCGCAGACGAGTGATTATGTAGGATACGTTTTCGATGAATATCGACACCTTGTATACCGGAGATTGTTTCACCTGGCTCAAAACGATTGAGCCAGGTTCCGTTGACCTGGTCTACCTTGATCCACCATTCTTCACTCAAAAGACACAGAAGTCTAACACACGCGATAACACGCAAGTGTATTGCTTCTCCGATACATGGACGAGTATCGAAGAGTATCAGACATTCCTGAAACTGAGGATAGCGGAATGTAAAAGGGCATTAAAAGATACAGGTAGTATGTTTGTCCATTGCGATAGTTCTGCATCACACCATATCAGGTTCATCCTCGATGAGATATTTGGGCCTGACAATTTCCAAAGCGAGATTATATGGGTGTACAGGCGCTGGAGTAACACAAAAAACGGCTTGCTTAACGCGCATCAAACCATTTATTTTTACAGCAAGTCCGGCAAATTCAAGTTTAACGTCATTCACACTGACTATTCTCCAACCACAAATATAGACCAGATCTTGCAGGAACGCGAACGAGATGAGCATGGGAAATCTGCCTACAAGAAAGATCATGATGGTAGGGTTGTGTTAGGAAAAGCAAAGAAAGGCGTCCCGCTCTCTAATGTGTGGGAAATACCCTATCTGAACCCTAAAGCAATTGAGCGAACTGGATACCCAACTCAAAAACCAGTACTACTGCTTGAGAAGATTATTGAAATTGCAACCGAAAGGGGCGATGTTGTACTGGATCCGATGTGCGGAAGTGGCACGACGCTAGTTGCAGCGGCGCTCTTAGAACGGCATTGGATGGGCATTGATATAGTGCCAGGCGCTATCGAATTAGCCAGGGCACGGCTGAACAGCCCTCAAAAAACTGTTTCGAGGCTGCTAGAAGTCGGCAAAGAAGCATATCGCAAGCAAGATGTCAGGACAAGAAATATTCTTGAAGGGATGAATGCGCTGGTTGTCGAGAGAAACAACGGCGTAGATGGGTTTCTAAAGGCACATTATTTAGGGACTCCGGTAGCGATCAGGGTTCAGAAAGAGAACGAGAGTTTAGAAGAAGCCAGGAAGCAGCTTCTAAAAGCGAGCGCCAGCAAGGGATGTATTTTCAAGATTTTGGTGAGGACAAGAGATACAGATTGCGGAGAGACCGCTCTTTGTGATACAGAAATCATTGATGATAATTTGCTGGTGGTTGATAGTTATGACTTCCTGATTAACCAATGGTTAGGGGAAAAGCAAAGGCAAAATCTGGGATGAATCCTGTATAAACAGTTTCCTGTAAAAGGAGGACGGTTATGACCTATCAGCAAGTGGCCGGGTGGGTGAAGGTTCCTGCCGGAAAGAAGGTGGCCGTTGGGCTGGGAGTGGATTTCGATGCGCTCTCCCTCTGGGACGGAACCTTCCACAATCTCTCCCCCGAATTTCTCTCGCGTGGCGAGTTTGGGGCCGAGGTGGCCGCTCAGCGGTTGTTACGGTTGTTCGAGAAGCATCACATCAAGACGACGTGGTGTATCCCTGGTCATACGGCGGATACCTTCCCCGATCCTTGCAAAGAGGTATTTGCAGCCGGGCACGAGATTGCCCATCATGGCTATGCCCACGAGAACCCATTAGAGGCAGACAAGGAGACCGAGCGGCAAGCCCTCTTGCGCGGCATGGACGCCCTGGCACACCTTGGCGTGCAGCCGCGTGGCTATCGCTCACCTGGCTGGGATGTGAGCGCCCATACCCTGGAGTTACTGGAGGAACTGGGCTTTACATGGGATAGTAGCCTAATGGCGAACGACCTGCATCCCTATTACCCACGTCACGTCACCCGACCCTCAACGGTGAGGTATGGTAAGCAAGAGGTGGCCGATACCGCAAGCATCTTTAGCCCACCAAGCAAGATACTGGAGATTCCCGTATCCTGGTATCTGGATGACTTCCCGTTCATGGAGTTCGTCAGTGGGAGGCTGGCAGGCGTGATGGCGGTGCGCGATCTCGAAGAGCGCTGGCGGGCGATCTTTGATTACGCAGTCACGGAGGAGGAAGGGTGCTGCTACACGCTGACCATTCACCCACAAACGAGTGGGCGGGCGCATATGCTCCCAATGTTGGATCGGCTGATTGCATATATGTTGGGGCAGGGCGCCGCCTTCATGACGCTAAGCCAGATCGCCGATGCAACCGAGATTGCACGACCGGGCAAGTGGCAATAACTAACACATGAACTAGCTTGGCGTTAGGCCTTTGGGGACCAATGGAGTAATATACTACAAGGCCAAAGGAGTCGTACATTGACTTTGTGTAGTACAATAGTAACGCCACGTCGGTGTAGCTCAGTGGATAGAGCGAGGCTCTCCTAAAGCCTAGGTCGTGGGTTCGATTCCCTCCACCGACGCTACAATATGAGAACCTCTTTTCCTGCCATCACCAAAGCATTCAAAACAGCCGTATGTCCTACAAGTCCTCTGCTTGCGTGTTCTCCTAATAGAGAACAGAGTGGAGTAGCGAAGGCCCATCCAACCCCACGTCAGCCGCCCTCGCCCCAACGGGATCCTCGGTTGGGACCTACTGGTGTGCCATACTGCCCTCTTTTAGGTGAAGGAAGAAAACCAAGCTCATCAATAAAAATACCGGGCAAAATGAGCGGTATGTGAGCGCTAAAATTATACTAGAATATGTTCATATAGAATGACAGACTGGAAGAAATATGCCCAATCATCCAGAAGACGTAGACCTGGCGAGTATTGCGCCTTTACAGATAAATGAAGGTTACCCCTGGACCAGGAACAAATTCTACATAGGCGACTTGCCAGGGATACGCTCCCCAATTCATATTACTCGCGATTACGTGACCGTTGCTGAAAATACGTTCTACTAAGGCAACGTGCCCTGCCCAGGAGGACGCCCCCTCTACTCCGGGCTGCAGGTCTATGATAGCTCCCATAACCGGTGAACCAGATACATGCCAGCCGAATTGGTAGGCACGAGCGGTCCATTGCCAGGCATTAGATTGGGTGCGCCAGGGTACAAACATACCATGCAACTGGAAGTAACGCTGGTTAGCCCACCATGTGCATGATCCATAAGGGAAGGCGTTTACAGAACCTTGAGTAGACAATGGGCCACTCGGTGTTGGAATATTATTGGTGACATGTGCATGCTTTGTAAGCGCTTGCTTGTATAGAAATAGAAAGGCTTCCTGGGATGTGTCACTGCTATTTGTTGATACATTGGAGGAAGCGCAACTTGAGCAGATTGATTGAGACAGAACGTGCGATTTCCCAAACAGAGTAATCGAACTCTGCGCAGGCCCTATAGAGAACCCCCCAAGCAACGCTATTACGCTGAAACCCATCACAAAACTTGACGCTTTGTGTTTTCGAATGAAGCTTAAGATCCGCCAGAGCAACAATGTTAGTGCATCTACACTATAAGCCAGCAGTGGCGCAAAGTAGCAAGCCCAAAATCGTTTGTTTTTTCGCAAATCTACCTATCCTCTAAATAAAGTTGTTGCCTCTCTTCAACCACGCTTCAAGGCAATACATGCCTGAAATATTGCAACCCTACAACCAAGTAAACAGGTAGACTTGTAAATATTAGTGCATTCAAAAAGATACACGATGAAATAAATTACAATATAGCCCAGGTGGGCTAGATATATTATGAGATGGGGAAGATAGAGTTGAGATGTTTTGCGGAAATTTGAAGCGATTGAAGGTAGTAAGAAATATCCAGGGTCTGTGAATGATTGCTTTCAGTGAGGATTTGACTGCTCTGGCAATGATTCACAAGCCCTGGGTGCTCTTGTTCATCTAGCCCTCGGTGCGGCTGATGGCCGGCACTCCATGTTCCTGGTCGTAGTCAATTTCAATTACTTGCTCTGTGCGCAGGGGGAAGCGTTTTTGTCCTGCTGGCGGTTCGGTCACCATTGGACCTGGTTTGGAAGTGGGCCATGGCGGGAGGGATAGTAATTTCGGTTTTTGCTGTGTTGTTTCTAGTTGTGATGCTTCGATTTCTTGATCCATCTCTCTATCTCCTTTTTTGAATATTGTATCACGATGTATGAACTTGAGGTACGGCCTGGAGATGTACTCAGCCATTTTATCTAGTACTTCAGGGCTGCTCTTTTTGGGTAAGCACCATTATTCGTTGCATAATAAAAGCAAAGGACTTTGTCTTTTTGATACTGGCTATGGAAGGATAATTCATGAAAGTGCTAATCACGGGTGCTACCGGCCTATTGGGGGGGCACCTGATTAAAGAATTGCAGCAGCGTGGGGAAGATATTCGCGCGCTGGTGCTGCCTGTAGAAAATGCTGATAGACTGGAAAAGCAGGGTGTGGAGGTTGTGCGAGGAGATATAACAGATGCCAACACATTGGGACCGGCTGTCAAAGATGTTGAACTTATTTTTCACCTGGCAGGTATGATGGGGGTATGGCGTCCCCTGACCGATTATCGCCTGGTCAATGTAACAGGTTCCGAAAACCTATATAAGGCTGCACAGAAAGTCGGTGTGCGCCGCTATGTTCACACTAGTTCGCATACTGTTTATGGGCTAGGCTATGGCCGATTTTTGACGGAGAACGATGCGTTGCGGCCTGATCCCGATCCTTATAGCCTCACCAAGGCTGAAGGCGATCGTTTGATGCGACGACTAATGCTCAATAGTAACATAGAGACGGTGATCTTGCGTCCTGGAACCTTCTTTGGCCCTGGTGATCGACTGCACTTTGGACGCATGGCGCAGAAGATGAAAGATAGCAAGGGTGTGATTATTGGACGTGGCGACAATGCGCTGCCGTTTTGTTATGTTACCGACGTAGTGCAGGGTTTCTTGCTGGCAGCCTATCACGAGAATGCGCCTGGAAACGTTTACAATATCACCAATGACCGTCCACTGACACAGCTAGAGATGTTTAATGCCATTGCAGATGCGGTTGGTGGCACGCGGCCAACGCGACATCTGCCGTATTTGCCGATCTACTATGGTAGCATTGTGGCGGAAAAAGTTGTGGCGCGCGTGACACGAACCAAACCGATTGTAACACAGCTCGGTGCGATGATGTTCGGCAGCGATAACCGGCATAGCATTGAGAAGGCTCGCCGGGAGTTGGGATATGAGCCGAAGGTAGACCTGCGCGCAGGCATAACATTAGCGGCCGAGTGGTTTAACTCAGGTGGAATGAATGAAGTAGCCGTTACCCAGGCCAGCCAGAACACTTCCCTGGCCGGGTCAATCAGATAAAAGGGTTCATTTTATTCAGCAGTTGTACTGACTTTTTTCCCTGCACCCTTGAAGCCAAATTTCTTGATTGTTTTGCGCAGCCAGTCAACGGTTGGGCCGTCGTCAATTTTTTTGCTGGTTTCGACCAGAAACGAGGCCGATTGAGGACTGGGTGGCAGTTGATTGGCCTGTCGCAAAGCTGCCAGTTCGTCATAATGCTGGAACGCCCAATACATGTTGATACGGCATCCCTGGCAATTTTTGACGTCGTCGTCATTCATGGTTCCACATTGTGGACATTCGGTCATCTAATTTCTCCCTTTATAGACTGCTTAAATCAGGCCCATGCGCATAACTTCTGCGACAGCCTGGGCACGGTCAGTGACTTGCAGTTTGCGATAGATGTCTTTCATCTTACGCTTTACAGTAATTTCACTCCAGAACTGGCATGAGGCGATTTCTTTATTACTGCATCCTTTAGCCGCTAGCCGCACCAGTTCGATTTCGAGGTCGCTGAGTCCGGAACGAATGCGCTCCTGCTCTTTAGTGAGTTTTTCAAACTCGTTTAATACCTGCGTAATTGCGCGAGGTTCGCCAATAACACGCTCACCTTGATACACGGCACGCAGAGATGTCAGCAATTCATTGATAGGCAGCGCCTTTTGAAGATAGCCGTGAACACCAATGCGCATAGCTCGTAAGAGATGGCCTTCTTCGGTATGCCCAGTAAGCATAACTATACGGGCCTTGGGACATCCTCGCTGCAGTTGCTGCGCAATATCCAGTCCATTGAACGCGCCCAGAAATATGTCGAGTAAGACAATGTCTGGTTGTAACTGCATAGCCAGTGTTACCGCCAGATTGCCCAGGCCAGTCTGGCCAACAACTTCGAAATCTTCTTCCTCACTGAGCATCCCACAAAGGCCCTTGCGCACAATCTCGTGGTCATCCACTACAAGTACACGAATGGATGTTTGCTTTGTCGCATCTGACATCTCCATTGGTGCTTTCACTATCGTTGCTTTCACCTCTTCCTGCGCCGACCCAAGATTCGCTGTGGCATCATTCGTCACAGGTATCACTGGGACAGCACGATGCGAAGGTAAAAAGGCAGATGTCATAATAGCTCCAAATAGCTCTTCTCAGACGTTGGTCTCTACTTTTGCATCAGCTTTGCGTCCGTTGGTATGGCCAGGAGAGAGCCGCGCTTCATCAGCGGCAGTGATGACCGGCAAGCGGCGCAGCCTGGCTGATTTGCCCTGATGGCTCGATGCCAGCGCGGCGGTCACCGTGCCTTTGGCCACCTCCAAGGCGACACTGCTCAGGGTGGGCGGATGGCAGAGCATGTTGGTGTAGGAGGCATTGGCCAGCGGGCAATAGCATTCCCCCGCCTTGATGCTCCGGCGCAGCTCGTCCGCATGCGCCGTGGTCCACACCGCGCGAAAATCATAGCCGTGCTCACGCAGGTTGCCCACCGACTCGGCACGAATACAACACGTCCACACATCCCCATTGGGCGCAATCTGCGCCGAAGCGACTCCAGCCAGGCAGGGAATGACCTGGCGGTGCTCGACCAGGGTGCGCTTGACCAGGTCATAGTAGCGATCACGGAACGCTTGCGTGATACGCGAGACGCCGCTAAACTCGGCCTTCCTGATGCCCTCTTGCAGGCGTTCGATCACCGGTTGGTACTTCTGGATGGGCGGGGTGATGCCCATGCCCACCGTGTCCAGTTCCACCCGTTCCTCGGCAATCTCGCTGATGAAGGAGTCGGGCTTCAGTTCATCGCGCACGAAGGCATAGATGTGCTCAAACTCATCGACGTTGAAGGTGGAGATCACCGTGTGCACGCCTAAGGTGAAGTTCTTATAGCGCCCCTTGAGCGCCCGCAAGCCAGCATAGGTGCGCATGGCGCGCTCAAAATTGCCTTTGACCCCGCGCACGAGGTCATGTTTCTCGCCCACCCCATCCAGGGAGAGGTTAATAATGACTTCACTGGTGGGGGCGGCTTGCAAGACGCGTTCGATGCGCGCTGGGATGATCTTATCCTGAATGCC
>WNFX01003748.1_pt1 | contig 15654 bp, 10 predicted proteins | sample 5400111 | NCBI WGS metagenome assembly WNFX01 (sample SAMN13153363, study PRJNA577476) | soil metagenome | isolation source: 40 cm soil or saprolite under grassland replicate 1 | place: USA:California | collected 2016-06-15 | reverse complement strand
AGCTGCATCGCCTTCACGGCCGTCTCGATGTCGCCCTGGCCGGTCAGGAGGATCACCGCGGCGCCTTCGCGGCGCAGTCGCTCCAGAACGACCATGCCACTCGCATCCGGCAGATGCAGATCGAGCACGACGACGTCGGGACGTACTCGGCGGTACGTCTCCATCGCCTCCTCGCCCGTGCCCTCGCGCCACACTTCGTAGCCGATGCGCTCGAAGTAGTCGCCGATCGCGCGCAGAACCGCCGGATCGTCGTCGACGAGCAGCAGCGTGTCAGCCATGATGCGCCTTGAATGCGGGTCCGACCAAGACCGACAGCGCGCCAGGTAACAACCGGGCTTCGAACGGCGTCTCGCCGGTCACATCGCCATCGAGCTGCACGGGTCGCGGCGTGCTGTCCGGCACCTCGACGCGCACCGTCCGTCCCCGCGCCCACCACACCCGCCGCCCTTTCCCGTTGCGCCCGCGCCGCAGGAACAGCTCCATCACCGCGGTCGCGCTCTGCAAGGCGCCATCCGCATCCAGCGCCATCACATCGAGCCAACCGTCGTCCGGCGACAGGTCCGCACGCAGCTTCAGGAACCCTGGCGGGAGTTGGCCGCAATTGAGCACGAGCACCATGGCGGCGCGGAGGTCCTCGGTCTTGCCGTCCACGGTGACGCGATGCCCCGCGCTCCGCACCGAGGGAAGCGTCAGTGCGGCACGCGCGATGTAGGCTCCGAACTTCCAGCGTCGCTTCTCCTGGGTACCGGTTCCCGCCATCAGCTGCGCGTCGAATCCCGTCCCGGCGACGACGGCGAAGTAATGCGCGCCGTCCGATCGTTGCACGACGCCGAGATCGATCGCGTGCGCGCGCGCCTGCAGCAAGGCGCGCGCGGCTCCCGTGGTCGTGCGCGGCAGCCGCAGGTTGCCCGCGAGCACGTTTCCGGTCCCACCGGGAACGACACCCAGGGCGACGCCGGATCCGGCGATGCCGGCTGCCACCTGCATCGCGGTGCCGTCGCCGCCGTGGCTCACGAGGATGTCGAATCCTGCGCCGAGCGACTCCTCGGCGATGCGCCGCGCATCACCCGGGCCCGTGATCGTGCGCAGATCCACGCTCCAGCCGCCGCGGCCGAGGATCTTTAGAATCGCTGTGACGGCGCGCGCGTCCGCGCGCGCCGCGAAGGGATTCGTGATCAGCAGCGCTCGCGTCACCTAGTAGCGCCGCTCCCAAAACAGATCGAACCCGACCTGGCGCGACACGGGCGGCTGCGTGATGCTCGCGATCCCGCAGCTCCGCACGGGCTCGACGCTCGCTTCAGTGCGCCACTCCGGGCTGAACCGGTACTGCAGGCTCGCCCCGAACGTGTTCGCCAGCCGCGCGCTTTGATTGCTCTGGTTCGGCGAGCAGAAGCCGGCATTCAGCACGAGGAAGGTCTTGCCACCGATCGCCCATCCCGCGGCGACCTGCGCGCCGGAGAAGGGGTTGTTGGGATCACCCGGACGGATCTCGAAATAGTCGAGCGGCACACCCAGGTCGGAAACGAAGGTCCGCTCCAGCTCGCCCGCGAACGCCGATGCCAACACGTTGCCCACGAGCGCCGTCTCGCCGCTCCCCAGCTGGAAGCTCGGCTTGTTGAACATCAAATACGAGATGAGCTCGGTCTGCGACATAGCACCCTGATCCGACTCCAGTGTCAGCTTCGGCACGAGCAATGTCCCCTGAATGTGCGCGATGACGATGATGTCCTTGTTGTCCCCGGTCCCCGGCAAGGGGTGCACGACGTGGCGCGCGGAGATGTCGAGCTCGGCATTCAGATCCGGCGTGCCGAGATAGCGCACGGTTCCTTCCGAAACGACGAACTCGCGCGTCACGGGACCAACCTGCAGCCGGTACGTCCCACGGGGCGCCTGCAGCGTCCCGCTCAGCACGTAGTTGTTCCGCACTTTGTTGACCTGCGCCGATCCCGTGAGCTGAATGTTCGCTTCGCTGGACCTGAGCCACGCGTCTTGACCCATCGTCAATTGGAGGTTGCTGATCCGCAGGCTGTCGAAAAACACGCTCTGGAATTCGGGGCCCAGCCGTTGCCGGCGGATGAGGGAGGTGTCGATCAGATCCTGCACCCACGGCTCATCGAGGTTCACCACTCGTTTGTTGACGAGATCGGCGAAGTGGAGCACGCCGGACGTCACGGTCCCCCGGCCGGTCAGAGTCGCGCCGAACACCGGGCCCGTCAGCGCCACGCGGCCGCTCGCGGTAACGGTCAAATAGCCGCGCAGATCCAGCGCCTTGAAATTCGACGTGGTGATGTTGAGCGCGAGCACCGGTTTGGTGAGCCGTGCGAGGCGCAGGTAGCCCGTGAGCTCGGCGCGGCCCTGTTCACTCGTGGCGGTGAGGCTGTCGACGCGAATCGTGTCGCCCTGCAGCGAGAGGCGGCCGTTCATCTTCGCGTACCGCACGTTGAGTGCGGGAATGGTGGCGGCCGCGTTGCCGATCTCCAGCCCGCCCCGCAGCCGCGGCGCCTCCCAGGTGCCCCCGATACCCAGATCGGCGTTGAACACCCCCTCCACCTGCTGGACGGTCGTCGTGACGGCGGCCAGCACACCGAGATCCACACTGTCGGCGCGCGCTTGCACCGAGAGCGTATCCGGCAGCTGCCGTTGGGCGACCGGTGCGAGCGCGAGATCGAGGGGCAGGTGCGCGGTGACGTTCAGGACCTGCTGTCCTGACCGCCAGAGATGCACCTCCCCATTCAACCGCCGGTTGCGGTAGTCGATGATCCCGTCCATGAAAGGCGCGCGGAAGGACCCGAACGCCGCATCCGAGAACGCGAAGGATCCGCTATAGAGTGGATTGGCGCGCGTTCCTGTGGCGGCCATAGTGGCCGTGACGGCGCCCGCGACGCCCAGCGTGTCACGCTCCATGAGGGCGTAGATGCCGGTGAGTGGAAAACCTTCGAGCGCCACGCGCGCGTTGATCGGACCACGGGCCGGCAGGTCGCCCGCGACGGCGAAGCGACCGGCACCGGCGGCACTCTTCAGCGCGGTGGAATCCACGTGCAGCACGGAGTCACCGAACGCCAGCGCCGTCGGGTGCTCGAGGAACCACACCCCGGTAGGCAGCAGCACCGCAAGCGAATCGACGACAGCGTGCTGGACACCCGCGGCGCCGCCGCCCCCGCCGCCCCCGCCCCTCCCGCCCCCACCCGGTCTGGCGTAGCGGCCGCCAGCGAGGAACGCGCCCAGATCGCCGATGCGCGAGCGTGCGAACCAGGTGAGCGAATCACGCGTGCCGCGGGCGTGCGCGGCGGCCGCCCCGAACCCGAGCCGGCCGTAGCCGAGCGAATCGAGGTTCGCATCGACTTCAAAGCGTGGCACCCGTCCCGGCTGATAATCGAGCGTCCCTTCGCCCTTGGGCAGCCGCCAGCCGCGCCACTGCAGGTCCGCAACCGTGGCGTTGACCCCGATGGACACCGAATCGAGCGCGCCCACCAGCGACAACCGCACTTGCGCTGAGCCATTGAGCTTGGCTTCACTGGACGCGGCCACGACGCTCGGACCGGCGAACCAGGTCACCAGGGAATCGAGCACGCTGAGACTGTCGGCCGCGAAGTCGAGCACCAGTGTGCCGTGATCCGGCCGGCGCCAGCCCAGCGCGCCGCTGCCGCTCGTGAGCAATCCCGGCTGCTGCACTCGCAGCGAGTCCACGAACAGTTGTCCATCCGCGAAACGGACGCGCGTCGCGCCTGTGTCGATGACGGCTCCCGCGAAGAATGACGGATTGAGAAAGAACGAGACTGCGCCGGTCGGCGTGGTGACACTGTCCGCGCCGACGCTGCCATTCGCGGTGAAGGTGAGTCGAGACGGCGGCGCACCGGGGCGCACCAGCCAGCGCTTCAGGTTCACATCCTGCGCGTGCAGCGTGAAGTCGCGGGCGCCATAGCTCGGATGCGCGCCGCGAGCGCCGAGCAGCAACGTCCCGTCGCCGCGTACGCCGCCTCCGCCCCCCCCCAGCATGTCGAGGTCGACGTGCGTCTCGAGCCCCGCGATGTCGCCGCTCAGCCGGATCGTCCCGGCGAGCGTGCCCCGCAGCGGAAAATGCGCGATCCGTCCGGTGAGCCCATCGAGCGCCAACGAGTCGGCGCGGACGTCGGCGGAGACCCCGAGGACCTCGGTGCGGGTGTCGAGCCCGATGACGCCGCGGACGACGCTCACGGGACTGTCGCCGTCGTGATGCCGGAGCGTGCCACTGAACACCGTGTGCTTGAGGGTGCCGGTCAGCGTTCCGCTCGCATCCAGCTCGCCCTGGAGATCGAACGCCGGGACGAGCCGGCGGACGGTGCCGACGTCGAGGCGGGCAGCCGTCACCGCGAACGGCTGAAAGGCGAGATCTTTCCCCGCCACATTGATCTCTCCCTTGCCGTTGATCTGGCTTTCGGGCCAGCCGGGAACCAGCGAGTCGCGGAATGACCAATCGGTCTCGATCTTCAGCGCGCTCATCGGCCCGTCGACGAGGGTTTGACCGGTCAGGCGGCCGTAGAACGGCAGCGCATCGATGTACACGCGCGGCAGGTCGAGCGAGAGGTCGCGCGCCGTGAGATCGCCCTGCCGCAGTGCCACCAGCCCTGAGTCCGCTGCGTTGAAGGCGGTGACATGACCGGTGAGCCGGCCGTTACCGAACGTGAGGTCGAGCGGCCGCAGCTGAATCTCGAGCACGCGGCCGCCGTGCGATGCGAGCGTCACGCCGCCGTGCAACACGGCCTGGTCGGGGAACCGCGGGTCGATGAACCGGATGTCGGAGAGCGTCGCCGAGTCGGCGCGCATCACGAGGTTCCAGAGCAGCGTGTCCCGCGGCCACTGCACCGTGCCGCGCGCGCGGAACTGTGTGCCGGGGAACCGCACACGGGAGAGGTCGACGTCGAGCGTGCGCCCGTCGATCGTCACGCGGCCGACGACGTCGGCGATCGACAGCTTCGGGTCGCTGCTCTCCGTGGCGAGGCGCACCACGTCGATGCGAATGCCCTTCTCGCGCGGCGCCTGAATGCGGAGCGCCGCCAGCCGCGCGTTGAGGTGCTCGAAGCGCCGCACGCGGTAACGGCCGTCCTCCCCCGAGTTCTCTATCTCTTCGTGGGAACTCGACACCTCGCCGTGTTTCTGCAGACGCAAGGTGAGCGAGCCGTCCTGGATTTGCACATTACGCAGCAAGATGAGCGACCGCGGGCCGGCTGGGCCCAGCGGTTTGACCGTCACCGTGTCCTTTTCACCGAGACGCAGCAGCTCGTCGAAGTTTGTTCTGCCGTTGGCGTGTTGCACGATGTTGATGATGGGCCGGTCCAGGCGCACTTCCATGAAGACCACGCGGCCCGCCGCGAAGTCGATCGGGTTGTACCCGAGCTCCGCCCGGGGCAGCCATGCGACGAGCGTCGAGTCGGGATCGAGCAAACGGACATCGGTGAGCACCACCCCGGTCAGCAATGATCCCCGTACTTCACCGACCTCGATCGATCCGGCCACGGCGCTTTCGACGACCGCGGAGCCGACCCGCGCCAGCAGGCTTCGGCCTGCGCGCGTCCCGACGAGCGCATTGAGCGCACCGAGCAGGCAAGCGAGCAGGCCCACCAGCGACCAGAGCGCGACACCGAGCGAGCGGCGAATCATTTAGAACGCCTGCCCCACGGCGAACTGCAAGACGAATTTTTGCCAGAACGTCTTGGCTGCCCGCACCGGGGGATATGAGGGGCGGATTTGGGTGATCGTGCTGGCGGTATCGCTGGTCTGGTACAGCAGCGGGCCACGCTCGGTGGCATACCCGTTGTACGCGACGTCAATGCGGACGGGACCAAGAGGGGTTGTGAAACGCACACCGGCGCCCGGCGTCACCTTCACATCGCTGATGGTTATGATCTCGTCCCCGCGTTCCCAAACCTGGCCTACGTCCACAAACAATCCCAGCCGCATGCGCGACGCCAGGATGGGCGATGGGAGCCGCAGTTCGGCGTTCGCAATGATCACCGTGTTGCCGCCGGTCGGTCGCGTCTGAACACAGCCCGGCACGCAGCTGCCCGCGCGAAATACCTTCTCTCCGCCTGCCCGGTTGGTTGCGGCCGTGTCCACCACCGGTGCGGACGACGTGTCCGTGGGGTCGGCAATGAGGACATAGACCTGCGGCCCCAGTTCGTTCCGCCCATACCCGCGCACGGAGTTTGGGCCGCCTGCATAGAAACGCTGATCCGGTGCCACGTACGCAACCTTCTGGGCAGCGATCGTGAGTTTGCGAGGCAAAATCGTCCCGCCTCTCACTCGCCAAGCGAACACGCTGCGGCGCCCGATCGGATAGTATTTCGCGACTTCGAACTCGCCGCGATTGAATTCGTACGCGCTGTCGGACCCGATGAGCCGCGAGGCATGCACCAAATTGACCGTGGCGATACTCCCCTCGGTCGGGTCCAAGACGTTGTTGACCCGGTCCCGCAGGATGGTCACCGATGCTGCCCCGAAACCGTGCTTCTTGCGCAGGAACTCCTGGCTCGTCGGGTCACACACACGAAACACGCTGCAGTAAACGCCCGCGTTCGCCTGCGTCCGGCCGAACGAGTAGCTGTAGCCCACCGTCACCGGCAGCGGGCTCCGGGTGTTGAACGTCAGGTCGGCGTTTCCCCCGATGGCCTCGCGCGTAAAGACGGTGAATTCCGAGTGACGTTCGACCAGCAGTCCCAGAGTTCCAACGTTGCGGCGGGACAAGAATGCGGGCTGGCGCAGCGTGAGGCCGACGCTGTAGTTCAGCGTGTCGAACGTCCACGTGCCGCCGAACGGGTTGCAGAACTGGTTCAATCCCGTCGAGACCTTGGGCGTGCCGCCCAGCTTCGACACCCGCGCCGACAGATCGAGCGAGCGCGCGCCACCGAGGAAATCGTGGGCGGCCCAACCGCCCTGCACCCGAAAACACTCCACACTGCCGTATCCGCCTCCAAACCGCAGCTGGTGGCGCGGGCCTTCGGCGACCTGCACCAGCACCCGTACCGTGGAGTCTGCTCCGGGCGCCTGCGGCGCGATGGAATCCGCGAGCACGACGTTGACCGAATTGAATACGCCCATGCCATACAGATCGCGCTGCGTCTGGTAGAGCGCGTCCTGCCTGAACAATGTGCCGGGCCGCAACGACATCACCCGGCGAACCGTCCCGGTGTCCACGTCGCGGAGTCCCCGAATGTCGACGTCTCCGATGCGCATGCGTGGACCCGGCTGCACGTCCAGCTCGACCTCGGCCTTGAGGATGCCCCCCCCGGCTTCCGAGTCGAAGTTTCGCAGCACCTCGGCGTACGGGTAGCCGACGTTGCGCAGCCGTGCCACGATCGTGTCGGCCGACGCCTGCAACAGAAAGCGGTTGAAGGGATCGCCCACCTGCAACGGCAGGTCACGTTTCAGCTTCGCGACATTGAAGATGCTGTCCACGCCGCGCACGTCCAAGCGCGCGACGCGTACCGGCTCGCCCTCATGGATCCGAAACGTCGCATACACGTCGCGGGCCGTGCGCAGGACCGAGGTATCCACCGCGGCGTTCATGTACCCGCTCTGACGGTAGAGCAGAATCAGCCGGACAACATCGCGGCGAAACTCGAGTTCGTTGAAGTAGCGTTTCTCGCCGAGTCCCAGCCAGCGCACGTACCACATGCGCGCCCACCAGCTCGACTTCGTCGTGGCGATGGCGCTCTCGAGCGTGTAGTCATCGAGTGCACGGTTACCGGCGAACGACAGACCCCGAACTACCCGCTCCTGTTCTTGAGCGGCGAGGACGGTTGTCGCCACGAGCGCGGCGGGCCACAGGCAGTGTATGACACGCAATTGACGTAGTTTGCCAATTTCCGCTATGTTGCGACACTTGCTCCGCACTGTCAACCTTTTCGACACCGCGAAGAGCGCCCTGTTCCTCTGCCTTCTCGCCGCCTGCCATAGTGAATCCGGCGGCCGGGCTGAGGGACGGGGGCTGGTCTACTACGAGACCTACGACCCCCGCTCCCTTGACCCGGCGCTCTCCACCGACGTGCCGACCGGGGAAATGGCGGCGCTCCTGTTCGATGGCCTGACGCAGTTCGATGCCGACGGCCATCTGTTGCCTGGATTATCAGACCGGTGGACCTCGGACCGCCGTGCCCTGCATTACGTCTTTCACCTGCGGCCCGCCGTCACGTTCCATGACGGTCGCCCGCTGGTCGCCGCTGATGTCAAGCGCGCCCTCCTGCGCGTCCTGAGCCCCGAGACCCACGGCGGCCGCGTGTGGCCGCTCTTGCCGATCGCGGGCGCTGCTGCCTACGCCGACGGGCGTGCACCCGATGTCCCCGGGATCGCAGTCTTGGGCGACACCGCGGTCGCGTTTACGCTGTCCGAACCGCTCGCGGTTTTTCCCAAGTTCCTCGCGATGCCGGTCGCGTCGGTCGTACCCTCGCCCCTTCCTGCCGACTTCAGCCAGCGTCCCATCGGCACGGGCCCGTGGCGGTTTGTCGCCTGGGAGCACGATGACTATCTGCGGTTTGCAACCAATCCGAACTACTGGGGAGGGGCGCCGGCAAGCGAGTCCCTGACCGTTCGCATCATCCCGGAGCCGCTGACCCGCGCCGCCGAGTTTCTGGCCGGCCGCGTATCGGTGACCGAAATCCCGTTCGGGGAGACCGCGCGGTGGGAGCAGGACCACGCGGAGTGGCTGAAGCGGAAACCGGCGCTCCGGGCGGTGTACGTCGCCCTCAACAACCGTCGCGGGCCTCTCCACGATCCCAACGTCCGGCGCGCCATCAATCACGCCGTCAACGTGCCCGAAATCCTGCGTACCGTCTGGAGCGGCCGTGGCGAGCGGGCCGCCGGAGCGATTCCGCCCGCCCTCGGCGGCAGTGACATCGGCCGAAAACCATACGCGTACGACACCGCCGCAGCGCGCCGGCTGCTGCGCGCGGCCGGGTTTGGGGATGGCTTCGCGGTGCAACTTTGGCGGTCCGGGACCAATGTGGAGGTGGGACGCGTCGCCCAGGCAATTCAGTCGCAGCTCGCGGCAGTGGGGATCCGCGTGGAGATCGTGTCGCGCGACGCGTCCAGTATGCGCGACGCGGTCCGCAAGGGCGACACCGACATGGCGATCCTCGACTGGTGGGCCGACTATCCGGACGCCGACAACTTCCTATATCCCCTCTTTCACAGCGCCAGTTTCGGGCCCGGCGGCAACTATTCCTTTTATAGTGACCCGGTGACCGACTCCCTGATCCTGGTCGCGCGGCGCACGGTCGATCAGCGTGAGCGCGAGGCGCTCTACACTCGCATCGACGGTCGCGTCTTTGAGGCCGCGCCCTGGATCTACCTCTGGTTCCCCGTCGATCTCTGGGCCGTGCGCCCCGCGATCGACGGCTGGGACGTGCCGGTGATCTTCAATGGGCAGCGCTGGACGAAAGCGCGCGTGAAGTGATTGCACTCGTCGGTCGGCGGCTGCTTTCCACTATTCCCACGTTGTTCGGTGTCCTGGTCGTTGCGTTCCTGCTGCTCAACGTCGTGCCCGGGGACCCGGTCGCCGAGATGGTCGGTGAGCGGGCCGATTCCGCGACGATCGCCCGGCTGCGCGCCGAGCTGCACCTCGACGAGCCCATCCCCGTCCAGTTCGGGCACTACCTCTGGGGCGTCGTGCGTGGCGACTTGGGCCGTTCCTACATCACGCAGCGCCCGGTCCTCGGCGATCTCGCCGAGCGCTTTCCCAAGACGCTCCAGCTCGCCGGCGCGGCGATGCTGCTGGCCGCCACCTGCGGCATCACCCTCGGCGTGCTGGCCGCGATCCGGCCGGGTGGGATGATCGATCGCGTCAGCATGCTGATCGCCTACGTGGGGATCTCGTTTCCGGTCTACTGGGTCGGATTACTGCTGATTCTGCTGTTCGCCGTCGCCCTGCAGTGGCTGCCGCCATCAGGGTATGGAGGCATCGCGTTTCTGGTGCTGCCCGCATTGACGCTCGGCACGCGCTCGATTGCCTTTCTCGCCCGCATGACGCGCGGCGCGATGCTCGAGATTCTGCCCGCCGATTACGTGCGCACCGCGCGCGCCAAGGGGCTGGCCGAACGGCGTGTCATCGGCCGGCACGCGCTGCGCAACGCGCTGCTGCCGATCATCACGGTCCTCGGACTGGATGTCGGCAACTACCTGACCGGCAGCATCCTGACCGAAACGATATTCTCCTGGCCGGGGGTGGGGCGGTACGTTCTGCTCGCGATCCAGAAGCGCGATTTACCGGCCGTGCAGGGCAGCATTCTCTTTTTGTCCGTGATCTTCGTGCTGGTGAACCTTCTCACTGACGTGCTCTATGCGAAAGCTGATCCTCGCATCGCTTACGATTAGCGCGGCGATCTCCCTCCAGGCGCAAAGCCGCAGCGGGGGAGGCGGCTCGTTGCAACAGCGCGTGACGCGCCTGATCGACCAGCCACCGTTCGATCGCGCCACGTGGAACATCTACGTGCAGGACGACCGGGGACGGGTGCTGTTCAATCGGAACGGGGATCGCTTCTCCGTGCCCGCGAGCAATACCAAGCTCATCGTGGCGGCCGCGGCGACGGTGCTGCTGCCCCCGGACTATCGCGTGCGCACCGGCCTGTACGCCAACGGCGCGGTGACGAACGGCGTGCTCCAAGGAGACCTCATCCTGTACGGTCGGGGCGACCCGACATGGTCGGAGCGCTGCTACACGGTCGACACGCTCGCGCCGGGCGGTTGCGACTCGACATGGACCGCCGTGGATGCGATCGCCGAATCGTTGCGGGCACGAGGGTTACGGCGGGTGACCGGCAAGGTCGTGGGTGACGGCTCGTACTTCGAGCCGACGTTGACCCACCCCGGCTGGAATACCTTCGACCTCAACTGGTGGTATGCGGCGCCCGTGTCCGGACTCGGCTTCCATGACAACAGCGTCGATTTCCAGATCGCGCCCGGCGCTGCCGTCGATCAGCCGCCGGCGATTACCTGGAATCCCGACCTGCATTTCTTCACGTTCGAGAACCGCGCCCGCACGGTTCCGGCCGAGTCGTCGTCGACCATCGGGGACAACTTCTTTCGGAAGCCCGGGACACTCGACGTCTGGGCGGAGGGCACGGTCTCGCTCAGCCGCTCGCCGTGGATTGAAAGCTTCGCCCTGCCCGATCCCAACCTGTTCGCAGCGCGGGCGCTCGAAGCCACTTTACAGAAGAAGGGCATTGCCGTGGCAGGTGGCGCGGCCAGTACCACGGATTCGATGGTGTACCGCGGGTTACGCTGCTGCGGCACCCCGATCGCTGAGTACCGCGGCCGGCCGCTGCCCGACATGATCTTCCCCATTCTCAATTCGAGCCAGAACTGGTTCGCCGAGATGTTGCTCAAGCTGCTCGGGCGCGAAGTCGGCGATACGGCGAGCTGGTCAAAGGGCCTCGACGTGGAACGGCGCTTTCTGATCGATTCGGTGAAGATCGATTCGACGGCGTTCTCACTCGAGGACGCGTCGGGATTGGCCGCCGGCAATCTCGTCACGCCGCATGCGTTCGTGCAGCTGCTTGCCTACATGTACCGTCATCCCAAGCGTGCGCCGTTCATCGCGGGCCTGCCGCGAGCGCAGCAGCGCGGCTCGCTACTGCGGCGGTTCGCGGGAACGCCAATCGAAGGACGGGTGCTGGCGAAGACGGGATCGATCGACCGGGTGAATACGCTGTCGGGATATATCGAGAAAGCAAATGGGCACGTCGTCACGTTTTCGATCCAGGCCAACGCGCACGACGTGCCGACACGACAGATGCTTGCGCAGATAGATTCGGTGGTGGTGCAGTTGGCACGGTGAGGAGGGGCGCAGCATGCTGCGCCCCTACCTTTTTGATCAGTCCTCTTTCTGTCCGAACAGCGCCATGTTCGACGAGTGACCCGGCATGACCTTGGCTGCCGGATTCAGGAAGTGCGCGATTTGATTCACGGCGATGCAGGCTTCCGAAAAGCCGGTCGCGATGAGCTTCAACTTCCCCGGATAGGTGGTGATATCGCCGGCGGCATAGATGCCGGGGATGTTGGTCTCCATCGTCTGCGTGACCTTGATGTCGCCCTTCTCGATCTCGAGTCCCCACTCGGCGATCGCGCCGAGCGATGAGACGAAGCCGAGCTGCGGGATGACGCAGTCCATCGGCAACGTCTCCTCCGCTTTTGTCTTGTTATTGAAGATCGTGACGCGCTCGATGCGTTCACTGCCGTCGATCGCCTTCAGCTCCCAGAATGTCCGCAGCTCCATCTTGCCGGCCGCAGCGAGCGCCTGTACCTGATCGACCGTCGCCTGATGGGCGCGAAAGCCGTCGCGCCGGTGGATCATCACAATGGACTTGGCGACCCCTTGGAGGTTCACGGCCCAGTCGAACGCGGAGTCGCCACCGCCCACGATGAGAATGCGCTTGCCGCCGAAGATCCGGGGATTGAGCACGCGATCGTGCAGGCCCTTGTCGTTCCAGCGGTCGGCGTCTTTGAGCGGGAGCTTGCGGGGCGTGAACGCACCAATGCCGCCGGCGATCAGCACTGTCCGGCCCGGATACTCATCCCTATCGGTGACGATGGTGAAGAGCGTCTTGCCGTTCTCCTCGCTGCGCCTGAGGCCGATGACCTTTTCGCCGAGATGCACCGGCGGCTTCCATTGCAGGCCTTGTTCCGCGAGGGCCTTCACCAGGTCCTTTGAGAGGATCTTCGGAAATCCGGCGACGTCGAAGATGTATTTCTCGGGATACAGCGCCGTGAGCTGCCCGCCGACCTGGTCGAGGTTATCGATCAAGCGGTGCGATGCCCCGCGCATTCCGGCGTAAAATGCCGCGAACAGACCGGTCGGGCCCGCACCGATGATCGTGATATCTTTGCCCTCTTGCATCGCGCGAACGCTAGCGTGGTAATCGTCCTCGGGCTACTGGCCTGCGCGACCGGTGGTCCGCATGCCGCGCTAGGCTGGAGCCTCGGCGGCGAGGCGCACGTGTTCGTGGCGGGCGATGAGTTCGCGCGTGACTTCTACCACCAACTCACCGGCAAGCGCAGCCTCATGGACGCGCTCGAGGGCCACCAACTCGTGGCGGTCGAGGGCCGAGACGCTCGCAGCGCCACGGTGCTGTCGGCGCACGGCGCCGCGCCGGCCCGACTGGCCCTGGCGCGCTTCCACGCGCCCTACACATGCGGGTACGAGGGGTTAGTGACGGAGCTGGTGTTGGCATTCGCTCCGGGCGGAGCCGCCCGTCACAGCGCGCCGCCATCACATGCGACAGTCGTCGCGCTGCTCGATCAGACGCCGTTCGTCGGTGGGCCCGGAACGCCGCGACCGGGTCTGTCCACCGCGGCTGCCATGGCGCTCATCAGACGCGTCGCGGACCGGGCCGAGGTGTCAACCAGGGGACGCAGCCTTGGGCTGCTGCACCCCCCCACCCTCGATCCCGACCAGGCAGCGGATGCCGGCGAGTTCGTCGCGCTCCGCTCGCAGTACGCGGTCGGATTTCGCGCAACGTTTGTCGCCACCGTCGCCGAGGACAAGATTGATACGACGCTGATCACGGGGGTCGCGGTCACCGACGCTGATCTGCATCACCTGCGTTGGGTCGTCCGGCCGGTACGCCTGCGACTGGTGGGAGGAATGATCGCGCGCCCGAATCCCGGTGTGCGCTACTCATTACGCGGTACCGTCGCTGGTTCGGGAAGCGAGGCGCTGCTCCTGGTGGACGAGATCGCCGACGTCTCGCCGCGCGACTCGCGGGCGACCGTCGTTGATGCCACCACGCGGCGCGTCATCGCCGCGCAGCCGCTCGCGCTGCGTTGCCCGTGAACATACGTTCTGGACAACCGTACGTCGTGCGTCGTGCGTCGTCATTCGCATCCACGCACGACGTACGACGCACGACGCACGAGAAGGGTATAATGAAGATCTATACCAAAGCCGGTGATGCGGGCGAGACGAGTCTGTTCGGCGGTAATCGCGTGCCGAAAGACGACCCGCGGGTGCGCGCGTATGGCGAAGTCGACGAGACGAACGCCGCGATCGGGTTCGCGGCGGCACTCGAGCCGCGGACGTTCGAATCCGTCTTGCTCCAAACGATTCAACGCGACTTGTTCACCATCGGAGCCGAGCTCGCGACGCCGGACGCCGACAAACGGACAAAAGCGCTCGCGCGCAGCGGTGCAGCGGTCGGGCCATCTGAAGTTGGTGCCCTCGAAGACGTGATCGATACCCATGAAGCGAAGCTGAAGCCGCTGAAGAACTTCATTTTGCCCGGAGGCACGCCGAAGGCCGCGGCGTTTCACGTCGCACGCACCGTTTGTCGACGCGCCGAGCGGTCCGTCGTCGCCTTGTCACACCTGCAAGGCCTAAACCCGTCCATCGTCCACTACCTCAACCGTCTGTCGGATCTGCTGTTTGTGTTGGCACGCGCCGTGAACGCGCAGGCGGGCGAACCCGACATCACGTGGTAACTATCCGGGTCCCGCTCGTCGAACAGCGGGATGCGTCCTACGACATCCTCATTGGGCCCGGCCTTGTCCAGCAGCTCGACAAGATCCTACCGGAGTACTGCCCCGCGGCCGCATATGCGGTGATTTCGGATTCGCATGTCGGGAAGGTGTACGGCGAAGACGTGGTGAAGCGGCTATCGGCTATCGGCTATCGAGTGGAGCTGCTCACCTTTCCGGCCGGGGAGTGGAATAAGACGCGAGACACGTGGGCATCCCTGTCCGACCGAATGCTCGCCGCGCATTTCGGCCGGGATGCTGCGGTCATCGCCCTGGGGGGCGGCGTGGTCAACGACGTGGCCGGCTTCGTCGCCGCGACGTACCTCCGTGGCGTGCCGCTCGTCCAGGTCCCGACGTCGCTCTTGGCGATGATCGACTCGTCTATCGGCGGAAAGACAGGGGTGGACGTGCCCGCGGGCAAGAACCTGCTCGGCGCGTTTCATCAGCCGCGAGTGGTCGTCGCCGATCCCGAGCTGCTGGCGTCACTGTCCAGTGTGCAGCTCGCGGCGGGTCTGGCGGAGGCGGTGGTCACTGTCCAGTGTGCAGCTCGCGGCGGGTCTGGCGGAGGCGGTGAAGCATGGCGTGATGGCAGACGCGGAGTACTTCGCGTTCCTCGAAAGTGAGTACGCGGCGATCTTCGCCAAACATGCGCCCGCGCTCGAGCGCCTCGTGAAGCGATCCGTCGAGATCAAGGCGGCTGTGGTGGCCCAAGACGAGCGCGAAAAGGGCAAGCGCGCCATCCTGAATTTCGGGCACACCGTGGGACACGCGATCGAGGCGACGTCGAAGTACGAAGTGCTGCACGGCGAAGCGGTCGCGATGGGGATGGTCTACGAAAGCCGGCTCGCGGAGATGCTGGGCATCGCCCCGGCAGGGACGGCCCAGCGGATCACCACCGTGCTGGAGCGACTCCATCTTCCTGTCGAGCGGCCGGGCGCGAGCCAGGTTGACGATCTCATCGCGGCCATGCGGTCGGATAAGAAGGTGCGGGCGGCGGAGATCCGAGTAGCGCTGCCGCGCGCGATCGGCAGCGCCCACGGCGACGATGGGGGGGGGTGGACGGTCCCGGTGGACGATGCGACGATTCGTCAGGTCTTGGTCAACACTTAGCCCACATTCCTGTCCACGTCTCCACACGTTCGATCTAATCCCTCGGATCTAGAGCACCGACCT
>WNFX01004601.1_pt1 | contig 15661 bp, 12 predicted proteins | sample 5400111 | NCBI WGS metagenome assembly WNFX01 (sample SAMN13153363, study PRJNA577476) | soil metagenome | isolation source: 40 cm soil or saprolite under grassland replicate 1 | place: USA:California | collected 2016-06-15 | reverse complement strand
CGGCAATGGTTCAGCCAGCAATGGCGGTGCTTTCCGTATTTCATCTAAAAGTTATATCACCATTAATGGCTTCACGATTACCGGTACGGCGATAGAGCGAGATAACGAAAAGCGCAAAAAGTGGATTCAGGAAACGATTTTGGTGTTGTATGCAGACAAATCAAGCAAGCCTGGCGAATTTTCTTTCAAGATGAAGTCGGTTTTCAGACAGAAGGCACTTTGGCGTACACTTGGGGACTGAAAGGCGAAAAAATCGAAATCAAAAACTATGGCAGACATGGGCGGGTCAACTTGATCGGCGCGTTTGAACTTGGCACAGGTGCTTTTTATGGCGTCCTGACGCAGTTTCGCGTGAACGCGATGCGCTTTCGACGTTTCTTGTGTCACTTGAAACATGAAATGCAGACTGGCAAGATTATGTTAATCTGTGACAACGCCAGCTTTCATAAGGCGAAATGGCTCACCGAATGGGTTTCTACACAAAAAGAATGGTTACGCTTGGAGTTTTCTTACCTGCTTACTCGCCTGACTTCAATCCGATCGAACGTTTATGGCGCTGGATAAGCGTTATGCGCCAAGAAATCCAACGCCTGAATACTGTGTTTGAGTTTTACCAAACGCCTTCGTCTTTTCTGGCTCTTGCGTGATGAAAAAAACTTTTCTGGAGAACTATATTGAGGCTGAATTGTCATACGATTACTCACACATGAAACTGGTTAACTCCGCGCCGATCCTGGCGGAAGTCGCCATCCTCCTCTTCGGGAGGAGTTCGACTACTCTGGGACAAAAGGATGCAGAGCCCGGCCTTTCTGCTGATACCCAGCAGAAGCTGGGCAAAAAAGTTGCACAAAGTATTAGATGGAACAAGACCAGAAGCGGCCTCTCATGAATCACTTTAGGCGGATTGCGAAAAATTCGGCTTTTCAGGCTGTAGCTTACGGGGTGCAAAGTCTGACAGCGTTCTTTATCCCTGTGTATCTGGCTCGCCTGGCTAGCGCTGAGTTGCTTGGCCAGTACGCCACGACGATCACACTTATCACGTTGTTTTCGACCCTTGCTCGGTTTGGTTTGCCATCGCTACTGATCCGGGAGATTGCTCGAAGCCGGGAGAATCCAGAGAAAATTGACAATCTGGTTAATGCCGCTTTGGGCTTGACCACTATTCTTTCGGCCATTGCCATCGGGTTGATGCTAATCACCAGTGTATTGCTGAACTATCCAAGCGTTATGTTTCGGGCTTGCATGGTGGCTGGGTTAGCCTTAGGAATCGAAGCCATGGCCTATATGATAGAGGCCTCGTTTCGCGGCCGAGAAATGATGGAATGGAGTGCGGTAGTCATCGCTGTTATGGAGGGCGCGTTCTTGCTGTTGGCTCTCGTGACAATACCGCTCCAGGCAGCTATTGACTGGCTCATGATCGCTTATCTGGCCTCCCGGATTATCTCACTGGCAGTCGGCATCTGGATTTATCGGGCGCGCTTTGGCAAGTTGCGCCCGACAATAGATAAGGGACTGTGGAAGTCATTATTTAAGGCGAGCGTTCCTTTTGCTATTACCAACGGCTTGTCATCTGTGTACGTGCGTGTCGATGTTGTGTTTCTATCCTACTTGGCCAGCAGTGCGGTCGTTGGGCTATATGAGGCGGCAAATAACCTGACTGTGCGGCTCAATGTTCTGGCAAGAACAGTGAGCATCGCCCTCTATCCATTTTTATCCTCTGAATTTGCTAAAAACAAACAATCTCTCCAACAATATACGGCTAGAACCATTCGCCTTCTTGTCATACCGAGCACCATGATAGCTGCTGTGTTATGGGCGTTTGGTGATCGTATTGTTGTAATGGTCTATGGCGGCAAATTTGTTGCCGCCATTCAAGCCGTGAAGTGGCTGGCTCTGATTATGCCATTTAAGTTCATAGATACTTCGCTGGAAGTAGCTTTGAGCGCCAGTAACCGCGAAAGCAAGCGGGTGGTGGCTGTTTTGGCCGCAGCTCTGACAAACCTGTTGCTCGATTTCACTCTGATCCCTAAATATCATCTGATGGGTGCGGTGTATGAAACATTGCTCACAGAAGTCGTGCTGTTCGGTATGTATGTCTGGTATTTGCGCGAAGACGCACGCGAAATGTTTGCCTGGCAGGGTTTTATAGGGCCCGGTTTCGTCGTAAACAGGTAACCATAATGAAGTCGCAACAACACCCCCTAAATGTTCATCTTCCGGCCGCTGCCAGCGCCGCTGTCTGGCCGCCCAGCCGCCTATCTTCGGCGCTGAAATTCCTCGTTGTTACATATCTGGTGGGCATGCTCATCTTATCTGTGGAACAGTTTCTTGCTCTGCCCCAGAATTTGACTTCGGGTGACTTTTGGAATATTCTCCTCCTCCCCGTCTGCTGGTTATACCTTATCTATATGCGCCGGCCTATACGATTTCCTTATGCATTGGGAATGTGGTTTATCTTCTTGGGCAGTTTCATTGGCACCTTCTCATCTTATGACCCGCTGGCTAGTATTATCTTTATCACCAAAGAGGTCTATCTCTATGTTTGGTTCGTTACCCTGGTTGCAGTTTTTGCGAGTTTAGAACCTGGCCTCGTGCGCCGTATATTGCTCGTCTGGCTTGCGGTTGCTGTGCTCCACGGGGTCCTGCTTGTAGCTGAGTTCGCCTTGCCCAACTTTTATACGTTCATGCTCTCCTTTATTGGGAGTATTGGAGTTGTGTGGAGCCGGTTCATCGGTCGGCCAGCTGGATTGTTCGAGGATCCGGTTTGGGCTGCCTTATTTCAGATGATGGGATTTGTGCCCCTGTTGTTGGGGGGGCTTCGGCGTGAATTGTCTTTGCTTCTGGGAATGGTTCTGTTGTTAAGTATTCTTGCTACCGCATCGCTGGGTCCGTTTACTTCGGTGCTGGGTGCCTCAGTAGTTGCGGTGCTCCTTCTCCTGCTCATGGGTGGTCATCTAAAATTCCTTGTCTGGTTGGCTGCCGTCTTGACCTTCGCAGCAGGGTTGTTCTTATTCACCCTCAGTCTATTCCCTGATGTTCAGGCCAGCCTTCAGCATCTCACTATTGATCGGGCCGCGCACTCAGCGAATGAGCGATTTTTTCTGTGGGGGGGCGGCACCGAGGTTCTGTTTTCCTCGAAAGCCATCCTGGGAGTAGGTCCAAACAACTACCGGGATTTCCTGGAAAACAAAACGCTGCACAATGACGCCCTCGAATTTGGTGTAGAGCGGGGCATGATCGGACTGCTGGGCCTGTTGCTATTGGGTAGTGAAGCATTGAACAGCGCAGTCAAAATACTGCTAAACCAGATTAAATCCGGGGACACGGCTCGGCCAAGCGGTGTCATTTTCCTGGCGATGCTTTTCGGCGTTTTGCTTGAATCAAACACCCATCAAATTTTCCATTTTCGTGCTGTGTGGTTGGGGCTGGCGCTGCTGGAAGCCACTCGCTTTAGGATGATGATGTCCCCATCGGTCGAGACAGCGGCTAGGCACGTGGAACTGTGGGGTAAAAGGCTCCAGTTACCAGAAAAATCATCGCCCTTAATGCATCGTCGTGATCCCTCACCCGTAGAGGCAGAATGATTGTAGAATTCATCGGCTCTACCGGCGCCGGGAAAACAACGTTTATTAATGAGGTGCGTTGTCGTCTGGTGAAAACAGGTCGAGTTACTACGTCCATCGACTTGGCTACAAGCCTGCTTGGCCTCAAGGGCCTGACAAACCCCACTCTACAGAACTTGGCACACGAATTTATTAGCCTCCCTTTTTTTATTGGCACATTGTACAAATATAATGAGTACCTGCGCCACACCATCAAGCTATTTTGGCGCAAGACCAGTTTTTCGATGCAAACGATCCATAACCTGCGGAGTCTCGAGCGCAAGATCGGGATGTACGAAATCACAAAAATTCTTGGTAAAGACCAGGTCATTCTCGTGGATGAAGGACCGATTCTTGCCCTCTATATGTTTGTCTCGGTTAAAAACACCTATACTCCTGAAGAGATTGCCCGGTTCATCGACTTGCTCCCGCTGCCCGATCTCGTCATATATATCCGGGCCTCTGTAGACACCATTATTGAACGCACTCTTCGGCGTACAGATCCGCCGCGCGAAGTTGATAGAAAAAATCCGGCTCAGATGGAGGAATATATTAAGCGTACGGTTGCCCTGTTTGATCAACTTACACAAGCTGAAAATATTCGCCCTCGACTTTTGGTGGTGGAAAGTCTCGATATTGCTGGATCAGGTTTTAATCAGGTTGTAGATAATGTTTGTCAATCGATTTTGGATCGAAGTTCTAAAGAATAAAATTCAGTAAATTAAAGTAGCCAAACCATTGAAACCGAAATGTTAAACAAACTTCAACAACTTATTGAACAACTCAGTACAAATGGAATCAAGTACTGTCACTGGAAGAGCAATTCAGCACTTTCCCAAGTTCGGGAAGGCCAGACAGATGTCGATTTCCTAATCCATCGCAAGGATAGCGATTCATTTAGATTGCTAATGAGCCAGTTGATCTTCCGTCCTGCCGGATTTCAGGGAGATGCCCCTTTCCCGGCTGTGGAGCATTATTTTGCCCTGGATGAGGAAACCGGGGTTTTTGTCCATGTGCACGCATATTACCGCGTCGTAACGGGTGAAAGTCTGTCAAAAAACCTTCACTTACCGCTCGAAGAAATGTTGTTACAAAATGTCCGCGGAGAAGCTTCAATCCTAGTTCCTGCGAAGAGTGCCGAATTGGTGGTCTTCACGATTCGGATGATGTTGAAACATACTTCGCTCGTTGAACTTCTAATGCTGTCTAGGGATTGGAAAGGGGTCAGACGGGAAATCGAATGGCTCATGGAAGCAAAACCAACGGACGAAACGCTTAAGCTGGTTGCCCACTGGTTGCCTTCCGCAGATCCCCAATTATTTGCTGCATGTATTGATGCCTTAAGGGCACCTGCGCCGTTGCTGCGCCGCATCAGCTTGGGCCGTCGTTTACGCTCCCAGCTTAGTATTTATGCGAGGAATTCTTGGCTGCGGGCCTGGTTGAGTGGGATCCAAAAATTCTCCCTCATGGCGTATGGACGGCTAACTCGTTCCAAGAGAGGCATGATTCTTCAGTCTGGCGGGGCTGTCATCGCATTTGTCGGTGCAGAGGCAACCGGGAAATCGACACTCCTTACTGCAACCAGACGCTGGCTGGGCGAACATTTTGTTATTAATCAAATCCATGTTGGCAAGCCCAAATCGACTCCGCTCACGATGCTTCCCAATATATTTTTGCCCTTATTACGTTCTGCACTTCCGAGATACCGACCGAGCAAGCTAGTAACCAGTTCTGCCTCTACTGAACAATCCCGGAAATCATCCGCGGTCTATCCACTGATTTCTGCAATTCGATCGGTTTTTCTTGCCTATGACCGTCGGGCTCTGCTGAGTCAGGCATTTGCCCGGGCAGCAAACGGAAATATCGTTTTATGTGATCGGTATTCATCTATGTCGCAAGGGGCTCCAGATGGAACACAACTGCAACAGTTTGTCATCGATCCAAAGCAGTATCCAATTCAAGCCTGGCTTGCTCGTATTGAGAAACGTTTATATCAGGAGATACCATCACCAGACATGGTCATCTCTTTGTATGTTCCCTTGGAAGTTGCGCTGCTCCGAAATAAGAACCGTGGTAAAGAAGAGCCTGAGGATTATGTGCGTTTTCGACACTCCCTGGCCTCCAATCTGGAGTATGGGAATGCTCCAATTTATAAGATCAACACGGATCAACCTCTGGATACGACAATACTCGAAGTCAAAAAAACTATTTGGAGAAATTTATAAACCATGACACACCCTCAACAGCCTTCACTCGCGCTAAGCAATACCCTTGCCAGCCCGGCGACATCCAGCAAGGAGGAGATAGAACACAATCAGCAAACGGATGCTTTCGATGGCTTATCGAACCTACACAGAAAAATTCGAGTGCTGATGGTGGCTACTCGTTTGACAATCGGTGGTGACACGAATGTAATATTAGATATTGCAAGCTATTTGAATAGTCACCCGCATTTTGAGGTGCACCTGGCTGCAGGTCCTGTTCCTGCCCAGGAAGTCGACTTGACTCATCTGGCAAACGAGCGAGGGATTCCACTCGTAAAAATTCCAAGTATGGTGATTGATATCAATCTGTGGCAAAACTTTCGATCAATTTTGGAGCTTTATACCCATATGCGGAAGGGCAAGTACGATATTGTTCATACGAACAACGCGATCGCAGGAGTCGTTGGACGAACGGCAGCGGTACTCGCCCGCGTGCCGGTGATCATCCACCATGTGCATGGTTGGGGATTGCGGGACGATATGTCGAAAATGATGCGATCGTTATACGTTGGTTCAGAGCGATTTTGCGCCGCATTTTCTAGTCGTATCATTGCGGTCTCCAAGCCAAACATAGAAAAGGGCCTTGCCAATAAGATATGCCAGGAAGACAAATTTGCATTGATATATTATGGAATTCGTTTAGAAAATTTTCAGCAACAAGTTGATAAACGGGCGGTTTGTTCAGAATTAGGACTGGATCCAGAGTGCAAGATTGTTGGTATGATTGGGCGTCTTGATAAGCAAAAAAACCCGTTGGATTTTATTCGGGCAGCAGCCATTGTCGCAGAAAAATATCCCAAAGTTCAATTTGTCATCGCAGGCGATGGTGTGCTGCGTCCTGAATGTGAAAACTTGATCAAAGAACTTAACCTTGCCAGAAAATTTTTCCTGTTGGGTTATAGAAATGATATTAACCGAATTTATCCGATCCTGGCACTAACTGCGTTGAGTTCTTTATGGGAAGGTTTGCCCGTCGTGTTTCAAGAGTCCATGATTGCAGGCAAGCCAATCGTAGCGAACGATGTTGATGGTGCCCGAGATGTGATTATCGATGGGAAAACAGGTTATTTGGTGAAGCCTCACCAACCCCAAGAAATGGCTGACCGAATTCTAACCTTACTCACTGATAAGGAATTATGTGATCAGATGGGTGAGACTGCAAAACAACATGCTCAGCAGTTTTCCAGCGAAAAAATGATTAAACAGATTGTCTCTCTGTACATAGAGCTATTAAAAGATCATTATGGTGGAGATTTAAGCCGGGCATAATTTAGCCGTATGACAATTTATGGCACGTTACATATTAGTTCTTTGGTTTTGACAAACCTTAGAGAAAGTCACGAGGTAAGAGAAAGAAGATGCACTATCAGGATATTGTTCATCAATCAATAGATATGACCGCTGGTCCACTAAGCGGGCACCCATTGTGTGCTTTTACGGTCGATGTTGAAGATTGGTATCAATCTAGCGTTGATTTTGACGCACCCATCACAGAACGAGTTGTAAGAAATACAGAAAGAATATTGGCGATCCTTGATCGCCGTAATGTCAAGGGAACATTTTTTGTGCAAGGGCGCGTTGCGGAAACTTTTCCGCATCTACTGCAACATCTTGTTGCAGAGGGCCATGAAATACAATCGCATGGTTACAGCCACCGTCCCGTAAATAAAATGGATAGAAAAGAGTTAAAGGTTGAATTGGAGCTGGCGCGCAAAACCGTTGAGGATGCTTGTGGTGTGCAGGTAACAGCATTTCGGGCACCCGACTTCACGATAGACCGTGAAAATATTTGGGCATTGGAAGTATTAGTTGAAACAGGTTTTAAAGTTGATTCATCAATCTTTCCAATGAGAACTCATCGTTATGGAATCTCTGGGTATCCCACGGTTCCACACTGGGTTCAATTGCCGAGTGGCGCAAGCATCATGGAGGTGCCTGTTGCAATATGGTCATCAGGCAAAATTCGACTTCCTGTGGCAGGCGGAGGCTATTTTCGCCTGATCCCAGGTATCATTCTGGAGAGGTTTTTTGCTTCTATGATGATCAGGCAACCTGTAATCGTATATTGTCATCCCTACGAGTTTAACGCCCACGATTTGGACGAATACTACCGGATGAATGTATCAAAAACCTTCCTGATTACTCAGGGACTTGGACGATCATTCTACGGAAAGAAAATAGACGGTCTGTTCCAAAGGTTACCCTTTGGACGTTTTGATCAAGTATTGGAAACTTGGAGGATAAAATGAAAATCACATTTCTCACAACCGATGATCCTATTTACCTGCCTGCTTTTTTTGAACGCTTGCTAAGCGAATATGGCCAAGAGACGCAGGCAGTGTATAGTGTTCCGCCACTTTATAAGAATCAGACCTCTGTGCAGGCTGCGCTTCGTTATTATAAAACTTTTGGACTGGCGGCTTCGTTGGGACTTGGAGCACGAGTTGGCATGGTCACAGTGCGCGGGCAATCCATTGCGTCGGTTTGTAAAAAGCATGGCGTAAGCTATGAATTAGTGGCTGATGTCAACGCAGAAGAATTCAGGAAACGACTCCGCGATGCTGGCACCGACTTGCTAATATCTGTCAGCTGTCCACAAATATTTAAGAAACCCTTGATTGAACTACCTCAATTAGGGTGTTTGAACATTCATGGCGCGATTCTTCCTCACTACCGGGGAGTCTTGCCAAGCTTTTGGATGCTCGCCAATAAAGAGAAAAATGCGGGTGTATCGATTTACTATGTCAATGAAAAGATTGATGCTGGTGAACTGTGCGGCCAACGCATTTTCGAGATTTTACCCGGTGAATCTTTGGATAGTTTTATCACGCGCTCGAAAGCAATTGCGGCAGAGTTGTTGCTAGAAGTTCTGGGGAAAATTGAAGACGGAACCATTACGCATGCCCCTCTGAAGCTGGCCGATGGCTCTTATTATTCCTGGCCTGATAAAGAAGCGGTTAAGCGTTTTCGAGCCAACGGACACCGTTTGTGGTAAATGATGAATATCGATAATCTTTTGCGCCTTAGGATTTTCTAATGTAAAAAAGGAGCACATATGGGCATTAAAGAGATTTACTCCTCGCGATTTGCGATAGAGAGTTTGCAACAGCAGTCGTAAACAGATGAAAGGAATAACATGGAACTCAAAAATTATCTACAAGTCCTGATGCGTTGGATGTGGCTTTTGGTATTGTGTGCGCTCTTGGGAATGAGCGGCGGCTACATAGCCAGTCGGCTTGGAAAACCGATATACGAAGCAAGTACCAAAATTTTAGTCAGCAAAGATTTATCAGACCAGAACTCACAGTTCGCATCCATGACTAATCAGCAGCTTATTGATGCATATGTCCAATTGCTGAGCTCAACAAGTGTGATCGACGAAGCCTCACGACGTCTAAATTACGAGATTAATTTGAAGGACTTGGGCTCGGTCCTACAAGTGCGGTTAACAAATGTGATTCAAATCACAATGGACGATAGCGACCCTCAACGAGCCGCGGCAATTGCAAATGTGCTGGTCCAGGTTCTGATCGATAAAAATGCACAGGCGAGTGGTTATGCTTCGACCGAAGAAAATATTAATAAGAATATTTCCCAGGTTGAAGACCAAATTGCCACCCTTCAAACCCAATTTAATCAGATCTCCGATGAAACACTTCAAAACCAATTGAAGCAAGTAACCGACGAGATTACCGCCTTACAAGCTCAGGTCTCAAAACTTAGTACGGACATCGGTCCACTTGATTCATTAAGATTTCGCACTGCTGAACAAAGCAGCCAGCTTGCTGAAAAGCAAGCCCAACTGGCTCAATTACAGTCCCAGCTTACTCAATATCAGCAAATTCGAATTAATTTGGAGATTGCCGGAAAACCTTCTTCGAGTTCAAGTAACCTGGGACAGAATTTACAGCTGCAACTAATCCAATCAACGCTGGATCACTATCAGACAATTTATTTTAATCTTTTAAACGACCTGCAGACAGTTCAAGTTGCACAATCGCGCGCTACGCCTACTATCGAACAAATTGAAAAGGCGACACCCCCAGCGCAACCCATTCTTCCCCGGCGAAGCATATATGCTATATTGGGAGGTGTTGTTGGTCTGGTGCTGGCAACTGGGATGATTTTTATCATGGAATACTTGGATGATACGTTGAAAACACCCCAAGATGTTGAACAAGCGCTTGACATTCCCGTTCTTGGGTATATTACAAACACACAGCCTGTGTCAAATACAACGAAAGGTTTACCCGTTGCGTTGCAGCTATCTGGCCCGACGTACGATGCGACCGATGCATTGCGCACAAACCTGGAGTTTGCTGCCGCCCAGTCTTCACTGAAAACCCTGTTATTACTTGGCGTTAATGACTCTGGTGAAGACAAGATCAACATGGCAGCTGACCTGGCAGTCACCTATTCTCAATCAGGTAGCAGTGTGATTCTCCTGGATGCAGACTTGCAGAATCCCAGCGCTCATCATTATTTTGGATTGGCCAATGAAAATGGCTTCAGCAATCTTTTAGTGGATGACTCGAAGATCAAGGCAGCAGGCCAAAAGGTCGAAGGCCTCGATGGGTTGACTGTAATTACCGGTGGAAACGCGTACCCGGCGCCTGCAACGGACGGGATGACTAAGCCCAACAGACTCGTTAAAATCCTGGATATATTGAGAAAACAGTCAGATGTGGTTATCGTCGATGCGCCTCCCATAAACATTGCAGATTCGTGGGTACTCGCATCCAAAATGGATGGGGTCTTGTTAATCATTCAGTCCGGGGTTACTCATCTTGGCGAGGCACATCGATCGCTGGAACAACTACAACGGGCTGGAGCAAAAGTACTCGGCGTGGTACTCTATCATACTCCACACAATTTAGCCTACTATTACAAAAATATTCGTAATATTCGTATACTCGCCAGTTTTTCTAAAATTAACCTGCGTTCTTTGGTCGGAAAGGCGGACCCAACTCGTTAAAATTGAGATCATTTTGAAACCTGCTCAGGCCATATCTGTAACTATTTGTCCTGATCGTTGCTATTGAATAGTAGATTGTAATAAAATCATGGGAGTGCCTAAATTCCAACATATAAACAATGTGTCACCCTGGGCGTAGTGAAGAATCCTGCCGCAAAACGGCAGGATTCTTCACTACCTTTGGTCGTTCAGAATGACAGTTGTTTCGGATGTTGGCCGCTCTCAAGATCACGATGGCCCACTTTTTCAAGAATTACATGCAGCTATATTATGGAGAAGTTTCATGCCCGCAATTTCAAAAACGTGCGTTGTAAGTCTCTTAATCTCACTTCTGTTGAGTGCATGTGGAAGCGCGGGAAGTGCAGGAAGTGATGGTCAAAGTGCTGGAATAACAGTCTTACCAACACCAACCGCAGCAGCGACACCGACCTTGGTGGTCTCTCCCACGCCAACCTTGATGGATCCCTATGTTGCGACCAGCATTGACCCGCGAACGATTGAAGTCGGTGATACTGCTTTGATTACTGCCAGTTTGAATAATGTACCCACAGAGGGATATACCAGTGCTGAATTCAGGTGCTCGTATAATCCGGGTTTGTTCGAAGTGAGTAACATCAATGTCGCTGGTCTCTTTGGTGTAGATCCGGTGCTGGCGATCAATGGTGCACACGAGCAGAATTTTATTGTGGCAATTGCGGGCAGTAATGGAAATAGAGCCACTTCGAGTGGACCTGCATTTACCTTTAATATCAAAGGATTACAGGCGGAACAAACAGTCATTGAATGCCAGGCGCGTGTATCACAAGGGAATAACTCTCTCACATCCATTCCATTTGTGGTCGATACTCTGACGGTTCAGGAAAGCACTCCAACACCGAACATTACACCAACGGTACCATTACACGCCGCCTTCAACACTCAGGGCGATATTGCTGATCTGGCTGCCTTAGGTTTTAACTTATTCGATGTCACTGGCATTAAAACCAATCCTGCAAGTACACTTGCACTCGTTAACGCCTTGCCAGAGGGAACTCAGGCATTGGTTTGGCTGGGAAATTTAGGCAATGCTCCACAAGGCCAAAGCTGTCCCACCCCAGGCTTTAGTGATGGCGAGTTTCAGGCTCAAGTGGATAGATTGGCAAACAGTCCCAAAGTTTTCGGTTACAACCTGTCAGATGAACCCCACCCGTCCGGCTGTCCAGATGCTGCCAGCGCAATCCAAGCCCGCTCTGACTATATCCATACCCATGCTCCTGGGCAGAAGACGTATATCACGGTTTTAGACGGAAGCAACATGTGTCCTCAAGGCGAGGGCTGTGAATACCATGCCTTACGACCGGAAATCACCCACGTTGATCTGATTGGCCTTGATCCATATCCCTGCCATTTCGATAGCGCTGGACAGCCGGTTGCATGCGACACCAGTAAGATTTCACAACGAGTTCAGTTGGCCATCGCCAACGGGATCCCAGCATCTGCCATTGTTCCCGTTTTTCAGGCATTTGGACAAGAAGGTCGGCTAGATGGCAAGAGCATTTTCTACCGCACGCCAACAACGACGGAATTTCAGGATATGCTCAACCTTTGGAAATCCCTGGTGCCGAATCCTGTTTTTGACTTTGCCTACACCTGGGGAATCCAATGTACCGCAAGCACCTGTCCTGCCCCACAAAGTCTGAAGAATCACCCAGAGCTGCAATTTCTAATCAAGCAACATAACTTAACGTGAATTCGGGTGTAAGGTCTTTTAATTTGATACCTGGAAAAGTCTCTTAATTTCGTACCTTAACAGTGTTATAAAATCGTACCCACAGGTTAAGCAGCCAGGGGCAAAGTCAGCTGGATGGGTGGCAAAATCGGTCGCGGTTCTGGTTTCGATAATCCAGTCAGAGTTGTGAAATCAATACCAACCAACGGTTGCCTGCGAAGTTCTTGTGGCGTTCCCTGCGTATCCATTTCCAAGAAAAGCCACTCTTGCGAATTGGGATCCAATCGGACCTGAATCTCTTTACCGGCGTGACTGAGTCCAACGGTGTAATGCAAGCCCTTGAGTGTAACTTGACCATTGCGGTGGACCTTGCGATCAAAGGTAAAGGTGGCGAGATACTCAAACACGCGCTGGCTGTCAAACAGGATGGGTTCCCATTCAAGACAGTAGATCCGGCGCGGTGTCAACAAAGCGGGATGTGTTTTCAACGGTGCTTCTTGCTGGCAATCGCTGGCACCAATGTGACGCTCGACGCTGGCTCCTACAGCGTCACCGAGACAAGACCCTCCGGCTACACCAGGTCCAACTCGGCTGACTGTGCTGGCACGATTGCCAACGGTGAGACCAAGACCTGCACCGTCACCAACGACGACGTCCAGCCTGTGACGAGCCAGATCACGCCTACAGCTACGACCTGCAGCCAGTTCAACTCAGGCACCGCAGCAACACTTAGCGAGCTTGACTACGCGGTCAAGAGCGGCAAGGTCAGCTCGGTCGCCCCCGGCGTCTTCTTCTACTGGGTGAAAGTAACTGCGGTCGCCGGAAGCAACACCTTCACAGTCGATCAAGCGATCACGACTGGAAACTTCGACAGCCACTTCTTCAGCCAGGCGTCAGGCAGCTTCGTCTACAATTCAGGTTGCACGAAGATCAACTCAAGCATTAGCACGTCGAATGGCGTAACGACAGTCAGTTTCAGTGCAAGCTCGGCGGGCACATACTTCATTGGGATCAAGTACGACTCGAAGAGCGTGGAGGGCTTCGCAGCACCGACCCCGACCACTGTACACTACGAATTCTCAACAGTAGGTGTGCCTGGGTCGACCAGCGGAATTGATCTCGTCAAGAAGTAAAGAAGATTTCAGGATGGATTGTCCATCGTTGGATAATAACGATCAACCTACTGAGATTGGATAACAAACAAAAGAGAGGCCGCAGATCTGCGGCCTCTTCTATATTGATAGAGGTAATATCTTGCGACCAATTATGACCAGTTTTACGACCTTATAATGACCAATTATGAGTACCTTTGTGCTATTATACAAACATTAATTTAATTGATATTGTAACTTTGAAGCGTTGACCCAAGACACCTTTATTTGGTCGCTTGCGGCGCTGATGGTTGAGACCCAGCGCCACGGGGAACTTGGCGAGCCAGTAGCGAAACCGGCATTGATCATGAGGTTTCGTTATTTTTTTAAGTACTGTTTGATAACGATTATTTTTATTGTCATCTTTTTGCTGACATAGAGAGGAATTTATCAATCCATTATTTTCTAAATCTTTTTTCGAATCACTGGAAGCAGTAATTTGCTTTTGGTATATTTTGTTTAAGGAGGTCAAAAATTTCCATTTCACATAGACTATTCAACCAACAGATCGTGCTACATCCTTCTTTATCTACAACATTTCATTCTCTTTGGAGAGGAGCAAGCAATGAGGAAAAATGTTCTTGTATCAACTTTATTATTGCTAACGATGATCTTAACGTTGGCAATGGGCGCACAGCTCAATGCTGGTGCAGCCCCACTGGCACAAAGTGGACCTACTATAACCAGTGACCAGGCTGATTATCCACCTGGCGCAACGGTAACACTGACTGGGGCAGGCTGGCAATCCGGTGAGAGTGTTCAAATCGTCGTGAACGACACGATCGGTCAGACGTGGCAACACACCGCCAACGTGACAGCTAGCAACACCGGGGATTTTACTGATGTGTTCACTCTTCCCAGCTACTTCGTTTCGGACTACGATGTCACTGCGACGGGTGCGACTTCCGGGCAGGCGACGACTACGTTCACGGACGCAGCGAATGCAGACATTAATCAATGCGCGAACGGCACACTTACCGCTCCACTTCAATGCACAGGTGCCCAATGGCAGAATGGAAACCTGAATGAGAACAACGCGCATTACAGAGAAACCGAATCAATTCCGTTTCGAATTACGATAACATCCTTGCAGGTTGGCACACACACCGTTGATTTTTCGTACGACAATACAATTAACAGCGGACAACACGCCTACGATTATCTGACAGACTATAATCGTACGGAGACAAACGCCGATCCTTGTTCTGGGTTCTCGCCATGTGTACCTGGAACTTCTGGACCCATACCCCCTGATCCTTTGCTCAGCAGTTGTGTGACACCCGTGCACCCCAATGGCATCATTCCCCAGACAGCAGGCAGTATAGCGATCTTTAATGGCAACATCACGAACGTCGTTTACCTCAGCCAGCCAGCGTCCTGCCAAGGCAGCCAAAATACGACGACCATCGAAGTTACTTTTACGAATACTGACTCAAACGTTATCCTTGCCTGGGGTGCTCATATCTCTTCCGTGTTTGATTGGGGGCAAGGCCAAAGCGCCAGCTCAATTAGCGGTTCATCCTATCATGAGCATTTGGTGGCATTAGATGGCAAGGGCCTTGGTAGCAACGATCGCTCAGCGAAGGTTGGCGCGATTTTGGAAACTCCAACTATCACGACCCAGGCCAGCGCCAGCACCATTTCCCTCGGTCAATCTGTGACCGATTCCGTCACTGTCAGCGGAAGTCCGACTCCAGCTGGAACTGTCAATTTCTTCCTCTGCGGACCATCCGGTTCACCACCTGCCTGTGATATTAACGGGACGCAAATCGGCGGTTCTGTGACGCTCGTCAACGGGCAGGCAACTTCGGCAGCTTTTAGCCCGACTGCCCCGAGCGAGCTTGGCACCTACTGCTGGCGCGCAGAGTATACGCCTGATCCTAGCTCGCCTTACTCCTCTGGCTATCACACCGATCTGACGTTGGAATGCTTTACTGTGATGAAGGTGACGCCAAGTATCA
>WNFX01003696.1_pt1 | contig 15661 bp, 16 predicted proteins | sample 5400111 | NCBI WGS metagenome assembly WNFX01 (sample SAMN13153363, study PRJNA577476) | soil metagenome | isolation source: 40 cm soil or saprolite under grassland replicate 1 | place: USA:California | collected 2016-06-15 | reverse complement strand
CCTGGGTCCGCGACTGGGTCATGGCGACGTCGTCGAACTGGCTGCTCGTGTAGAGTGCCTGGATGGCGCGCTGGACGTCGCGATAGTTGAGCGCGCGGCCCGGCACGAGGCCGCTGATCTGGATGACCGTGACGGCGCTATTGCGCCGGTTCCCCACCACCGCGATCGAATCCGGGGCCGGCGGGGACGTCTGTGTCGCGCCGGGCGCTCCGGCCTGTGCAACGCACAGGCCCGGGGCGACGGCGGCGAGACTCAGGAAGATGGAGAGAGTGAGCCGGCGGATCACGCCTTCGAGCCGGAGAGTGCCTTGAACGCCAGGCGCTCCTTGTCGGGAGCGACGTCCACTTCGATTTCGTCGCCCTTTGCGAAATCCCCGACGAGGATCTTCTCCGACAGCGGGTCCTCGACGTATTTCTGAATGGCGCGCTTGAGCGGCCGCGCGCCGAAGTGCTCATCGTAGCCGTGATCGACGAGGAAATCAGTCGCGCCTTGCGTCAGCCGCAGGGTGAGCTCTTCCTCGCCCAACCGCTTCTGCACGTCGCGCGCCAGAATGCCGACGATCAAGGTGATGTGCTCGCGGTTCAGCGAGTGGAACACGATCACGTCGTCCAGCCGGTTCAGGAATTCCGGATTGAATACCTTATTGACCTCTTCCTTGACCTTCTCGGACATGCGGTCGAACTCGCTCTTCGCGTCGGGTTGCCCGAAGCCGAGCGTCTTTCCCTTCACCACGTCGCGCGCGCCGACGTTCGACGTCATGATCACCACGGTATTCTTGAAGTCGATCACCCGGCCGTAATTGTCCGTCAGGTGACCTTCGTCGAGCACCTGCAGCAGGATGTTGAACACGTCGGGGTGCGCTTTCTCGATTTCGTCGAGCAGCACCACGGAGTACGGCTTGCGCCGCACGGCCTTGGTGAGCGTGCCGGAATCCTCGTACCCCACGTACCCGGGCGGCGCGCCGATCAGCCGGCTCACCGAGAATTTCTCCATGTACTCCGACATGTCGACGCGGATCAACGCGTTGGCATCGGCGAAGAGGAACCGCGCCAGGGCGCGCGCCAGCTCGGTTTTGCCGACGCCGGTTGGTCCGCTGAAGATGAAGGAGCCGATCGGCCGCTTCGGATCCTTGAGGCCCGCCCGGCTGCGCCGGATCGCCCGCGAGATCACGTGAATGGCTTCGTCCTGGCCCACGACGCTCTGGTGCAGTTCGTCTTCCATGCGCAGCAGCCGGGCGGTCTCGGCTTCCTGGAGACGGGTCACCGGGATTCCCGTCCAGCGCGAGACGATGAAGGCAACGCCTTCTTCATCGATCGTGGGCCGGCGCGTCTGCCGCTCCCGCTCCCACTCTTCTTGCTTGCGGCGGATTTCAGCCTGCAATTCGCGCTCGGAGTCGCGTAGCGACGCGGCGCGCTCGAAGTTCTGGTCGCGGACCGCCGCCTCTTTGTCGCCGTTGATCCCCTCGAGCTTTTCCTTCAGCTCGGCGACCTCGGGCGGCGGCACCTGCGCTGCCAGCCGGGCGCGCGCGCCCGCTTCGTCGATCACGTCGATCGCTTTGTCGGGCAGGAAGCGGTCGGTGATGTACCGCTCCGACAGCTTCGCGGCTTCGACCAGCGTCTCATCGGGGATGACGACGCGGTGATGGTCCTCGTAGCGCTTCCGCAGCCCCTTGAGGATTTCGATCGTCTCCTCGACGGTCGGGGGATCGACGATCACCGTCTGGAAGCGGCGCTCCAGCGCGCCGTCCTTCTCGATGTATTTGCGGTACTCGTTCAGCGTCGACGCGCCGACGCACTGCAGCTCGCCGCGCGCCAGCGCCGGCTTCAGCATGTTGGACGCGTCGACCGCGCCCTCCGCCGCGCCGGCACCCACGAGGGTGTGCAGCTCGTCGATGAACAGAATGATGTTCTTGTTCTGCGCAATCTCGTTGATGACGGCCTTGAGCCGCTCCTCGAACTGGCCGCGGTACTTCGTGCCCGCGATCACCGCCGCCATGTCGAGCGACAGGACGCGGTGATCCTTGAGAGCGTCGGGGCACTGCCCGCTCGAAATCAGCTGGGCGAGCCCTTCCACGATGGCGGTCTTGCCGACGCCCGGCTCGCCGATCAGGACCGGATTGTTCTTCTTGCGCCGTGACAGGATTTCCATCACGCGCTCGATTTCCTTCTGGCGACCGATCGTCGGATCGAGCGATCCCTCGGCGGCGAGCTGCGTCAGGTCACGGCAGAAGTGGTCGAGCGCCGGGGTCTTCGACTTCTTTTCGCTCTTAGGCGGCGTGGGCTGCGCGCCGGTGCCGCCGCCGGCGGGCGTCGCGGGCATCTCGCTGCCGAGCAGCCGCAGCGTCTCGGCGCGCGCCTGCTCGAGGTTCACGCCCGCGTCGGTCAGCACCTGGGCGGCGATGCCTTTCTCTTCACGCAGCAGGCCGAGCAACAGGTGCTCGGTGCCCACGTAAGAGTGATTCAATTCCCGCGCCTCGCTCATCGCCAGCTCGAGCACCTTCTTAGCGCGCGACGTGTACGGGAGATCGGGACCGGCGGCCGCCGCCGCTTTCCCTTTCTTGACCGTCTCCTCGATCTTCTGCTGAATCTCTTCGAGATCGACGTTGAGATTGGTCAGGACCGCTGCGGCGACGCCCTCGCCCTCGCGGATCAAGCCGAGCAGGATGTGCTCGGTGCCGACGTACTCGTGATGCAAACGGGCCGCCTCTTCGCGGGCCATCTGCAGAACTTTCCGAACGCGATCCGTGAAATTGTACCCGTTCATCTAGTTCGAACTCACCTTTCGCCGTTCAGCTGGATTCTGCTTCGAGCAGGCGCCGTACAAACGCAGCGCGCACCGTCGGCAGCTCACGGTCGCCGGTCGACCGTCCATCCATTGCTGCCAGGTGCGCAGGTTGAGTGTAGATCAGCAGCTTGTTGAGCGTATATACCCCAGGCCCGGGAAGCAGATTCAGACCGACACCCAACCGCACTCCGCTCAACAGATTCATCGTCTCTTCAAACGACAACCGACGCGCGTGCTTCAGCAAGCCGTACGCACGCCAGGTCTTGTCTTCCACTTCCTCGGGCGCTGTCCTGAGCAGCACGTCCCGTGCCTGTTCTTCGTATTCGATAACCTGCCGCACGATTTTCCCGAGGTGATCGATCAGCTCGTCTTCAGTCTTCCCCAAGGTTGTTTGGTTGGACAGCTGGAAGAAGTTTCCGACAACTTCACTGCCTTCCCCGTATAAGCCCCGAAAGGTTAGTCCTACCTGCGACAGTCCTTGCAGAACTTTGTTGATTTCTTTGGTCAAAACAAGGCCCGGCAAATGGATAAGTACGCTGGCCCGGAGCCCTGTTCCTGCATTTGTTGGACAGGACGTAAGATAGCCAAATTCAGGATGAAAGGCGAAAGGAACGAGCCGGCCCAAATCGGCATCGACCGCTTCCACCGCGGCGTACGCGTCCTCTAAATCGAATCCCGACCACATGCCGTGCAGTCGCAAGTGGTCCTCTTCATTCACCATGACGCCCACCTGATCCTGGACGAGCAACGCCGCGCCCGGCCGGGGACGGGCCTCACGCTCGAGCCCCGCCAACTCCTTACTCACAAGATGCCGTTCGTGCAGCACTTGCCGCTCGGGCCGATCCATCTGATCCAGATGAAATGCGACCGCCGCCGCGAGCCGATCCGACGAGGCCGCGGCTTCGCTGATGCGCTCGAGCACCGCCGTCCGATCGGTGTCCTTCGCCCGCTGGCTGAAGGGCACGCCGCGCACGTTGCGGGCCAGGCGAATCCTGGTCGACAGGACGATCGTGGACTTGGGACCCGAGGCGTCCAGCCAGCGCATCCCGCCATCAGGAAGCAGCGACAGATCCATTATTCCAGCACCCGAATGCGGTCCCGCAGCTCGGCCGCCAGCTCGAAGTTTTCGCCCTCGACGGCGCGGCGCAGCTGTGCCTTAAGGTCGAGCAGACGACTGCGGGGATCATCGCCACCGTTATCGCCCGGCGCCTCGTAGCGCTCGCCCACGTGCTGGCTCGAGCCGTGCAGCCGGCGCAGCAAATCGCGCAGGTGCGAGTCGAAGGAGACGTAGCACTGATCACAGCCCAGCCGCCCGGAATCGCGGAAGTCGCGCAGCGTGCTGCCGCAGGCCGGGCAGCGCAGCCCATCTCCCGCCGCCGGAACCAGGGCGCCGGCACCCCCGCCCTTAACCACTGCCCCCAGAAAGTTGCCGAGGGGACTCTTGAGCACCGCGCCGCCCGTTTCCACGCCTTTCTGCTGCGCGCACTGCTCGCACAAATGGAGCGTGACCTTCGAGTCGTGCTCCACCTGCGTCAGGTTGATGATGGCGTCGCGTTCCTTACAGTTATCGCAGAGCATCAGGGAATCGCATCGACCGAGCTCACCGACGTGAGCCGGCCGTCCTCCAGTAAGAGCACCCGATCCGCCCGCCCGGCGAGCTGACGGTTGTGTGTGACGACCACCACCGCCGTCTCGTACTCCCGGGCCAGCCGGAAAAACATCTCGTGCAACCGCTCGGCATTCGCATGGTCGAGATTGCCCGACGGCTCGTCGGCGAGCATCACACTCGGATCGTGCACCAGCGCCCGCGCGACCGCACAGCGTTGCTGCTCGCCGCCAGACAGCTCGGCAGGGCGATGGCTCATGCGACCCGCCAGGCCGACTTCCGACAATACCTCTTCGGCCCGCGAACGCGCTTTGCGCGGAGACACGCCGCCGATCAGCAGCGGCATCATGACATTCTCCAGAGCCGAAAACTCGCGCAAGAGATGATGAAACTGGAACACAAAGCCGAGCTTCCGGTTCCGCAGTTCCGCCGCGCCGCGCGCATCGAGATCGGCATAGCGCGAGCCATCCAGCCAGATGTCTCCCGTCGTCGGGCTGTCGAGCGCCCCCAGGAGATGCAGCAGCGTGCTCTTCCCTGCCCCCGACGCGCCGACGATGGCGACGAACTCCCCGCGCCGCACCTCGAAATCGATGCCGCGCAGGATCTCGAGCAGTTGGCCGTCGCCTCCTGCGAACACGCGCCGGATCGCCCGGCCCACCAGGAGCGCGTTCATTCGTACCGGATCGCGGTCACGGGATCGAGCCGGGCAGCCTGGACGCTCGGGTAGAGCGGCGCCAAGGTAGCGATCACCAGGCTCGCCGCGACGACGGCCACGGCGTCGAGGGGATTGACCAGCACGGGCAGGTGGTCGATGAAGTAAATCGACGGATCAATCGGGATCAGCTGGCCGCGGTTCACGAGCGACCCCACGATCAGCCCAAGCACGGCCCCGAGGAACGTCCCCGTCAACCCGATGAATACGCCCTGCGTGAGAAACACGCGGCGGATGCGGCCGCGCTGCATCCCCATCGCCACCAGGATGCCGATCTCGCGGGTCTTGTCGCGAACGACCATGGTCAGCGTGCCGACGACGTTGAACGCCGCGACAACGCAGATCAGAAACACGACCAGACCCATCGCGAGCTTCTCGAGCTTCAATGCCGAAAACAATGAGCGGTTCTGCAGCTGCCAGTCGAGTGCGCGATAGGGATACCCCAACCGGTCTTCGATTTGCTTGCTGTACAGACTCGCCGCCTCCGGGTGCGTGAGCCGCACTTCGAGTCCCGTCACCGCGGTCCCCAACGAGGCGAAATCCTGCGCCTTCTGTCGCGGCATGACGACATAGCTGTTGTCGTAATCGTACATCCCCGTCTCGAACAGGCCGGTGATCTCGTAGCGCCGGTACTTGGGGACGAATGCCCCGAGACTGCGGTTGAACTGAGACCCGGCGGGCGCCACCATGGTGACGACGTCGCCGACATCCGCCGACAGCTTGGTCGACAGCCGCGTGCCGATCGCGATCCCACCTTCCACGCCGGGTTTCGTGGTGTGGAAGGTGAGGTCGCCTCGCGTGAAGTAATGTGCGAGACTCGTCACGGCCCGTCTCCCGGTGTCCGGCTCGATGCCGACGACCGCGACCCCTTCGGCGTAGTCGTGCCCCGCCGAAATGAGTCCCTGGCTGAGGACGAAGGGGGCCGCGGCAACGACACCTTCGCTCCCGAGCACTTTCTTCAGTACGTCCCCCCAATCGTCGAGCCGCAAGCCCTCGCCATAGGTCAGCACGCGGAGGTGCGGATTGACGACAAGAATTTTTTCGCGCAGGTCGTTCTGCATTCCGTTCATCACGCCCAGCACGATCACGAGTGCCATCACGCCGATCGTGACGCCGCCCACGGCGATCACCGTGATCAGCGACAACAGCCGGGATGAGCGGCGGCTCCGCAGATAGCGCATCGCCACGCGCAGGTCGAGCCGCGATGGCCAGTTGGTGGCGATCACGAAAATCGCCATCGCGGTGGCCGCAATCAGCAGGACCTTCAACACCGGCACGGCGATCGACATCACTCGGGCCTCAGCATCGGGAACAGAATCACGTCACGAATATTCGTCTGATCGGCGAGGATCATCGTCAGCCGGTCCACGCCGAGCCCCACGCCACCCGCGGGGGGCATGCCGTACTCCAGAGCCCGGAGAAAATCTTCGTCGAGCTGCTGCGCTTCGACGTCGCCGGCGGCGCGCAACGCCGCTTGCTGCTCGAAGCGGCGGCGCTGCTCGTCGGGGTCATTCAGCTCGCTGAACGCGTTGGCCAGCTCGCGGTGCTGCACGAACAACTCCCACCGCTCCACCTTGGTGGGATCACCGCGCTTCGGCTTGGCCAGTGGCGACAGGGCGACCGGGTAGTCGAACACGAAGGTTGGCTGCACGAGCTTGGGCTCGACGCACGTCTTGAACACTTCGTCGATGAGCTTGGGGCCGCTGAGCTTGTCCGTGTCGGGGGCGTTGTGTTGCTTGAGCACTGCGCGAAGCTCCGCGTCCTTCGCCTTGTGCAGATCGACACCGGCGTGCTCGCGCACCAACGTGTAATAGTCCTTGCGCGCAAACGGTCGCTCGAAGGACAGCGTCGCGCCGTGGCGTTCGAGCAGGCTGGTGCCGAACAGCTCGACGACGAGCCCGGCCACCATTTCTTCGGTCAGCGCGGCCATATCGTTGTAGTCCGCGTACGCCTCGTACCACTCCGCCATCGTGAATTCCGGATTGTGGAAGCGCGAAAGCCCCTCGTTCCGAAAATCGTGGCCGATCTCGTACACCTTCTCGAGTCCGCCCACGAGACAGCGCTTGAGGTACAGCTCGTCGGCGATGCGGAGGTAGAACGTCGTGTCGAGCGCCTCGTAATGTGTCTTGAACGGCAGCGCCGTCGCGCCACCGTACAGGGGCTGTAAGACCGGTGTTTCCACCTCCCAATACCCCTTGGCATCGAGGAACGCCCGAATTCCCTGGACAATCCGTGTGCGCAGCCGAAAGACCGCGCGCACCTCGGGGTGGACAGCCAAGTCCGCATAGCGCTGCCGCGAGCGCAATTCAGGATCGGAGAGCTCGCCATGTTTCACGCCGCTCGCGTCCTCTTTTCCGAGCGGGAGTGGCCGCAACGCTTTGGCGAGCAGCGTGAAGCGAGCGACCCGCAGGGTGATTTCGCCGGTCCGCGTTTTCATCAAGCGGCCGTCGACGCCGATATGATCGCCCAGATCGAGCAGGTCGAGGACACCGTACTGATCGGCGCCCAGCTCGTCACCCTTGAAGTACAGCTGGATCTTGCCGCTCGCGTCCTCGAGATGCGCGAACGTGGTCTTGCCGTGGGGACGGAGCGCGACGATCCGCCCGGCAAGCGAGTACGATGTGTGGTCGTCTTCGCTGCGGTAGGCATCGAGCGCTTGCTTGGCCGTCGCGGTGCGTTCGAACCGATAGGCGAACGGGGCCACGCCTCGTTCGACCAGCTCCTTCAGCTTCTCGCGTCGCGCCGCTTCGACGAATCCGGTCATTACGCCGCCTTGCTGCCGAAGCGCCTCAAGAACGCCTCGATAAACGGATCGAGATCACCGTCCATGACTTTGTGAACGTCACTCACCTTCAGCTCGGTGCGGTGATCGTTCACCATCGTGTACGGCTGGAATACATACGAGCGGATCTGATTGCCCCAGGCGATGTCGGTCTTCTGCTTGTCCACTTCCGCCTTTTTCGCCTCGCGCTCCGCGACCGCGCGCTCATACAACCGCGCCTTCAACATTTTCATCGCCGTCGCCTTGTTCTTTCCCTGGCTGCGCTCCTGCTGGCACGATACCACGATCCCCGTCGGCAGGTGTGTGATCCGGACCGCAGATGACGTCTTGTTGACGTGCTGCCCGCCCTTGCCCGACGCGCGGAACACGTCGATGCGCAAGTCGTCGTCCTTGATTTCGATCTCGATCTCGTCATCGACTTCCGGATACACGAACACCGAGGCGAACGACGTGTGACGCCGCGATTGCGAATCGAAGGGCGAGATCCGCACGAGCCGGTGCACGCCTTTTTCGGCTTTCAGGAGCCCAAACGCATACTGCCCGCGGATTTCGATTTCGGCGGACTTGATGCCCGCTTCTTCACCCGGCAGGATGTCGAGCACGTTCACCGTGAACCCGTGCCGCTCGGCCCAGCGCGTGTACATCCGCACCAGCATCTCCGCCCAGTCCTGCGACTCGGTCCCGCCGGCGCCCGGATGAATGGTCAGGAGCGCGTCGCGCGCGTCGTCGGGACCCTGCAGCATATTCTGCATCTCGAGCGCCTCGAGCCGGCCGGCGATGTCGTCCGCCTCCGTTTCGAGCGAGCGCTGCATGGCAAGATCGACGTGGGATTCCGCTTCGAGCAGCTCATTGAGCTCGCGTGCCTCATCCACGCGCTTGCGCAACGCGTGATAGGGCTCGAGCCATCCCTTCAGCGATTTGACTTCGGCGACCGTCGCGCGGGCACGTTCGGAGTCGGCCCAGAGAGACCCTTCCGCCATTTTGTGCTCGAGCTCCGCGAGCCGCGCGGTCTTCCCGTCGACGTCAAAGAAAGCCCCTGAGCTCGGTGAGCCGGCGATCGAAGTCCTGGAACCGCTCCGCTAAAGCCACCCGGTAACTCCTCTAGAAAAGCTTCTTGCCGCCGGCGAGGATCTCGTTGAGCGCCTCGGTCCAGAACGGCGTGCTCTGCGCCAGGTCGGCGCCGACTTGTTCGACGTACTCCTGCCAGCTCTTGTCGATCTCGTCCTTGAAGAGCTGGGGCAACGTGCCGTTGCGAACTCCTTGCTGCCGCTTCTCCGGATGATAGACCAGCATGTCGGAAATCAGGGCACGCGCGAGCCGCCGCGCCTTCTGCTTGGGGTCCTGGACCATGAACGGATTCACCGGGCGCAACGGTCCCGTGTTCCGCTTGCCCGGCACACTCGTCCCGGCGGCAGCCGGCGCGGACGACGCTAGCGCGGCGGAGGAGGCCGGGCGGACCGGAGGCGCTGGAGGAGCCGGGCGAGCCGGGGGAGCCGGGGGAGCCGGGGGAGGAGCTGCTGCGCGCGGCGGCGGCGGAGACGGCGCGACCGGCGGAGATGGTGCGGCGGGTCGTGGCGCCGTCATGGCTGGCGCGGGAGCGGCACGCGGACTGGCGGGTCGCCCGGGCATCGCGGGGCGTGCGACCGGTGGTGCCATCGCTGGACGCGGCGGGGCTGGCGCGGGACGCGCAGGCGGCGGTGGCGGTGCCGGCGGGACCGGAGGCGCGGGCGCGCGCGTCGGCGACGGAGTCGCTACCGCCGGTGCACCGGCACCATCAGGGCTGATGGCGAACACGTTGCTGCATACGCTACAGCGCGCGCGCAAGCCTCCGGCGGGGACCTTAGCCGGGTCCACCCGGTAGACGGTTTCGCACGCGGGACACGTAACGTTCACGCCTCTTCTCCGCTTCCTTCGTCGCCGTGGTCACGATCATGACGCCGGTCGACTACGAACACCGATCCTGCCTGCGTCTTCGCGTAACTCTTCATTTCGGTCGCCAATTCGCTGACTTGCGCCGGGTGCGCGAACCGACGGTGCTGGTTCGTCACCACGCCGATCGACAGCGTCATCAGCGGCACGCGATGCAGCTGGCCGCGCCGGTCCTTACCGAAATAATAGCCCGCGCGGCGGTCCTGCTCGTTGTACTGATACGGCACGAGCGTATCGAACACATCGAGTATTTCGCTGCACACCGGCCCGATGCTTTCGATCGGCAGCACAAAGATGAAATCGTCGCCGCCGATGTGCCCCACGAAGCCTTGTTTCCCGATCATGCCCCGCACGACATCGTGCAAGATGCGGGAGAGCAGGTAGATCACGCGATCGCCGTCGTTGTAACTGTAGCGATCGTTGTATTCTTTGAAGTGATCCAGGTCGGCGTAACAGACGGCGAAGAATTCGCCGAGCTCCATGCGCCGCTTGATCTCCCGCTCGATCTCCGTCGTGCCCGGAAGCCGCGTCGAGGGGTTCACCGCCACATCGCGCTCGGCCCGCGTTACCAGGGCGTCGAGCCGCCCCGTCTGCTCGCCCGGCTCGAAGAGCGGCGTGATCACCTCGTCAGCTCCCGCCGCAAACCACTTGCGCACCGCGTCCGTCGCATGACGATTGGTCACCACGGCGAGCGGCACAATCGCGGTATAGGCGTCGCCCTTGAGGCGCGCGCAGAGCTGCATGCCCTCATCGCCCGCGCTGTCGGCGTCGATCACCACCAGCGTCGGCAGCGCGCGCAACACCCGCTCTTCCACTCCTGCCGCCTGCGGCAATGCGATCACGGGAAGCCCTTTCCCGTTGACCCAGGCGGTCACGAACTCAGGTACGGAACGTCCAGCCGGCGAGAAGAAGAGAATGGCTTGGCGCGACCGCACCTTATCCCTCGCGTAAGGGTAGAAACCGCCTAAACTTAGGCCCCGTCGCCTCCCGTGTCAAATTAACTCCGCGGTGCCGGCGTTTCCGCCGTATAAGCCTCGCGTAACTCGACCGGCCTGGTGCGCGCACGCATGCGGATGTTGAGCATTTCGACGAAGACCGAGAAGCCCATGGCGAAATAAATGTAGCCCTTCGCGATGTGCTGCCCCAGGCCGTCAGCGATCAGGGAGACCCCGATCAGCAAGAGGAAGCTCAACGCCAACATCTTCACCGTCGGATGCCGGTGTACGAAGTCACTGATCGGCGTCGCCGCGAACATCATGACGCCCACCGCCAGAACCACGGCGGCGATCATCACGGCGAGGTGTCTCGCCATGCCGACGGCGGTGATCACCGAGTCGAGCGAAAACACGATATCGAGCAGGACGATCTGTCCGACGACGGCGGCGAACGCTGCGCGCACGCGCGTACCGGCCACACCCGACTCGCCCTCCAGGCCCTCGTGGATCTCGCGTGTGCTCTTGGCCAGCAGAAACAGGCCGCCGGCGATCAGGATCAGATCGCGACCCGAGAACGGCCGGCCGAGGACTTGGAACAGCGGCGCGGTCAGGCGAATGATCCACGCGAGCGCGGCAAGCAGGGCGATGCGCGTCACCATCGCGCCCGCCAATCCGACGCGTCGCGCGCGTGCCTGCTGCGCCGCCGGCAGCTTGCCGGCGAGGATCGAGATGAAAATGATGTTGTCGATGCCGAGCACGATCTCCAGCACCGTCAGCGTGAGCAGGCCGAGCCACACTTCGGGACTCGCGAAGAGAGTCATAGGCAATGTCCGGTGGGGGAGAGCTAGAACTCGAGTGAGAACCGGATCTCGGCACGCCCGGGGGTTACGGTCGTCCGCAGCGACGCTCCGTGCCCTGCCGCCGCGCTCATGCGCGCGGAAATCAGGGCGTCCACGGCGCTCAACACGTGATTGGCGAGCAGCAGGCCGACCTGGTTCTGGGCCCGCCGGAACGCGTTGTCGCTGCGCTGGATGTAGTCGCGGAAGACCTCATGCTCGAGGGAATGATTGCGCCAGCTCCAGAGAAAGTTGGGTCCGACCGCGCGGGCCTGGTAGAACTGCAACGCCCTCCAATACTGCAGAGAGGTCGGATCGGGGGGAACGTTCGGATCTTCCCAGAATGTGCGTCGCGCCAGCAGCCAGACGGAGCCGTTGTAGGTGCCCGGATCCGTTTCGGGAACGAACGCCGGTCCGGGATCTGCGTCGTAGCTGCCGCTTTCGACGAACCGCTCCATTTGCTCGTAGTACTCGAAAATCGTGTCTCGCCGCATCGGGGCAAACGAGTAACGCGCGACGTCGAAGGCGAGATTCTGAAAGCGCCGCGCCTCCACCGTCGCCTCGTGATCGAGCTGCAGGTACCGCGAGAGCAGATAGACCTCCGCCGCGATGTACACCGCCCCGCGATCCTGATGCGCCAGCAGCTGCCCCGTCCCCGGTACGATCAACGACGCCAGCGGGCGAACGTATACGCTCGCCGGCGGCGTGGCTTCCTGCTGCTGCGCATGACCCGCCGCAGCGGGAGCAACGGCCAGCGTGCCGCACACCGCGAGGCACGCTGCCCACTTCACTAGAATGTGACCCGGAACGAGAAGAAGGTCGGGTTGTCCGCTTGCAGATCGGACCCGGTGAGAAAGGCGCGGGCGAGATCGACACCGAGCGAGCCACTCTCGATGCCGAGGCCCACGCTCGGTCCGCTCAATCCATCCTGGACAAACGCGTAGCCCGCCCGCAGCCGCACCAGCCGCTGATAGCCGATGTCCACGCCGAGTCGCGTCTCCGACTGTCCGACCTGTCCCCAGGGACTGTCGACATCGGCGGCGAGCTTCACATCGAAGGCTTGATCGAGGGTGTGACCGGTGGTGGAACCGAGAGGCCGGAGCCGGATTTCGTACAGCGCGCCGACGGCGAGACGAGTGGGCAGTGGATCGGCTTGCGCCTGATTCTGCACCTGCAGTCGAAAGCCGACGTTGCGCAGCGCGATCCCGATGCGTAACGGCCCACCGGGCCCGGCGCCGACACTGAACTGGCCCCCGAAGTCGAGGGCGTGAGTCGCGCCCCTGCCCGCCGGAAAATCCCGGCAGTCGCCGCTGCAATCGACACGGAACTGGATGAGCTTGTAACTGACGCCGAACACGAACGAGCCGGTCAGATTGGTCGCGTACGATGCGAGGAACTCGAAGTTGCGCGGCGCGATGCGCGCGATCGTATTGCCGTTCTGGTCGGTGCGATCGAGATCGCCGTAGTCCACGAGGTAGACCGCGCCGCCGATGACGCCGATGCCGCGGGACGGGAAGTACGCGGCCAGCACGCTGCTCGTTCCCGCCACCAGGCTCGCGCTGTGCAATGCGAACTCATCGTCCGACAGCGTGGCGAGCCCGGCGGGATTCCAGAAGGCCGCCTCGCCCCGCCCTGCGGACGCAGTCGCCGTCTGCCCCATGCCGACCGCTTGCGCGCCGACCGGGAACACCAAGAACAGCGCGCCGGCGTTGAGGGGAGGTTCTTGAGCGGAAAGATGGACCGATGGAACGAGGGAAAGACAGGCGAGGACTCGAATCGCAATTCGCAGCCGCGGTCCATCAGTCCATCGTTCCATCATTCCCTCAGAAGCTCTTCGCCTCATCGATCAGCATGATGGGAATGTCGTCCTCGACGGCGTAGATCAGCCGGCAGGCGTGACAAGCGAGCGCTTCAGGATTGAGGCGATGCTCGAGCGGTCCTTTGCACTTGGGGCAGACGAGAATCTCGAGGAGGTCGGGCGCGAGGCTCATGAGGCGGCGTATCCTAGTCGTTTGAGGGCCGGTTCGTTGCGGCGCCACTTGGGCAGGACCTTCACGTGCAGATCCAGAAATACGCGCTGGCCGAGGAGCGTCTCGATCTTGGCGCGCGCCGCGGCGCCGAGGGCCTTAATGGTGCGGCCACCCTCGCCGATGACGATCCCTTTCTGGCTGTCGCGTTCGACGTACAGCACGGCCCGAATATATACCGGCTCGGCGCCCTCCCGGAACTCGTCGATCTCGGACGCGACGCTGTAGGGCAGCTCTTCATGCAGTTGCTCGAACGCCGCCTCGCGAATGAATTCGGCCGCGAAGAAGCGCATCGGCTGGGTCGCGAGCTCTTCCGGATCATAATGAAAGGGACCTTCGGGCAGCCGCTCGCGTAACACGCCGAGGAGCGCGTCCAGCCCCTCGTTCCGTGATGCCGAGATCACCACGACCGGGGCTTGCGCGGGCGGCCGCGCGCGCGCCGGCACGAGATCGGCTTTCGTGTACACCGTCACAATGGGAATCCGCGCGAGCGCCGGCACCTGAACGAGCGACGTCAGCGGGGGCGCGGGAAACTCGGGCAGCGGGTGCAGGTAGGCGACGACGTCGGCGCCCGCGATGGCGCGCAGCGCGGCTGCCCGCATCGCCTCATGCAGCCGGTACTCGGGCTCGAGCAGACCCGGCGAATCGGTGAAAATGTATTGCGTGTCGTCGTTGGTGAGCAGGCCGATGACGGGCAGGCGCGTCGACTGCGGTTTCGGTGACACGATGGCGAGGTGCTCGCCCACGAGCGCGTTGAGCAGCGTCGATTTGCCGACGTTCGGCCGGCCCGCAAGCACGATGGTCCCACAACGAGTCATGACCGAAGTGTAGAACGACACGGCATCTTGCGCGAGTCAACGCGACGCTGGTACGATCAGATCAGTCGTTGGCCGCGAGGTGTCCTCATGTTACGGAAGCATTCCGTCTCCGCGCTCGCGCTGCTGCTGGCATTCGCGGAGTGCGCACCCCAGCCGCGTCCTTCGGTCCTGCTCACTCCACAAACCCGACTTGGCCTCGGCGAGGGATATGGCCGGGGCATCGTCGCAGCGACCGCACGCCACATGCGGTTTGAGCTTACCGTCCCCGCTCACGTCATCGTGCTGCGCGTGACGGAAGCAGGAATCGACCAGGTGTCGCCCTCATGGGGCCATGATCCCGCCGTGGCCTCCGGCGCCCATGTCGTCACCGCGGACGTGCCCAGGTCCGGTGAGTCCCGCGTTTCCGCCACGCCCGTCGACCTGTCGTCGATTTCGGGATCCCTCCCCTGCGTTCCCTTCCTCGATCCGAATCTGAACGCGAAACCGGATCCCGGCTGTGTGAGCCGATCCAGCCCGCGCGAGTCACCACCCCTCCGGGAGTTCGAGTCAGACGAGTCTGAGGACTCGGACGACACGCCGGTGCTCAGGATCGTGCAACAGCTGCCCGGCGTACTCGTCGGCGGCCGGACGACCAACTGGGCGGCGTATTACGTCGGATTTGCCGAGGTGAGGTCCGCGTCGCACTGACATCGAGACCAAACGGCCGTACATTCTTGCCGCATGCCTGGCAAGAAAATTCTGCTGGCCGACGACGATAACGTGACCCTCGAGACCATCGGCGCGCAGCTGCGGGGTGTCGGCTATCAGGTCGTCACGGCGATGGACGCGATGCAGGCCTTCATGGCCGCGCAGCGCACGAGTCCCGACGTCGTGCTGCTCGACATCCAGATGCCCGGCGGCACGGGACTCGACACGCTGAAACGGCTCCGCGCGTCCACGAAGACTCAGGCGATTCCGGTAATTGCGATGAGCGCGCACTCGAAGCTCGGCCCGCAGGCCGTGGCGCTCGGGGCGGTCGAGTTCTTCGCGAAGCCGGTGGATTTCGAGCGACTGCGGGGGACTTTGGCGCGGCTGCTTGAAGGGCCCGACCAGAAGTAAACGCAAAAGCCCGCTCCGATGTATTGGAGCGGGCTTCGCATGAGACGCTGGCGGCGGTCTACTCTCCCACGACCTCGCGATCGCAGTACCATCGACGCTGACAGGCTTAACGACCGTGTTCGGGATGGGAACGG
>WNFX01003506.1_pt1 | contig 15662 bp, 9 predicted proteins | sample 5400111 | NCBI WGS metagenome assembly WNFX01 (sample SAMN13153363, study PRJNA577476) | soil metagenome | isolation source: 40 cm soil or saprolite under grassland replicate 1 | place: USA:California | collected 2016-06-15 | reverse complement strand
GCGACGATGCCGTCATAAGCCGCCTTGGCGCCGCCCATCATGCTTTGGCGCCACCAATTCCAAACGACAGGCTCGATCATTTTTACGCCGGGACGATTGAAGCCGTAGAACGGACCGGACGACAAGTCGTAATAGAACTTGGCTCGGTTGGCGGCGAGCTGCGCTTGGAGATCGTCGAACACCGATTTAGGCAGGCCTAACGGATTGGCCGGAGTCTTTACCATCAGTGGCGGTACCGCGCTGATGATCGCCGCCTTCGCCACATTCTTGTCGCCATGACGGCCGAGATAACGCACCACCTGACCGCCGCCCGTCGAATGGCCGACGTGAATCGCATCCTTCAGGTTGAGATGATCGGTGACGGCCTTCAGATCGTCCGCATAGTGATCCATATCGTGGCCGTCGCCGGTTTGAGTCGAGCGGCCGTGGCCGCGCCGATCAGACGCGATCACCCGATAACCTTTGGAGAGGAAGAACAGCATTTGCGGGTCCCAATCGTCCGCACTCAAGGGCCACCCGTGGCTAAATACGATCGGCTGTCCGCTACCCCAGTCTTTATAGTAGATTTGTATTCCGTCTTTGGTTGTAACGTAGCTCATATTTTTCCTTTCTTGCCAATTTCAATGCCGCCCGCTGCGTTCTAACTGCGACAAAACCAAGTGCGGCTCTTGGTCTCATCCATGCAAAGTTCGATTGTGTTTTTGAAAGCTATAATCCCAGCTCGCTTAATCCAGAGTGTTCATCCGGACGTCGACCAAGTGGCCAACGATACTTGCGCTCCGACTCCTTGATCGGCAGGTCATTAATGGATGCAAATCGAAGCCGCATCATACCATTGCCATCAAACTCCCAGTTTTCGTTGCCGTAGGAGCGGAACCAGTTTCCGGAGTCATCGTGCCATTCGTAGGCGAACCGCACGGCGATGCGGTTTTCGTTGTAAGCCCAAAGCTCTTTGATCAGCCGGTAGTCAAGTTCTTTGGCCCACTTGCGTTTCAAAAATTGAACGATCCCGGCCCGTCCAGTCGGGAACTCAGCGCGGTTTCTCCAGCGCGAATCGGTCGTATAGGCCAGAGCCACCTTCTCAGGATCGCGCGAATTCCAGGCGTCTTCGGCGGCGCGAACTTTTTGAATAGCAGTCTCGCGAGTGAACGGGGGTAGGGGAGGACGTGTTGCGCTTTCTTCTTTCTTTCGTGATTCCCGGACCGGCGTTTTTTGATCAGTCATAGGGTTTCTCCGTTGATTTTCTTCGGCCGAATCATCTTGTCGATCCTTAGAATCTCGGCACTTGCGCGATCGTAGGATTTTGCAGTGCCAAGAACGAGATAATGTTCGTTACCTCGTTTGAGACAGAAGCCACCAGCCTTGTCATCAATTTGTAACAAACACGCACTATCAAAATCTGTTACTAACATATTTGTGCACGCGACTGTCCAGTCCCAGGAAGAAGCTTCTCCCTTGTCTCTCGATCTTCGTCCCCCGGTGCGAGCCGAATCGATCGATTTACGCGTGCTTGTCAGTCATCGGACGGCGACCCAGAGCAGCGCGTCGATGGAGGCCGTTTTTGACATCTTTAAGAATGAGGTCGTAAACTTTGTGGCGGTGCTCGACGGCGCGCGTCTGCTCGGGATGTGTTCACGACCAGAAACGGCAGCGTTGCTCGGTGGACGCTATGGATTTTTGCTCTGGGCGCGAAAGCCGATTACCCAGCATCTTTGCAAACACGAGACACGCATCGGGGTCACGATGCCTATCGGAGATGTCTTGCGCGCCGTGTTTGCGCGTCCGGACAAGAATTTCTATGACGATGTGCTGCTAGTGGATGAAAGAGGTGGCTTCGTGGGATTCATCGCCACGGAGACACTCTTCAAAGTACAAAATGCCCTCTTGTTAACGAACATCCGCGAACTGGAAGAGCGCGACCGCGTGATTCGCCGCAAGAACGAGCAAATGGAAACCGATCTCCGTATGGCGACGGAGCTACAGCAGGCGCTGATGCCCAATGTCTATCCAAGTTTTTCGGCGGGACCGAACCAGGCATCGCCGGGACTCCGCTTTTATCATCGTTACCTGCCAGCCAGTATGATGAGCGGTGATTTCTTTCACATCGCACGGCTTGCGGACGACGCTGCAGGTATTTGTATCTGCGACGTGATGGGACACGGGGTGCGTGCGGCGTTGATCACGGCGATGTTACGGGCATTGATTGAGACGCACGGGGCTGAGGCCGCCGATCCGGGTCGATTTCTCACAGAACTGAACAGCGAGTTTACGAAAATCTTGAAACAGACCGGCACGCTGGTCTTCGCCACGGTGCTTTATTGTGTCATCAATATCAGAGAGCGCGACGCCCACTTTGCTCGCGCCGGTCATCCTGCGCCGTTGCATGTGCGCCGAACGGCGGGCGAAGTCGGGACTGTTGCATCTGGCGAAAGCTCCAGCGGGCCTGCGATGGGCTTGATTCCCAACGCACAGTTTAAGACAACCGAAGCCAAACTTGCGCCTGGCGATTTGCTTTTCTTTTTCACTGACGGCGTCGTGGAGGTAGAGGATACGTGCAGTCGTCAGTTTGGCATTGAAGGTTTGCGGCAAAGCATCCGATCCAATCTCCATCAGCCCAGTGAGTCTCTGCTCGAAGCCATTATCAGTGATGTTTATAACTTTGCCGGCTCGACAGTCCTAACGGATGATGCTTGTCTGGTGGTCGCTGAGTTGTAAAGCCACCGCACGGAAACAGCGGCTAATCCGCCGCTTAAATCTTACTTGCGTATTGGTCCGCGAACAACGCGGGTTGTCCTCCTGTGTGTAAGAACAACACAGTTTCATCCTTCTTAAAAAATCTTTTCCGGATCAGATCAATCATCCCCGCTGCGGCGCGACCTGTATAGACTGGGTCTAACAAAAGACCTTCGAGGTTTGCGAACAAACGGATTGCTTCCCGCTCCTGTTCGGTTAACACCCCGTAACCTGCCGAGCAATAGTGGGCATTCGCCAACACTTCGTCGGGTGTGAACTTAATGTGCTTTCCCAGTTTTAAGCTGGTTGATGATGCCAATTCTGCGACGTGTTCCTTCAACCACTCTTCTGATTCATCAACGCTAATTCCTAACAGCTTGCCTTTGTATCCGAACACTCGCTGGCCCAGGAGAAGTCCTGCCTGCGTACCACCTGACGACGTGGCAAATACGACCCAATCCGCGCGGATGTTTTGTTCCACGAGTTCTTTCATCGCGAACGCATATCCCAATGCACCTGTGGGACTCGATCCCCCATAGGGAACGAGGTACGGTTTCATTCCATTCTTGCCAGCGCGATCGAATGTCTCCTGTAGGACTCTGTCCCGAGCTTTGCGGTCGGCGACATAGATGATTTCTGCCCCAAACAATTCATCGAGTAACAGATTTGCCGATGGTTGTTTTGGCTTTTCGCCTGTCAGAACCAGAATACATTTAAACCCAAAACGGCCCGCCGCTGCTGCGGTCTGACGACAATGATTGGATTGCAGTGCTCCGCCGGAGATTAACGTCCTTGCGTTCTGCCCGCGCGCCTCCGCCAGGAGGAATTCCAGTTTACGAGTCTTGTTACCACCAAAAGCGAGCCCGGTTTGATCGTCGCGCTTGATTAATAAACGCGGTCCGCCCAAAGCATCAGACAGACGCGGCAGCGTCTCAATGGGCGTCGGCAGATGAGCAAACTGCAAACGGGGAGGACTCATCGCGCTATCCTGACCATAAGTGTCATTCTGAGCGACGCGAAGAATCTCTGATGTTTTTCCACCAGTCGTGCACCCAGCAATGCCCAGAGATGTTTCGCTTCGCTCAACATGACAGCCCCCAGGTGCCGCGCTACCGATGCTCACGCGACAATCCTGTCGCGCATCCCGCCGTAAATCATGCCACGAACCAGATCCCTGGTGTAAAATTCGTATGGGAATCCGAGTTCAATCCGGCTCGCCGCGGCGAGAGTCTTTAGTTGATTGGCAGACAGCGAAACATCGGCACTGGCAAGGTTGTCTTTGAGTTGTGACAGCTTCCGCGCACCGATAATCGGAATCACCGGCACTGGCCGATAACGCAGCCATGCCAGGGCCACTTGTGCCATGCTGCGACCAGTCTCATCGGCCACGGCTTTAACAGCTGCAACAATCCGCCTGGCCCTTTGCTCCTCGGGCATGAACTCTTTCACCATATCGGAGCTCATTCGTCCGCCTTCGGAGGAACCGTGGCCGTGATATTTTCCGGTGAGCACGCCGCTCGAGAGCGGTGACCACGCAGTCACGCCAAGATTCAGCGCCTTGGCCATGGGAATCAGTTCGCGTTCGACTGTCCGCTCGATCAGGCTGTATTCAATTTGCAGCCCAACAAATGGCGACCAACCGCGAAGCGTGGCCAATGTATTCGCCTGGGCAATCCACCAGGCCGGCGCATCCGAGATTCCGATATAAAGCACTTTTCCCTGGCGAACGAGATCGTCCAGGGCGCGCATCACTTCTTCAACAGGAGTGATCTGATCCCAGATGTGGACCCAGTATAGGTCGACGTAGTCGGTCTGAAGACGGTTGAGACTCGCCTCAACCGCTTGCACCATGCTCTTACGGTGATTGCCCGCTGCGTTTGGGTCTGTGCCTGGAGCCGCGTTGGTATACTTTGTTGCGAGAACCACACTCTCGCGGTGTCCTTTCAGAAACTCGCCGAGAAAGGACTCACTCGTTCCATTCGTGTAGATGTTAGCGGTATCGATAAAGTTGCCCCCGGCTTCCCGAAAGTCGTCGTAGATCTTTTTCGCGTCGTCCTTGGACGAGCCCCAGCCCCAGTCTTCGCCAAATGTCATGGTGCCGAGGCAGAATTCCGAAACACGTAGTCCCGATTTTCCAAGTAGTCTGTAGTTCATGATATTCTCTCATTCATGTTGTAGTCGCCTCGCTGTGTCGAGGCGGTAGCGATGTTGTTCCATAGAGCACGGCGACACAGTGCCGTGGCTACAGCAGGCTTAATATTTTGGGAGGAACTCGAAGATCAGTTTGCGCGGCGTGTTGCTTCGAACAGGAACCAGGCGCGTCGCTCGGTTTCATCGATCCAAACTTCAATGAGACTCGCGGTGGCAACGTCTCGATGCTCGTCGCACACGTTATGGGCCTCGCGAAGCCGCGCGGCCAGTGTCCGGTTGTCGTCTGCTAACTCAGCCAGCATGTCCAATGGCTCGACGTAATCTGCATCGTTATCGAGCACCCGCTGGGTGCGCGCCATCTCGCCGATAGAGTGCAGCGTGAGACCGCCGATCTTTCGAACGCGTTCCGCAATAGGATCGGTCATCGCGAAAAGCTGATCGCCCTGCTCGTCCAATAGCAAGTGGTAATCGCGGAAATGCGGCCCGCTCATATGCCAGTGGAAATTTTTCGTTTTCACGTAGATCGCGAACACATCAGCCAGAATGGCGTTCATGGTCGCGGTGATGTCTTTGGTCGCCGAGGCTGTGAGATCGGTTCGTGTCTCCAGCGGGGCGTCGCGTCTCCGAAGCAGTTCGGAAGTCTTTCTCGAATTAGGTTTGTTCATGGTCTGACTTGTACCGGTTGATGTTTTATTGGCGCGATCAAATGCGCTTTTTCTGTTACGCATTTCGGTGTTTTGTTGCGCCCGCCGTACGGCGGGTTCTTCCAATTCTATTTGATTATCGCTCATAAGCATCTGATTTGGTTAATTTTTGTTGGCCTCGCCTGCAACGCTGTAGCACTGCGGGCAGGCCTATGATCTCCTCAACTATCAAGGCCCCGGCGACTGCGCATTCGCAAGATTTTCCGGTGCCAAAAATGGGGTAACGCCTATTCCCTCGTTTGGAATAGAACGCGAGAAATCGCAGCCGTCACGAGCGCCACCACAGAGATGCGGTCGCCTCGGAAACCGCCTCTACAGTTGGATCAAGCCACGCCGGGTAGCGTTGGCCACGGCTTCTGTGCGGCTGATGACATTCATCTTCGCGAAAATCGCTTTGACGTGCGATTTCACCGTGCCTTCGCTGATGAATAGCGCGGAGCCGATTTCTTTGTTGCTTTTTCCCTGGGCCATCAGCTTGAGCACATCGATCTCGCGCGAGCTCAACGTTTCGCCACTAACCCGTTCCGCCAGCTTGGCTGCGAGATGAACAGGGACGCAAGTTTCACCGGCGTGCACCCGGCGGATGCTGTCCATCAACGCTTCGCGCGGCACGTCCTTGAGCAGATAACCCTTCGCGCCGGCTTGAATTGCGCGATAAATATCTTCGTCACCGTCGAAGGTGGTAAGGACAATGATGCGAGCGTGCTCATCGTGGTCGCGGATTTCTTTGATTGCGCCGACGCCGTCGAGTTCGGGCATGCGCAAATCGAGCAGGGTAACATCCGGACGATGCTGCTTCCAAAGATCGACTGCTTCACGACCATTCTTCGCCTCGCCTATCACGGTCATGTCCGGTTTACGCTGAATCAACGAGACCAAACCTTCGCGCACCACGGTATGGTCATCGGCGATGAGAACAGCGATGCGCGATTTTTTGGGTGTGGGCCTTGCGCTGCGATGCTCCGGACGGTCCGAGCTCGCCGGCGGACGAGTCCGTGTCGCCGCGGCGACCGGACCGGACCGGCGTTTCAACGCGCCGTCCCCACCAGAGGCGCGGGTTGTAGTTTTGCGCACTGGTTTCGTTTTCGTTTTCACGATCTCGATTCTCCGTTGTAGGGCAGGGTGACAACAACCTTTGTGCCTTTGCCCCGCGCGCTAGTAACTTTGAGTTCCCCGCCCATTTGTTCGACACGCTCCCGCATTCCGGCCAAACCCATGCCATCGTGTCGATCTTTGGCCCTGAATCCGTCGCCGTCGTCGCGAAGCTCGAGACGCAGTTGCTTCGTGTTGAAAGTTAATCGTGTTTCGAAATTGTAGGGGCGCGCGTGCTTCAGCGCGTTAGTCAGCGCCTCTTGTCCGATATGCAGAAGATTTTCCTGCCAAACTGGCGGGAGTTCGCGCAACTTTCCTCGAAGTTCGAACCGGGTGTGAAGCATGGTTCCGGCTGTTGTGCTCTTAACAATTCCTTTCAGCGCCTCCCAAAAATTGTCTCGTTGCAAGGCTTGTGGCCGCAGCGCGTGGACCGATCGGCGTGCCTCATTTAAACTGCGCCGTGCCAACTCGCTGGCGCGTCGCAAATGCTCGTTCGCTTCCTTGCTGCGGCAACATCCGATTGCGTCTTCCACCGCTTCCAATTGCACAATTACGCCGGTGAAACCTTGTGCGAGCGTATCGTGAATGTCGCGCGCCATTCGATTTCGTTCTTCAAGAATGGCTGACTGCCGGTTTTGCTCGGCGAATTCATTGAGTTGAATGGCCAGCATCGCCTGGTGTGCCAGTGCCTGCGCCAGCTCGATCTCTTCCGGCCGATAGGGAGGCCGGTCGCCGTGACGAATCCCAATGAATCCTTTCACCTGACCACCCACCAGCGTTGGAATAGTCAGATATTTCTTCGTGCCCTTAGACTTGAAATATTCGCGAATTCCTGCGGTGACACGCGGATCGTTCTCAATGTCCTCACAAATCACCGGCGCTCCGGTGAAAACCGTTTCCTGAAGTACTTTGTCTTCTTTCCACAAGAGAGGGTTTTTGACGAACGGATGCTCCGGATCGGCTGCCGCAAAATTTGCGCCCTGCGCCGCAGCCCTCAACACCAGCGACTCAGTTGCTTCGTTCAACAGCCATAGGATCACGCTTTGCGCACCAAGGAGGCGGCCAATCGTGCCTAGCATTTGTCCGAGGAACTTGTCCGGCGCCGGCGCAGTTGCGAGAACATCCAGGCTATAAGTTAGTGCCTCGACCTGGCCGCGGGCGACTTGCTCGGAGGCTCGCAACGCGTCCTGTGCACGATCGCGTTCAATCGCCACCTGTACGACGTGCGTCGCCAACTCCATTAACTCGAGGTCTCGCGAGTTCGGGCTTCTCGTTTCGCGATAGTACATGCAAAAGGTTCCCAGGACTTTTCCGTTCGAAGAAAGAACTGGATTTGACCAGGAAGCCCGCAACCCGTGCTTCAGCGCTGAAGCACGATGCTCTGGTACATCCCATAGCGGATCGGTCGCAATGTCAGAGACGGTGACCGGTGATCCTCGATACGCCGCAGTGCCGCAAGATCCGGCACACGGTCCAATTGGCAGCTTTTCCATCTGCCGGATCCATTCTTTGGGGAGACTCGGTCCCGCAACGGAATCCAGATGAACACCATCGGGATTCAATAACAAGACCGAAGCGAGCGTTCCGGTTCGCTGCTCCTCGATATTCAGACAGAGTGCTTGGAGGATCTCTTTCAGTGTAACGCCGGTCGCGATCATCTCTAGAAGCCGCTTCTCTCCCGCCACCAAAGCTTCGCCTTGCTTGCGCTCACTAATGTCGCGAATGATCACCTGCGCGGCGGGGGCCTGTTCCCAAATGATTGGGATGGCCGTGACCTCTACGTCCCGCACCTCTCCGTTGAGGGTGACAAATTTCTCCTCGATCAGCGGCGCGGTTCCTCCCGCCCCGACCTGGCGAATCCGATCTGTGACGGCTGGGAGCGAATCAGGATGGATGAAATCGAGAACAGAGCGCCCGACAAGTTCCGCAGGGTCTGTCGCGCCAAACAGGCGTACCCCTGCCGGGTTCACGTAAAGCAGCTTGCCATCTCTATGGACACAGATGCTGTTCGGAGAAAACTCGACCAGTACACGGTAGCGCTCCTCGCTCTCTTTCAATGCTTCTTCCGCTCGTTTGCGCTCGGTAATGTCCAACATCACGCCGCGCAGCCGGACGGGCTGGTCGTTCTCGACGACAACGGTCACGACATCGTGCAGCCACACGATGCGCCCATCCGCCGCGACCATGCGGTATTCAAAATCGTGCGGGCGCTTGGCGAGGGTTGCATCGATACAAAAGGTGGTCGCCCAATCTCGATCGTCGGGATGAATATGGTCTTTCCAAAAGGTTGGTTCAGTCGTCCAGCGCGTTAGCGGATAGCCTAACATTCGCTCGGCTTGCGGGCTGACAAAGGTGAAGGCAAAGGTCTGCGCGTCGGCTTCCCATACGATTCCGTCAAGCGAATTCACAAGCGCCACGTAATTCTGGTGTGCTTGGCGCAGCGCTTCTTCCGCCCGGTTCCGCTCGACGGCGATGCTCGCCAAATGAGTGATCTGTTCGATCACGTCGTGGTGCCGCGGAGCAGGAGACCTGGGCTCGCGGTAGTACATTGCGAACGTTCCCAGGACTCTGTTTTCGAAGGAGAATATTGGCGTGGACCAACATGCTCGCAGACCGTTCGCCAAGGCTAGGTCACGATAGTGGGCCCAGAGAGGATCTGCGTCGATGTCCGAAACGATCACTTGCTCTGCACGATATGCGGCCGATCCACACGAGCCTACATTTGGTCCAATAACGAAACCGTCGATTGCCTCGGAGTATGGTTTTGGAATGCTCGGTCCTGCACCGTGCCAGAGCCGTTTGCCACTCGAATCTAGCAGCAGGATCGAACACAAGCATCCGCTGCACAATTCTTCGACTAGCCGGCATATGGCGTCGAGGATAGCGGAGAGCGAATCTCCTTTCGCTACCATCTCGAGGAGCCGTTTCTCTCCTGCCAGTAAAGCTTCGCCTTGCTTGCGCTTGCTAATATCGCGCAGGATTGCCTGAAAATATCCGCCGCGTATTGCGGAGACGGAGACTTCAACGGGAACGATCTCGCCGTTCTTGCGCACGAATTTTCGCTCGAAGCGCAAAGCGCTTTTTCCCTTCAATTTTTTCAGTCGTTCTTGGAAGAGGTGGCGTTCTTCCGGCAGATAGGTGTCCGTAACAGGCGTGCCGACCAGTTCGGCCCGGGGTATTCCAGCGAGCTCAGCGCCGGCGCGGTTTCCTAAAAGGCAGATGCCATTGGCGTCAACGACGTAGATCGCGTCAGGAGAAATCTCAATCAGGTCTCGATACTTCTCTTCGCTCTTTCGCAGTTTTTCTTCGGCACATTTGCGCTCGGTCACGTCCCGCAGCGTACAGAGCGTGGACAAAAATTCGCCGCTGTCCGACAGACGTGGAACCGATACGCCATCAAAATGAACAACGGCGCCGTCTTTGGTTCTCCAACGAACCTCATATTCGCGCACTTTTCCTCGCGCAAGATCATGCAGAACTTGCTCAATCGCCGCACGATCCTCAGGAAGGAGCAGGAGTTCTGAGATATTCGCTCCGCGCAATTCCGTCTCTGAATAGCCGCTCAACTGGATGCCTCGCTGGTTGATGCAGAGGATGCTTCCGGTTCGATCCAGGGAAAGGATCACATCACGGGATAGCTTAAACAGGTATTTTGCTGCGCTTTCGTCATCGTCGGCACCGGAACAAGATCGTTTCTGATTGTGGATGACGGACTGCGGATCGGGGATTGGATCCGCAGCAATGGCTTCTGATTTCATAGCAAGTTAGCTAAACGACGGCGCGAACTGATGTCCCAGGCTGACGTTGTGCGCGCGTGCGCATGCACCAACTCTAACAAGCCCGCGCTGGTGCGCCACTTTTGTTTCCTCCCTCGAAAGAGGTGCTATCTGCTCTCCCCTGCGAAGCACCTAAAAATCCTCCGACCGCTTCATGGTAGCGCGGCGCAAGGTTGTCTAGCATTTGGGAACAAAAAATTAACAGAAATGAAACTCAAACAGCCACAAATCAATTCACGGACCAAACCGCCAAAGATATTTCGGCGCTCCCGACGGCGTCATGATCCGATGCTCGTTCTAAACATGGCCCTTTTTAACTTCACTGATGGATGGAACCGCGCGTTTAGGAGGGAGCAGTACGCGCGCTTCAGCGTCTAGCAATGTGATTCAAACGATGGAAGCCGCTCTCACCGCAATGAACGCCGCCAGACACTTGGTGGTCGTGAAGGCGCCCGTTGAGCGCGTCTATGAGCAGTGGTCGCGTCTCGAGGACCTTCCCAAATTCATTCCGCCGCTGCGAGACGTCCATAGAATTGATGATACGCACTTCTCCTACAGGTGGCATCCAGATGGCAGCGACCAGAAAGGAGTCTTCCACATCGTACTTCAAATCCCCGGCCGCCGAATCGCGTGGCGCACCATGTCCAATGGTTTCATGTCAGGCGTGGTCTCCTTCGAGCCGCGCTCTCAAGAGGAAACGGAAGTGACGCTCAAGATCCGTTCGATTTTCAATCCCCCAAGCCTCTCCTACAGAGTGCAGGAGTATCTGGGTAATTTCAAACGAATGGTCGAAAGCGAGGAGGAGAAAGCATGAGGAGGTTTCCGGATCGGGAAGAGCTAGTTGCCGCTTATTGGCAAAAGCTAACGAGGTCCATCGAACGCGGCGGAGCGCCGCCGCGCTCTAAAGCGCAAGTGATAAATGGGCGTTTGCGATCACGGACACGTTTTGGAGCGCGGCAGCGCTCTGCCGCGTTGCGGGCCGGGAAACACCTACCTGGAATACGTGGTCCGGTCAGGCACCACGCACAGCTTCATTCACATTCCTGACATAATATGTGGATTGTTCGGTTGGCTCTGAGGCGACCGTATAGCTTTACGGTCATGGCTATTCTGATCGTGCTGGTCGGAGTGGTGACTATCACCCGAATGTCCACTGACATTTTTCCAAATATCAACATCCCGGTGGTGAGCGTGATCTGGAGTTATGCCGGCGTCGCTCCCGAGGAAATGGAAAAGCGTTTTGTCACAGTTAGCGAGCGCGCGATGACGACCACGGTCAACGACATCGAGCATATCGAATCGCAGTCCTACAACGGCGTGTCGGTTATTAAGGTTTACTTTCACGAAGGCGCGAAGGTTGAGGCCGGCGTGGCGCAAATCACCTCGATCATGCAAACGCTCTTGCGGATCATGCCGCCCGGCACCACGCCGCCCCTGATCATTCAATACAGCGCATCGAACGTTCCGATCTTGCAACTTGGCTTGACCGGCAAGGGACTCTCCGAGCAACAACTTTACGATCTCGGCCTGAATTTCATTCGCACCCAGTTGGCTACCATTCAGGGAGCACAAGTGCCGCTGCCATACGGGGGAAAGTCTCGCCAGGTGATGGTCGATATCGATCTGCAAAAGCTCTACGGCAAAGGGCTGTCTCCTGCTGACGTGAGCAACGCTGTCAACGCGCAAAACGTTATTCTCCCGGCAGGGACGCAAAAAATTGGCGACCGGGAATACAATGTCCGTCTTAACAGCAGCCCGGAGCTGCTGGAGACGCTAAACGACTTGCCTATCAAGCAGGTGAACGGTGCGACGGTCTATATCCGCGACGTGGCTCACGTGCGCGACGGGTTTGCAGTTCAAACCAACATTGTTTCGCAAAATCGCGTCCGCTCGGCGCTGCTCACCGTGCTCAAGAGTGCCAGCGCTTCCACTCTCGACATCATCAAACGCGTCAAGGAAACATTGCCGCGAATTCAAGCGACGCTTCCGAAGGAGCTGGAAATCAGCCAGCTCTTCGATCAATCGCTTTTCGTCCGCGCGGCGATTAACGGGGTTTTGCGCGAGGGTGTCATCGCCGCGTGTCTCACCGCCTTGATGATTCTACTTTTTCTTGGCAACTGGCGCAGCACCCTCGTCGTCGCAACTTCCATTCCGCTTTCGATCCTGTGCTCGATCATTGTCCTTGGCGCGCTCGGCGAGACGCTGAATATCATGACACTGGGAGGTCTCGCGCTCGCTGTCGGAATTCTGGTCGATGACGCCACGGTGGAACTTGAAAATATCCACCGCAATCTCGCCATGGGGAAACCGATGGTCCGCGCCATTCTCGACGGCGCCATGCAGATCGCGGTGCCAGCGTTTGTTTCGACGCTAAGCATCTGCATCGTCTTTGTGCCGATTTTTTTCTTGAGCGGCACGGCCAGGTATCTGTTCCAACCGCTGGCTACCGCAGTTATCTTCGCCATGCTGGCGTCCTATTTTCTCTCCCGCACCGTGGTGCCTACGATGGTGAAGTTTCTGATGCGCGGGCACATGGAGGAAATCGATAGCAGTCTCGCGCGTACGCTTGAGAATGGTGGGGCGCGACCGCCTCGCGCGCCAGAGAGTGAGCATGGCCGCGACGGAAATCCAAAAGCATCCGGCAACGTACCCGCATCTCCCATCAAACGCGTGCTCGGGTTCTTCTCCGGCATTCACGAGCACTTCAATCGCGGATTCGAGAAAGTGCGTGACATCTATGTGGAGGCGTTGCGCTGGTGTCTTGGTCATCGCGGCGCTGTCTTCGCCGCGATGGGCGGTTTTGTGTTGGTTTCACTTTGTCTTGTTCCATTCCTGGGGCGCGATTTCTTTCCCGCTGTTGATGCAGGTCAGTTTCGCCTGCACGTGCGCGCGCCGGCAGGGACCCGGCTCGAAGCAACTGAAGAGCGCTTCTACGAAGTGGGCCGCGTGATTCGTGAAGTAATTCCGCCGAATGAAATTGGCAACGTCCTGGACAACATCGGACTGCCCGTGAGCGGAATTAATCTGGCGTTTAGCGACAACGCGACAATCAGCTCCGCGGATGGCGAGATCCTGGTCGCGCTAAATCCAAATCACAAACCGACTGCGCACTACACACGCATCCTGCGCGAAAAATTGCATCAGAATTTTCCCGACATGGAGTTCTCCTTCGCCGCTCCGGACATCGTCAGCCAGATATTAAACTTTGGTATCCCCGCGCCGATCGACATCCAGGTTACCGGGCAGAATCCGAAGGGGTACGACATCGCGAACGAGATCAAAGGGCGCGTCGCGCAAATCCCTGGCGCGGCGGATGTACATGTACATCAACTGGTGCATGGGCCCGACCTGCGGGTGAATGTCGATCGCACCCGCGCCCAGCAAATCGGCCTGACCCAAAATGACGTTGCTCGCACGATGCTGGTCTCACTCAGCTCCAGCGGACAGAATGCGCCCAATTTTTGGCTCAATTTCAAAAACGGCGTGAACTACCAGGTCGCGGTCCAAACGCCCCAGTACAAGATGGACACGTTGCAAGATCTATGGAACACGCCGGTGGTGGGGCAGAATCTGCCGCGACCGGAGTTGTTAGGCAATCTGGCTACCGTCGAACGCCGCGAATCGCCGGTAATTGTGAATCATTACAATGTGCAGCCGGTGTTCGATGTGCTGGCCAACGTGCAGGGACGCGACCTGGGTGGCGTGGCCGATCAAGTAAACAAAGTGATCGACGAATTTAAATCGAAACTGCCGCGCGGCACGTTTTTGAGCGTTCGCGGAGAGGTCGAAAGCATGAACAAATCGTTTGCCGGCATCGGTGCGGGCATTCTGCTCGCTATCGTGTTGGTTTACTTTTTGATGGCGGTCAATTTCCAATCCTGGACCGATCCATTCATCATCATCATGGCGTTGCCCGGGGCGCTTTGCGGGATCGTCTGGATTTTGTTCGCGACGGGGACCACGCTCAATGTTCCATCGCTGATGGGCGCGATCATGGCCATTGGCGTGGCAACAGCAAACAGCATTCTGGTCGTTTCATTCGCCAATGACGAGCGCTGCGGCGACCATCCAAAAAGCGCGTACGACGCCGCGCTGTCCGCAGGATTCACCCGGCTGCGTCCGGTGGTGATGACTGCGCTGGCCATGATCATTGGCATGTTACCTTTTTCATTCGGACTTGGCGAAGGCGGCGAACAAAATGCGCCGCTCGGACGCGCCGTGATTGGCGGATTGATCGTCGCCACATTTGCGACGCTGTTCTTTGTTCCCGTGGTTTACAGCATGTTGCGCAAAGCTGAATTCACCTGTGACGAAGACGAAGAATTTGCGCGACAGGAGCGTGGAGAAACAGAAAGGACTTGATGAAAGCACACGAGCACAACGGTCATGGAGAGCATGCCGTAGAAGAACGGCACCACGGCGCATCCGGGGAATCTCGGCGTGGCGCCCGGACGGCCGAACAAGGCGTCCCCATTCATCCCCCGGTACGAAGCGTTGCGGTATGGGGTCCGATTGCAGCAGCGGGCGCACTGGCGCTGTTTGTGGTGATTGGTGTCGGGCGGCATATGCGCGCTCACAGTGAGCAGGAGCGTTTCGCACAACAGATCAATCGGCTCACGGTGGATGTAGTGAACGCAGAGCGGGACGAAAAGCCGAAAGACCTCGTTTTGCCGGGTACGTTTCAAGCAATCAAACAGACAACGATTTATCCGCGGTCCAACGGATATGTCGAAAGCTGGAAGGCCGATATCGGCGACAACGTGCGGGCCGGTCAATTGCTGGCGGAAATAGCAACACCGGAGGTGGATCAGCAATTGGCACAGGCCCGCGCACAGGAAGAAATAGCCAAAGTAACGGCCGATCGCTGGCGCGATCTGGTTCAGAAGAACGTGGTATCCAAACAAGAGTACGATCAAAACGAAAAAGCCTATGAAGCGGCAAAAGCGAACTTGCAGCAGCTCGAGAAAATTCAGGGTTTCCAGCAAATCCTCGCGCCGTTTACTGGAAAGATCGCTGCTCGAAACATCGATATTGGCACGCTGGTAACGGCCGGAACCGGAAATTCTGGTACGCCGCTTTTCAACCTCGTCCAGAGCGATGTGCTTCGCGTTTACGTGTTCGCGCCGCAGGAAAATGCGCCGTCGATTCACGAAGGACTAGCAGCGAAAATTCTTCTCGAGGAATACCCCGGTCAGGAATTCGACGG
>WNFX01004269.1_pt1 | contig 15663 bp, 13 predicted proteins | sample 5400111 | NCBI WGS metagenome assembly WNFX01 (sample SAMN13153363, study PRJNA577476) | soil metagenome | isolation source: 40 cm soil or saprolite under grassland replicate 1 | place: USA:California | collected 2016-06-15 | reverse complement strand
GTTGTAAAGCGTTGCGCCCTTGTGGAAGAGGACCGTCTCCGGCGAATTGAGATATTTCGCCTGGGCGTCCTTCTCGAGCGCGCGGCCGCCGAAGGCGATCACGCGGCCGCGCAGATCAGCGATCGGAAACATTATGCGATCGCGGAAGCGATCGTAGGGCACGGGAATGTCGTCGCCGGCGACCAATAGTCCCGCCTCGATCAGGTCCTCGGTCGCTATCCCCGCGTTGCCGAGATGCTCCTTGAGCGCGAAGCGCTCGGCTGGGGCATAGCCCAGGCGGAACTTGACCTGCGTCGCCGGATCGAGTCCGCGGTCGGCGAGATAGCCGCGCGCCTTGGCGCCCGCACGCGACGCCAGCGTCGCCTCGAAGAATTTCGCCGCCAGCTCGACGATGTCGTTGAGCGTCTTGCGCCGTTCGTCGCGGGCCTCCTCCGCCGGCGAAATCTTGGGCAACGGGATACCGGCTTGCGCCGCCAGCCGCTCGACCGCCTCGGGGAAGGTGAGCCCCTCGGTCATCATCACGAAGTCGAAAATGCTGCCGTTCTTGCCGGACGAGAAATCGAACCAGGCCATTTTCTGGTCGTTGACGAAAAACGAGGGTGTTTTCTCCTTGTTGAAGGGCGAGAGCCCCTTCCACTCACGCCCCGCCTTCTTGAGCCGCACGCGCCGGCCGACGACCTCCGAAACTGGAAGCCGCGCGCGCAGCTCGTCGAGGAACTGAGGCGGAAAGCGCATGAAGCGGGCCGAGTGATTCGCTGGACCTCCCAGTATAGGCCCGCGCCGGACGCTGACGGGACGGCGGCGGATTGTCCCGGTTATCCACAGGGTGGGCGGGTGGCCGGGTAAGGTGGGCAAGCGAGCATTCCTAAGCGTTTTCCGTTTGCGCTGTTCGGGACGAAGGGACGCGTCCCTAGTAAGATTGAGCCAAAAACAACGCGTAGGGAGGACACGATGACTGCAACCAACGAGGTAGCGATGACCCGCCGCGGCGTGCTGGCAAGCGCAGGCGCCGGCGCGAGCGCAGCCGCTCTGGGCAGCGCGCCAGCCCCGGCGCAGACCGGCGCGCCGAAGACCTTCGTGCTCGTGCACGGCGCCTGGCACGGCGGCTGGTGCTGGCGGCGCGTGGCCGATCTTCTGCAAAAGCGCGGGCACAAGGCGTTCACGCCGACGATGACGGGATTGGGCGAGCGCTCGCACCTCATCGACGGCAGGGTGAATCTTGCGACCCACGTCAGAGATATCGTCAACGTCATCAAGTGGGAAAGCCTCAACGACGTCGTGGTCGTCGGCCACTCCTATGGCGGCATGATCATTTCGGGCGTGGCCGAAGAGATGCGCGAGGCCATCGGCTCGATCGTATTCCTCGACGCCTTCGTGCCGGAGAACGGCGACAGCCTGGCGGCCAAAGCTTCCCAGCCAGTGCGCGAATCGATCGCCGCCGCGGTGGAAAAGGGCGAGACGGTCATGAAACCGGTGTCGGCCGCGGTGTTTCGGGTGAACGAGATGGACCGAGGCTGGGTCGATGCCATGTGCACGCCGCATCCGCTCGCAACGCTCACCGACAAGATCACGATCACCGGCGCGCGCGAGCGCATCGCCAAGAAGGCCTATATCCGCGCCAAAGGTTATCCCAGCGTCCCGTTCGACGGTGTGCAGGAGCGGCTCAAGACCGACGCCGCATGGCGCGTCTACGAGTTGCCGTGCGGCCACGACGCCATGGTCGACATGCCGGATCGCCTGACGGAGATTCTGCTGGAAGTCGCTTAGTGTTTTCTCGCCCTCATCTGGAGAGGGCGTGATCACTGCGGCGTCAATCCGGCTTCCTTGACGACGCGCCCGGATGTGGCGCGATCCTCGACCAGAAAGCGCGCAAACTCCTCCGGCGTGTTCAAGATCGCTTCCAGCGCGCGGTCGATGAATTGCGCCTTGCGGAAGGCGGGCTCGTTGCCGATGCGGGCCACGTCTTCCCGGATCTTGTTGATGACCGGCTTGGGCGTGCCTGCGGGCGCGAGCAGGCCGAAATAGACCCGCGTGAGATTGCCGCGATAGCCGAGTTCCGCCAGCGTCGGAATGTCCGGGAACAGCGGCGAGCGCTCGGCGCCGTCAATCGCCAAGCCTGTCATCGTGCCGCTCTGCAGATGGGAGATGAAGTTTTGCATGCCGAGGAACGCGATCGGCGTCGACCCCGACAACACGGCGTTGGTGGTGTCGCCGCCGCCGCGGAATGGGATGGCGACCCAGTCGGCGCCGCGCTCGCGCTTGAGCTTTTCGAGGTAGAGCGCCAACGGAAGGGACGGGGCGGTATAGCTCAAGGTTCCCGCCTTCGCCTTCGAGAGCGCCACCAGTTCATCCACCGTCTTCACCCTGAGGGCGGCGTTGACCACCAGCGCCTGCGTGTTGAAGAACAAATTGACAATCGGCTCGAAATCCTTGGCAGGATCGAAAGAAAGCTTCTTGTAGAGGAACTGATTATAGGCGAGCGGCTCGCCCGGCATGATGCAGATCGTATAGCCGTCGGGCGGCGCCTCGGCGCAGGCGCGCGCGCCGATATTCGAGGCCCCGCCCGGGCGGTTTTCGACCACGACCGGCTGCCCCCAGCGCCGGTGCAGCTCCTCGCCGAGGACACGCATGAAGATGTCGCCGGTGCCGCCGGCGCCCACCGCCACGATCGCCTTGACCGGCCGGCTCGGATAGTCCTGCGCCCGCGCCGGGCTCGCGAGCGCCACGACCGCACAGCAAGCGGCCAGACAACCCAGGCGGCTCATACGGGCGTCCTCCCGCCACGCTTTCGCGCTGTGGCAGCCACCGCGGCAGCCTCACCCCGACAACATGGCTTTCACCAATCCGCTCGCCTTGCCGAAATCTAGTCTGCCGGCATAGCCCTGCTTGAGGGCGGCCATGACCTTGCCCATGTCCTTGATGCTGGTCGCGCCGGTCGCCTTGATGACTTGCGCAACGGCCGCCTGCGCCTCCGCTTCCGACATCTGCTTGGGAAGATAGGCCGTGATGATCTCGATCTCGCCGCGCTCCCGATCGGCAAGCTCCGTCCGGCCAGCCTTGTCGTAAAGCTCGACCGCTTCCTGCCGCTGCTTGATCAGCTTCTGCAACAGGCCGAGAAGCTCCTCGTCGGAGAGCGCCTGCTTGCCCTTCCCCTGCGCCTCGAGGTCGGCGTTCTTGAGCGCGGCATTGACCAAGCGCAGCGTCGATACCCGGCGCTCGTCGCGGGCTTTCATCGCGTCTTTCAGGGCGGTGTTGATCTCGTCGCGCAGCACGGCTATGGCCTTTCGCAAAGTTGCGCCCGACTCGCCAAAGTCGAACCGGCCTCGACCGGCGGCGCGGCTCAAGACTTAGGCCTTCGATGACCGAGAAACAACCTGCAGGGGCTCGTCCGGAAGAGGATCACGCTCAAGCGGAAGCGGCTTGCGCGCAAGCGTTTTGGGTCGAACCGAAGGCAAGCGCGCTACTCGTGCTCGCCGACGGCACCGTGTTCGAAGGCTCCGGCTTCGGCGCAACCGGCCATGCGGTGGGCGAGGTGTGCTTCAACACCGCCATGACCGGCTACCAGGAGATCCTCACCGATCCCTCTTATGCCGGACAGATCATCACGTTCACATTCCCCCATATTGGCAATGTCGGCACCAACGAGGACGACATCGAGACCGTGAACATGGCGGCGACCCCGGGCGCGCGCGGCGTCGTGCTGCACACCGCGATCACGCAGCCTTCGAACTACCGCGCGACCCGCCACCTCGAGCAATGGCTCAAAGCGCGCGGCGTCATTGGTCTTGCCGGCATCGACACCCGCGCGCTGACGAGCCGCATTCGCGTCCAGGGCATGCCGAACGCGGTGATCGCGCACGAGCCCTCGGGCAAGTTCGACCTCGACGCGCTCAAGCGGGAAGCGCGCGAATGGCCGGGCCTCGTGGGCATGGACCTGGTGCCAATGGTGACGTCGGGCCAGCGCTTCACCTGGGACGAGACGCCGTGGGAGTGGGAGCGAGGCTACGGGCGGCAGGAGCGCCAGCAGTTCCACGTGGTCGCCATCGACTACGGCATCAAGCGCAACATTCTGCGCCAGCTCGCCGGCAAGGGCTGCAAGGTGACCGTCGTGCCGGCGCAGACCCCGGCGGAGGACATCGTGGCGCTCAAGCCCGACGGCGTTTTTCTCTCCAACGGCCCCGGCGATCCGGCGGCAACCGGCGAGTATGCCGTGCCGGTGATCCGCGACATTATCGCCAAGGGCATTCCGACCTTCGGCATCTGCCTCGGCCACCAGATGCTGGGCATCGCGGTCGGGGCCAAGACGATGAAGATGCACCAGGGCCATCACGGCGCCAACCATCCGGTGAAGGATCTCGTCACCGGCAAGGTCGAGATCACCTCCATGAATCACGGCTTCGCCGTCGATCGCACCACGCTGCCGGCAAACGCGACCGAGACGCATGTGTCGCTGTTCGACGGCTCGAACTGCGGCATCGCGCTCAAGGACAAGCCGGTGTTCTCGGTGCAGTACCACCCGGAAGCATCCCCCGGCCCGCGCGACAGCCATTATCTGTTCGAGCGCTTCGTCGAGATCATGCGGCAGCAGAAGAAGCGCACCTGACGGTTGGCGGTGGAACGAAACGCAACGCACCCGATTGACGCGCTGCCGCGGCAAAAATCTTTTATCAATCGCTGTTCTGACGGCGGCCCGTAAAAACGAGGCGCAAGCCGTTCAACACGCAATGAATATCCGACGATGCCGTGCCGTAATTTCCTGGCTTTCTTGCTGATCGCGACAGCGCCTGCGGTCGGCGTCGCTCAAGGCGGGACCGGTTCGCCCGCCGAGGCCCCGATGGCGCTTGTCAAGGCATATCCGGATTTCCTCGATCGGATTGAGGAAAACAACCTCGTTTGGAAGGACGGCACGCGCATGCGCATCGACGACGGCAAGGGCGCCAAGGCGTTCCATGCGATGCTCGATGATCCGGACATCAAAGATATGTTCCTGATGAAATATCCCGTCGGCGAGCGGGGCCTTGCGCCAGAGGTCAATTTCGATCCGGGGCGGGTGAGATATGGGCCGTTGTTCAAAAAGATCTATGGCGACTGCCGGACCGCCGGTTTCACGGCGAACGCGGTCGACGTTGCATGGCTGCCGAGCAAATACGGCAAAAACGTCAAATTCACCAAAATCAATGGCGCGGCCGCAGCGTTGCAACACGTGTCAGATGAGCTCGATAAGCTGCCGCAGCGCTTCCTTGCGTATCTGAGGCCGACCCAGGGGACCTACAATTGCCGTCGGATCGCCGGGACCAATCGTCAGAGCGCTCACGCTTTCGGTATTGCGATCGATATTGCCGACGCGCACGCTCACTATTGGGCATGGTCGAAGCCCGACGCCCATGGCCGCATTCCCTACAAGAACGAGATTCCTTGGGAGATCGTCCATGTTTTCGAGAAGCATGGCTTCATCTGGGGTGGCAAGTGGTACCACTACGACACGATGCATTTCGAATACCGGCCGGAGATCGTCCTTACCGCGGACTAGTTCGATGCTTCGCGAGCCGCGCGGCGGCGCAACCTGCGGCGGCTTTAAGCGTTCATAGCGCGGCAGCAAAGCCACTAGGATCAAGGCCATGTCCGTGTCGACCCGACCCACCGAGCCTGTCGCGCTGATGTTTGGCGACGACGGATCTATCCCCAACAATCCGCGCCTGCCGTTGCTGGTCTATCGCGGCGCCATCGATCTCTCTCTCGGGCCGAGCGTGGAGCGCGTCGTCGAGAGCACGTTTGGCGCAAACGGCTGGGGCGATATGTGGCGCAACGGCATTTTTCCGTACGTGCACTATCACTCCATGATCCACGAGGCGCTCGGCATCGCGCGCGGCCGCGCCAAGGTGCGTTTCGGCGGCGCCGCAGGCAAAGTACTCGAGCTTGCGCCCGGCGATGTCGCGGTGCTGCCGGCCGGCACCGGCCATCAGTGCCTGTGGGCGACGCCCGAGCTGTGCGTCATCGGCGCCTATCCGAAGCACGGAAGCTACGATCTCTGCCGCGGCGGCAAGGTCGAGCATGCCAAGGCGCTTCGGACCATCCCGGAGGTGCGGCTGCCGGATAGCGATCCCGTGTACGGCACGGACGGCCCGCTGGCCGTACTCTGGCGGGCCGCGACGGTTGCCCTATAGTCCCCCCGCCTCGGGCGAGCGGGGGACGAAGTAATGGGCGATTGGATCGCCTTCTGGGATTCCGAACATTCGATCTACGTCAATGCTCGCCATCGCGACGTGCACTACCGCACGATCGCGCAAGACATCCGCGCGCAGGTGCCCCCCGGCGCGGCCGTGCTCGACTATGGCTGCGGGGAAGCGCTGCACGCCGATCTCGTCGCCGCGTCGGCGCGCGCGCTGATCCTCTGCGAGGCCGCGCCCACGGTGCGCGCTGGACTCGCCGCGCGCTTCGCCGGCCACGCGAAGATCAGGGCCTGCTCGCCGGACGAAGTCGCGGCGTTGCCGGCGGGATCGCTCGACGTCGTGGTGCTGCATTCGGTCGCGCAGTATCTCACGCCGCAGGAGCTTGATGCGCTGCTCCTTCTGTTTCGCCGGCTGCTCGGCGAGAACGGCATCGTCATCCTGGGCGACGTCGTTCCGCCCCATGTCTCGGCCTGGACCGATGCGGTCGCGCTCATTCGCTTTGGCGCGGCAAACGGCTTTCTCGGCGCCACGCTCGTCGGCCTCGTGCGCACGCTCGTCTCCGACTACTGGCGGCTGCGCTTCGATCTCGGGCTCTCGCGCTATAGCGAGGCGGCGATGATCGCCAAGCTCGCCGCCGGCGGATTTTCGGCGCGCCGCGCTCCCGCCAATATCGGCCACAACCGCGCGCGCATGACCTTCATCGCGCGGCGGACGTGAGCGACCTATGTCATCCCCCCTCCCCGTTTTTACCCCGTTATTTTGAGGCCGCTCTTCCCTGCCCGCCGATTCTGGTCTAAAGAGCGCCCGCGCGCGGGGACGCAGCCTCTGCGCCGCCCGAAGGACGCGCAAAGAGCGCGCCCTTTTTTTGTGCCTGTGGCGCGCCCGGATATCGAGCGACATGCCCAAACGGACCGACATTTCCTCGATCCTGATCATTGGCGCGGGGCCGATCGTCATCGGCCAGGCCTGCGAGTTCGACTATTCCGGGACGCAGGCCTTAAAGGCGCTCAAGGCCGAGGGCTATCGGATCGTGCTGGTCAACTCCAATCCGGCGACGATCATGACCGACCCCGATCTCGCCGATGCCACCTATATCGAGCCGATCACGCCCGAGATCGTCGCCAAGATCATCGAGAAGGAGCGTAACGTCGCTGCCGGCGGGTTCGGGCTCCTTCCCACCATGGGCGGGCAGACCGCGCTCAACACGGCGCTGTCGCTCAACAAGATGGGCGTGCTCGAGCGCTTCGACGTCACCATGATCGGCGCCACCGCCCAAGCCATCGACAAAGCCGAGGACCGCGAGCTGTTCCGCGAAGCGATGCAGCGCATCGGGCTCGAGACGCCGCGCTCGAAACAAGTCAAGACGCTGATCCACGCGCTCGAAGCGCTCGAGGATATCGGCCTGCCCGCCATCATCCGCCCATCGTTCACGCTCGGCGGCACCGGCGGCGGCATCGCCTACAACAAGGCCGAGTTCATCGACATCGTCGAGCGCGGCATCGACGCCTCGCCCACCAACGAGGTGCTGATCGAGGAATCGGTGCTGGGCTGGAAAGAGTTCGAGATGGAGGTGGTGCGCGACAAACGCGACAACTGCATCATCATCTGCTCGATCGAGAACCTCGATCCGATGGGCGTGCACACCGGCGATTCGATCACGATCGCGCCCGCGCTCACGCTCACCGACAAGGAATACCAGATCATGCGCGACGCCTCGATCAAGGTGCTGCGCGAGATCGGGGTTGAGACCGGCGGCTCGAACGTGCAGTTCGCGGTCAATCCCGCGGATGGGCGGCTGGTGATCATCGAGATGAATCCGCGCGTGTCGCGCTCGTCCGCGCTCGCCTCGAAGGCGACCGGCTTCCCGATTGCCAAGGTCGCGGCCAAGCTCGCGGTCGGCTACACCCTCGACGAGATCGCCAATGACATTACCGGCGGCGCGACCCCCGCCTCGTTCGAGCCGACCATCGATTACGTGGTCACCAAAATCCCGCGCTTCGCGTTCGAGAAATTTCCCGGCGCCGAGCCCACCCTCACCACCTCGATGAAATCGGTGGGCGAGGCCATGGCGATCGGCCGCACCTTTCAGGAGAGCCTGCAGAAGGCGCTGCGCTCACTCGAAAACGGCTTCACCGGGCTCGACGAGATCGCGATCGAGGGGCTCGGCCAAGGCGACGACAAGAACGCGGTGCGCGCCGCGCTCGGCACGCCCACGCCCGAGCGCCTGCTCAAAGTGGCGCAGGCCATGCGGCTGGGTTTCTCCGACGAGGACATCCATGGTTCCTGCAAGATCGACCCCTGGTTCCTGGGCGAGATCCGCGGCCTCATCGAAACCGAGGCGGAAATCCGCGCCAGGGGCTTGCCGGCGACCGCCGGCGCCTTGCGCCGTCTCAAGGCCATGGGCTTTTCCGACGCCCGGCTCGGCAAGCTGACCGGGATTGCCGCCGCGGCGGTGACGCAAAGACGCCGTGCGCTCGGCGTGCAGCCGGTGTTCAAGCGCATCGACAGCTGCGCCGCCGAATTCGCCTCGCCCACCGCCTATATGTATTCGACCTATGCGGCGCCGTTTGCCGGCCCACCAGTCTGCGAGGCCGTGCCCTCGGACAAGAACAAGATCGTGATCCTGGGCGGCGGGCCGAACCGGATCGGTCAGGGGATCGAGTTCGATTATTGTTGCTGCCACGCCTCGTTTGCTCTCAAGGAAGCGGGCTACGAGACCATCATGGTCAACTGCAATCCGGAGACGGTCTCCACCGACTACGACACCTCCGACCGGCTCTATTTCGAGCCGCTCACCGACGAGGATGTGCTTGAAATCATCGAGACCGAACGTTCCAGCGGGCATCTGCGCGGGGTCATCGTGCAGTTCGGCGGGCAGACGCCGCTCAAGCTCGCGGAAGCGCTGGAACAGGCGAAAGTTCCGATTCTCGGAACTTCCCCCGATATGATCGATCTGGCCGAGGACCGCGACCGTTTCAAGAAGCTGCTCCACAAGCTCAAGCTGCGCCAGCCCACCAGCGGCATCGCAACGAGCCCGAAAGAAGCGCGCACGATCGCCGAGGCGGTGGGCTACCCGATCGTGATCCGGCCCTCCTACGTGCTCGGCGGGCGCGCCATGGAGATCGTACTTGATGCCGCCCAGCTCGACCGTTACATCGCGCGGCTCGCCGGCGATCTCGACCGGCCCTCGGAGCTCGTGGTCTCGCACAAGCGCCCGCTGTTGATCGACCGCTATCTCTCCGACGCCATCGAAGTCGACGTCGACTGCCTTGCCGACGGCAAGGACACGACCATTGTCGGCATCATGGAGCACATCGAGGAGGCCGGCATCCATTCGGGCGACAGCGCCTGCGCGTTGCCGCCGCATTCGCTCGGCCCGAGCGCCATCGCGGAGCTCGAGCGCCAGACGCGCGCGCTCGCGCTCGCGCTCGAAGTCGGCGGCCTGATGAACGTGCAGTACGCGATCAAGGACGGCGACATCTACGTGCTCGAGGTCAATCCGCGGGCGTCACGCACGGTTCCTTTCGTTGCCAAAGTGATCGGCGTGCCCGTGGCCAAGATCGCGGCTCGGATCATGGCCGGCGAGACGCTTGCGAGCTTCGGCCTCAAGGCGGCCCCGTTCGACCACATCGGCGTCAAGGAAGCAGTCTTTCCATTCGCCCGCTTCCCCGGTGTCGACACCGTGCTCGGTCCGGAGATGAAATCCACCGGCGAGGTGATGGGCATCGATCGCAACTTCGCCATCGCCTTCGCCAAGAGCCAGATCGGCGGCGGCTCACGGCTGCCGCGCGCCGGCACCGTCTTCGTCTCGGTCAGGGACGCCGACAAGCCGCGGGTGCTCGAGGCCGTTCGCCTTCTGGTCTCGCTCGGTTTCCAGATCATCGCCACCTCCGGGACCCAGCGCTACCTGGCCGAGCAGGGTTTGCCCGCCAGCAGGATCAATAAGGTATTGGAAGGCCGCCCCCACATCGTCGATGCCATCGCAAATGGCGGGGTTCAGCTCGTTTTCAACACCACCGACGGGGCGACCGCCCTGGCCGACAGCCGCTCCCTGCGGCGCGCAGCCCTCTTGCATAAAGTGCCGTACTACACCACTCTTTCTGGGGCCGTCGCCGCAGCGCAGGGAATCAAAGCCTATCTCGGGGGCGACTTCGAGGTGCGCGCGCTGCAGAGCTATTTCGGCGGCAAGGCCGCATCCGGGAAACCGGGGCCGGCTGCCTGACGGTACGTGTTTGGGACAGGATTCAGGGTCGCGTGGCCGGACGAAACTTCGGCCCGCGATCGGAATTATTGTCTCTTGGCTGAAGCCGGAGGTTTGAAGGAACAGAGATGGACAAGATCCCGATGACGGAAGCGGGCTACACGACGCTCGAGAACGAGCTCAAGCACCGCCAGCAGGTCGAGCGGCCTCGTATCATCCAGCAAATCACCGACGCACGCACGCATGGCGATCTGTCGGAGAATGCCGAATACCACGCCGCCAAGGAGTCGCAATCGCACAACGAGGGCCGCATCGCCGAGCTCGAGGACAAGCTTGCGCGCGCGGAGGTGATCGACGTATCGAAACTCTCGGGCGATACCATCACGTTCGGCGCGACCGTGACGCTGGTCGATGAGGACACCGACAAGAAGCAGGTGTGGCAGCTTGTCGGCGAGCCCGAGGCCGACGCCAAGAAAGGCAAGATCTCGATTACGTCGCCGCTCGCGCGTGCGCTCATCGGCAAGGGCAAGGGCACGAGCGTCGAGGTAATGACGCCGAGCGGGGCCAAGGCCTACGAGATCAAGAAGATCGAGTGGCGCTAAACCGCCGCAGCGGATGCGGCCGCGCAGGTCGCACACGCTCGGATCGGGCCCGCGGCGAGGCTTGTTCCGGCTATTCACGCCTTTAATCTGACGGCCGTTCAAAATCGTGGACGTCACACCCAGGGCCGGAGGCCGGACCGGGGGGTAATGGCTTGCCCGGGGAACGCTGCATGAAATTTGGTGTGTTCGACCACATGGACGATGCGGGCGGGCCGCTCGGGCAGCTCTACGCCGATCGGCTCGCGCTGATCGAAGCGTATGACCGCAGCGGTATCTACGGCTATCACCTCGCCGAGCATCATTCGACGCCGCTCGGCTGCGCCGCCTCGCCCGGGCTGTTCCTCGCGGCCATGACGCAGCGCACCACGACGTTGCGCTTCGGGCCCCTCGTCTACCTCTTGCCGTTCTATCATCCGCTGCGGCTGATCGAGGAAATCTGCATGCTCGATCAGATGAGCGGCGGGCGCCTCGAGCTCGGGATCGGGCGCGGCGTCTCGCCGTTCGAGACGCGCGCTTACGGCCTCGACTTCGCGCAGACCGGGGAGATTTACCACGAGGCCTTCCAACTCATCCTGCAGGGCCTCGCCAGCGACGAGTTGACGTTCGAGGGCAAGCATTACCAATTTCACAACGTGCCGATGATCCTGCGGCCGCTGCAGCGCCCGCATCCGCCGCTATGGTACGGAATCACGATCCCCGAGAACGCGGATTGGCCGGCAGCAAACGACGTAAACATCGTGACCATCGCACTGCGCCCGATGGTGCGCGTCATCATCGACCGCTACCGCGCCGAACGCGCGCGCCTGGGCAAGACGCATCGTCCGTTCATGGGGGTGGCGCGCCACGTGGTGGTGGCCGATACCGACGAGGCTGCGCTTGCGATCGCGCGGCGCGCCTATCCGCGCTGGCGCGGCAATTTCCGGTGGTTGTTCGCGCGCCACGGCGTCGAGCCGCGGATCGCGGCGCTTTACCCGCCGACCTTCGACCAGCTCGCGGCGATCGACAACGGCGTCGCCGGATCGCCGCGAACCGTCCGCGATTTCGTTGCCGCGGAGGTCGAGGCGACCGGCAGCAATTACTTCGTCTCATGGCTGGCTTTCGGCGACATGACGCTCGCAGAATCGCTGCGCTCGCTCGAGCTGTTTTCGCGCGAGGTGATGCCGAGCTTCGTGAGCACGCGCGCCGACGCGGCACAATGAATTCGCGACTTTGTTGGTGCGGCGCGATTCACACAGCCGCGACGCGCGTGCAGCGTTCATGAGCGCGTCTTGCGGTCCATCGGCACCATCGCGGCATCCTTGGAATTGCGCAGCGTCAGCGAGGTTTTGACGTTGCGCACGTGCGGCGCTGCGGTGAGCTCGGCGACGAAGGCCTGGAAGGTCTTCAGGTCCGGCGCCACGCATTTGAGGATGAAGTCGATCTCGCCCGAAAGCATCCAGCATTCGCGCACCAGCGGCTGGGCGCGCACGAAATCCTCGAAGCTTCTGAGATCTGCATCGGCCTGGCTCGTCAGGTGCACCATGGCGAAGACGGTCACCTCGTAGCCGAGAAGCTTCTCGTCGAGCAGCGCACGATAGCCCTTGATGTAGCCGGCCTGCTCGAGCGCGCGCACCCGCCGCAAGCAGGGCGGAGCCGAGATGCCGACCCGGCGCGCCAGCTCGACATTGGTGATGCGGCCGTCCTCCTGCAGCTCCTTGAGAATCTGTCGGTCGATGGCATCGAGGCGGGCAGCCACGGAAGGCTCCGGAATCGTTCCTTTGCTCGCGCATTGTTAGCAATGCCGGCGCGCTGTGCGAAACATTATTGCGCAAAGCGGTAATTACCCACCTTCCGCACCGGCTCCTTCACAACGTTGTGGCATTCTGGTCTGCATATCTTGCATAGCTCCCAGGAACTCCTAAATTGTGCAGAGCATCGATGCGCATCCGACCCAGCCGCTGCCATAGCGCAACGCGCTTTGAGGCCAGCAGGGACAGTGGGGGGCCGCCCGGACCGCGCACCGTTAGAGCGCGCACCGCAATCAAGTTTACGCCATCGGCGCAACCTTGATTGCGGTGCAAAAACCGGCTTCCGCCTTTGCTGCACGCGCTCTGCCTCAAAGCTGCACGACGGGGTCTGTTCTCGATGGGCAAGATCAACCGCGCCAAGCTGGTCATCATCGGTTCCGGGGCGGCGGGCTATACGGCTGCGATCTATGCCGCCCGCGCCATGCTGGAGCCTATCCTGATTCAGGGCATCCAGCCCGGCGGCCAGCTCACCATCACCACCGATGTCGAGAACTATCCCGGCTTCGCCGACGTCATCCAGGGCCCCTGGCTGATGGAGCAGATGCAGAAGCAGGCCGAGCATGTCGGGACCAAGCTCGTCAGCGACCACGTGAGCAAGGTCGATCTCGCGCAGCGGCCGTTCCGGCTCGACTGCGAGTCCGGCGACCACTACCTCGCAGACAGCGTGATCATCGCGACCGGCGCTCAGGCGCGTTGGCTGGAGCTGCCGTCCGAGCAGAAATTCAAGGGCTACGGCGTTTCCGCCTGCGCCACCTGCGACGGCTTCTTCTATCGCGGCAAGGAGGTGCTGGTGATCGGCGGGGGCAATACCGCGGTCGAGGAGGCGCTGTTCCTCACCAATTTCGCTTCCAGCGTGACGGTCGCGCACCGGCGCGACCGTTTCCGCGCGGAGAAGATCCTGCAGGATCGGCTGTTCAAGAATCCAAAGATTTCCGTGCTCTGGGATACGGTGCTGGAGGAAGTGGCGGGCGAGGAGAACCCACTCAAAGTCAAGCGAGCCATCCTGCGCAACGTCAAAACCAGCGCCCTCACCGAGCGGACGGTGGACGGCGTATTCATCGCCATCGGCCACACGCCCGCATCCGAGCTGTTCGTCGGGCAGCTCGATATGAAGCCTTCGGGCTACATCAAGACCGCGCCGTTCTCGACCGCGACCTCGGTGCCCGGCGTGTTCGCCGCCGGCGACGTCACCGACGACGTCTACCGCCAGGCGGTGACCGCCGCCGGCCAAGGCTGCATGGCAGCTCGGAGTGAAGCCCTTGCCGAGTGCGCAAATGACCATGGACTGGGACAAGCTCAAGGTTTTTCACGCCGCCGCCGAGGCCGGCAGCTTCACCCATGCGGGCGAGCAGCTCGGCCTGTCGCAATCGGCGGTGTCGCGGCAAGTGTCAGCGCTCGAACAGGAGCTCGGCGTGTCGCTGTTCCACCGTCATGCGCGCGGGCTCATTCTGACCGAGCAGGGCGAGCTCCTCCATCACACCGCGCACGACGTGTTCATGAAGCTCGAAGCGGCACGCGCCAAGCTGACCGACAGCCGCGAGCGGCCGAACGGGGAGCTGCGGGTCACCACCACCCCCGGTATCGGCGTGCATTGGCTGACCCCGCGGCTCGGCGAGTTCATCGAACTTTATCCCGACGTCCATCTCTCGCTGATCACCACCGACGAGGAGCTCGACCTCGCGATGCGCGAGGCGGACGTGGCGATCCGGCTGCGCCAGCCCACGCAGCCCGACTTGATCCAGCGCAAGCTGTTCTCGGTGCGCTTCCACGCCTATGCCTCGCCCGAATACATCAAGCGGTTCGGTACGCCGCGCGCGCTCGATGACCTCGATAATCACCGCATCCTGCTGCTGGGCGGCAGCACGGTGCCGCAATATCTCGAGAACCGGCGCTGGCTGATCGAGGTCGCGCGCAACGGCAAAGGCCCGCGCACCCCCGCGCTCACCATCAACAACGTGCTCGGCGTTCTGCGCGCCTGCCAGCGCGGAATCGGCGTCGCCTTGCTGCCCGACTATCTGGTCGAGGAGAACGGCGGATTGGTGCAGCTGTTCGGCGAATCCGACACGACGATCGCGCTCGATGCCTATTTCGTCTATCCGGAAGAACTCAAGACGGTCGCGCGCGTGCAGGTGTTCCGCGACTTTCTGGTCGCCAAGGCGCAGCGCTGGCATTTCTAGCCGACGTCGCAGGCGCCACGGCGACGCCTCCATCGTGCCTAAACGATTGCCGCATGGCTGGCATGCAAGCCTTTGTGTTGTGTGAGAAAATCGCGGCGGCATACTGCGCTCACTGGCGGCAGACGGTTGCCCATCCTCCCAGATTGCAATCGTAGCGCCGTCAGCTGTTCCCCTCTGGAAGGTGATTGTCGGCCCCCGCGCCGACGAACTGCAAACCGGACCCGCAAGGGTCCGGTTTTCTCTCTGCGCTGCGCTCCGGAGGCGTTTATGCTCCCTTCCGCGTGCTTGCGGAGGTGCTTGCGCGGCGGCCGCTCCCGATCTACCCTTGTTGCTGTTCAGAAACGCTAGGGAAGACGACCAATGGCGTGGACCACCCCGACCCTCGTTGAGATCTGCATCGGCCTCGAGATCAACGGGTATCTGCCGGCCGAATTCTGATCCCGGCCCATTTGCGTCGGTCCTGAATGGGGCGACTCACCGCCCTCGTGCTCGGCTCGGCGGCGGGAGGAGGCTATCCTCAATGGAATTGTCGCTGCCCGACATGCCGTTTGGCATGGGCGGGCGATGCGCGCGTGCGGCCGCGCACCCAGGCGAGTCTCGCCGTCACCGCCGACGGTGAAAACTGGCTCCTGATCAACGCATCCCCGGACCTTCCCCAGCAGGTTCGGCAATCGAAGGTGCTGCATCCGCGCAGCGCAACACGCGGAAGCCCGATCAAAGCGGTGG
>WNFX01003505.1_pt1 | contig 15663 bp, 17 predicted proteins | sample 5400111 | NCBI WGS metagenome assembly WNFX01 (sample SAMN13153363, study PRJNA577476) | soil metagenome | isolation source: 40 cm soil or saprolite under grassland replicate 1 | place: USA:California | collected 2016-06-15 | reverse complement strand
TTTGTGAGCAAAAGCCAGGTGCTTCCCTTTTTCGGGGTCAGATGGCCCCCAAATTTGATTATCAGTGACGTAGGCAAAGGAATCTCTGGCCCCGATTCTGATTCGAAATTGGCCCCCAATATCATTGACAAATACAAACGGATATGAATCACACATGTCAAGAGGGTGATGAGTCGGTTTCCTAGAGTGTGAAGGAATACGAGTTGGGTCATTCCCGGACTCTGTTGCTGATGTGTCGCCTGATAGGTTTCTTGACCCTGCTGCGATTGTCGCTCTTTGGGAAGAAAAACATATTGCTGTTGCTCGTATGCATTTGTTCGGCGTAACTGTAAATTTTGACATTAAACGAAAACACTTGTGCGCAAGAGCAAAAAGAAATGGGATGCGGAAATGAAACGAGCAGGAAGTGTTCGTTTGGGGTCAGAAGAGTTGTACTCTTGGCGCTCTTTTTTACGTTCTGAATCGGGTATCTACACTCGTGACACTCTTGAGAGACGTATTCGGGAGATGCAGAAAGATCCCTCTCCAAACTCCTATCTCCTTGGCGGGAAACCTATTCGTGTGATAGGTTGTGGGATCTACATTCATGCTCAGACAGGAGGAACCTAACCGGAAAGTGTCAATTCCAGGATTCTCCGGGTAGGTAAGAGATCAGAAAACACGGACTTCTGCTTGAGAATGACCCGCAGAGCCCTGGGATTGACAGACAAGGACGCGGAGCGTTCGGGTTATTTACAACTTTCTCTGATGGTACTCTAGATGTGGAGCGGTTTTTCCAGGCACCCTCGCGTCAAGTTCCACCTTTCAGTGTAAATTCCTATCCTTCAGTGCAAAATCGGCCCACCCTTCAGTTAATTTACCAATTCCACCTTACAGTACTTGAGTCTTGTTAGGTATGAACAAATGATGTGTTAACCTCCACATTCTACCCCTCCACCAAAACGGGTCAAGATCAATCTTCGAGCAAGCAAGTAACTGGTGTCAGCACTGGTTCATTTCTGCGCCGACTCCCGGGTCTTTTGAAAAGAACGCTCTCCCTGTGAGAAGTCGCTTAGGAATGAGAGGGAGCAAGCTGTTGCATGTGTTCTTGACAATGCTCGATGACGGCTTTCGTTCGTTCATACACATAATCATCTGGTTGAAAAAATGTATCGTCCAGCGTTCTGAGCAACTCGATATTGCGCTGGTAGGCCTGTTGTAACATACTACACAGGGTCTCGAGTGGTTGCTCTCCTATCAGCGTAACCATCGCTGCGTTGATTGCATCATTCATGACCGTTTGCTGTGTTGGATCGGCAAACTCCGCAGGTGGCATCCCAGAAACAATTCTGGGAATACGCACACTTGCCATGACTTCCCAGCCTGCCAGATGCCCCACAATCTCGCGTGGTCCCCACCCATCACGCCTTTGCGTCACCATGCGCTGTGCTGCCAGAGTTGCCGTTTCCATGAGGTGTTCATAGGCTTGTGCGAACTCCTGTAGGAGCAGTTCTTTTGACATGGTTTCCTTTCCCCTTATCGGTTGTCGGCAGGAAGCTGTGCCTCGATTTCTGCCAGGCCTGGTTGTTGATAGATGCCAAGTACGTTGCCTGCAGGGTCACGAAACAGGGCATACACCTCGTGCTCATCAGGGTTGACGGGCTGTACGATCACGCCGCCTGCAGCGATAATAGCCTTGATCATTGTCGCAGCACTCGCGACCATGATGGATACGATCAGACCTGGATCAGTCGAGGGAGGGCGTCCAAGGACCCACGTGCCGCTCACTTCGCCGGTCGTGTCGTCGAAAGCAGTCGAGCCGTCAGAGCGTTGCCTTGTGTGCCAGCCGAAGACTTGCTGGTAGAACTGGGCTGACTCTGCAATGTCGATGGCAGGAATTTCGATGTAGCAAATCCTGCCCGTTCGGTAGTTGGGGGATGGTGTTGGTGTGGTCATTCCTCTTCTCCTCGCTCTTTCTCGATAGGTTCGAGACGACTGTCTCACGTACTCCTCTCCAAGCATAGACCATTCGTTCCACGAAAGCAAGAAGTAGACGGTGTTTCATGTGGTTTGCGCATGGTATGCCCATGAATATACGGCTGTCCTGCCATGTTCTTCCACACAAGCGAGTAGCGCCACAACAGATGCTTCCTGATCTTCACTCCAGGTAAGAGCATGTGGAAGCGCTGGCGCAGTTCAGAAAGCGTCAGATACGTATCATGCTTCCCATGCTCAGCCCATGCAGCCCGCACTTCTGGCAGCTCTCTGAAACGATCGGTGTTGAGGAATTTCAGCATAAGATTGATCGGGATAGCAGGAAGGCTCGTGAACGCTCCCGAGAGGCTTTCCTGGTAGAGATCCAGGATCAGGAACACCCCATTCACCCTAAGGCTCGCTTCATTTTGAGAAGCATTTCCTCCAGCGGCACTTGGTGCAATGTGGCAATCGAGACGATGCAATCAAAGTGGTCGCAAGGAAATTCCCACGACAACGCATCAGCCACGTGAAACGCAATATTTGGATACTGTTGTGAACGTTCTTGGGCCAGGCGGATCATCTGCGGTGACACGTCAAGGGCAAGCAACTGCTCGACCAGTGTGGCGAGAAGACGCGCAAAGGCTCCACTGCCGCATCCAACCTCCAGGGCTTGTTGACAGGGCTGTGGGACATGCTTCAACAGAAAGTGGTGGTAGTGGCTATTATGGTTCCATCCGTCGGTTGAGAATGCGCCCAGACGATCGAAATCTGCTCGGATCAGAGAGGTATCAGGGCCATCTGTCATGCATTCAGTATACTCACCTCTTGAACCCACATCAAGGAGGGGAGGGATAATGCCTGCCCTCACTGTCTTGGCAAGACCGCACGCACCTGCTATACTCCCTTGTAGAACAGCGAGGACCCTTTTTCGTGTCAACATCATCTAGCGAATCTACCAATCGAGCGCCACAGCCTCCCGCAGAACACCTGCAGGGTATCATCGAGCGAGTCACCTATCACGCCGAAGACTCAGGCTATACCGTCGCCCGACTCAAAGCACCTGGGGAACGAGACCTCATTACCATCGTGGGTCGCTTTCCAGACATTCACGCGGGCCAGACGCTGCGCCTCACCGGGTACTGGCGCGAGCATCTCAAATATGGACGGCAGTTCCAGGTCATACATGCCCAGGAGACAAAGCCCGCCACACTCACCGGGCTGGAGAAGTACCTGGGCAGTGGGCTCATCAAGGGCATCGGCCCGGTGACGGCCAGGCGGATTGTGGCCCACTTCGGCCTGGAGACGCTCGACATCATCCAGCACTCATGCGCTCGGCTGATCGAGGTCACCGACATTGGCGAGAAGCGCGTGGCCATAATCGAGAAAGCCTGGGCAGCGCAGCAAGCGATCAAGGAGGTCATGCTGTTTCTGCGCAGTCATAATGTGGCGACCACCTACGCAATTAAGATCTACAAAGAGTACGGCGACCAGGCCATCCAGGTCGTCTCGAAGAACCCCTATCAACTGGCCTCCGATATATTCGGTATCGGCTTCGTGACCGCCGATACGATCGCACGCAATATCGGGATTGCTCCCGATTCTGACTTTCGCTACCGCGCCGGGATGCTCTACGTCTTGCAGCAGGCGGCAGAGGAGGGACATTGCTTCCAGCCAGAACATGAACTGATCGAGCACGTCGTCAAACGGCTGGCCTTGCCGGATTCTCCGGTTGATCCTATACATATCGGCGAGCTCATCACCCAGATGGACGAGGAGAAGCAGCTCATCACCCAGCCCGGTTACGGCGAACTCACGGATCAGCGCCTGTGCTACGCGCCCGCGTTCTTCTACACAGAGCAAGCCCTGGCCTTGCGCCTGGCTGCTTTCGCCAGAGTACCGGTTGCAGTCGATCTCTCACGGGTGCAGCGCTGGACCCTGCGCTACACCGAGAAGCGAGGCATCACCCTTTCCGAGGAGCAGCGCCGGGCGGTCGAGCTGGCGACTTCCTCGCGCCTGCTGGTGCTGACTGGAGGACCGGGCTGCGGCAAGACGTTCACAACCAAAACCATTGTGGACTTGTGGCGCGCGATGGGCAAGTCCATTCTGCTGGCTGCCCCGATCGGACGAGCAGCGCAACGACTCTCCAAGATGACCGAGCAGGAGGCTAAAACCATCCACCGTATGCTGGCTTTCGACCCCAAGACCATGCAGTTCCGCTGCAACGAGGAGCACCCGCTGGAGGCGCAGGCCATCGTGGTGGATGAGACCTCGATGCTGGATCTGTTCCTGGCCCACTCGCTGCTCAAAGCCATTCCGCCTGAGGCGCAGGTGCTGCTGGTGGGCGATGTCGACCAGCTCCCCAGTGTGGGGCCAGGCATGGTGCTGCGCGACCTGATCGATTCAAAGCAGGTCTCTGTGGTGCGCCTGACCCAGGTCTTCCGCCAGACGGCAGCCAGCCACATCATGACCAACGCCCATCGCATCAACGCTGGCCAGTTCCCACGCCTCGTGCCGACCACGAAGTTCGCCCAATCGGACTGCCTGTGGCTGGAGGCGCCGGAGCCGGAGCTTGGTGCAGAGGGCATCCAGCACCTGGTGAGCGAGTATCTGCCCAGGCACGGCATCGACCCGGTGCAACAGGTGCAGGTGCTCTCTCCATCGACACGCGGCGAGGTCGGCACGAGGCAGCTCAATGCCATGCTCCAGCGGGTGCTCAACCCACCTGCACCAGGGAAGGTAGAGCTGGTACGCGTAGGCAGCACGCTGCGGGTGGGTGATCGCGTCATCCAGCAGGTCAACGACTACCAGCGGGAGGTCTTCAATGGCGATATCGGCACCATCAGATCGATCGATCTGGAAGAGCAAGAGGTGGTGGTGCAGTTTGTGGAGCGGGCTGTGACCTACGATAATGCCGACCTGGCTGAAATCGGGCGGGCGTGGGCCGTGACCGTGCACAAGAGCCAGGGCAGCGAGTACTCGGTCGTCGTCTTTCCCCTCTTCCTGCAACACTACCTGCTGCTCAGTCGTAATCTGGTCTACACGGGTCTCACGCGGGCCAAGCAGCTCGCGATCCTGGTCGGACCAACGAAAGCTATTGGTATCTCCATCAAACACGTGTCAGACCGGCAGCGCTATACTGCGCTGGCAGAGCGTCTAGAGCGTCTGGACCCCAGCTCACTCACGGCATACGAATAGAAAGGGTAACGTATCTGTGCCGTGTGACAGAGCGTATGGGCGAAATGCACTGTCCTGCTTACGATGGAAGTGAACCTCTGCTCTCCCTTGCCACGATTCCTGCAGCAGAAAGAGGATGCAAGCAGTAAAAAAGAAGCGGATAGGCAACGATGAGAGCTTTTTTCGTTGAGAACCTGAAACGAAACCGAAAGCAGGCTGGTGTGTTCCATCTTGAGAGCTCATGAATACCATGCTATCTGACCTGCTCCCAACGAGGTCAAACAGCATAAGCAAAACAGTGTCGTACGATCTTCCAGCGATGCCGCCGATGAGCTTTTCGCCCGTCGAAGCTTATCGGCTACTTGAGATCTCTCACGGCACACACGTTCTTGAGTTCACGCCATGTGAGCAGGTTTCAGATCCTTTCTTGAAGGGTACGTTGGGGTGGGTGCCTGAGCAGGCGTTCCAGATGGAGGCGTTCGACCAAGCACCACTTGAGAACGACCCTGATCATGTGTATCCGATGCATTGGCGAGCCATCGCAGATAACGAGCATGTGACCGGAGATCTTGACCCGACCATGTCTACAACCATGGTGCGTACCTGCAAGCCCAGGCCCCGTTTTCATGCAGAATGTGTCTCGGACAATGCCTCAAACACAGGCGCAAGGCTCTGTTGCCCCAGGCGTTGCCAGCGCTCGTTCCAATCTTTGCCCCAGGTATTCGGCCCCAAGAGGCAGACCCGTACTCGTAGCCCTGACTGGACAAGCTGATTGGCAAGCCGGCTACTAGCTTCTTTGCCGCCATCGTCTCCATCAAGTGCCAGCACCACCGTTTTCACCTGTGTAGGGAATGTGCTCTCGTTTCGTTCCTTCGTCTCAGTTCCGATGAAGAAGCGGTTCTGGCTAGGCATGCAGGCCATCTTAATGATACGCTACATGTGTCATACTGCCTTCATGCTCGTACACATTTTGAGGTTAAAACCTCGAAGTCGAACAACTGGCCTTCGCACACGGAGCTTAGCTATGACCAAAATCCATCTCGATACAGATATCGGCGGTGACATGGACGATGTCTGCGCGCTCGCGATGCTGTTGAAGTGGCCCAATCTGGAAATCACGGGAGTGATGACCGTCTCCGACAAGGCTGGTAGGCGTGCTGGCTATGTCCGCTACGTCCTGGGCTTGATGGAGCGTACCGACATCCCTTATGCAGCTGGGACCGATGTCGCTTCCGGCTATTACCGGTACGCGTTGGACTATCCTCCCGAAGAAGCAAACTGGCCTGAACCCATCACTCCTCAGCCAGGTTCGCCAGACAAAGCCGTAGCCCTCCTCAAACAAAGTATCGAGCAAGGGGCCATCATCGTCGGGATTGGGCCATGGACCAACTTGATTATGCTGGAACACACGTATCCCGGCATGCTCAAGCAAGCCAACCTCTTTCTCATGGGCGGCTTTGTGTTTGACATCCCGGCTGCGTACCCACAGTGGCGCAAGCAGGATGACTACAACATCCAGGTAGATATATCATCAGCGCGCTATGTCCTGGAGCGTGCCAATCCAACACTCGTCCCCGTCACAGTCAGTTGTCAGACTGCCTTGAGACGAGCGTATCTTCCTCGACTTGCCCAGGCAGGGCGCTTAGGCGAACTCATCGTGCGTCAAGCTGAACTGTGCGCGAGGAGAGAGCAGAACGAACAGCACTACGGGGAAAGCTGCCCGGGGCTGCCCAGGGATATCATTAATTTCCAACATGATCCTTTAGCCTGTGCCATTGCCTTGGGATGGCAAGAGGGCGTTGAGATCGAGACAGTTCCTCTCAAACTGGAAACACGAGAGGGCTGGCTATATGAGATTCCCGCAAACTCTGGCATTCCCACGCGCTTGGTCACAAAAATCGATGGAAACGCCTTCAATGACTATTGGTGTGATATCCTCTCCCGTTAGCTGTATACGGGCAGCATGCTTTGTGTACCTCATCTTATCTTCTCATGCACAGCAAAGGAGAAGGAGACAGATGTCGAGGACCTCCAGCAAGTCTGTGTTGGCTTCTGGTTAAGGATAGGACGAGACGTAACTGTGGAAAAGCAAGCATGAAGCGAGCGTATTTCCCTCCTCAACGCGTTTTAGCTCAGAAGCTGAGGGTTATCTATGGAACGCCTCGCCGTATGCATGTGGACAAGGGGGCAGTGACTCTGACAGCAAAAAGCCAGTGAATCATGCGAGCAATCCGCTTGAGAAGCTCAATCCCCATCTTCCTTTTCTGTTCCTTCAACTGACCTCCTTTGCCCACCATCAAGTGGCGGGGTGTCCTTTTTGAGTGTTTGGAGCCTCGATAGCTGGGCTTTCAAGCGCTCGATGAGGAGGAGTTGGTGGTGAAACAGGAGGTCACATTGGTGCAGGAGAGTCTGGCGATGGTGCAGCAGAGTAGTTTTCTCTTCCCTCAGCTGTCGGCTTTCCTCGAGAAGCCACTCGACTGGAAGGGAGCAGGAGGGGAGATTAGGTATGCTGGCATCGTGCTGGTGGCGATTTTCCATGGGGAGCCCACTCCTTCGTGCTGCTCTTGACGAATATTCGGTCTCATCAATCAGCACGTTCGAGTGAGGAGGAGCGTTTCAGATAGGTGACCAGTGGAATAGTGAGACAGGCAAGGTGGTCGATGGACATTCCCTGGGGAAAAAAGTGTGGCGCACCCGATACTTGATGCGCGTCGAGGGCGTTCCAATGGCATCTGTGCATGATTGATGGCACACATAGAGGTGGTGTGATACCATAGGACACAGCGAGTGCAAAAGGAGGCAGAACCATGCGACACTACCACATCGCCGTCTTACCGGGTGATGGCATTGGGCCAGAGGTCATCACGGAAAGCGTTCACACCCTGGGCGTTCTCGCCCAACTCCATGGCGGCTTCCAATTCGATGTGCAGCAGTTTGACTGGGGTACCGAGCGCTACCTCAGAGAAGGTGCCATGATGCCAAAGGATGGCTTGACCGTGCTTGAGCAGGGAGGCTTTGATGGCATCCTGCTCGGTCCCATCGGCGACCCACGAGTGCCAGACCATCTCACGTTGTGGGGCTTGTTGCTCCCACTTCGTCAGGGATTTGATCAGTACGTCAACCTGCGGCCTATGCGCCTGTTGCCCGGTGTGCGCAGTCCCCTGGTCGGCAAGGGTCCCGCCGAGATCAAAATGGTCTGCATCCGGGAGAACACCGAGGGTGAGTATGCTGGTGTGGGTGGACGCGTGCACCATGGGACTGAGCACGAGGTCGCCATCCAGTCGATGGTCTTCACTCGAGCAGGCACCGAGCGCATCATACGCTACGCCTTCGAGTACGCACGCCAGCATGGGCACTCGAAGGTCACCAGTGCCACGAAATCGAACAGTCTGCAGTACAGCATGGTCTTCTGGGATGAGGTGTTCGGGCAGGTGGCGGCTGATTACCCGGCTATTGCGCACGAGCAGCAGCTTATCGATTCACTCGCCGCCCGTTTTGTCTCTCGACCAGAGAGCCTGCAGGTCATCGTGGCCTCCAATCTCTTCGGGGACATCCTCACGGACCTCGGCGCGGCCATCTCAGGCAGTCTGGGACTCGCTCCGAGTGCGAACATCAATCCGCAGCGGCGGTATCCGAGCCTCTTTCAGGCGATTCACGGCTCCGCACCTGACATCGCTGGCAAGGGCATTGCCAACCCCATCGCGTCCATCTGGTCAGGGCAACTCCTGCTCGACCAGCTCGGCGAACAGGAGGCAGCTGCGACGCTTCTGCAAGCCATTGAGGAGGTGCTGGCTGTGGGACAGGTACGTACACCTGACCTGGGTGGGACGGCGACCACTCAACACCTGGGCGAAGCGGTCCGCACGCACCTGCGAAGCATCGTCGCGGGATAAGCGCACACTCCCTCCATCGTCCACATACCACCAGATCGTTTTCCAGTTTCGCGGGAATAACCCTCACCAACTCATCTTTCCCTCCGCATGCTTCTCTTTTGATCCGTTGATCGGCGCGTTTTGCCTCTCATTGGATGAGTGTCATCGCCAGATAGCGGTCATTGCCATTCATTGCTCCTCATGCTATGCTGGCAATGCAGACGAATCGTTCTACTCAGTTCAAGGAGCAGGATGTAACCGTTGACACCTCCCCCGGACAAGTCACCGACTTTACTAACAGATGACGCGCTCTTCGGGTGGGACCCGACACCAGGCATCGTCTCTGTCTGGGCCACGCACACAGGCAAAGCATGGGTCTGGCAGCGTATCGGGGACCGCGTCCGCTGCATGCGTGAGACCTTCCGTCCCTGGCTCTTTGCCACCAAGCTCGATGACCTTGCTCACCTGGGTTCGGTGCTCCAACCTCAGCAGGACGAGGCAGCGATAAGTTACCGCGTCTTGGATGGATCTGACGGTTCCTATCGCTACCTGCTCTCCGCACGCGATGGGCGCGTGTTGGGGAGTGAGCTACTGGACGGTGCATCGCGGCGCCTGAACCGGCGGATATCGTCGCTCTCAGCCCTGGGAGACACCTACTATCGTGTTGGACCTGTCGAACAATATCTCATCCTCACCGACCGGGTCTTTTTCCGGGGGATGGCTTATCACGATCTGCATCGCCTCGAGTTCGATCTCGAAACAACCTCCCTCGATCCCGCACGAGGCCGCGTCTTCCTCGTTGCCGTTCGCAATAACAGAGGCTTTGAACAGGTGCTGGAAGCATCCACACCCGAAGAGGAGGCGAATCTGATCAACCATCTCTGTGCGCTCATTCGCCAACGCGACCCCGATACGATCGAGAACCACGACCTGGTGGGATTCGATCTGCCATACCTTGAACACCGCGCCAGAGTGCTCAAGGTCCCGCTGTATCTTGGACGAGATGGTGCGCCGCAGAGACTGGAATCGTCTGAGGAGACGGGGTCGGCGGGCCCTCATCGCTGGAGACGTAAGCGTTTCAGCTTCGCTGGTCGCGAGCTGATTGATTCGCTGGACGCGGTGGGCCGCTACGATTTTGTGGTACGTACGTTGCCCTCGTACCGGCTCAAAGAGGTGGCACGCCACTTTGGGTTGGCCTCACCGGAGCGCGTGTATCTCGAAGGAGCGCGTGTCTATGAGACCTATCTGCATGATCCTGACTCGGTGCGCCACTATGCGCTCGATGATGTGCGTGAGGTGGATGGACTCTCGCGACGGCTCATGGGTGCGGCCTTTGCCCTGGCCGGCATGGCTCCACGGCGCTATGAGCGCATCGCCTCGGCAGGCCCAGCCATGGGCATTCTCGAACCGTTGCTGGTAAGAGCGTACCTGCGGGCAGGAGCGGCCCTGCCCCAGACGGCATCCGGACAGGAAGCGACGTTCGGACGACACCAAGGAGGAGCGACCTATCTGCTGGAGGAGGGGGTGGCCGAGCACGTGGTGAAAGCGGATGTCGCTTCGTTGTACCCCTCGCTGATGCGTGCCTACCGCATTGGACCAAGCTGCGACCACCTGGGCGTCTTCCTGCACCTGATTGACCGCTTAACCGAACTGCGCCTGTTTCACAAAGCGGCAGCGCGTTCCGCACAAGAGGGTTCCATGGAAGCAGACCAGCACGAGGGGACGCAGGCGGCGATGAAGACTATGATCAATGCTGCCTACGGCTACATGGGGGCGACCTCCATGGCGCTTTTCGGGGATCTGGGTGCTGCCAATGAAGTGACCAGGCGCGGACGCGCACTGCTCACAGAGATCATTGAGGCACTGCTTGCGGCTGGCAGGACCCAGTGGCGCGCAGGTGAACGCGTGCGCTTCTATCGCGCGCAACAGGGAGTGCCGGTCTGGTTGCCTGACGAGGCCGATGATACCTCACCGATCTGGGACGACGAGGAGGCAGACGAGGTCGAGGGAAGCGAGGAATCGCTGTTCTCTGCTCCATCCGCTACTCCCCTTACTAACCGCAGAGACTACGATAGCGAACACTATGTGCGGGTGCTGCGCGACTCCTATGCTGAGCGACTGCGCGTGGTGTTTGAGGTGGAGGACTTCTCACAGCTCTTCCGCCTGGATGCACAACGAGGTCTATTTGATCGACCCATCGAACAGATGCAACTGCGCTGGATACGCTGCATAGCTCCAAAGGCGAAGAAGTGACTGCGAATGGTTTCTTGCGGAATAGGACCACTCGGTTCCAGTTTGAGTGACATGATTACCTTTTCTCCTCCTTCGGACTTACCATGGGTCATCCAGCGTTCACTCCCGGAAGCTCTCAAATAGTGCTGTTGGTGCGTCGGAGATTCTGAATGAGTTGACCAATGCATATGAGTTCGAACGCTACGGAAGCAAGCAAACTGATGATCACCAACCTAAGCATGTGCGAACCTGGGTACCGCGCTTCATAGCGCGACTGACCAGGAAAGCAGCAAGCAAGGCACCATCACCAAAAGGGACTGTCAAGAAACGGGCAGAGGAGCAGAAAGACATCTGAATCCAAAATGTTCAGCCTTGCTCATACATGCGCAAAGTCCTCGGTCAGCCAGAGTAGGCCATGTTGCTGATCAATCAGAATAGCGATCCCGACACTGTTGCCGCTGGTGGTCAGGATATTTTGGCGATGACCATCATTAGGCGGCTGCTCGTTCATCATGGCTTGATGCAGGCCGAGCGCTCCATTGACAGTTTGATCGCTGGTTTCTCCAATATTCTCTGCTGCCCACGTCCAGTTGACACCCTGTTGTCTTTCGCGATCGCCAAAGGTTGCCTCTCCAGGCAGTTGATGGGAAAGGGTGTTTGCTGCCTGCATAGTCAGATCGTGTTGTCTTGCGCTGTTGGCTAGGGCGTCACTCCATGTCAAGGCGGAGAGTCCACTGGAAGCTCGCGATTGGTTGATGGCTTGAAAAACAGCGTGTGCGATCTGATTCTCTGTGGTCGTAGAACCAGTGGCTCCAACTTGCGCTGGAGCAGAAGGTGTCAGGTTACTCAACGGTGTTGAACACGCACAAAGGCACAGCAGCAGGATGGCGAGACAGATACTCACCATCCATGCCAGTTTGATTCTCTTCATTGCAATCACGAAGGCTGCTGCTGTCCAGGTGGCATAGACACCTCAAGCCGTTCTCTCATCTGTTGAAACGTCACATCATCGATTTCGCCCCGGGCATATCGTTGTTGGAGTATCTCTAGAGCAGAAGGCTGATAGAGTGGGGGCATGGAATGGTATCCGATGAGAGGTGCATTTCTCATGCTGAGCCAACGAATGAGCGCCCAGACCAGCAGTACGAGCAAAGCTATCCAGAACAGTGTGTCAAGCAAAGGGATCAGTCCCCAAAAAAGTCTGGACCATATCCAAATCGAAACATACAATCCTCTCTTTTCTAGAGTGCAAAATCATATGTAGCGATAGAGTAACGATAGTGCAAGGCTATGCTATTTTTTTGAAACGTACAGACTCTACAGAGCAATGGTCGGATGGAATGGAGCTTCACGTGACTCATGCCACCATCGCGCTACTACTCGTTCCTTCCTGAAATGCATTGTAACCTGCAAATATCAAATAATGGACATGAATCTGTAAAAAGTTCGTAAGATTTTAGAGGTTGCATCTACTTTGGCAATGTTCACTGTGCGGGCTTCCTACTAACTACGTCTGTATCTCATATCGCTTTCGTTAGCAGCCCCATCGACAGGAGTCACCAGAGGATCAGCAGGTTGGTGAGCCAACACCAGTAAAGGTGAGAGAGCCAGCTTTTTCTTTGAGTCGCCACAGGCCCTGCCTTTCGCCTACGCAGTTCCTCGATCTCTGCTATCAATGATAGGATAATTGTCATGCACCTCCTCTCATGCATGGTGGCAGAGCATAGAGAGTGTCCTACTCAGTTCAAGGAGCACCATGGAAGCGCTGACACCTCCCTCGTATGATTCATCACCTTTGTTAGCAGATGTAGCGCTCTTCGGGTGGGACCCGACACTAAAGCCACGCAGACGTACCTTGATGCGTGGTATCATCATTGCATGAGTGCATACCAGACCGACTCCCGCATCGACGACTACATTCAGACACTCCCTGGCTGGCAGCAGGATCTGTGCCGCCAGGTGCGAGATGTGGTGCATGCCGCCGACCCGGAGGTGACCGAGACCATCAAGCGCACCAAGCAACCCTATTTTACGCTGCATGGCAACATCTGCGCGCTGCTGGGAGCGAAGGATCATCTCACCATTTTCATCTATGATCCCATCGTGCCCGATCCCGAGGGCATTATCAATCAGGGGCAAGGGAACCTGACAGCACGGGCGATTCAAGTCCGTCAGGGTGAAACCCTCAATAAGCGGGCCCTGTTGAACCTCTTTCAAGCCATTATCGCCAATAACCGTGCGGGCGGGTGGCGTAAGATCATAGGAAGTCAGTAGCGATCCTTCAGGCTCTGCGATGCGCGAGGCGGGTATCGAAATCCTCACCTGGTGAACTACGGGCAACCAGTTCTCTGCACAAGCTGATGATTCCAGGAAGAAGAACTCGCTGTGATCTTCATATGGCAGGTTAACGGAGCAGCTAGCCCGCTTCTTCGCACGTTCGAGTCCCACCGCACAGCGGACACAATACCTCCAACGCTGCTCATACTCGTGGAGATTCACCGCCTAGCGCTCAACGTGCAAGGAAGCACTGTCGCCTTTCTTACATATCTTAGCGCTACTCACAAAAGTTGAAGCATGAGAAAACTGGCTAGGTATGGGCCGCCAGCCACGCCAGAATACTGGCCAGGGTCTCTTGATCCAAACGGGTAGCAGGGCCATTGTAACTCTCCGTTATCTCGGCTGGCACCAGGTCTTCCCGAGGCCGCAGCTCTTCTTTGAGGACGTGATTCGCGTTCTCTGGGAAGAGGAAAGTCACCTCCTCATGTCCCGCAGCGGCACGCTTCAGCGACTCACCATCGGCCTGCCAGTCGATCTGGAGGTCCTTCTTCCCAATGATGACCAGCACCGGAACGTTCACCTGCCTGAGCAGGGGAGTTGCATCGGCCGTCCAGAGCTCACGGCTAAAGGGCAGATTGGCTGGAGTTTCCAGACTCCTCAGCAGCATCTGAACACCCTCCGGCAGCGCCGGATCTGGGACGATGGGCTCTTCTGCCAGAAAGCGTGCGATGGCAGCATCGTAAAGCGCCAGCAATGCATCTCCATTTGGTACGCGAGCTGCCTGCGCGGCCAATTGGGATCGCCCAACAGTGCCAACAGCCCGCCCAGGAGGGCCGGTGAGCACGAGTCCCGCGAACGGAATCTCAGGGTTGTGCAGTTGGTAGTTCAGGGCATGAAGGGTTCCCTCGCTGTTGGCAAGCGCGAAGATCCGGCCAGAACGCACGTACTCCTGGCTCGCCATGACGCGTACTGCTCCGGCGAGCTCATCAACAAAGCTTTGCATGCTCACCTTGCCGATCAGCAGCGGTACGTTCTCGCGAGCATGAGGGCCGGAACCACGCTTGTCGTAGCGCAGTGAGGCGATCCCTGCCCGTGCTAACGCCTCCGCAAGCAGACGCGCGCTGCCATTGGTTCCCGGCAGCAGTGGCGAATTCCAATCGCGGTCAGTGGGGCCGCTACCTGCCACCATCACCACCGCAGGAAACGGTCCGGGGCCAACTGGCTTGACCAACGTGCCATACACGGTCGTCTCGCCCAGCGACCAGATGACTTCCGAGCTCTCTCCATACGTATCCTGATCAGTCATTCTTCACATCCTTTCACGGTTCCGTGGAAGACGGAACACGTGACGATTTCGTCGATTGAAAGAGGCAACAACGTTCCTCCAAGCAGTCGCTCTCTTGCTCAAGCTAGCCACCGCTCGGATACCTCCTCTCCTCAAACCGTATAGCAGGTGTTCTTCATCAGAGGGAGGGGTAAGGACTATGTGTACATCTCACCATTGATGGGCAAAACGACTCCAATCGATTGTATTCCAGGGGTTGTTACACACCAAAGTCAAGGCTCATCCGGCCAGGTTTCAAACGTGCCTGTTCTCTGGCACCACGCTTTGGGAGAATCACCTTGAGCGATCAGCGTTTGATCACGACTCATGATGGTGAGGAACCGAACATGCTCTCACCGATCGGGAATATCAAACTGTCCTTACTGAGCATTGTAGCATCGTTCAATCACCAGGGGCTTCATGGCTTCATCCTTCTGCATACCGCTGGAGGTCTTATAGGGCAGAAATAGAACAGATGAAATCCGGCTGCAATCCAGTTCAGCCCAGAAAGAAATCCATCAGTACAGGCGCTAGAGCTTCGGGAGCTACATCGTGGGTCTGTCCTTCTAGCGTATAGCGCTTCGCATGAGGAATTGCTTTACTGAGTGCTTGAGCTGTGCCATCCATGAATGGGAAACTAGCTCCACCATTCATGACGAGTGCCGCTGCGTTTATGACGGCTATCCGTTGGGACGGGATTGAGGAATCTTCGCCCAAGATGGCGGCGTGGTCATAGGCAAGCGTCGGTGCAATCGACTCAAGCAGTGGCTATGCCGGTGACTGACGCATAGCTGCAATCTGTTGGTTTGGCATACCAACATACTGCAT